>Ga0134126_10004354_pt1 | contig 17732 bp, 12 predicted proteins | sample KB31752_FD_96881 | JGI IMG/M metagenome (GOLD analysis project Ga0134126, IMG submission 96881) | Terrestrial soil microbial communities with excess Nitrogen fertilizer from Kellogg Biological Station, Michigan, USA - KB3-175-2 | ecosystem: Environmental > Terrestrial > Soil > Unclassified ...
CATCGATTGGCGCGTGCTCTGTTTTGGAGTGGGCATTTCGCTCTTGTGCGGTCTCCTTTTCGGGTTGACGCCGGCCTTGCGCGTTCCTATGCATCGGCTCGAAGAAGCACTCCGCGCCGGCGGACGGAGTGTTACCGGCAGCTCGCGCCGTCTGCACAGTCCGTTCGTCGTATCGGAGATTGCGCTTGCCTTCGTGTTGCTGGTCTCGGCGGGAATGCTCGGCCGCACTCTTCTAGCACTGTCTTCTCTGAATCCCGGCTTCAATGCACATAATGTGCTGGCCGCAAGGTTCGCACTTTCCCCCAAGGTGCTCGGCAATCCATCTCAGATACGGTCAGCCTGGCGGGACGTACTCGATCGCGCCCGGCGTCTGCCCGACGTTAAATTTGTCGCTCTTGCAGACATCATTCCTATGCGCGAAGGCGAGAACGTTATGCCGTACCGGACCACGCCTAATCCGCTGCCTCCAAACCAGGAGCCAACCGCGCTGGGCTCGACCGTAACTCCTGACTATCTCAAAGTCATGGGCGTCCCGCTGCTGGAAGGGCGCTTCTTCGATGACCATGATCGAGAGGAAAGCAAACCGGTCGTCGTCGTCGACGAGAATCTCGCTCGGCATGTCTTTGGTCGGACGAATGTTGCCGGTCAACATATCTGGGTTTCAGCGATGGGCGGCGCGCCGATCGAGATCGTGGGCGTGGTTGGGCATGTGCGCCACTGGGGTTTAGCGGGCGACGATCAGTCTCCTGTGCGCGACCAAATGTATTATCCATTCGCGCAAGTGCCTCCGCAGCTGTTGCATTTCTTTTCGTCGGTCATGTCAATCACCGTTCGAACGCGAAGCTCGCCCCTGACGATTGTCAAGGCATTGCAAGATCAACTGCGCGGTGCATCCGGCGATCAGACTCTTTACGAAGTCCGCACTATGGAGCAGCTTGTAGGTGCATCTCTTGCGCGCCAGCGCTTCCTCTCGCTTCTGTTCGGAATATTCGCGGGACTGGCCCTAGTGCTGGCGAGCATCGGGGTTTACGGAGTACTGGCCTACCTGACCGGGCAGCGAACATCTGAAATCGGCGTACGCATGGCGATGGGAGCAAACGTTTGCGACATCATGCGGCTGGTGTTATGGCACGGCTTGAAAATGACGATTGCCGGCGTCAGCATTGGTCTTGTCGCGGCAATTGGAGCAGCGCAGGCGTTGCAGCATCTTGTTGAAGGAATGCAGCCAGTAAATGGAGCAACTTTCGCGATTATGATTCCACTTTTAACGTTAGCTGCGCTGTTCGCCAGCTTCGTTCCAGCTCGCCGCGCCAGCAGGGTCGATCCTGTGAAGGCTTTGCGGCAGGAATAACACAGTCTGTCCGCGTTAAATCGTCCGTACCATATGGTCGGGACACACTGTCTGGGTTAAGCCGAACACGCGCTCGGGCAGATCCAAACCATGTTTAGCAAGGAAAGGAACGATGGAGTAGAAGCGCTCTTGAAGGTGGCGATGCGGATAAAGGAGATCGATCAGATAGCTTGCATCGCGGGTTGCCTTTTCGTCGCGGCGCAGCGCCTCACGGGCGGTCTTCTGGGAGAGCCGCTCCAGTTGATAAAGAATCTTGGCCGAGCTCTTTTTCGATGCGAATTCCAGAGTCGGATCAAACCGGCTGAGCTGATTCCGCAGGTTGTCCAGGCTGCGTTCAGTTGCCGACTGCAAAGAATGAAACTGCTCGGCAAGACCATCAGGCACCAACCGTTTGGCAATCCGGCTCTTGACGCCTGCTTCGTGGTCGAGAACGTCCGGTAAGTGCAGTCCGTAGCGATCCAGCAGTTTGGTCGCTCGCGTATCCAGCAGAGTGAAGCTGTTCCTGGGAAAGATCACCGGCATGCGGCCGAGAAGCTGGTCGTAGAGCACTTGCGCCTGCGCCATGTAGGCCACTTCCGAAGGTCCGCCGATATAGCTGATCGTCGGCAAGAGAAAATCCTGCATGACAGGGCGCAGCAGGGCGTTTGGTGAAAGCCGATCGGCCATTGCTTGTAATTCCGCCGCAGAATAGGAGCGGTCGCGCGCTGCAAAACGGCCCTCGTTCCAGCGAATCGCGGTTCGCTTCCCATCGCTCAACAGGAACAAAAGCGAGCTGTTGTCCTCAACCTGTACCTGTGCATGATATCCGGCGGCTAGCAGCTCGGAATTTCGGCGTCGCAGTGCGCCGAGCAGTTCTGGTACGAGAGTTACAGTATCACTCAGGAACGGTGCTGCTAGCTCGCGAATGGCTGGCGCGAGCGGGTCCAAGTACAGCAGCCCATAGCCGCCCAGGATGTTCTGCAGGAAGCGACCGAATGCCGATCCGAATGTCTCGCCTGGCTGATAGGCTGACTGCAATCGTGCGATTACGTCTGCAGCAAACGGCAGATCGCCTAAACCCGCGCGCAGCTCAGCCCATGGCAGCTGGTTCAACTTCACATCGCCCACGGGTCCGCCGTTAACCACGCTGCTGGTCACTGCGACCCGGCTTGGTGTTGCGTCCTGATTGAACACCCAGGCGTGATCCACTTCGGCGAGATCGTGGTCTTCCGTCGCGAGCCAAAACACCGGGACCGCGGGAATTCCGCGCCCGGTTAGCTCCTGGGCCATCCTGACGGCCGTTAGTGCTTTGAAAATGGTGTACGCCGGACCGGAAAAAAGTCCCACTTGCTGGCCCGTAACTACTGCTATCGTACGGGGTCGAGCGAGCAGCGCCAGAGAGCCGGAGTCGCCATTCTGCTCGCGCAGCGCAGCGACCAATTTGCTCCTCCGCGAGTCCGGATAGTCAATTTGCCGAACGAACTCGTCCAGAGCGCTGGGGTCGGAAAAGCAGTGTGGATAAAATCTACTTACTCGATCGAAATGATAGAGAAAGTCAAGGAAGAGGTTGCTCGTGCCGGGAATGAGGTTTTGGCGGACACACGAAGACTCCATAAAGCGTTGCGCAGTTAGCAGATGAGCACGCGTCAGCCAAAGTTACCAAATTTACCCGGCTGCAAAGTAGACAATAGGTTGTGAGCGAAGAGCGGGGTCGGTAGTTTTCTGTGGCTGGCGTTTACATTTCATATCCGTTCTGCACGCAGAAGTGCACCTTCTGCAATTTCGCGTCGGACGTGCATTCGTGGGACATTCGGGAGCGGTATGAGACGGCTCTACTCGACGAACTCAGCGGTCACCAATGGCTTTGGCAGCCCGAAACCGTGTATTTCGGCGGCGGCACCCCTAGTTTGATGCCTCCCGATTTTCTTCGCAAGCTGATGGCGGCCATTCCGGGCGGCTGTCTCCGAGAGGTGACCCTGGAATGCGCTCCCGGCACTCTGAGCCGCGATTCGATTCGCGACTGGCTGGCTTGCGGTGTGGATCGCGTCAGTCTGGGCGTTCAGTCGTTTGTGACAGAAGAGCTACGCCAGACCGGGCGGCGGCACACGGCGGCAACGGTTGAAGCCGACCTTCAACTGCTGCGTGAGTCCGGCCTTCTCAACGTAAATATCGACCTGATCGCTGGCCTTCCGGGTCAGACCCAGAAATCCTGGGGACAGTCGCTCGATTGGATTGAGCGCTTTGCGCCGCCGCATGTGTCCGTGTACATCTTTGAAATTGACGAAGAGAGCCGGCTGGGAAATGAAATCATACTCGGAGGCGAGCGCTATGGGGCAAACCGCGTTCCCGACGATGGGTTAGTGGCCGAACTCTATGAGCGAGCCGTCGCGCGGCTGAACAATTTTGGCATTGAGCGTTATGAAATTTCGAACTTCGCGCGAACAGGATGGGAATCGCTGCATAACCTTAAATATTGGAAGCTGGAGCCTTATGCAGGCTTCGGCCTGGATGCTCATTCCTTTGATGGCGCGCACAGATGGAGCAACCCGGACAGGCTGGATGCATATGTTGGCGAGCGGCAGATCGAGTGTACGGCGAGCGATCGAGGCGAAGAACACTTTTTCGTCGGTTTGCGGCTGATGGAGGGGATTGAACCCACTGCGGATGAATGGACGCGGTTTGAGCAGCCAATACAGAAATGGGTGCGCGCGGGGATGCTGCAGAAGGATGATTCACGCCTGCGGCTTTCTCCCCGGGCGGTACTGATCTCGAACGAGATTTTCCAGGACTTCTTATGATCGATCTTCGCAGCGACACTGTTACCAAGCCGAGTGATAAGATGCGCGCCGCTATGGCCGAAGCCGAAGTAGGCGATGATGTCTACGGCGAAGACCCAACCGTTAACCGTCTGGAAGAGATGGCGGCCGAGGTGTGCGGAAAACCCGCGGCGCTGTTCGTGCCGACAGGCACCATGGGCAACTCCATTGCCGTGAAACTGCACACGAAACATGGCGAAGAAGTTATCTGCGACTCGCGTTCGCACGTGATGGATTGGGAATTGGCGATGATGGCGTGGTTTTCGGGCTGCCTGGCACGTCCGATTCAAACGCGAAACGGCATTCTGACCTGGGACGAGATTGAGCCTGTGCTACGGCGGAAAGGCCCGCACAACGCTCCGACCACGCTGATATCGCTGGAAGACACGCATAACATGGGCGGCGGGACAGTTTATGCGCAGCAGAATATAGATGAGATCTGCAGCGAAGCGCACGCGCGCGGCCTGAGAGTTCACATGGACGGAGCGCGAGCGTTCAATGCTGCGGTGGCTTCGGACACGGCGGTTTCAAGAATTGTGCGCGATGTGGATACGGTCATGTTCTGTCTGTCGAAGGGTCTGGGCGCGCCCGTTGGTTCTATGCTGGCAGGCCCCGCCGAACAGATTGCGGAAGCCCGGCTGTATCGAAAGCGGCTGGGCGGCGGTATGCGGCAGGCTGGGGTGCTTGCGGCCGCGGGTCTGGTAGCACTTGAGGACTCGCCGGCAGGTCTTCATGAGGATCATCGCAACGCGCGCTTTCTGGCCGAACGTCTTGCGGAATTGCCGGGCATTCGGATTGACCCCGGCGCAGTGGTGACGAACATTGTCATCTTCGATATCTCTGCATTAGGCGTGAGCACCGCGGAATTTAGCGAGCGACTGAAGGCGCGGGGAGTGCTGGCGAACGGCATCGGCCCGACTCAAATGCGGATGGTTACGCACCTGAATGTTGCGCGAGCAGACTGCGAACGGGCGGTGGAGGCGATTCGTGAGAGTTCGAAGGGCTTCGGGCGACAAGAGTCCGGGGCCACAAATGAACACGAATACACACGAATGCAAACCGGAGGATGAGGATAAAGTTGCGGAAGCGGTGATCGGGGCGGCATACGAGGTCTCGAACATCCTTGGAGCCGGGTTTCTGGAAAAGGTGTACGAGAGAGCTCTAACGCGGGAATTAGTTTTGCGTGGGTTGGATCTCAAGTGCCAGGTTCACTACGCGATTACATATAAAGGGCAGTGTGTGGGTGAGTATGTGGCCGACATGGTTGTTCAAAATCAGCTCCTGGTCGAATTGAAATGTGTGGAGTGCTTCTCGAATGAGCATGTGGCGCAATGCATTAATTATCTCAAGGCTTCTGAGCTGAGATTGGCCCTTCTGATCAACTTTCAAAAACCCAGGGTCGAGTGGAAACGGATCATCTACGGATGATTCGTGGCCAGAGTGCCGTGATACCATTCTTCGGTGCTCATTCTCGCGGCCACCTTGGCCATTTTTGTCTACGGATTGATTGCGCCCATTCTTGGTGCGCTTCTTCCCACCTACGGACTAACCGCCGGACAGCAGGGTATGCTGGCGATGCTGTATGCGATCGGCCTGATTATCGCGTCGCTCTCGGCAGGTCCGGTAATCGATCTCAAGGGCAACAAACTGGCGCTGCTTGTCGGTTTGATTTTGATCATTGCTTCGCTGGTAGCGGCTCCGAATGCAGGTGGATACGGGGGATTATGCGGCGTCTACCTAGTCCTAGGACTGGGGGGCGGAGTCGTTGTAACCGGCGCAAACGCGCTGGTGGGCGCGATAGAACCTACCCGGCGCGGATCGGCGCTGAACTTTTTGAATCTGTTTTTTGGGCTGGGCGGAATCGTCACCACTTATGTCGCGTCCGAAGGCCTCAATCCGGCTACTGTCTGCTATGGCATAGCGGGCCTGACGGCCCTGGCTTTTTTGGCAAACGCGTCCACGCGGATGCCGGGACCTTCCGGCGAATCGAGCTTCCGTATGAACGAGGTACCGGCACTGATATCGAGACCCGCTCTGCTATTGCTCTGCTTTTTCCTGTTTCTCTATGTTTCGTGTGAAGTCGGCGTTTGGAACTGGCTGAAGGTGTACCTGGTCGGGGTTCATTTTGACGAGAGGACGGCCGGGCATGTCGTCAGCTACGGGTTTGCCTTCGGAATCCTGGTCGGGCGAGTAATCGTTTCCAAGATTTTGATCAAGACTCCAGCACTCAAAGTGACATTGATCGCGTCCATTTGCATCGCAATTACTACGTTCGTAATGCTCCAGCTATCCTCACCGGTAGCCATTATGATCGCTGTGTTTTGCGCGGGTCTGAGCATGGCGCCGGTATTCCCGACTACGCTTGCCATCACCGGCGATACCTTCCAGCGCGGCACCGCGACTGCGATGGGCATTGTAATCACGTTCGGATGGATTGGCCTGGCTGTCAGTTCGCCGATTATAGGGGCGCTGGCCGAGGGCGGCAACTACCGGCGCGGCCTGATGCTGATCCCTACATTCGCGGTGATTATGGTACTGGTCAACTTGGTACTGCGGCCCGTCCTGCACCGTCCCGTTCCGGTTCCGGCGGTCTAGAATTTTTCAAGCATGTAGCGTTTTTCATCTGAATTGCACTAGACTCAGAAGAACACTCTTTAGGAGATTTTTGTAATGGCTTTTTGTCCGAATTGTGGATCTCAGGTCACGGCTGGCGGTTTCTGCCAGAACTGTGGAACGCCGGTGGCCGGTGGAACCGCCCCGGCCGGCGCGGGTGCGGCTTACGCGCCGCCCGCAACCCCGGTCTCAGCATCGGGTCTCACCGAAAACGTAGCAAGCGCGCTCTGTTACTTATTTGGCTTGGTTACGGGAATTATCTTCCTGTTGCTCGCGCCCTACAACCAGAACAAGACGGTTCGCTTCCACGCTTTCCAGTCCATTTTTATGCATGTAGGGATCATCGTGCTCTGGATCCTTTACACCGTGACCAGTTTCATGACGCACGGTATCGGGTTTCTGCTGTTTCCGCTGTTCAGCCTGCTCGTTATCGCGCTGTGGCTCTACATGATGTTTTCCGCCTACAACAACAAAAAGGTCAAGCTGCCCATCGTAGGCGATCTGGCTGAAAAACAAGCATAAACGCAAGCCGGACGGAGTACGTCCGATATTGAAGTGCTGAAGTATAGTTGTGTGTTCGCGCTCGCTGCCTATTTAGGTGCGAGCGCAGCCGTTCCAGGCGGCGATATCACCCCGCGAGTAGGCTCGGTTGAAATTTACGGCGCCCGCAAAGTTTCCCTGCAGAAGATCAGGGTTGCGCTTGGCGCCAATCCGGGGGACTTTCTTCCATCTCGAGTCGATGCCGAAGAACGCATCGATAAGATTTCGGGAGTGATCGCGTCGCGAGTCGAAGCCGCATGCTGTCAGGAACGGAAACCGATTCTCTACGTGGGCATTGAAGAGCGGAACGCGCCCCACGTTGAATTTCATCCGACTCCGGCGGGCGATGCCGTTCTTCCGGCAGACCTGGTAGCTCAATACCAGAAGTTCCTGGATGCCGTCGCCGGCAGCATACGTGGCCGGAATGCCGACGAAGATCTGACCAACGGCTATTCGCTAATGGCAGATCCAGAGTGCCGTGAGCTTCAGCAGAGCTTCATCCCACTGGTGGAGCACAATTTGGGGCTGATCGATCATGTGGTGCGCGACTCCTCCGATCCTGAACAACGAGCGATTGCTGCGTATGTTCTTCAGTACGGTCCCAGGGGGCCAAGAACCTCAAAGACGGTTGTTGACGCGCTGCAATGGGCGCTTCGCGACCGGGATGATAATGTGCGCGACAATGCGGCACGCGCTCTGAAGGCAGTTGCAGTAGGCGCAAAGCTTCATCCCGACCAACAGATTCGGATCGAGCCGACATGGTTTATCGAGCTGTTGAATTCCGTGGTATGGTCCGACCGGAGAAATGCGAGCCTAGCCCTGGTTAACCTGACGGAAGACCGGAACCCGGATACGCTGGCTGTGCTGCGCGAACGAGCGTTGCCCTCCATCATTGAGATGGCCAGATGGCATGACCTGGAACATGCTCTTCCGGCTTTCATCCTGGCTGGGAGATTGGCCGGTTTAGACGAAAAGGCGATTCAGCAAGACTGGATCAGCGGAGATCGCGCCGAAGTTTTGAAGAAGGCGCTGAAATCGAAAGGCAGGCCTCCGGCGCTTATGGGCGCGGGTCAGTGAATTCCACGGCCGGCGCATTTTCATCTGCTCCGGTCTGTTCGTGCGTTAGCCGAGGCAGGTCGCATTCACAGCAATCGCTACAGCGGCGGCAACGCTCACACAGGTGATTGCTGCACGCGTCCTTGGTGCAGTAGACGCAAATTTGATGCGATGGTTCGCCGCAAATCGAACAGCAAAAGGTAGCCACTTCCATTAGTATTTCCGGAGCCGCTTTGAGGTGGGCGGGGGTTCCTTGCTGATGATACCGCGGCAACGCTGCGCCTCTTCATCGGCAATCTTGAAATTTTGCTCCGTGCTGGTTGCCAGGTCCTTCAGGTACTCGCGAAACCGTTGCCGGTTGGTGAAATTGCTGGCGACTAGTGCATCGAGCTGATCTGCCTGCCCGCGAGGCCCGTATTTGCGCGCGCCCTCCGCCAAGGAACGCGCGCTGATATCCAGCGCTTCCAGACGGAAATATTCGTCCAGAGCCAGCGAGAGATCTTCCGTCTTTTGCGAAAGCATCTTGGTGGTCACATCCACATCGGTAACCTGCCGCTGGGCGGTCTGTAGCTGCAAGATGTAGGTGCTGGGAGCGCCCTTCAAGTCATACCATTGCTGTGGCTTCATTCCGGCGAGCAGCGGCCGGAGTTTCTCCGCGTCTTTATTAATGGCCGCGATTATGCTGCGAACATCCCATGGATTCTCTAAGCCTGCTTCGGCTTGCGCCTGCTGCCTATTAAGAGGTGAGGGCGTCTGCTGCGCGAGGCACAGCCACGCTGGCGCTGAAACCAGAAATAAAGTAAATAAACGAATCATCGTTCGGCTAAAAGCTTATTCTGTTCGATCGGGCCGTCATCGCGAGGCGGCGTATGACCGGGCCAAATCGAAGACCAGATATCGTGCAAGGATTTCACGGTGTATCGATAGAGCGAGCCGCGGTCTACCTGTCTCGAAATCTGCTCATCCGGCCGCACCAGAATTGCATCCGCAGCTCGCACGATGGTTGGTTCGTTCCGCGGAAGCCGGGTATGCTGAACCCGGATCTCCCCTTCCATAACATCGATCCGAACCGTATCATCTTCGTCAATGGCAATTGCCAGCGTGGCCGGCTGGCGGGTACTGATCACGGCGACGGGCGTAAAGACCCGCTGCTGGGACTGCCCCGGAGCGGGCTGTAAATTCACGCGAACGCGACCGGAGACGACATCCAGCAGGTCGCCCGCAGCCGCCGTGTTCTGGCGGAAGATAACCCGAGAATTGCCAAACAGCTCGAAGCTGCTTCCTCCCGCTACGATGAAGCGGGCATACCCGTCAGGCCCGGTTGTGATCACCTGCCTGACCGGAACTCTCTCGCCGGCGCTCAGCGCCCACTTTTCTTCATCGCGAATGCGTGAAACCTGACCGGTTGCCGCGGTGATTTGAGCCTCATTCGGATGCGGGATGCCGGAACCCACAATCTGCTCGCCGTGGCATTGCGCGCAACCAGCTATTACCGCGATAAAAATAAAAGAAGCGAGTCCGCGCAAGCCTTTCTCCGGGCACTCTTATTCTTCCATACTTGCTAAGGGTGCTCGTCCGATTTCAGTTTTTTCGTATAGACAGCCCGCTGGTTCGACTGGATCTGCTCCGCCCTGGCCAGTTCGCGCTTTGCCTCATTCGGCCGGCCCAGCCTTTTGAGCGCCGTTCCCAGGGCGTAGTGCGCTTGCACGTAATCCGGATCAAGCGCGATGGCGCGTTGCATCGCTGTCAGGGCGGCGCGGGGCCGATTCAACGCAAGTTCGGCCTTGCCCAACCCAAACTGGGCTTCTTTATAGCCCGGGTTCGCAGCGGTAGCCGACTGGAAATGCACCAGAGCCGAAGCTGGATCATTCTGCTTCAGCAAAACCTCGCCCAGGAGGCAATTCGAAACGGGATCGTTCGGATAACTCGCGAGTTCGGCCTGAAACTCTTTGGCTGCAAGTTCAACCTTCCCCTCCTTCCAATAGACCTGGCCAAGGCCGGAGTGCACGCCCGGGAACTTCGGATCTGCGTTCCGAGCGGCTTCAAATTCCCGCCGGGCATCATCATCGCGGGACATCTTGTCGTAAGCCATGCCCATCATGACGTGGGCTTCAGGCGAATTTGGATTCACCGTCATGATCCTGGCGAATACGTCCGTGACACCTTTGTAATTTCCCGCCCGCATGTACGCTTTACCGAGCATATCGAGCGTCGCCATGTCGGAGGGATTCTGCTTGTTCGCGCGCTCAAGATAGCTGGCCGACTCCGGATAGCGATCGAGAGCGAAAAGCGTCAAGCCAGCCAGATCGAGAACTTGAAAATCGCTTAAATCTGCGCTCAGGCTCTTCAGCAGCGGCCATGCGTCTGCATATCGTTGGGACCGGAAATAGGCGATCGCCAGGTTTTTGCGCGTGGTCGGATTCGCAGGTTCGATCTTCAGGGCGCGCCGATAGAGCACAATCGCCTCAGCCTGCTTGCCTTGCCGCGCGAGCGCGATGGCCAGATCGTTCAAAACTTCGATCGAGTTCGGGTCGGCTGCCAGCGCATGGCGGAAGGCATCTTCCGCGCCGGCGTTATTTCCGGCCTGCAGCGCGCGTGACCCCTGTACGAGCCAGGTTTGTAAATCCTGTCCGCCGGCTATAAGTACAAAAGAGAAGAGGCACGCCGCACAGCGCAACGTGCCCGGCAAACGAAATCTCCCGACCAAGTATCAAAAATACAACTTCAGGCCGAGCTGAATAGTTCTAGGGTTGTGCGCTCCCAGCAGCTTGCCGAAATTTGATGAATCGACGTTGGTTGAAAGATTGTTGAAGTTCACGTGGTTGAAAGCGTTGAAGAACTCACCCCGGAACTGAAGATTGACGCGTTCACCGAATTTGAAGTTGCGGATTCCGGCCAGATCCCAGTTTTCCAAGCCGGGGCTTAGCACGAGGCCGCGTTCGGCATTTCCGAAATGTCCGATGGCGTCTGTAAAGGCGGAGGTATTAAACCATTGGAGCCGGTTTCCCGCACCGCTGAGCGATACACCCGGAACCGTGTCTGGCCGCGGCGCTACCGAGGGTGCCGGATCGATTCCGATTCCGCCTGGAAACGTTCCCGGGCTGCCTGGGAAATCGTCCGAGGCGAAAGGATCGTTTGATTGCGTCATGGTGACCGACGAGCCGGACTGCAGCCTGGTGATGCCGGAGATCTCCCATCCTCCGAGGACGTGGCCGATTATGCCTCGCTGATCCTTAAAGAACGGCAGATCATAAACATAATTGGCTACAAAAACGTGCGGAGTATTGATGGAAGGCGGACCGTAGTCCAACCCATAATCGTACGTGTTATAAATGCCCGAACCGCGGTCGGCGGGATTGTTTGCAAGGTTCTTCGACCAAGTGTAGGAAATCCCAAGGGTCAGTCCATTCGAAACCCTGCGATTCAAGGCAACCTGAAGGGAATTGTAGTTGCTAATGAACAGCGGCGCCCTGGTTGTAATTTCGGCGTATCCCGGGTATGGGCGAATGGCGTTCGCATCCGAAGCGGGATTCGAGGCGCGAAGGGACAACGGCACCTGATTTATATCTACATCGCCGAGCAGATGCCTTCCGAGTGTCCCGACGTAAGCGATCTGAAACACGGTGTTCGAAGCGACCTGCTGCTCAACTGAAAAATTGAAGTCCTGATAGGACGGCACCTTGAAAGCCGGAGTACCCGTTGCGGTTACGTTTACAGGGCCAAGTCTGGTGCCCACGCTGCCTGTGGCCGGATTATCGAAGCTGGGATTCGTGATCTGCACTTGCTGGACCAGCGGCGGGTCGCCGAAAGCATTCTGCTCCCAGATACCGTTCAGTGTGCGATCGAAGTACACGCCATAGCCGCCGCGAATGGCGGTCTTGCCATTTCCCCTGACATCCCACGCGAAGCCGAACCGCGGGCCGAAATTATTGTTCGAGTTCGGATTCACGATTGAACCGTATGGGGAGCAAGTGACTGCGGCAACCTTCTTAGCATTGGCGCAGGCGCTACCTGCCGGGAAAATAATTCCGTTCACGTAGGTCGCCGGGACAACGCCCTGACCGGCTACAAATAGGCCGGTAGCGGGATCGATCTTCGCGGACGCCGCTGGATTGAACAGCGATGGATCGAAGTTGTTCAATACATCATTCTGGTCCGATGGAGCGGGGAAGAAGCTGTACCGGATACCTAAATTCAACGTAAAACGCGGAGTAACCTTCCAATCATCTTGTAAGTATGCTTCTATGTTTTCGTAATTCAGGTGGGGAATAATATCACGGCTTGACTGGCTGAACAAGGATGCATCGCCCAGCAGAAAGTTTGCAAAAGCTGGATTTCCGAACGCATTTCGAAAAGTGAAGCTCCCATTCGTGGGATTTGGACCGTTCTCGGTCTTGGTCATCCACTGAACGGTAACGCCCGTTCGGATGGTGTGATTCCCAATGACTTTCGACAAGTTGTCATAGAAGTTTTTGTCGATGTTGCGCTCGAAATAGGGAGCGCTGGGTATAGCGACACCTGAGTAACCCGAGATTGAGACTCCCGGGATGCGTCCGTAAGGATCGCTGTATGGTAAGCCGCCGCTAAGTGCGCCGAGAAAAGCAGGCGAGTTTACGATGCCGGTCAAGTTGCTGTTGATGGCGCCCCAGGAATAATTGAATGCGGCCTCATTGACAACCGTTGGCGAGATCGTCCAGCTCATGTTTGCGACGACATTCTTTCCAGGAGCGTTTGTGGCGGTGGACGAGATTCCAGGGAGGGGACTTCCGGCGAACAGACCGCCCGGCTCGGTAGTGGGGACCACGTCCTGCATGAAGCGCCCAAACAGATGGACTTTTTCTGTGATGTTCTGATCGAGCCGTACAAGATCCTGGCGATAGTTTTGCTTCGCAACGAAATTGCTGATGTATTCGGTTCCATTTGCCGCATTGCCGGGAAACTTCGAATACACATTCTGGATGTAAACCTTCGCATTCCGGCTGAAGCAGGATGGATTGATCTGGGATGTGTTCGCCGCGACATTGTTTGTGATGCAGCCGGCTGGAGCCGAAGCCGGATTCAATTGGCCGCTGAAGGTCCCCGCCAGTTGGGCAGCCGTGGGTACAGTTGCGGTATTCGTGCTGGGATTGCCTGTCTTCCGCCACTCTTCAGACCAGAAAAAGAATGTCTTCGACGCGCTCCTCTTGTAGAGCTTCGGTATGAATAGCGGGCCACCAATCGTGAACCCAAAATCGTTATAGCGCAGCGGAGGCTGCTTTGAGCCGACCAGATTGCTGAAAAACGAATTCGCGTTGAAGTAATCGTTGCGGACGAATTCATAAGCACCGCCGTGAAACTGGCTTGTGCCGGATTTCGTAGCCACCAGGATCTGGCCGCCGCCGCTGCGCCCATACTGCGCATCGTAATTGCTTCTGCCCAGAGTGAATTCCTGGATGGCATCCACGCTGGGTACATTCAGCAGCGTGCTGTTCGAGCCGCTGTCATTGATATCCGCACCGTCAACTGTCCAGTTGTTCGCACCGGTTCGCGCGCCGTTGACCGAGAGGCTGGTAGTGTTTGCGAGCCCGAAACCGACCACATCGGGAAGGCCACTTACGACGCCCGGTTGAAGGGTGACGAGCTGCTCAAAATTGCGGTTATTTAGTTGCAGCTCCCGAACCTGCGTGCCCGTCAGGGTTCCCATTTGAGCCGCGGTGGTGGTCTGCACAGGCGTGGTAGTTTCCGTGACCGTGATATTTTCGGTCACCTGCCCGGGTTGTAACTGCACGTTGAGCGGACGCTTTTGCGCCACGTTAAGTACGACGTTGTTGGCTGTATAGGCTCGGAACCCAGTGCTTTTGACCGTCACGGTATAGGCGCCGGCGGGCAGATTAGTAACGGTAAAATTTCCGCTTCCATCGCTGGTGACGGTTCTGACGTCTGTATTCGTTTCGTTGTTATGGACGGTTACGGTTGCGTTTGGCACAACCGCGCCAGTGGGGTCAGTGATGGCGCCAACCAGCGTCGCATTTACTTCCTGAGCGACGGATAAGCCGGCCGAGAACAAGGCAATTACGAGCAAAGCCGCGAAAGTGAGACTTCGCGTTCTCATTGAGTACAACCTCCCTAAGTGCTGACAAAGGGGTAGCTGGATCAATGGCTAAGATTCGAAAGCCGCCGGATATACGGCAAACTTATGAGACAAAGGTCTCTACCCCTAAACAACGCTAATTGGATGTTAACTCGCGAAGCGGGGCCGCTCAATAGTATTAATGTAAAGAAATTGTGCCCGAAAAATTACTTGGAAGGTGGGAGGAACGGTTCCGCTTTGACAATTCCAGCGCCTTCGCGGATCGTTACAATATGATCCGCAGCAACATTGGCGAAGCGCTCCGTACCGCCGTTCGGCCAGCGGATATCCAGATCCACTTTTGCTATAGAACCCAAACCGAAGTGCAGCCGCGGATCGTTAGCCGAATAGAAGCTAGCCTGGCTCAGTATTTCCTGCGCCTGCATTTTGCCGCCGTAATGCGCTGTCACGCGCGCTCCAATCGCACTCCGGTTCGATTTTGTGCCGATTAGTTTGACCTTAACAGCATGGTCGTTTCCGCGCACGTCATTTCGCAGCAGTGATGGCGGCTCGTTCAGATTCATGATAAGGATATCCAGATCGCCATCGTTATCGAAATCACCAAATGCCGCGCCACGGCTGGCGTGCGCGGCGGCAACGCCCGGACCGGCCTGATCCAGAAGTTCTTCGAATTTCCCGTTCCGCAGGTTCCGAAACAGAATCCGGGGACTCTTGAACGGGTAGTTGGGCAAAACCTTTTCGATCTCCGGATAAACGCTGCCCGTCACCCAGAACAAATCCGGATAGCCGTCGTTGTCGAGGTCGAACATGCCGGCGCCCCAACTGATATACCGCGTTTCAACGCCGAGCCCGACCGAGTTTGTAACATCTTCGAAGCTGCTCTTACCATCGTTGCGGTAGAGCACTGCTGTATCGTCCGCGAAGTGCGTTTTCAAAATGTCCAGTTTGCCGTCCAGGTTGTAATCCCCGATACCCAGTCCCATGCCGGCCTGTTCCATGCCGTCTTCATTCAACGCAACCCCGCTCTCCAGGCCGATATCGGTAAAGGTACCGTCATGGTTATTCTTGAACAGAAAGCTGGGCGTTGAATCGCAGGCGATGTAGAGATCCGGCCAGCCGTCGTCGTCGAAATCGGCGGCCACGGTGGTCATGCAGTAACTGCCAGTGCCCTTCGCGATACCGGATTTCACACTTACGTCGGTGAATGTTCCATCTCCGTTGTTGTGATAAAGCGCCAGGCTCCCCGGCGGCAGTCCACGCGGCCCGCAGTTTACCGGGATTCCTTTCCAATTGCAAAACGAACTCTCGCCGGGCTTCGGAACGCGGTTCTTGTCGAAGATGCAGTAGTACGAGATCAGCAAATCGAGACGCCCGTCGCGGTCGTAATCCACGAATGTGCAGCCGGCACCCCACTTAGTGCCTTCATGCAGCAGGCCCGCTTCCCTGGTTATATCTGTAAACGTGCCATCGCCGTTGTTGCGATACAGAACGTTCTGTCCGTAGTACGTGAGAAGCAGATCCTCAAAGCCGTCGTTATTGAAGTCGCCAACTGCGACCGATGAGGCCCAACCGGTCCGGCCCAATCCCGATTTGGCGGTGACATCCATGAACGTGCCGTCGCGATTGTTCTTGTAGAGCCGGTTCATTGTGCCCGGCGGCGGCCCCTCTTCGCGGGTTCCGTTGAGCAGAAAAATATCCAGCCAGCCGTCGTTGTCGTAATCGAAGAATGCACAACCGCAGCCAACCGTTTCGATAATGTAGGTCTTGTGATCGGCTGGTCCGTAGATGAGCGGAGCATGCAATCCGGCCTGCGCGCCAATGTCGGTAAAACAGGCATTGAACGGTAATCCTGAAGGCTTGCCGCGCGGCTGCGGCTTCACCCCGCGCGAAGAGACTCCTTGTCCGAATGCATGAATAACGGGCAGGCCGAGGAGCCCGATTGCGGTCCGTCTGGTGATGCTACTGCGCTTCAAACCTGAAGTTTAACAATGATGATTCAGGCTATACACGGGCGGCCCCGGCCGATTCGAAAGTCCGCGAGATCAGCTGCCGGGCCTCATCCTGAATGCGCTTCAGATGGTCGCGTCCGAGAAAGCTCTCGGCGTATATTTTGTAGACGTTTTCCGTGCCCGAGGGCCGGGCGGCGAACCAGCCGTTCTTAGTCGCGACTTTCAAGCCGCCGATCGGAGCGCCATTAGAAGGCGCGGTGGTGAGCATGGCTTCAATGCGTTCGCCGGCCAGTTCCTTCGCCGAAACCTGATCGGGAGAAAGCCGGGCGAGAATTGTCTTCTCTTCGGGTGATGCCGGCGCGTCGATCCGCTCATAGACTGGATCGCCGAATTTCGCCGTGAGCTCCCGATAACGCTCCCCGGGGTCTTTGCCGAGTTTCGCCGTGATTTCGGCGGAAAGCAGCCCCATGATCAGCCCATCCTTATCGGTGCTCCAAGGGCCGCCGTCTATACGCAGGAAAGATGCGCCTGCGCTCTCTTCTCCGCCGAACCCGAGCGAACCGTCGAGCAGGCCTTCGACGAACCACTTGAATCCTACTGGGACCTCGTCGAGCCGCCGGCCCAAGCTGGCCGCAACGCGATCGATGATGGTGCTGCTGACGAGCGTCTTACCAATCCCCGCATCGCGTTTCCATTGCGGCCGGTGAGCGAACAGATAGTCGATCGCGACAGCCAGGTAGTGGTTGGGATTTAGAAGACCAGCACTGGGTGTAACAACGCCGTGCCGGTCATGATCGGTATCACAGGCGAAAGCAACATCGTAGCGGTTCTTCAGGGCGATGAGGCCCGCCATGGCGTAGGGCGATGAGCAATCCATGCGGATCTTGCCATCCCAATCGAGGCTCATGAAGCGGAATGTCGGGTCGATCAGCTTGTTCACCACCGCGAGCTTCAGGTTGTAGCGCTCCGCAATACGCGGCCAATACTCGGCACCCGCGCCGCCGAGCGGATCGACCGCCAGATTGAGACCGGCGGAAGCGATTTGCTGGAAGTCAATTACAGCGCCGAGGTCGTTCACATATTTCGACACGTAGTCGTAGCGATGCGTGGTATCGGCCCGCAGCGCGCGCTCGAACGGAATGCGCTGAACCCGTTTGAGGCCAGCGATCAGCAGCTTATTGGCGTGGTTCTCGATCCACTTCGTCGCATTCGTGTCCGCCGGTCCACCGGATGGAGGATTGTACTTGAACCCGCCGTCTTCCGGTGGATTATGAGAGGGCGTGATCACGATGCCATCGGCCAAGCCGCTGTTGCGGCTGCGATTGTGAGTCAGGATGGCGTGCGAGAGCGACGGAGTA
>Ga0134126_10004355_pt1 | contig 17730 bp, 14 predicted proteins | sample KB31752_FD_96881 | JGI IMG/M metagenome (GOLD analysis project Ga0134126, IMG submission 96881) | Terrestrial soil microbial communities with excess Nitrogen fertilizer from Kellogg Biological Station, Michigan, USA - KB3-175-2 | ecosystem: Environmental > Terrestrial > Soil > Unclassified ...
CAGCGCGCCGCCGGGCCGCCGTCCCAGCGAGGACGCCGCCGTCGCACCGGCGCCGCGTCCCGCGCCCGAGGCCGCCGCGTTGAAGATCGAGATCGGCCGTTGTCCGCGCCACGAGGCGCCGGGCGCCGGCGTCGCGGACTGGCGCGAAAACGGCGACTCCTGCTGCTCCGGTTGCTGCTCTCGGCGCGACGGCCGCGGCATCGGAACGGATATCCGGCCTGACATACCGTTCGGTCTCGCATGCGAACCCCGGCGGCCACGCGGCGCGGGCGGGCGGCTCTCACGCATGCGAACCCTGCCTCTCGGCCACCGGGCGCGCGCCATGCGGCGTCGGCGCGTCGTCATCGTCTGATTCATCGGAATCGCGTGGCTGCCGACCGGTAGGGGAGAGAGCGACGAAGGCCGAGGTGAGGAAGAGCGTTGATCCGAGGCACACGATCATTGGCAGGATGAACGCCATCGCGGTCGCGCCGCCGCTCGGTACGTTCCCTGATGCCACTGTCTGCGTCGCCACCGACACCTCGGCGGCGCGCATTCCGGTGTAGTGCATGGCCGTCACCGCGACGCCCATGATCATTGACGCGCCGATCGCCGCGACCGGTCCGCGGATGGTCAGCCCGGCCCACAGCGCCGCGGTCGCCGCCGCCACCGCGATCAGCACCGAGAGCGCGACGGTCCCGATGTTGTAGTCAAGGCTCGCATTCAGTCGCATCGCGGCCATGCCCGTGTAATGCATCGCCACCACGCCGAACCCGGTCACCGCGCCGCCGAGGCCCAGCGAGAGAGCCCGCGAGCGGCCGTACCCGACGATCAGCATTCCGACCCAGGTCAACAGGATCGGGATCAGCAGGCTCAGCAAGGTGAGCGAGACCGCGTACCGGATCTCGGTGCCGGTCACCGCGAAACCGAGCATCGCGATGAAGTGCATCGTCCAAATCCCGGCGCCGATCGACACCGCCGCGGTAAGCAGCCAGTTACGTTTCGAACGTCCGCTCGCGTCCAGTGCGCGCACTGTGCAGCGCAGCCCGAGCGCCGAGCCCACGCACGCCATCGCATAGGACAGCACGGGTGTGGCCCACCCGAATCCGGTCTCCGTCGTCGCGCCCATCGGCCCCATCACTGCCGGCTCCCTGTGCATCTGCAATCGCTAGTGACTGGTCAACCGACCATCGCATGAGAATGCTTGCGCTGCGAGGTTTTCCGCTAACTCACTGCAATCACGCAGCTGACACCAGGCGGACTTCTTGCGGACGCGGGCCACCCCTGCACCGTCGGGCGTAGCGCAGGGGTGGCGTTAGTGTTGCGGGGCGTCAGGGCCCTCAGTTACTGCTGATGCGGGCTAGTTGCATGTGACGCCGTTGACGGTGAATGACGTCGGCGAGGCGTCGCTGGAGGTCCAGGTGCCCTGGAAGCCGAACGACGCATTGCCGCCGGGATTGATCGAACCGTTGTACGAGGCGTTGGTCGCCGTGACCGCCTCTCCGCTCTGCGTCAACGAGCCGTCGTTCCAGGAGCTGGTGACCTTCTGGTCGCCGGGGAAGGTGAACTTCACCGTCCAGCTGCTGATCGCACTGGTGCCGGTGTTGTTAATCGTCACCCCTGCGGTGAAGCCGCCGGGCCACTCGCTGTTCTTGGTGTACGTCACGTGGCAACCGGATCCGCCGCCGGCGCTGGGGCTTGGGGATGGCGAGGCAGAAGGTGAATGTGACGGTGACGGACTCGTAGACGGTGTCGCCGACGCGCTCGCGCTCGCACTCTGGCTCGGCGTCGCGCTCGGGCTCCCGGTCGATGAACCGCTCGGGTCGCCGTACATGATGCCACGGCCGTTGGTGCCGACGTATACGCGTCCGTAGGTCCGCGGGTCGCCGGTGATCGCGGCGCCGATGTTGCCCCACTGGTGTTTGTCGTCGTTGATCCGCGTCCAGGTCGCGCCGGTGTCGTCAGAGCGGAAGATGCCCTGCACGCCGTTCACCGTCGCGATCGCGTAGATCGCTGGGTAGCCGCCGGACACCGCCGACTTGCCGAAGCCGAGGTTGATCGCCGCCGAAACGCTGCTCAGCTTCGTGAAAGTGGCGCCGGAGTTCGTCGAGTGCCAGATGCCTGATACACCGGAGGAGTCACCGCCGGTCAGCCACACGTCGCCGGCCGTGCCCGCGACCGCCTTGATGTAGAGGGCGCCGGTCGTCGGCAGGCCGGTCGCGGCGCTCGCGGTGAAGCTGGCGCCGCCGTTGGTGCTGACGTAGAACGTCCCGGCCGAGTAGCCGTAGTAAACCTTCGGATTCACCCGGTCGGAGGCGATCACCGCGCCAGCCGGGATGCCCGTGGATGCGGTCCAAGAGCTGCCGTAGGTCGTGGTGTAGTAGACGCCGGTGCCCTTCGGGCTCCACAGCGCCGAACTGGCGTCCGCCGCGACCGCGCCCTGGCCGCCGCCAGTTACCCCGGGCGGCTCGGCCGAGGCCTGGAACCAGCTGCTGCCGCCATTGGTGCTGAAGGCGAAGCGGTACACGTTCGCGTTGCTGCTCTGCGTCTTGTCGACGTCGCCGGTGCGGATGATGGTGGCCGGCTGCAGCTCGGCGTAGTCGACGCTGTCGCCGCTGGACAGGTTCGGCGAGGTGAACGCCGAGGACGGTACCGAGGTCAGCGAGGTGTGCACGAAACCGTCTAGGTCACCGAGGGCGGAAATCAGCGGAGCCGAACCGGTCGGCGGGCTGATCAGACCATTGACGGCGGTCTCCTCGAGCCCGCTGACGAACGGCTTGATCGTGAAGCTGGTGCCCGAATCCCAGTTGGTCAGGTTGGTGGTGCCGAACAGCGTCGCGCCGGTGCCGTAGAACATCCGGTTCGAGTTGAACGGGTCGATCGCCAGGCCCTCGGTCATCCAACCCAGCTTCGGTGACTCGACAGGTTCCTGAGTCGTCGTGCCGAAGGTGAGCCACGGCGTCGCCGAGGCGTCGATCGTGTAGGCGTCGGCGCGGTTCGGGTAGCTGGTGTAGTTCCAGGCCTGCTTCCAGGTCGCGCCGCCGTCGGTGCTGCGCCAGATGAACGTGTCCGGCCACCACGAGCTGTACCCGGTGACCATGATCGTGCCCGGATGCTGGGCATCGATGGCCAGGCCGCTGTATCCGAACCAGTCATTGCTCGTGTCAGAGGACTTCACCGGACTGATCTGGGTCCACGTCCCGGTCGCCAGCGTGTACTTCCACACGTCACCCGACGAGCCGTCGTACGGCCCACCCTTGTTGCTCGTCGCGATGTATAAAATGCCGTTCACCGGATCGACGACGCCCTTGTGCGCCATGAATCCGGTGGGCTGCCCAGCCACCCGCGACCACGTCGCGCCGCCGTCAGTGCTCTCATATACAGTGTTCTGCAGGTCTGCGACCCCGGCGAAGATGGTCTTGGTGGGGCTGCCGGATGATCCGGTCGCCTTGTCGAACGCCACCCATGTGACGCCCTGGTTGTCGCTGAGGTAGCCGGTGGTGTCCGTGGAGTCCTGCGCGTAGTTGCCGACGTTCGGGAAGTTCCCGACCTGGGACCAGGTCACGCCCGAGTCAGTGGACTTCCACAGTCCCTTTCCGCTGGGCGCGCCGAAGTACAGCACGTTGTCGTCATTCGGGTCCACGGCCAGGCGCTCGCCCATGCCGCGGCCGGGCATGTTGCCGCCGAGCTTGAAGGGCAGCGCGGTCGCGGTCCATGTGTTGCCCTGGTCCGAGGAGCGCAGGATCGAGCCGTTGTTCGGGTCCCAGGAGTTGGTGTACATCCCGACCGCGGCCCAGACCTTGCTGGTGTTGATCGGGTCCGCCGCTACGGACACGGCGCCCATGTCGCCCCAGTTGGACTGGCCGACCCAGTCCATCAGCGGGGTCCACGAGCTCGAGCCCTGATTCCAGCGGTACACGCCGCCGATGTCGGTGCGCGCGTAGATGATGTTCGCGGCCCCGGAGTTGAACACGATGTCCGGGATGAAGCCGCCGCCGCCGATCGCGACGCTGTTCCAGTTGTACGCGGTGGTGGCCGGCGTGGCCGCCTGCGCCGGTGAGGCCGCGGCCTGCACCAGGATCGGGCTGATCGCCGCCGTGGCCGCCGTGGCCGCGGCGAGCGCGGCCTGGACGAACCTTCTTCGCATGGGTCTTAAAGCCTCCGCCTTCTTGGTTCGAGCGCGCTCGGGCGGAAGGCCGCACGGGAGGAAACCTGCGTCCGGTCTCTGGGTCGGTCCGTCGAAGCGCTTCGATTGCTGTAGCGCCCGGGAGCGTAGAAGCGAAGCAGTCCGCTGGCAATATCGTCGAAGCGCTTGCCTGGCCCTGGGGACCCGCGCCCGCAGGCCCAACCCGCGCCTAGCGCGTCGTCCCAGTAGCGTCGAGCTGAAACTTTCGTTCCCAGGCCTCGCCCCACGCCGCCGCTATCAGCTGCCGTATAGCAAGGCTGTATGACAAATGAGCGCCCTGCGAATCCGTGAAAATCGATTCGCAGGGCGCTCGAACGCACCGCCCGCGCGTCTCAGCGCGAGCGGATGCCACCGCACTATCCGCGAGCGTGCTGGAGCAGCCGCTCCACCGCCTTGAGCTCGAACGGCACGTCCGAGCCGACGATGATGTGCGTCGCCCCGGCGTTGAGGTAATCCTCGAAGCTGTCGACCTCGTCCGGGCCGATCATCACGGTGCGGTCGATCTGCCCGGGATCGCGGCCCAGCTTCTCGCACCACTCGTTGAGCACCGAGTTCTTGTGCGCGAAGTTCTCGGCGGGCCCGAAGGAGTTCCACAGGTCCGCGCGCTCAGCCACGATCCGCAGCGTCACCTTTTCGCCGCTGCCGCCGATCATCAGCGGGATGTTCGCGCCGGACGGCGTCAGCTTGGCCAGCCGCGCCTCGATCCGCGGCAGCGTCTCGCGCAGCGCCCGCAGCCGCTCCGGCGCGGTGCCGAATTCGTACCCGTACTCGGTGTAGTCGCGCTCGAACCAGCCCGAGCCGATGCCGAGGATCAACCGCCCGCCGCTGATCTGGTCAACCGTGCGGGCCATGTCGGCGAGCAGGTCGGGATTGCGGTAGCTGTTGCAGGTCACCAGCGCACCGAACCGCGCGTGCGAGGTGTCCGCGGCGATCGCGGCCAGCATCGTCCAGCACTCGAAGTGCGCGCCGGCCGGGTCGCCGTAGAGCGGATAGAAGTGGTCCCAGGTCCAGATCGTGTCGACGCCGAGCGCGTCGGCTTCCTTCCACGCCGCGCGCAACTGCGCCATCTCGCAGTGCTGCGGCCGCAACTGCACGCCTACTTTGAACCGTGCCATGAATGAACGCCTCCAGGGCGGTTGCTTGACGATCTATGCCCATCCCATCACGCACCGGTTCGCTCCCGCCACCCGGTCGAGCCAGGTCACCCGGCTAGACCCGCGACCGGCCGAGAACGCTGGCTCAGTCGCAGACCAGCTCAGTCGCAGACCAGCTCAGTCCCAGACCGGCTCTGGTACCTCCGCGACCTTCCCGTCCGCGCCCAAGTGCAGGAACCGGTCGAAGGAGCGAGTGAACCAGCGGTCGTGCGTAACGGCGATGACAGTGCCCTCGAAACCGGACAGCCCAGTCTCCAAGGCCTCGGCGCTGGCCAGATCAAGGTTGTCGGTCGGCTCGTCGAGCAGCAGCAGCGTGGCCCCGGAAAGCTCCAGCAGGAGGATCAGGAATCTGGCCTGCTGGCCGCCGGAAAGCGTCTCGAAGCGCTGGTCGCCCTGCGCCGCCAGTTCGTAGCGATTCAGCGCGCTCATAGCGGTGTCGCGGGGAAGGCTTGGCCGGCGTGCGTCGCCCTGCCAAAGGATCTCGGCGAGCGTGAGCGCGGTCAGCTCCGGCCGGTCGTGCGTCTGCGAGAAGTGCCCCGGCACGACGCGCGCACCGAGCCGGGCCGACCCGTGATGCCTCACCGGCGCCAACCCCTGCGTTCCCGCCGCCGGTTCCGCACCATCACCGTGCTCGACCCCCGAGGCGTCGAGCCACAGCATCGCAGGGTCCGGATCCGTGCCGCCGCGCCCGAGCAACCGGAGCAGGTGCGACTTGCCGGTGCCGTTCGCGCCGAGTACCGCGACCCGGTCGCCGTACCAGACCTCGAAGTCGAACGCACTGGTCAGGCCGTCCAGCTCCAATTGCTCGCAGATGACCGCGCGCTTTCCGGTGCGCCCGCCGTCCAGCCGCATCTTGATGTTCTGCTCGCGCGGCGGAATCGGCGGCGGCCCCGCCTGCTCGAACTTCGCCAGCCTGGTACGCGCCGCCTGCAGCCGGGTCGCCATCTCAGCGTTGTGCGACGCCTTCTGCTGGTACATCCGCACCAGCTCCTTGAGCTTGGCGTGCTCCTCGTCCCAGCGTCGCCGCTGCTCGTCCAGCCGCTCGTGCCGTGCCACCCGCGCGTCATGCCATGAGGCGAACGACCCGACGTGCGTCCAGGCCGAGCCGCCCTCGACCGCGACCACCCGATCGGCGGTATTCGCCAGCAGTTCGCGGTCGTGCGAGACATAAAGCACGGTCTTCGGAGACTCGAGGAGGCGACGCTCCAGCCAGCGCTTGCCCGGCACGTCCAGGAAGTTGTCCGGCTCGTCGAGCAGTAGCACCTCGTCCGTCCCGCGCAGCAGCAACTCCAGCGCGAAGCGTTTCTGCTGACCGCCGGAGAGGGTGCGCACGGGCCGGTTCCGCGTCTCATCCCAGGGCAGGCCGAGCACCGCGACCGACACGGTGTCGAACACGACTTCCAGTTCGTAGCCGCCGGCGTCTCCCCATGCGGTCAACGCGTTGGCGTACCGCATCTGCTCGCGCTCGCCGGCGGCGCAGTCGGGGGAGCTCAGCGCGGACTCGGCGCGGGCCACCCGTTCGCCGACCTCCCGCAGTGGTGGCGGCGCGAGCGAGAGAGCGAACTGCGCAAGGGTAGTCGAGTCGCCGATCATGCCGATGAACTGGCGCATCACGCCGAGCCCACCGACCCGCGCGACGCTCCCGGACTTGACCGGCAGGTCGCCGGAGATCAGCCGCAGGAGAGTCGTCTTGCCGGCGCCGTTGGGCCCGACCAGTGCGACCTTCGCGCCCTCGCCGACCCGGAACGAGACGTCGGCGAACAGCACCCGGCCGTCCGGGAGCGCGTGCCGCAGCCCGGCGACGTCCACATAGCCCATGAATGCGGATTCTCACCCGGTGTGTACAGCGATGTCATCCGGTTTTCCGCATGCGCTCCGCCGCCTCGTTGCGCTGCTCGGCTCCGCGCGCCACTCGTACCGGGACTTGCGGTGCGTCCTCATCTCAGCCGAGCGACCGCGCCGCGACGTGCTTAAGTCTCTCTGCAAAGACCGTCTGCGGGTCCGGATTGAGCGATGCGAGGGCAACCATGGCTGTGATGATCACGTAGCAGAGCTCGTGCTCAACGTCGCTCCAGCTGTGTGTGGTGCCCTTGCGCGGGTTCGCGCCGAGCGCGCCGATCACCGCCTGCGTGGTCTCGCCGACCTCCTCGGACAGCTTCAGCACGCGAAGCAGGCGCGTCGTCTCCGGCGTGACGCCGTTGTCGCGATTGTGTCCGTCGAGCCAGTCCACCAGCTGGGCCACCGTGTCCCACGCCCGATCATCCACGGCGCCATTAAACCGGGACTATCGCCACGCCCGCAGCGCCACACCGGTGCGGTCATCAAACCCGCGGCGGCATTAACTCCGCACCGTCCTCCTCACGCCTGTCCAGGACCCGGCTCGACGCAGAACTCGTTGCCTTCCGGGTCCGCCATGTTCGTGATGTGCTCGTCGCGGCGCAGCACGGTCGCGCCGAGTCGCTCGAGCCGGCGAACCTCATCCTCCATCCGCCCCGGGGCGCGCAAGTCGAAGTGGACGCGGTTCTTCGCGGTCTTGGGCTCCGGCACGCGGTTGAACCAGATGTTCGGGCCGCCCCAACCGGCTGCCTCCACGAACGCCTTCTCGACCGTCGAATCCTCATCGACGTCGGTCCCGAGGGCCGCGGCCCAGAAGGTCGCCAGCTTCAGCGCGTCCCGGGCGTCGAACGACACATTCTTGATCACACTCGCCATGGCCGCATGCTACGGCTCACCGCACCAGCCACGCCGCTGTATCGTTCGGCAACAATCCCGACTCCAGCGCGCCGCTGCACAGCGCGACCGTGCCGTTCACCGGGAGATCGATCGGACCGCCGGAGAGGTTGACCACGCAGATGAACGACGGGCCCGTGCTCGCGCCGGTGTCGGCATCGTCTCTCGCGTCCCTTGCGAAGGCGAGGACGCCTTCCGGCGCGGAAAGCCAGGTGAGCGGACCGTCGCCAAGCTGTGTTGATTTGCGGCGCAGTGCCAGCGCCGCGCGATAGAGCTCCAGCATCGAATCCGGGTCACCGGCTTGAGTCTCGACCGTGACGTCCTTCCACGCCTTCGGCTGCGGGAGCCAGGGTTCGGCTGTCGCGGCCGCGTCCATGCCCGTCGCCGTTGCTGTCCCGGTTGTCGCGCTGAAGCCGAACGGCGGTTCCTGGCCGGACCACGGCAGCGGTACGCGACAGCCGTCCCGGCCCGGATTCGCGCCCGCGGTGCGCAAGAACATCGGGTCCTGACGCACCGCGTCCGGCAGGTCTTCGACCTCTTCCAGGCCTAGCTCCTCGCCCTGGTAGATATACGCCGAACCCGGCAGCGCCAGCGACAGCAGGATCGCCGCGCGCGCCCTGCGCGTGCCGAGCGTGAGATCCGTGGGCACGCCGAGCTGGCGAAACTCCAGGTTGAACGAGGTGTCCGCGCGGCCATAGCGCGTGACGTGGCGCGGGACGTCGTGATTAGACAGCACCCACGTCGCCGGGGCGCCGACCGGTGCGTGGATCGTCAGCGTCTCGTCGATGACGCGCCGCAGCTCGTCGGCCCGCCAAGCGCAGCCGAGGAACGCGAAGTTGAACGCGGTATGCAGCTCGTCGGGACGCAGATAGTTGGCGAAGCGCTGCGCGTCTGGAAGCCACACTTCGCCGATCAACGCGCGCTTGTCAGGGTACGAATCAGCGATCGCGCGCCACGAGCGGTAGATCTCGTGCACATCATCGCGATCGGTGTAAGGATGCTGGTTTTTAGAGGACGCTGTAGGCGGGTCCTCGGGGTCGAAGTCGGCGAGTGTGCGGTCCTTTGTCAGCAGGGCCGCCGAGTCGATGCGGACGCCGTCGGCGCCGCGATCCAGCCAGAACCGCAACACGTCCTCGAACTCTTGCCGCACCCGCGGATGTTCCCAGTTCAGGTCCGGCTGCTCGGCCGCGAACAGATGCAGGTACCAGTCACCCGGCGCGCCATCCGGATCGCTCGTCCGGGTCCACGCCGGCCCGCCGAAGATCGACTGCCAGTCGTTCGGTGGCAACTCACCGCTCGGGCCGCGGCCGGGCCGGAACCAGAACAGCTCCCGCTCGGCCGAATCAGGGCCCTTCGATAACGCATTGCGGAACCAGGGATGCTGGTCGGAACAGTGATTGGGCACCACGTCCACAATGATCCGGATGCCGAGGCCGTGCGCCTCCCGGATCAGCTCCTGCGCCTCGGCCAGCGTTCCGAACACCGGGTCGATCGCCCGGTAATCGGCCACGTCGTAGCCCGCGTCGGCCTGTGGTGAGGCGTACCACGGACTGAACCAGAGCGCGTCGACACCCAGTCGCGCGAGATACGGCAGCCTGGCCCGGACACCCGCCAGATCGCCCACGCCGTCGCCGTTTCCGTCGGCGAAGCTGCGCGGATAGATCTGGTAGATGACGGCCGACCGCCACCATTCGGCCGCCTTCTGGGAACGCACGTCAGGCACGGATCGCTACCCGCTCTCTTGTCGCGTTGGGGTATGTGGGATGCCGGTGATCGACGCTGATCGCCCGTAAATCAGAACGCTTAGTCTGCGCGTCGTCTCTGTTTCTGCCCTGCTTCGTCCTCGACTCGTCGCGGCGCCGCGCCGGGTGCCGGCTAGCCCTTCATGGCGCCGCTGGTCAGACCGGACATGATGTTGCGCTGGAACAGCAGGAAGAAGCCGATGGTCGGCAAGGAGGCCATGGCCAAGCCCGCGATCAGCACGTTCTCCTGCATGTTCGCCGCCGCGCTGTTCACGCCCACGTTCAGCGTCATCTTTCCCGGGTCGGTCAGCGTGAGCAGCGGCCAGAGGAAGTCCTTCCACACGGCGATCACCGTGAAGATCGAGACCACGCCCAGGATCGGCCTGGACATCGGCAGCACGATCGAGCGCAGGGTCCTGATCGAGCTGGCGCCGTCGATCGCCGCCGCCGCGAGGATGTCCTCGGGTATCGAATCGAAGAACCGCTTGAGCAGGAAGATGTTGAACGCGTTGGCCACCGAGGGCAGCCAGATCACCCACGGGGTGTTCAGCAGGTTCCAGTGCACCAGCGGCAGATTCAGCACGGTCAGGTACTGCGGGATGACCAGGATCGCGGCCGGGATCATCATCGTGGCCAGCATCATGCCGAGGATCACGTTGCCGAGCACCGGCCGCAACTTCGAGAGCGAATACGCCGCCGCGACGCAGAAGGTCAGCTGCAACGCGAGCGCGCCACCTGCATAAATCAGCGTGTTGAGCAGCAGACGGCCCATGTGCAGCTCGTCCCAGGCGGTGCGGTACGGCGTTATCTGCGGGTGCGTCGGCACGAAGCTCGGCGGGTTCTGCACCAGCTCCGCGGTCGGCTTGAACCCGCCGCTGATCATCCAGTACAGCGGGAAGAGGAACACCAGGCTGAACACCAGCACGACGGCGCTCAGTGATACCCAGTACGCCTGTCGGCCGCTCTTGCGGCCTAGCTGCGCCCGGGAGATCAGGGTCCTGGATTGGTCGGCATAGGCAGCCATGTCAGGCCTCGTTCCCGTGTCGCTCGATCCAGACGTAGAGCACGGAGAAGATGCCCAGGACGATGAACATGATCACCCCGAGCGCCTCCGCCGTGTTGAAGTTGCTGAACTGGAAGGCGTAGTTGTAGGCGAGGTAGACGATCGTGACCGTCGAACTCTCCGGCCCGCCGCCGGTGGTCACGAAGGACTCGGTGAACATCTGCATCGTCGCCACGATCTGCAGCATCAGCAGCAGCGAGAGGATCGTTCGGGTCTGCGGGATGGTCACGTGCCACACCCGCTTGAGCAGCCCGGCCCCATCGATCTCGGCCGCCTCGTACAGCTCGCCCGGGATGCCCTGCAACGCCGCGAGGTAAATCAGCACCGCGCTACCCATGTTCGTCCAGGTCGAGATGATCACCAGCGAGGGCATGGCACTCGGCGCCGCGCCCCACCACTGCGAGGTCGGCAGGTGTACCGCGTGCAGCAGCTGATTGAGCAGGCCCGCGTTGGTCGGATCCATGAAGTAGTTGCGAAAGAGCAGGATTCCGGCCACCGGCGGCAGCATCACCGGCAGGTAAACCAGCACACGAAGATAAGCCTGGGCGTGCCGGAACTCGTTGATCACTACCGCGACGACGAATGGCAGCGCGAAGCCGAACAGCAACGCCAGCCCGGTGAACTGGAAGGTATTGCGCCAGGCCTGCCAGAAGAACGGGTCAGCGGTGATCTGCCGATAGTTGCGCAGTCCGGCGAAGCCGGTGACGCCCAAGTGCAGTCGCTGGAAGGACTCGATGATCTCGCGGATCATCGGGTACCAGGTGAACAGCGCGAAGCAGAGCACTGAGCCGAGCAGGAACCCGTGCGCCCGCGCGTTGCGGCGCGCCTCGCGCACGAACCTGGTCTGCGGGCGCCGGACCGGCGCCGCGGTCTCGGTCCTGCCCGGCGAGATGACGATCGCCACCCGCTTCTCCCGTCTGGCTGATGCCGTTGCCGTGTTAATCCGTCTCGTGCTGCGTTGTCCGTGTCCTGCGGTAGATCGGCGGCGGCGCGCGGGTCAGGTAGTGCGGACCGGACCCACGCGCCGCGCCGCTTCTTGGTGGAGCGCGGCGGCGCTCCGCCTTCCCGAGTGGCGCCGCTACTGGTTGGCGAGGATCTGGTTGACCTTGCTCTCGGCGTCACCGAGCAGCTGCTGGATGTTCGCGCTCTTGTTCGTCATCACCGCGGACATCGCGTTGTCGAGCACCGCGTAGATCTGCTGCGCGGCGATCGGCGGCTCGCCGATGCCGGGAACCGGGTTGTTGAGGTACGGGGCGTAGTTCGCCACCGGCATGTTCGCGTTGGCCGCCTTCAGTGCCGCCGCGTCGGCCTGCGCCATCGCGGTGTTCGGCGCCCACAGCTGCGGCTCGGGCAGCCCGACCGCGATGAACTTGTTGGTGCCCGGGTCTCCGGAGAGGGCCACGTTGCGCGCGTAGTTGAACTGGCCCTGGCCCGGCGTCATGTACTCGTAGTTGATCCAGGCGATCGCGGCCTTGATCTGGTTCGCAGTGTCCGACTTCTTGATGTAGAACAGGTCGCCGCCGTCCTGGGTGGCCGGCGCGGGTCCGTTCTGGCCGGGCATCGGCCCGAGGCCCCACTGGCCGGGCGTGGCGCCGAGCGAGTTGGTCAGGTGCGAGATCACGTCCGGTGCGCCGATGATCATGCCGACCTTGCCGGAGGCCAGCGGCGGGAAGGCGTCGGCCCACTGGGTCACCGGGGTCGCCCCGATGCCGCCGGACTGCCAGCGCATGTTGTAGAGGTTCTGCAGCACCTGCTGGCCCTGAGCGTTGTTGAACGCGGCCTTGCTGCCGTCCGGGGTGGTCAGGCTGCCGCCGACGCTGTCGATCTCGTCGCCGAAGTGCCAGCCGCCGGTGTTGCCGCCGCTGTAGTCCTCGTAACCCGTGATCCCGCCGCCTAGCGCCGTGATCTTCGCGGCGTCGGCCGCCAGGTCCGCCCAAGTCGTCGGCGGCTTGTCCGGGTCCAGACCGGCCCGCCTGAACAGGTCGCGGTTGTAGACCAGGCCGGTGGTGTAGTAGATCCGCGGCAGCGCGTAGACCTTGCCCCCGTTGCTGATCTCCTTGGTCACCGTCGGCAGCAGGTCTTTGATGCCGGGCACGGTCTGCGGGTTGACGTACGCGCTGATGTCCGCCGCGTCGCCCGAGTTGAGCACCTGGTTCTGGTCGGTGAAGTAGGCGTAGAAGGCGTTGGTCTCGGTGTGACCCTTGAGCATCGCCGTGAAGGTCGCCGGGTCCTCGCACTTGGTTTTCGGCAGCGGGTTGACCGTGACGTGCGGGTACTTGACCTTGAAGGTGGCCAGGTCGTCGTTGTACTGCGCCTGAAGACCGGGCTGGTCCGAGGCCGGCGCGCAGTCGATGCTGATCGTGACGGTGGCGTTCGGGTCGAGCGGCTTGCCGTCCGCGGTCCCGTCGGCGCTGTTGCCCGCGCCCGATCCGCCGCTGCTTGATGAGCAGGCGGCCGCGCCGAACGCCAGGGCCGCCGCGCATGCGAACGCCGCGACCTTCTTTCGCTTATGCCTTGCGGACATCTGTGTCCTCCCTGAGCGGAAACCTGGGCACCGAGCCCTGCCCTCGGTCGAGTGAGGTCACTGTAGCGATGGCGACAACTGACTGCAATAAGTTGATGAGACATCGCAAAGATGCGACCTATCAGTGCTACTCTCTGTGCATCACCTTGGCTGCGACCCGCCATCGACGGAGCAAGGAGCGCCGCACCGTGACCTCGCCTGGCTTCCGCCCCCTGCGTCCGGACGCGGCGCTCGCCGACACGACCCCCGCCATGGGCGCTGCCACCGTGCCGTCCGCGAGCGACCCGTCTTCAATGGAGACTGTGTCCCCGGACGGCGCCCCGCACCTGTCCGGCATCGCGCAATGGTGGCGCGACGCCGCGATCTACCAGATCTACCTGCGCAGCTTCGCGGACGGCGACGGCGACGGCATCGGCGACCTGCGCGGCGTGCGCGACCACCTCGACTACCTCGCCGGCCTCGGTATCGATGCCATCTGGCTGACGCCGTGGTATCCCTCGCCGATGGCCGACGCAGGGTACGACATCGCCGACTACCGCGACATCGATCCCGTATTCGGCTCGCTCGCCGACGCCGACGCGCTGGTCGCCGAGGCACACCAGCGCGGCATCCGCATCATCATCGACGTCGTACCCAACCACTGCTCGGATCAGCACCCGTGGTTCAAAGCCGCGCTTGCCGCCGCGCCGCGCTCGCTCGAACGCTCCCGCTTCTGGTTCCGCCCCGGCCGCGGCCCAGGCGGCGACCTTCCGCCGAACAACTGGGTCTCGCACTTCGGCGGGCCGGCCTGGACCCGGGTCACCGAGCCCGACGGCCGCCCCGGCCAGTGGTACCTGCACCTGTTCGCCCCACAACAACCCGACTTCAACTGGGACAACGCCGAAGTACGCGACGAGTTCCTCAGCGTGCTGCGATTCTGGCTCGACCGCGGCGTGGACGGCATCCGGATCGACTCGGCCGCGATCCTGATCAAGGACCCGTTCCTGGCGGACGTCGAGCAGGAACTTGCGCCGCAACAAGCCCAAGCCGCGGTCTCGCCGGCTCCCGGCACCCGACCGCTGCACCCTTACACCGACCGTGACGGCATCCACGAGATCTATCGCGAGTGGCGGCGGGTCGCGGACTCGTACCCCGGTGGCAGAGTCCTGATCGGCGAGATCTGGCTGCCGGACCCGCGCCGCTTCGCGCTCTACCTTCGGCCCAACGAGATGCACAGCGCGTTCAACTTCGAGTTCCTGCGCTGCGCCTGGGACGCCGAGGCGCTGCGCCGAACCATCGATGAAACCCTTGCCGCGCACGCCCCGGTCGGCGCGCCGGCCAGCTGGGTGCTCTCCAACCATGACGTCACCAGGCACGTCACCCGCTACGGCCGCGCCGACACCACCTTCGACTTCGCCGAGCGGCACCACGGCGACCCGCTAGACCTCGAACTGGGCACCCGCCGCGCCCGCGCCGCCGCTCTGCTCACGCTCGCGCTGCCCGGCAGCGTCTACATCTACCAGGGCGAAGAACTCGGCCTCTGGGAGGTCGAAGATCTGCCCGATGCGGCGCGCCAAGACCCGATGTGGCACCGCACCGGCGGCGCCGACCCCGGCCGCGACGGCTGCCGCGTGCCGCTGCCCTGGTCCGGCACGCTCGCCCCGTTCGGATTCAGCCCGGCCGACGCGGGATCGCAGCCTTGGCTCCCGCAACCCGGATCCTGGAGCGACTACACGGTCGAGGCGCAGTCCGAGGATCCGGCCTCGATGCTGGAGCTCTACCGCGCCGCACTCCGGCTGCGCCGGGAGCAGCCCGCGCTGCGCAGCGACCGCGAGCCGTTGCGCTGGCTCGCCACCGAGCCCGGCGTGCTGGCGTTCCGCCGTGGAGACGAGTTTGCCTGCGTGATCAACCTCTCTCATGCGCCGATCGAGCTACCAGAGCATGACAGCATCCTGCTGAGCAGCGATCCGCTGCACGACGAGTCGCTGGCACCCGACACCGGCGTCTGGCTGCGGCTGCCGGAACAGTACTAGGGCCTGATTGGAAAGTGGCGCCGGTTAAGGCCGCGGTGTCTGGCGCGTGCGATCGCAAGGCGGAGGGTCGTTCTCGTACCGGGTGTACGCGGACGATCCGACAACGCAGCGAGCGTGCGTGGCAGGCGCCGCGGCCCAGGCGAGACTTTCCAATCAGGCCCTAGCCGACCGGAGGCGCTGCGGGATAACTTCGGCCGATGACTGATGCTGACGAGCGCGCCACTGCCCCCGCCGCCGAATCGCGCCACCCACAGCGCCGAGCCCAAGTCGTCCGGCTGCGTCCGGAGCACCGGGATGAGTACCTGCGGCTGCACCGTGACGTGTGGCCCGAGGTGCTGGCCATGATCACCGCGTGCAACATCCGCAACTACTCGATCTATCTGCACGACGATTTGCTGATCAGCTACTACGAATACATCGGCGAGGACCACGCCGCCGACATGGCGCGCATGGCCGCCGATGCGGCGACGCAGCGCTGGTGGAGGCTGACCGATCCGTGCCAGGAGCAGCTCCCGGGCGCGCAGCCGGGGGAGTGGTGGACCGTCCTGCCCGAGGTGTTCCACACCGACTGACCGCGATCGGCACGGTCACGCGGGCCGAGGAACGCGCTACCCGCCGCGCTCCCGAGGCGTCTGTACTTCTGACGCCGTCAAGTTGGGAGCCACCGTGGGTGATCGGGAATCCACTGGTCTCTTGCAGTATCACGAATTCGCGAGCGCGAGAGCTGGTCAGCTCTTTCGCATCGCGTATCTGATGTGCGGGGACTGGCACGAGGCGCAGGACCTGGTGCAGACCTGTCTGGCCAAGCTCTACTCCTCGTGGCACCGCATCCAGAAGAGCGAGTCCGTGGACGCGTACGCCCGCAAGGCGTTGCTGCACACCTACCTCTCGCACCGACGGCTGCGGCGCAGCGGAGAGATTCCGACCGCCGAGTTCGCCGAGGGTCGCGCCCCCGGTGACAACCCGGAGCTGCGGATGGTCCTGACCGAGGCGCTGAGCACCCTGACGCCGCGCAACCGCGCGGTGATGGTGCTGCGGTACCTCGACGACCTGAGCGTTGAGGACGTCGCAGGCTTACTCGACACCACCCCGGCCGCGATCAAGAGCATCTGCAACCGGTCGCTCAAGCAGCTACGCGCGCTGCTCGGCGACGACCGCGAGCTGTTGTTTCAGGAATGACGGCAGTGCTCAGCCAGCTCCACGCAACCCCCACGCAAACTCCCACCTCGGACCATCCATCCAATTAAGGGAACGCGATGAACGCCGCCGAAGACCGGCTCTCCGAACTCATGGACGCCGCGACCTGCGCGCTTGACCCGCCTATCGAAGCCCTACTCGCCGGTGGCGAACGCCTCGGGCGCGCCCGCAGGCGCCGTCGCCACATCGCCGTCGGCGCGGGCACCGCGGCCGTGGTGCTGCTCGCCGGCGTGGGCGTCGCCGCGGGGATGCGCGACACGAATCCCGGGGACAGCTATGGCGTGGCGGGCCACCAGGTCCGCCCGCCGCAGTCCCTCGGCCCGCTGCCGGCCTCGCCCGTGCCGAGCCTGACCCTCTCGAGCTCGTTCCCGGTCCCCCGCGGGCCCAGGCCGGGCGAGGTCCCGATCAACGCCGCGGCCGCGTTCAACATCCTGCGCAAGCTCGTCCCCGCGAGCTGGACGTTCGGCGCCTACCTGCCCTCCTCTCCGGGCTGGCTGCTGCGGGTGAACGTCGATGACGGCAAGGGCGTCGCGCAGATCTCCGTCCGCGTCGCCCCGGTCGTGAAGTCCGGCATGGACCCGGTGGACTGCGCGAAACAGGGTTACTGGGCCAGCGCCACTCCCTCCATAAGCCCTATCTCGGGGGGCGGCGCCTCTCCGTCCAGCAACCCCGCCCCGCCGGGCGCCCTTACGTCCGGCGCCCCCGTGCCGGAATGCTTTGTCGAGGGAATCGACGACGGCGCCGGAAACGCTATGGTGCAGGTCATCACGGCGCCGCCGTCCAAGATCGTCGTGGACCGGGTCATCGCGAACCAGGCGACCGGGGTCGCCGTCGAAATCACCGTGCAGAACGGCGATCCAAAAAGCGGCGCGAACGCCGTCACCCGCACGCTGCCGCCGGGGACCATCGACAAGTGGAACAGCATCGCGATCGATCACATGTGGCAGCTGTACGTGCCAGCCGCCCTGGCCAAGTAAGCAGGCTGCCCGCGACGGTTAGGCCGTGTGGAAGAAGTTTCGTCGGGGCCGCGACGCCTGCCACGCACGCTCGCTGCGTTGGCGAAGCCCCGGTGCCGCCAGGCACCTATCGGACACTGCCAGATGCCCCATGAGGACGCTCCGCCGCCTTGCGATCGCACGCGCC
>Ga0134126_10004358_pt1 | contig 17720 bp, 17 predicted proteins | sample KB31752_FD_96881 | JGI IMG/M metagenome (GOLD analysis project Ga0134126, IMG submission 96881) | Terrestrial soil microbial communities with excess Nitrogen fertilizer from Kellogg Biological Station, Michigan, USA - KB3-175-2 | ecosystem: Environmental > Terrestrial > Soil > Unclassified ...
CACGGCATTGACCCGGCCCATCAGGATGGTCTCCGGATCGGTCGGCGAGACGAACCCGTCGGTCGGTGACGCAAGGTTCGCCATCGCGGTGGGGGTGACGAGATAGGCGCTGATGATGATCACCAGCTCCGACTCGTCGTTCTGGAAGTCGCGGCTGCGGAACAGCGCACCCAGGATCGGCAGATCCTTGACGCCCGGCAGCGCCTGCAGCACCTGCTTGGAATTGTGCTGCATCAGCCCGGCAATGGCGAAACTGCCGCCCGAGGGAAGCTCGACGGTGGTCTGCGCGCGCCGCACGGACAGCGCCGGGATGGTGACGCCGTTGGTGCCGGTGGTGCCTTGCAGCGTGAACGCGCCGGTGTTGGTGAGCTCGCTGACTTCGGTTGAGACCTGCAGCGAAATGCGCCCGGCGCTCAACACCACCGGGGTGAAGGAGAGGCCGACGCCGAACTGCTTGAACTCGATGGAGATATTGCCCTGCGAGTCGCGGCCCGCGGGTACGGGGAATTCGCCGCCTGCGAGGAATTTCGCGGTCTCGCCAGATACGGCGGTCAGGTTCGGCTCGGCCAGCATATGGACAAGGCCCACCTGTTCCATCGCCTGAAGTGCGCCCTGGAGATTGTTCGGCGAGACGCTGCAGGCGCCGCCCTGGTTGATTGCGGTGAAGGGGTTGAGCACCGTGCTGCCGGATAGGGCACTGCACACCTGGCCGATCTGCGCACCGGTGAGGTCGTTCAGGGCGCGGCCCGTGAGCTCGAAGGCCGGTGAAGACGACGTCACCATCGGCACGCCGGCGACGACCGCGGCGCTCGCCAGATCGACGCCGAACTGCTTAGCGATGTTGCGCTGCATCTCCGCGACGCGGACGCGCAGCATCACTTGCTCGCTCGCCGCCACCTTGAGCAAGTTCACGACCTTCGTCGGGTCGCCGGCGAAGCGGGCCGCGAGATCCTGGGCGCGCGCCGATTCCTGGGCGCTCGCCACCGTTCCGGTGAGAACGACATTGTCGTTGAGGGCGGCGACGCGGATGTTCGACTTCGGCATGTCCATGCGGATCATGGACGACAGGTCGGTCACGTCCTTCTCGACGCGGATGTCGATGGATGCGATCTGATGGCCGGCGCGATCGAAGAAGAAGGCATTGGTCTGGCCCGTCTTGAGCGCCAGCAGGAAGATGCGCCGGGGATTGCGCACCACTGCGTCGACGATGTCGGGACTCGACACCAGCACATCGCGCGCGTCGGTATCGAGCTGCACCACCGCAGCCTTGCTGAGCGAGAGCGTCAGGCGCTGGTTGACGGGACCACCGCGTGTCGAAATCGAAATGACGTGCACGCCGGATTCGGCGGGGGGCGGCAAGGTGCCGGCGCCGGCGGCCAGCGCGCCCAGCGCCACGAGAGAAAGGGCGAGAAGGATCCTGCGCATCGCTACTCTTTCCTTCCGTTCGCGCCGCTCGGGATCACGCCGAAGCGGATAACGGTGACGCCACTGCCATCGGGCGAGTCGTCGTTCTGATTGGCCGCCATCGGCGCGGTCTTGGACATGTCGCCCAGCGCCCGCAGTGCGAGGCTCAGCGGTCCGCCGGCCTGCGCCTTCACGACGATGCGCGCCTGGTCGGGGCTGAGTTCCAGTGTCGCGGTCTTGGCGAGAACGACTTTCTGGTCCTTGTCCTGCTTATAGGTCTGGTCCATCGCCAGAACGCGGATATCGGTCAGCACGACGCGGGCGCGGAAGCGGCGCGGCGTGTCGGAGATCTGTTCGGTCATGAGAAGATCGACGCGATCGTTCGGCAAGATGAAGCCGCCCGCGCCGGATTCGGTGGTGATCGGGATCGATACCGCGCGCATGCCGGGCTGCAGCGTCGCGGCCATGAAGCCGGCTGCATCGCCATGGACGAATTTCGCTGGGCTGAGCGGCTCGCCTGCGACCATGGGCGCACGCACCACCGTGCCGGTCAGCGCGGCTTCGAGATTCGGCGTTTCGTCATGGGTGATGAAGGTCGAGTCGATATCGGATTTCGGCCAGGTCTCCCAGCGCACCATCGTCGCGTTCAGAGGCTGTCCGGGCTGCAGCGGCTCCGACGCCACGAGCACTTCGCGCGTCACGATTGTGGGCTTCATCAGCATGGCGGCGGCGCGCGGCGTTCCACCGCCCATGACGCCGCGGACAATAAGCACGGCGGCGACCGCCGCAACGACGGCCAACCCCAAGACAAGCATGCGTGGCAGGTTCATGGACCCCACTCCTTTGGGTCTTATCCGACCACGGAACCCTTTAGAATTTGCTTAACAAAAAGCTGTGCAAACGAAGCATGGCGCGGAAAAAAATACTGCGCTGCTATAGCGTTGCGGCGATTTTGAATATTTCCGTCTGCGGAAGAACGACAAAGGCGGCGGCGGCGAGTGCGACGCCATAGGGGATGCCGCCCTTGGCATCGTGCAACCGCGCGATCCAGGCCTGGCCGCCGAGCACCACCGGCAGCGGCAGACTGCGCATTGCAAGGATGAGAAGACTCAAGCCGCCGCCCATCACCGCCGCAACCAGCGTGAAGTCGAGCAGACTGCGGAAGCCCAGCCACAATGCGACGACGGCGAACAGCTTGGCGTCGCCCCCGCCCACATAGCCGAGCGCGAACAGCGTGAAGCCGATCGCCAGGCCGACAAAGCCGGCCAGCAGATGGCCGCCGATCAGAGCCGGAGCGAGACCCGCCGCGACGACGAACGCGGCGAAAGCGGCGATCAGCGCGAGCTGCAGGAAATTGGGTATGGTGAAGCTGGCGATATCCCAGCCGGCCGCGAGGGCGAGCAGGGCGGGAAGCACGATCAGGACAAAAAGCTCGGCCATCGAATCCCTGGACGAATGACGTGCGAACGGCCGCTGCCCGACGGGAGCGGCCGCACACGAAACATTCGCGCGAAACGCGAATGCTTACTTGATCTTGCTCGACACCGTGGTGAACGTGGTCGACAGATTGGTACCGACGACCTGAACGGCGCCGATAATGACGACGGCGATGAGCGCCGCGATGAGGCCATACTCGATGTCCGTCGCGCCGGATTCGTCGCGCACGAAGCGAGCGAAAAGGTTGTTCATGAAAGCCTCCACAAAATGACACCCTAGGACGTCCGGCCGGCATCAATTGCGAGAGACCAACCTGGACGAGGGAGAGCCTAGTGCCGACGGGCTTAATGCCGGCTTAAACGCACAGGACCTGTGGAGCGCGATTTGTGCCAACACCGAACAGAAACGGGGGTTGGGAACCAGTGTTAGGGTTTACGGTGGCGATTTGTTTACCACGCGCGCGAATTGGCGGCGGATTTCGCGGCTGCGGCGCCGCGCGCGTCGCAGCACCGGTCAATCATTCGCCAACGGCTTTGCGCTAACCCTTGGCACATGACGATCCTGGCAGCGAACTCTGCGCCGCGCGCGGCATCCATGCCGTGGACGGGGCGCATCGCGGTGGCGGGCGCCGCCGCGCTCGTCGCCTTCGCCGTAACCGCATTCGCACCGCAGGTACTGAGCGACGGCGACACTTTCCTGCATATCGCCGCGGGAAGCCGGATGCTCGCCGACCACGCGATCCTGACGCGCGATCCCTTCTCCTACACATTCGCGGGCGCACCATGGCAGGCGCATGAATGGCTGGCCGAGATTCTGATGGCCGGCGCCTACAAGGCCGGCGGCTGGAGCGGCCTGCTGGCCATGTTCGCGGCCGCCGCCGCCGCGACGGCCTTCATCCTCAGCTACACCATGGGTCGCTTCCTCGCACCCAGGGCGCAGGCCTTGGCGACGGTCATCGCGCTGGCCTGCATGACGGGAAGCCTCCTGGCGCGGCCGCATCTTCTGGCGCTGCTCCTGCTCGCGCTGTGGACGGCCGAATTCGCGGCGGCCCGCGCCGAAAAACGCGCGCCCTCCCTCTGGCTCCTGCCGCTGATGTGCATCTGGGTCAATATTCATGGGAGTTTCCTGCTCGGTCTTGCGCTTGCGGCCGGACTGGCGCTGGAAGCGCAGATCGAGACGCGCACGGGGCTCAAGGGCTGGTTCCTGTTCGGCCTCGGCGCGCTGGGCGCCGCGCTCGTCAATCCGCATTTCGCCGGCGGCGTGATTTTTCCGGTCACGCTGATGGCGACGCCGGCGCTCGCCGCGATCGGCGAATGGCAGCCCACGCCGCTCACCCTGTTCCAGCCGATCGTGCCGGCAGCCGCCTTCACGCTGTATATCCTGATCCGGCAGCGCGCCAAGGTTTCGCTCACGCGTGCGAGCCTTGCGATCGTGCTGTTCGCCATGGCGTTCCTCCATGCCCGCCATCAGATCGTCGCCGCGGTCGCCGTTCCGCTGCTGCTGGCGGAACCGCTGTCGGGTGCGGTGCGCAACGAAGGCGGCGAAGCGCGCCTCGTACCCGCAATCCTCGCCGCCCTGGCGCTGCTCATCGGCGTTCGATGGGCGTTGCCGATCTCGCGCGGCGATACCGCCGTTGCGCCGCAAAGCGCACTCGCCCATGTGCCGCCGGCGCTGCGCACGGCTCCGGTGCTCAACGATTACAGCTTCGGCGGCTATCTCATCTTCGCGGGCGTGAAACCGTTCATCGATTCCCGCGCCGAGCTTTATGGCGAAGCGGCGCTGGAGACCTATGCCGCGCTGATCCGGCCGGACCGCACGGTGCTCGACGCGACCATTCGCCGCCACGCCATCCGCTGGTCGATCCTGAAGCCCTCTTCGCCCATCGTCGCCGAGCTCGACGCCACGCCGGGCTGGCACCGGCTCTACGCCGATCGTTTCGCCGTCGTCCAGTTTCGGGACAGCGCGGCGCGCTAGACGGTCCCGGAAGTTAAGGCCTCTTTTACGGCGCGCGCGATAGCGTGGCACCGCGAAATCCGGGACGACCGCCATGCGTCGCACGCTCCTTGCCGCCCTCGCCTTCAGTCTTGCCGGCACCGCCGCACTTGCCGGCGGCGTGTCCGTGCCGATGGACGAGGTTCGCACGGTGACGTTCGGCAAACCCGTCGCCACCGTCTATGTCGGAAATCCCGCGATTGCCGACGTGAACGTAATCGATTCGCGCCATGCCTTCGTGCTGGGCAAGTCGTTCGGAACCACCAACGTCATCGCGCTGGATTCGCAGGGCCGCCAGATCTCCAATACCTTCGTGACCGTGTCGGGCGCGCGCGGCGCCACCGTGACGCTGACAAGGGGCTCGGCGCAGACGACACTCGCCTGCTCGAACGCGCGCTGCGAGTCCGCCCCGGTCCCCGGCGACTCGCATTACAGCGACTCGATCGGCGATTTCGAGAAGCACCTCGACATGGGAACCAAGACGGCGCAGTAGCGCCGCTCAGTTCACGATCGGATAGAGCACCTGGCGCCCGAAGCTTTCGGGCATGTTGGCGTCTTCGATGCCGTAATTCGCGGGCGTCTCGCCCTTGGGCATGTAGAACGTCCCGAACAGCACATCGAAGAACGAGAAGGTGCCGGCGAAGTTCCTGCCGTTGTGCTCGCGCGTGTGATGCCAGCGGTGGAAAACCGGGCCCGCGAACACGTATTTGAACGGCCCGAGCGACCAATTCAGATTGGCATGCACCCAGCCAGAGGTCAGCGTGTCGAATGGCGCCATGATGACGAAGATGTCCGGATTGAATCCAGCCATCAGCGCCAGCACATCCACCAGCACGGTGCCGAGCAGAAGATTGACGGGATGGAAGCGCGCCGCCGACGTCCACTCGACCTCTTCCGAGGAATGATGGACGGCGTGGTACTTCCAGAGCTTGGACGTGTGAAAGAGGCGGTGCGACCAATAGAGCAGGAACTCGGTGCCGAGGAGATAGAGCACAAACTGCAGCCAGAACGGCAGGTGCGACACCGGACCGTGACCGTATTCGAAGAAGGAAACCAGGCCCTGCGCGGTATTGATGCCGAGCAGATAGACGGTCAGCAGGACCGAGAAGCCGATGCGGCCATAGCGGGTGAACACCGGCACGATGAACCAGTAGCAGAGGTCGGTGACCAGCCCCTTCTTGCGCCACCAGGGCGAGCCGGGATTGCACGGCGAGACGGCGCTGAGGGCGGCGAACACCACGCCCATCGCCGCCATATAGGGCAGGACGCGCAGGATCGTATGCGCGAAGCCGTTAACGATGTCGGCGGTGAGCGGTCCGATCATGGGCGGGTTCCGGCGTTTCGCACAAAGCCTAGCGGCTATTCCTTGCGCAATACTTTCGCACGAGCTTCCGTCACTGCGCGACGCGCAGATTGGTGATCTGCTCGCCGATGGCGTTGAGGGCGTTCTGGATCTGGCTCGCCGATGTCAGATCGTAATACTTGGTGGAATCCGTGGCGCAGTTCTGTAGCACGGTGGAGTTTCCTTGCGTGCCGCCGATATCGACGAACACCGCATAGATGACGATGCCGTCGGCCTTCGCATTGGTGCAGACGGCACTCATGCGGTTGTCGACCGACGTGCTCTGGGTGCTTCCGTTGCCATACCAGCGGTCCTGCGTGTTGAGGCCGTCGGAGAGGATGATGATGTAGCGCGAGGTGTTCGCCGGCACGGACGAGGCGTTCAACGGATCGCCCGTCGAAAGCGCGTGCCATCCCCACACGAGACCGATCGTCTGGTTGGTCGAGCCGCCCGCGACCATGGCGTCGACCTTGCTGCCAAGCGACGTCCAATCGAAGCTGAGCGACGCCAGCGACTGCGGACAGTTCGAGTACTGCTCGGCGGGGAATTTGCTGGCCGTCGTCCCGTCCGGCGACGTCTTCATCACGTCCCAGTTGTTGGTAGTGTCGGGGCCGGCATCGGTGCCGCGATCCATCACGCAGCCGTTCCAGTTGCTGTGGGCGGAGGGCGTCCAGACGGCGGTTGCAGCCTGGCAGGTCGACTGCGTGGTGTAGCCGGAGAAGTTGCAGGAGCCGGCGGTCCATGTGCCCACTGCGTTCTGGCAGGTCGTCCGCGTATTGTAGCCGGAGATGTTGCAGCGATTGTTGTTCCAGGTGCCATGCGTGGTGGTGCAGGTCGACTGGGTGTTGATGCCCGAAATGTTGCAGGAGCCGGGCGTCCAGGTCCCGGTCACGGCCTGGCAAGACGCCTGGCTGTGCTTGTTCGATACGCTGCATGTTCCGTTTGCGGCGTCCCAGTCCGTCCAGTCGATCCAGGAGGCGCCGACATTGCCGGTTCCGACATTCACGTCCTTGACGAAGGGCGCGATGGCGACCTGAACGTCACCGGCGTTGACGGCAGAGTTCTGCAACATCGTGAGGAGACTGTGGGTCGCCGTCTGCAGCGAGGCGATCTTGGTATCGGAGGACGGATTGGGGCACGGGCTGCCGGCATTGGGATTGGCGTCCGACTGGCACATGGAACCGGTGTTGTCGAGCACCAGCGAAACCCACAGCTTGGTCTGGCCCCAGACCACGGTCGAGGACGAGGCGACATTCACCGTGCTGATCCCCGCGACATTCATGAGCGTGGTGGGCATCGGCACGCTCGTCGATACCGTAACGCTCTGTCCGTTTTTCGACACGGTCAATGCAGTCGGGGCGCCGAACGTGCTGTCGACCTTGTAGTTGGCATTGAAGTAGTTCTGTGCCGCGGTTTGCATCTGCGCTTGCGTTGCGCCTGGCGTGCTGGCAGCTGCAAGCGCGGAGGCATCGAGCGCCTCGCTCAGCGCCGACTTGACGATCATCGAGCGCGCCAGGTCGAGCCCGGCGCCGGCTGCAATCACCACCGGAATGATCGAGATCGCGAAGATCATCGCGACGTTGGCGTCTTTCTTGCGGAGAAAATCGCGCGCATGGCGAACCGAATTGCGGAACGTGTCGGCCAGGGACATGGATTCGTCTCAACACTGTGACAGCGCCCGCATCTTCGCGCAGACGGAACGAGAATGCCGTTGCGATCGACGTTGGTGGTTAGGCGATCGTTAGCGCCGCAACCAATAGTTCCGTCGAATTAAAGGAAGATGAGGAATGTCTGAACGCGCGGTCCCGATGCTAACCATTCGACGCGTCGTATTGGCATTGCCTTAAACGTTTGGAGAGCATGATTGCCGCTCCTTGTTCGGAACGAGTTCCCTTTGCGCTAATAGCGCCAGGGGCAAGAGGCTTAAGACCTGGCCATGAGCGGTGTCTTTTCCATGACCGCGCGTTGGACGGAACGCCTGCGCCGCTCGGTTCGACGCATGCGCCGCGAGTCGCTTCGGGGCTCGGCTTCGCTCGAATTCGCGATCATCGCGCCGGTGTTCTTCATCCTGCTGATGGGAATCATCGAGAACGGCGTGATCTATTTCGCCGGATCGACGCTGCAATTCGCCACCGACAACGCCGCGCGCCAGGTTCGCACCGGGCAGGTGCAGTCCGCGAACCTGACCCAGGCGCAGTTCCGCACCCTGATCTGCAACAACATCGCGCCGATGCTGGCCTGCGATTCGAACCTGCAGATCGATATGCAGTCCTACACCGGCTATGGGGGCGCGAGCTTCGGCTCGCCGACCGACGCCGGTGGCAATCTGAATACGGCCCTCAACAACTATCAGCCAGGAACCGCCTGCAACGTGGTGCTGGTGCGCAGCTTCTATACCTGGAAGGTGCTGACGCCGGGCCTTTCGGTGTTCCTCACCAACATCACAGGCGGCTATCACCTGATCACCGCAACGGCGGCTTTCCGCAACGAACCCTTCAACACGGCGGTGGCGGGATGCTGAGGCTGCTCGCCCGCTTCGGCCGCGCCAGGGACGGGCTGGCGGCGATCGAGTTCGCCATGCTCGCGCCGGTCATGGTGGCGCTGTTTCTCGGCAGCATCGAGCTGTGCGATGCCCTCAACTGCGAGCAGAAGGTCACCGGCATGGCATCGACCGCCGCCGACCTGGTCTCGCAGGAGACCATCGTCGCCAGCGCCGATCTGAGCAACGTCTATTCGGCGGTGAATTCGATCGTCTATCCATATTCCACGCCCGGGCTGAAGATTGTCATCACCAGCATCGTCGACAATTCCGGCACGTCGAAAGTGGCGTGGAGTTGCGCACAGAATACGACCGCACGGACGGTGGGCAGCACGATGACCTTGCCGACGGGCGTGATGCCGAGCGGCGGCAGCGTGATCCTGGCCGAGGTGACCTATCCCTACAGCTCGCCGGTCAGCGACTACATCACCGGAACGCTCAATATGTCCGAGATCTTCTATGCCCGCCCGCGCCGCAGCTCGACGATCACCGGGCCGGCGACCTGCCCCTGAGCCGCGCTATTTGCGCTGCTCGCGGACGCGCATCAGACCTTCCTGCACGACGCTGGCGACCAGCTTGCCGCTGCGCGTGAAGAGCGAGCCGCGGTTGAAGCCGCGCGCACCGGACGAGTTCGGCGAGTCCTGCGCATAGAGCAGCCAGTCATCCATCTTGAAGGGATGGTGGAACCACATCGCATGGTCGAGACTCGCCATCTGCATCGGCGAATTCCACGAGCGGCCATGCGGCAGGAGCGCGGTATCGAGCAGCGACATGTCGGACGCGTAGGCGAGCACGGACTGCTGCACGATGATGTGGTCGGGCACGGGGCCGGTGGCGCGGATCCACACATTGTCGAACGGTTCGCGGGGTTTTCTGTCCATCCAGTCGTCGAGAATGACGGGACGCATCTCGATCGGGCGCGGCCGGCTCATCCATGCCTTGGCGTCCTCCGGCGCGTTCGCCATCCATTTCTTGCGCGCTTCATGCTCGTCGATCAGGGATTCCGGTCCAGGTACGGTCGGCATGGCGAATTGATGCTCCAGCCCCTTTTCGGGAACCTGGAACGAAGCCGACATGTTGAAGATCTGCTTGCCATGCTGGATGGCGACGACGCGGCGCGAGGTGAAGCTGGCGCCGTCGCGCGCGCGGTCGACCTCGTAGAGAATCGGCACTTTGGGATCGCCGCCGCGCAGAAAATAGGCGTGGAAGGAGTGGCAGACGCGGCCCTCCACCGTGCGGCTCGCTGCCACCAGCGCCTGGCCGAGCACCTGGCCGCCGAACACGCGCTGCATGCGGTCCTCGGGGCTCTGGCCACGGAAGATGTTCTCCTCGATCTTTTCGAGGTCGAGCAGATCGAGAACTTCGGCGATGGGAGTCTTGGCGGTCATGCCGCTCCCCATACGGTTGCGGGCGCCGCGAGGCAAGGCACTGTTCCCGTGACCGGCAGGCGAATTTCTTTGCCTGCCTCCGTCATTCCGTCATAAATCTTTGGCACTCCCTTCATGCTGACCCGGCGCAGCCGGTTCCAAAGGTCTTCCATGGCAAATCTGCTTCTCGACAAGGCGGCCCATCAGAAGCCGGCGACCACCAAAAGGGGGGCCTTGGAGCGTCTTTTTACCCTGATGTTTCAAGGGTTTGTCTATAACCAGATCTGGGAGGATCCGGTCGTCGACCTGACGGCGCTGGCGCTGAAGCCGGAGCATCGGGTGATCACGATCGCCTCGGGCGGCTGCAACGTCCTCAACTATCTCGCTGCCGATCCGGCGCGCATCGTCGCCGTCGACCTCAACCCCAATCATATCGCGCTGACCAAACTGAAACTCGCCGCGCTCGAATATCTGCCGAACTACGACTCGTTCTTCCGCTTCTTCGGCCAGGCCAACGACAAGGCGAACCGCGCGGCCTACGACAAATATCTGCGCCCGAGACTGGATGCCGAAATTCGCGACTATTGGGAGAAGGATCGCCCGCTGCGCGGCAAGCGCATCAACATGTTCGGCAAGAACCTTTACCGCTATGGCCTGCTGGGACGCTTCATCGGCATTCTGCACGCCGTCGCGAAGCTGCACGGCAAGAAGCTCGAGCCGATCCTGGCGGCGCGCACGCCGGAGGAGCAACGCCGGCTGTTCGAGCGCGATATCGCGCCGCTGTTCGACTACAAATCGATCAAGCTGCTTTCCAAGAGCCCGGTGTCGCTCTACGCGCTGGGCATCCCGCCGGCGCAATACGATGAACTCGTGGCCGCCGGCGATCCCGTCGCGGTGTTGCGCGAACGCGTCGAGCGTCTGGCTTGCGACTTTCCGATCCAGGAAAACTACTTCGCCTGGCAGGCGTTCGGCCGCGGCTACGACACCCAGCGGCGCGAGGCGGTACCGGCCTATCTGCGCCGCGAGACCTACGATTTCATCCGTACACGGACGAGAAAAGTCGAAGTCCATCACGCGTCGCTCACCGAATTCCTCGAGGCGCAGGCGCCGCAATCGCTGCACCGCTACGTCCTGCTGGACGCCCAGGACTGGATGAACAAGGACCAGATCACCGCGCTGTGGCGCGAGATCGACCGCACCGCGGACGCCCGCGACGCGCGCGTGATCTTCCGCACCGCCGGCCCGGACTCGCCTCTGCCGCGCAAGCTGCCGCCCGAAGTGCTGGCACCCTGGACGTATCTCGAAAGCGAGAGCCGCGCCGGACACGCAAGCGACCGCTCATCGATCTATGGCGGCTTCCACGTCTACGCGCGCCGCAAATTGTCGTGACCCGGCCATGACCGAACATGCCGCGCTGATGGACCGGATCTACCGGCATCAGCGCTACATCTACGACCTCACCCGCAAATACTACCTCTTCGGGCGCGACCGGCTGATCCGCGACCTGGCTCTGAAGCCCGGGGCGCGGGTGATCGAGGTCGGCTGCGGCACGTCGCGCAACCTGATCAAGATCGCCAAAGCCAATCCCGGCGCCCAGGTGTTCGGCCTCGACGCCTCGACGGAAATGCTGGAGACCTCGGCGAAGGCGATCCGTCGTGCCGGCCTCGCCGGCCGGATCCGGCTGGTACACGCCTATGCGGAAGACCTGGCTCCCGGCCTGTTCGGCGAGAACGCGCCCTTCGATGCCATTATGTTCTCCTATTCGCTGTCGATGATCCCGGACTGGCGCAAGGCGCTGGCCGCCGCGCAGGCCGCGCTCGCGTCCGGGGGGCGCATCCATGTCGTCGACTTCGGCGACCTCAAAGGGCTGGGGCCGGCGGGCGAGGGCCTGCTGCGCCACTGGCTGGCCCTTTTCCATGTCGCACCGCGGGAAGAGCTGCTGAAAGCGATCGAGCAGGGCAGCGCACCCGGCACGGTGAGGCTTCTGGCCGGGCGCTACGCCTTCCTCTGGTCGGCGGGCAAGGACGACCCCTTCTGGAAAACCTCCATTCGGAGGTGAAATGTCATTGTGAACAAGCACTTCGCTCGCCTGCGGGGGGCATGGGCCAACACGCGCACGGCGCGAGGCTTCCTGGCAAAGGACGGGGCGCGTTAACGAAATCTGCGCAAGACTTCGCCCTGTCCTGCCGGTCGACTATTGGTGAGGCCCGGGGTCAGCCTAAGTATTGATAGCGCTTGATGAATGTAGCCGGCCTCTCGTCAGTTCATTAAGTCCTGTTGCAGGCCGGTCACAGAGCCAGCGCAAATGCGGTCGTCGGACCCAAAAATGGCCGAATCCCGAATCGGTCAGGGGAGACATCGTCCGGCGTCGCAGTTATAACTTCGATGTCGTCCGAACGTTTAGGTGGGGGGGTCCCTGCCCGTCGGTATTTGAAGCGAGGATAGAAATGAAACTTCGTTCGATCGCCTTGACGGGCGTGGCACTGGCGGCGCTTAGCGTCGTCCCAGCAACGGCCAATGATACCCAGGGGTGGTATCTCGGCCTCGGCGTCGGTTATGACCACATGGATCCGATCCATGCCGTCACCGCTCCGCCGCTTTCGGCACACGCGAATTTGGGCCAGGGCGACACTGTGCTCGTCGCCGGTTCGTTCGGCTACAAGTGGGCGAGCGGCCTTCGCCTTGAGTTCGAAGCGGGTTACGACTCGCACGATCAGCACGGCCACAATCCGCCGTTCGCCGGCACGTTGAGCGGTACGACCCAGCTCAAATCGGCTCTGTTCAACTTCATCTATGACTGGAATCTCGGCGACCGCTGGAGCCTGTCGCTCGGCGGCGGCGTCGGCGCCGGCGCGCTGAACATGGACATTAAGGACTCGCTGTTCCCGGGTCTCAAAGTCATCCGCGGCCAGCACACCGAGTTCATGTGGCAGGGCATCGTCGGGCTGAACTACGAGCTTGATCCATCCGCGGAGATCTTCCTCGACTATCGCTATCGCTCCGCCGAGATCGACCACAACTACGTCTCGGATTTCGCAGCGATCGATCCCATCCATATCGCGCAGGCCCAGGAGCATGTGGCGATGGTGGGTATCCGTTGGTACATGGAGGAAGCACCGCCGCCGCCGCCTCCGCCGCCTCCGCCCCCGCCGCCGCCTCCCCCGCCGCCTCCGCCGGTGAAGACGTTCATCGTCTTCTTCGACTTCGACAAGTCGAACCTCACCGACAAGGCGCAGGAAGTGGTCGCCGAAGCGGTTCGTACGGCCAAGGCCAATGGCTTCGTCAAGGTGCTGGTCACCGGCCACACCGACACGGTCGGCTCCGACAGCTACAACCAGGCGCTGTCGATCCGCCGCGCCCAGTCGGTCAAGGACGAGATGGTCCGCGAAGGCATGGATGGCGGTGGCATCGAGATCGTGGGCAAGTCGTTCCACGACCCGCTGGTCCCGACCGGACCTGGCGTGCGCGAGCCGCAGAACCGTCGCGCGGTCATCGACCTCGGCGGCTAAGCGTCACCTCGCTTCGAATTGCGGAAAGGGCGGGCCTCACGGCCCGCCCTTTTCGTTTGGGGCAACATCGCGCAGACGAAAAAGGGCGTCGCGGCTGTCGCGACGCCCTTTCGACTTCAGGATTGGGCGGCAGCCGCGCTCTGCGGCTCCGACGCGGCTATGGCGTGTACTTCAGCGCGATCACGCCGACGCCGGCGGTGACGTTCAGGCCGGTATTGCCCTGCACGCTCAGCGGCTGCAGCGCGATGGACTTGCCGGTGCCGCCGACCAGCACATTGGCGCCCAGCCCGACGACGATCGTGGCACCCGCCGTGGCGCCGGCGTAATCGCCTTCCAGCGCACCGGGCCGCAGATCTGAGGTCGCCGCAACCACCCCCCAGACCAGAGTCGCATTGTCGGCGTAGCCAATATCGACGCCGTATTTCGTGAAGGTGCCGGTGTAGTGCTCCCCAGCCCCGCTGTTCGGCGCAAAAGTGCATTTCAGCGACTTCGAGGAGCCGAACAGGAAACCGAAACCGCTTTCCACATTGCAGGTCAGGCTTCCCGCCTTGATGCCCGCGGGGGCGGGCGGCGGCTCGGCAGCAGCCATCACGATCGGCTCGTCGTCCGGCTGCGGCGGCCGCGGCTTCGGCCGGACCGCCGGGGCGGCCTGCACGCCCTTAAGGGTCACATCGACCTTGACGGAACAGGAATTGACCGGCGTCTCGGTGTCGGCGATCTGCACGCCCGCGACGAAATCCTTCAGCGCCGGCTTGGCCGGCGCGTTGGCAGCAGCCAGTACCAGATCGGCGGACTGGCAGAAATTGGCCGCGTCCTTGATGCGGCGAAGTTCCGCCTTGGAAGCCATGTCGGTCTTGAACAAATTGTAGGCCGCGTCGCCGCGCGACCCGCCATAGACGCGCTTGAACATGCCGAGCAGCAATTTGTCGGAGCCGCGAAGCTCGGCGCCGAAGGACGTCCGGTACGCGTTGAAGCCGTTGCGGGTGGCGTCGCCGCAGGTCAGGGCCGCATCGACCAGCTGCTGGTCTACCGCCGTGATTTGGATGGCGGCGACCTCGGCCGGCTGGGCGCATTTGAGCGCCGGCCTGCGTGCGGCCTCGGCCTCGCCGGCCCACACCGCCATCACAGCGCCCAGGCACACGCCTGCCTTCCACGCGTTTCCCATGTTTTCATGCTCGTTGTATGGCTGCGGCGGGCACCTTAGCATCGGGCGAACGGCGCCGCGAATGCGTCATGCGCGCCATAGTTAAGGTTCCCCGCCATGTCCACCCGAAAGCCCCCCGCCGCCCCCAAGGCGGTCGACCTCGAAGGCGAGGCCGTCCATTGGGACTTCCGCAACGCCATGTCCTACGGTGACTATCTTGGGTTGAAGGCGCTGCTGGGCTGCCAGAAGCCGCTGTCCGGCGCGCATGACGAAACCCTGTTCATCGTCATCCACCAGGCGAGCGAGTTGTGGATCAAGCTCTGCCTGCACGAGATCGCCGCCGCAATCGGCCAGATCCGTAAGGACGATCTTGGGCCCGCCTTCAAGATGATGGCGCGCGTCAGCCGGGTGCAGGCCCTGCTGATCCAGTCCTGGGAAATCCTCTCCACCATGACGCCGTTCGACTATGCGAGTTTCCGCGGCAGCCTCGGCAAGTCGTCGGGTTTCCAGTCCTTCCAGTACCGCATGCTCGAGTACCGGCTGGGCAACAAGAACGCGGCGATGGCCCGCGTGTTCGAGGCCGATGCCGCAATCCGCGGCCTCGTTCGCAGCGCTTTGACCGAGCCCAGCCTGTACGACGAGTCGCTTGCGCTGCTGGCGCGGCGAGGCTTCGCCATTCCGAAGAACAAGCTGAAGCGCGACTTCACCAAGCCTTATGAAGAAGATGCCCGTGTCACCGATGCCTGGCGCGCGGTCTATCGCGACGCCGAAACGCACTGGGACCTCTATGAACTGGCCGAGAAGCTGGTCGACCTCGAATACCGCTTCCATCTCTGGCGCTACAGCCACATGAAGACGGTCGAGCGGATCATCGGCTCCAAGCCCGGCACTGGCGGCACGTCCGGCGTGCCATATCTGAAAAAGGCGCTCGACCTGACTTTCTATCCCGAGCTGTGGGCCGTCCGGAGCGAGATCTAGGCATGGGCGCGCTGTCGCATATCCGGGTGCTGGATCTTTCGCGCGTGCTGGCGGCGCCCTGGGCGACGCAGATCCTGGGCGATCTCGGCGCCGAGGTGATCAAGATCGAAAAGCCCGGCGAGGGCGATGAGACGCGCCGTTTCGGTCCGCCGTTCCTGACCAATCCCGACGGCAGCAAGGGCGACGCGACCTATTTCCTGACCGCCAACCGCAACAAGAAATCGGTCACCGTCGACATGTCCAGGCCCGAAGGCCAGGCGCTGATCCGGCGGCTGGCGCGACGCGCCCATGTCGTGGTGGAGAATTTCAAGACCGGCGCGCTCGCCAAATTCGGCCTCGACTACGACAGCCTGCGCGCCGAAAACCCGGCGCTGATCTATTGCTCGCTGACCGGTTTCGGGCATGACGGGCCCTACAAGGACAAGGCCGGCTACGACTACGTCATCCAGGGCATGGGCGGGCTTATGAGCGTCACCGGACAGAAGGACGGCGAACCCGGCGCCGAGCCGATGAAGGTGGGCGTTGCGGTCAGCGATCTCGTCACCGGGCTCTATACCGGCATCTCGATCCTGGCGGCGGTGATCCACCAGGCACGGACCGGCGAGGGCCAATCGATCGACATGGCTCTGTTCGACTGCCAGGCGGCGGCACTCGCCAATCAGGCGACCAATTATCTCGCGGGCGGCATGGTGCCGGGACGGCTCGGCAACGCCCATCCCAACATCGTGCCCTATCAGGTGTTCGCCACCGCCGACGGGCATTTGATCCTGGCGACCTCCAACGACCACCAGTTTCGCCGGTTCGCCGCCGTTTCCGGCCTCGATGCCGTTGCGGCCGATCCGCGCTATGCGACCAATGCCGAGCGGGTGGCGCATCGCGATGCGCTGATCGCGATCCTGACGCCGGTCATGGCCGAACGCTCCACCGCAGCCTGGATCGCGGCGCTCGAGGCCGCGAACGTGCCCTGCGGACCGATCAATCGCGTGGACCAGGTGTTCGCCGATCCGCAGGCCATTGCACGGAATCTGACGGTCTCGATGGCCCACGCCACCGGACCGATGCGCCTGCCGGCCAGCCCGCTGCGGCTGTCGGCGACGCCGCCCGAATACCGCAGCGCACCGCCGCTGCTTGGGCAGGACACCGATGAGGTTCTATCCGGCGTGCTGGGCCTCTCGGCCGCAGACATCGCGTTGTTGCGGGACAGCGGAGTCGTCTGAACCCGGCGACTTTTGATCCATCGCAACGAAGGCACCCGATGGCGCGTTTAATATTCGGGCCATGAGGCTGTTTGCGATGCGCGCCGGTTTGATCCTCATTCCAGCTCTGGCTGCGGTCCTGGGCGGATCGGTGGAAGCGGCACAGCTGGTCATTTTCGAGCCCAAGCCCGTCTTTTACAGCACATTTTCGGGACCGCCGCCGCCCTGGATCCACGAGCAGCCGGATTTGAGACTGACGGAGAAGCCGGTCGGCGAGATCATCGCCCTCAAATTGGGCTTTGCCGAGGGCCGCGCCGAACTCTTCCGCTTCCACCTCGAAAACGCGCCCTCCGACAAGACGATGCTGGACGGCGCGGTCGATGGCGGCGGTCTGAAGCTGAAGTTGACCTGGTAGCTTTTCGCCGCCCCCCGTTTGGCGTATGGGAACGCCAACAGAACGGCGGAAAAACGATGTCCTACAAAGTCGCGGTGGTCGGTGCGACCGGCAATGTCGGGCGCGAGATGCTGAACGTGCTCGCCGAGCGCGCGTTTCCGGCGCGCGAGGTGGTGGCGCTGGCTTCGACCCGTTCGATCGGCACCGAGGTGTCGTTCGGCGACGGCATTCTCAAGGTCAAGGCGCTCGACTATTTCGACTTCAAGGGCACCGACATCGTGCTGATGAGCGCCGGCTCCGCCGTGTCGAAGCAATGGGCGCCGAAAATCGCGGCCCAGGGCCCGATCGTGATCGACAATTCCAGCGCCTGGCGCATGGACCGCGACGTGCCGCTGGTGGTGCCGGAGGTGAACGCCGA
>Ga0134126_10004359_pt1 | contig 17714 bp, 18 predicted proteins | sample KB31752_FD_96881 | JGI IMG/M metagenome (GOLD analysis project Ga0134126, IMG submission 96881) | Terrestrial soil microbial communities with excess Nitrogen fertilizer from Kellogg Biological Station, Michigan, USA - KB3-175-2 | ecosystem: Environmental > Terrestrial > Soil > Unclassified ...
GCTTTTAACTTAAAGTGGAGTCGGAGGGATTTTTCGCTCGCGCTGTCCAAACACAAGCCCGCTCAAGAAAGAGTTCGAACCCTCTTGCCGGGCTCTCAAACCACAGGTTCAATAAAAATAAAAGGCCCAAACCGCTATCGCGGCCGGGCCTTTTTATTTTTGTGGTGGCTACTATACAAATAACAAACCATTTCCTTTCGGATTTGCGTTTAATAGCGAATTTGGACTTGATTTGAAAATGGTCTAATGAAATTACCAAATTTGGATATACCCGATAAACCAGTATCTTTAAGAATGGACTGGCGATATAATACAATTTGGTTTGAACAGCTTGAAAAAGGTAATTATCTTAATCAAGATTTAAAAAAAACACCTAAAATAGAAAGTAAATTTTCAAGTGTAGAATATGCCATACTTTGGCATCTCAAACATAATGAAATATCTTTTGATCAGCTACCACCCTCCAGTAAATTATCCTATTTAGAACTTAATTGGGCTAACATTAAAGATTTAAAAGGCGTTGACAAGTTTGAAAATTTAAAAAGACTTGAATTACATTATTGTACAAAACTCGAAAACGACATAGGTCTTTCAAAGTTGAATGCGACTTTACAATATCTACATATCAATCAAGCGAAAAAATTCAAATTCACGGATGAATTATTAAGTTTAAAAGCATTAAGAGTGCTTTGCTTAAATGCTTGCGGCCCAATTGACGACCTGTCATTTCTAAAACACTTTCCTAATCTTATAGATTTTAGGTTTGTTGATACAAACATACTTGATGGGAATTTGAGCCCTATAATCGAACATCCTACCATCAGGACAGTGGGTTTTCTGAATAAGCGCCAATACAATTTGAAGGATGACCAGATCGATTTGCAATTAAATTCAAAATCAAATATTGAGTATAAGCACATTGCTTATAAGGGTCAGCATTACACCTTTAGATATGATTACTAAAATGCTATAAAACAAAAACGATCGCAAGTGTTTAACAACTTGCGAACGTTTTTTGTGGAGCCGGAGGGATTCGAACCCTCGTCCAAACATGGTATAAGGTAAGCTTTCTACATGCTTAGCCGCTGTTTAATTGTAGGGAAGGGGAAGGTTAGCCGCTTACCTGTACCGTCTTCCTTAGGCGCTTTATCTCGTCCCGTCATCGCACCGCTGATGGGACCAGTTTCATCTTTCGATGCCCCGTTTGCCGGCCCGATGAAACGGAAAACCGGCGGGACAAAGGCTAATCTAATTCTAAATTAGGCAGCCAAGGCGTAAGTATTTTCGCCATTTGTAAGTTTGAGCGTTCAGATTTAAGCGCTAATTCACCCAACGCGCTGCATGCTTACTTACTTATCTCCATCCTGTCAATTCCGGTCGACCCCGTTTGGAGGTGAAAGCCGAAAGCAAAAAGCTTAAAGCTAAGAACTACAAAAATACGGTTTTAAGGTGAAAGCAGAAAGCACAAAGCCAAAAGCTATGAAAAGAAAAGCTTCCGGCACCTCAAAATAGCTTTCTGCCTTGAGCTTTCTGCTTTTCGCTTACAAAAAAGCTTTCAGCTTTAAGCTTTCCCGGATACACCTTCAACGCTTCTGCCAAACAAACCATCGCTTTATCAATATCATCGCTGTTCAAAACGTATGCCATCCTTACTTCGTTGGTTCCGGCGCCCGGGGTACTGTAAAAGCCGGTGGCGGGGGCCATCATTACGGTTTCGTTATTATGGCTGAAGGTTTCCAGCATCCACTGGCAAAATTTGTCGGCATTATCAATCGGCAGCTGCGCCACTACATAAAATGCGCCGCCGGGGTTGGGGCAATATACGCCGTCCATCTGGTTAAGGGCGTTTACTATAGTATTGCGGCGGTGGGTATATTCTTTATTCACCGCTTCAAAATAGGAATCAGGTGTGTCAACGGCCGCTTCTCCGGCAATCTGCTCCACCATGCCGGGGCTGAGCCTTGCCTGGGCGAACTTTAAGGCGGTTGCAACTACCTCTTTGTTTTTGGTGATCAGGCAGCCTAAGCGGGCGCCGCAGGCGCTGTAGCGCTTGCTTACGGTATCCATCACGATCACATGCTCGTCCAGCCCGTCGAGGTGCATGGGCGAAATAAAGCTCCGGCCGTCATAACAAAACTCGCGGTAAGCCTCATCCGAAAACAAATAAAGGTCGTACTTTAAAGCCAACACCTTCAATGCTTCCAGTTCTTCTTTTGAATATAAATAGCCGGTCGGGTTGTTCGGGCTGCAGATCATGATTGCCCTGGTCTTTGGCGTGATCAGCTTCTCAAACTCGGCAATCGGCGGCAGTGCGAAGCCGTTTTCAATGTGCGATAATATCGGCTTAACCACAATGCCGCCCTGGCAGGCAAAACCGTTGTAATTTGCGTAAAATGGTTCGGGGATGATCACCTCGTCGCCGGCATCAAGGCAGGCCATCATGGATATAGTAATCGCTTCCGAACCGCCCGTGGTAACAATGATGTTTTCGGGCGTAATATTGTAGCCCAATTTATTGTAGTATTCGGTCAGCTTTTTGCGATAGGCCAGCGTGCCTTCCGAGGGGGTATAAGCCCAAACTTTAAAGCTTATGCTCTTGATCGCGTTAAGCATACCCTCCGGCGTTTCGATATCCGGCTGGCCGATATTCAGGTGATAAACTTTTTTACCCTGCAGCTTAGCTTTATCAGCATAAGGCGTTAATTTACGTATCGGCGAGGCGGGCATTTGCTGCCCTTTGTGCGAAATTTTTGGCATGAGGCAAAATTAGGTATTTTAGTCGGAAAGTCGGAAAAAGTCCGAAAGTCGGGAAAGTCAGTAAAGTCCGAAAGCAAAAAAAAGAAGGGCCGTATAAATGCAAAAGACACGACGGATCGTGCCTTTTGAACAATATTTTAAAGCCCTCTCCCCTGGAGAAGGTTGGGTGATGCGTGACGCGTTTCCTTATTTACTGCTGCTCGTAGCCGACTTCGCCACAACTTCGCCTACGATGATCAGGTTCTTTGTAGGTGTTTTAGCGTTTGATGTTACTACAATGGTTTTTGTAAACGGCGCTGCAACTGCTGCGTTGTAGGTTATTTTAATGCTGCCTTTGTCGCCGCTCTTTACGGGGGTTTTGGTGTAATCAGCTATGGTACAACCGCATGTTGGCTGCACATTGGTTAAAATAAGCGGCTCTTTGCCAATATTAGTAAACACAAATTCAGTAGTAACCGGGGTGCCCTGGGGTATTTTACCAAAGTCGTGCTTTTCCTCGTTGAATTTAAATTCAGCTTTTTCGTTATCTTGTGCCGAAGCGGTTGTTACAGTAAAGGCAAAGCCCATAATTACTGCACAGATCATTAATATCTTTTTCATATTTCGTTTTTGATTATTACAAATATATAAGGTTTAACGTTAGCAAAAAAACTATTCTAAAAACTTGATGTTTTATAGGTAACATTGCCAATTACAGAATAGAATTTTATAATTTTACCGCGCAAACAAAATTTTATATGCCCGAAACTGCAATAAACGGTGCCGGTACCCTAAATACTGAGCTCAGTTTTGATGATTTTAAAAAAATAGTGATCAATGATTATCGCCTGGGCTACGAAAGCAGGCAGGCGAGTTTGATCGGCCGGCGGGAGGTGCTGACGGGCAAGGCTAAGTTTGGGATATTCGGCGATGGTAAGGAGGTGGCCCAACTGGCTATGGCCAAGGCATTTAAAAAAGGTGACTGGCGGGCAGGATACTACCGCGACCAGACATTTATGTTTGCCACTGGCATGAGCAACCTGCCTGAATTTTTTGCCCAGCTATATGCTTACCCGGATGTTGAAAAGGACCCGGCCTCGGGCGGCAGGCAAATGAACTGCCATTATGCTACACGTTTTATTACCGAGGACGGCAGCTGGGTGAACCAGGTAGAAACCAAAAACTGTGCTGCCGATATTTCGACTACCGGCGGCCATATGCCGCGTTTGCTGGGCCTGGCCTACGCGTCGAAGCTCTACAGGCAGAATAAGGAGCTGAGCTATTTAAACAAGTTCTCGCTAAACGGGAACGAGGTAGCCTTCGGGACGATAGGCAACGGATCGACATCAGAAGGTTTGTTTTTTGAGGCGCTGAACGCGGCCGGTGTGCTGCAGGTGCCCATGGCTATTTCCGTTTGGGATGATGAGTATGCCATATCCGTTCCCGCCAGCCTGCAAACAACCAAGGAGGATATTTCGGAGATACTGAAAGGGTTCCAACGCGAAAAGAGCACCAACGGGTACGAGATATTTAAGGTACGCGGGTGGGATTATGTGGCCTTGTGCGAGACTTATGAGCGGGCAATCGCGCTTTGCCGTAAAGAGCATGTGCCGGTATTGATCCACGTTACCGAAATGACGCAGCCGCAGGGGCATTCTACCTCAGGCTCGCATGAGCGCTATAAAACGCGGGAACGGCTTGCCTGGGAAGATGAGCATGACTGCCTGCTGCAAATGCGTAAGTGGATGATCGCTTCGGCTATCGCGACAGAAGCCGAGATGGACGAGCTGGAAACCACTGCAAAAAAATATGTGCGTGACTGCCAGCGCCAGGTTTGGAACGAACTATCCGACGAAATACGGCTGGAATTGAACGAGGCCGCCCGCCTGATTGAGAAGCTGGCGCCGTATGTGCCGGCACAGGAGGAGTTAACGGCCATTGTGTCGGAGTTGCGCGAATGCGTGGATCCCGGCCGTAAGGATGTGTTTGCGGCAATACGTAAGACCCTGCGTCTTACCATAAAAGAAAATGTTCTGCAAAAGCAGCAGCTGATCAATTGGCTGGAAGAAGAAAAAGTAAAAAATAAGGCGCGGTTCAATTCAAGGCTGTTTACCAAAACCCTGCACTCTCCGCTGTATGTTCCGCCGGTTCCGGCAAGGTACTACGAGGACTCGAAGTTTATTGATGGCCGCGAAGTTCTGAATGCCTGTTTCGACGCCAATTTTGAACGCGATAAGGCTATCGTCGCCTTTGGCGAAGATGTGGGCTCTATTGGCGATGTAAACCAGGGCTTTGCCGGCCTGCAAAATAAATACGGCGATTTGCGAATTACTGATACAGGGATACGCGAAGCCACTATTATAGGGCAAGGGATAGGCCTGGCTATGCGCGGACTGCGGCCTATTGCGGAGATACAGTACCTCGATTACCTTTTATATTCGATAAACGTTTTAAGTGACGACCTGGCTACGCTCAGCTATCGCACTTATGGTGGCCAGAAAGCGCCGCTGATTGTGCGCACCCGCGGCCACCGCCTGGAGGGTATATGGCACTCGGGCTCGCCGCTTGGGCTGATCCTAAATTCGATGCGGGGCCTGCATATTTGTGTGCCGCGCGACATGACGCAGGCTGCCGGTATGTATAATGTATTACTGAGAGGAGACGAGCCGGCCCTGGTCATCGAATGTTTAAATGGTTATCGCCTTAAAGAAAGACTACCTGCAAATGTCGGCGAATTTACTGTTCACCTTGGGAAGGCAGAAGTTTTAAGACGAGGCAGCGACATAACAGTTATCTCCTATGGGTCGACATTGCGTATTGTAATGGAGGCTGCTGCCGAACTTGAAAAACTGGGCATAAGCGTTGAAGTGATCGATCCGCAAACGCTATATCCTTTTGATATCGACAATGTTTGTAGCAATTCATTAAAGAAAACGAGCAAATTGCTTATCATCGATGAAGACGTGCCGGGTGGCGCCTCAGCCTATATTTTACAAAGGGTACTGGAGGCTCAAAAAGGCTATTATTCACTGGATGCCCAGCCGCGGACACTTACCGCAAAAGAACACCGTCCGCCGTATGGCTCCGATGGCGACTATTTCACCAAGCCTTCGAAAGATGACATTATTGAAACTCTTTATGGCATGATGAACGAAACGGATCCGAATAAATACCCAGCGATCCTGGGATAATAATGGAATTGGCGGTTCGCAACTATATAACTTACTCTTAAATATTCTTTTCTTGTCATATATAATGGCGGCATTCTGATGCTTGCTGCGCACCTTATGTTTAATCGGGCACATTCCCGGGCTGCAATTACCCTTTGAGCCGATAAAGCAGCTTTTAGCTAGCGAGCCGGCCGGTTGCTGCGTCCGGTGCATCACAATCCTGTCAAATTATGTCATCCGGAGTTAAATTTCTTTATAGTTTATAGAAATTAACCGCTAAGAACAATAATTTTATTTTTTTAGAGTTTCTTACTAAGATGTTTGATCGTTAAAATTTTCAGGTGAATTTAACGTTCTGCATCTTGAACTATTTTTTTGAATTTTTATTCGAAGACAAATGGGAAATTTCGACATACGAGGCAAACATATTTGTGCTTTTTTTCGTAAAACCCCAGTACTAACTAATTTATTGATTGAATCCAGAGTGAAGGAATGAAAAAACATTTTATAGGGCTGACTTGCATTTTAGCGATACTATCCACTGCTACAATTAGTTGGAGGCCGGCAAACACCAAAATTTCTGCAACAGAATTAAAAAAATCTTCTCCGGCGAGCGAACTGCTGGAAAAATTTGTTTCCAATATTTACGAATCGGCGCATTTACAGGAATCCGGCCTTACTTTTGATTTATTTAAGAAGGGCATTACAGGTTATCTAAATTTTAAAGCTGCGGATATGCTGCCACAGAATAGTGCGATGCTGACCATTGTAGATTTTACAAAATCGAGCCGTGAGAAAAGGATGTGGATAATCGACCTGTTAAATAAGCAATTAACATTGAATACCCTCGTGGCCCATGGACAAGGCAGCGGCACTGAAATGGCCAGCAGCTTTTCTGACAGGGAAGACTCGCACATGAGCAGCGTCGGCTTTTACCTGACAGACGTAGTTTATCATGGCAAGCATGGCCGTTCGCTAAAATTGGATGGGATGGATGAAGGATTTAACTCCAGCGCCCGTGCCCGCGAAATCGTTGTTCATGCCGCGCCTTATGTAAGCGAAGGCACGATTGAGCACCTTGGGTATCTTGGCAGAAGTTTCGGCTGCCCGGCGGTTTCTCCGGCGGTAGTCGACCAGGTAATCAATACAATTAAAAACAGGACCGTGCTATTTATAAATGGCAACGAGCCTGATTACACTTCCAAATACCTTGATGAGCAGCAGGCCGCAAACTTTCTTTCCAATTCAGGCGTAGCCTATTTGGCAAGCATGTAAATGAAATTTTGCGGGGGCTTTTTTACCCGCGCTTAACTTGCTGCCGGGCGGCTTAGCCTCATCAAATGGTCATATAACACTATATCCAGCCCGTAAACATCTTTCCTGAATTGGAGACTGTTGTTTTCATCGGCCCAGCAGGTGATGTAAGTTATATAAAGGGGGACTTTTTTCGGCAGGTATATGGTTGTTGGATCCGGGTTATCTTCGGCCATATCGGTAGCTATGGTTTTATATTTCTCGCCGTCGCCAAATAATGAAAGGGCGAGGGCCTGCGCATTATCTAAACGTACACAGCCATGGCTTACGGCCCGCATACTCCTGAAAAATGCCGATTTTACCGGTGTATCGTGTAAATACACGCTGCTTTTATTATTAAACAGAAATTTTATTTTGCCTAATGAATTATCGGCGCCAGGATTTTGTTTAAACTCATAGTCCGAATTGTCCTTAGTCACTTTACTCCAGTCAATATCTTCCGGGTTTTCAACCAGCTTATCATTTTTATAAACATCGATGCTTTTATTGGCCAGGTAAAAACGGTCTTTTGCAGCTTCCACTATGATCTCTTTATTGGCTATGCTTTTTGGGATATTCCACACCGGGTTTACCTCAACGCTGTGTATCACGCTGTTCAGCAAAGGTGTTTCGCGCTCAAAAGGTTTATCTTCTTTACACGTATCATCATAGGACATCAGCGTATTGGCGTTGTCCATATTTCGTCCCTGGCCTACACAAACTTTCATTTTCAGGACAGATCTGCCGCTGTCGATCACATTCAAACCGAAATCGGGTATGTTTACGATCACATATTTATTTTCATGGGGTTTGTTTTTCCAGCGTAGCCGTTCCAGATTTACCATAATAACGCGCCTGGTTTCCTCTTGCGACATGTGAGGGCCCGCAAAGCCAATTTTCAATGAGTTTTGAAGCGCTATATATTGCGGGTCTTTTGGCTGGACACTGTCAAGATAATTTTTCATATTACCGATATGAAAAACCGCGGCCATTGAAGCGCTGTCCGGCTCTTTGGTCGCAATAAAATAGCGTTGATAGATGCTTCTCGGATCGATAACACCGTACTGCAAAGCATTGGTATAATTGATCAACGAGTTGGCAGCCGTAATTTCAAGCTCAGCCATATAACGGTAGGCATCGTTTGTCGTCTTTATCCCCTTTTTTGCTGTCAGCCTGGAAATCAGCTCTTTCAGTTCGTTAGCCTGGAACATTTGGGGATCCAGGCCATGGTCGCCGGCATGCATATAATAATCATCAGCAACGGTAAGATCACCGTTGTACAAATGATCCATCACAAATGCGGGCCTGTAATTATTTTTTTCATAATAGCTGCCGATCAATTCAGCATGCTTCAGCCTTGATTTTTCGCCGTTAAAAACGTTCTTAAAAACCACCGAGTAATCTTCCTCATCTACGTCTTTGAAAACTTTATTGTGGGTTTTTTTGTAAAGGATGCCGGCCATTTCAGAACGCTTTTTTTTGCAGCTTGAAAAAGTAAGGATAACGGCAGGCAGGATCAATATTAAAAATGCAACGGTAATTCTTCTTACCGGATGAAGGTCAATCATAGTAATTAATCGTATTAAAGACAAAAGATTATTAGCAATAGCCGTACCACAGTGGTGTCAGATTTTTGTTAATTTTGCAAATACCTCCGGCAGGCTTATTTTAGCAGGCATACGGTACTTAAAGCCAACAATGCAAATGAAAACATTTTTTTTATTTTTTTTTACCCTGTTCGTAAGTTTTCAGCTAACGGCCCAGCGGCATAGCCCGGTAAATCCAAATGCCTCTGAAGCGGTAAAAAAAGTGCTTAATTTATTATACGATATAAAAGGTAAGTATATTCTCTCCGGCCAGCAGAACTATACCGGCGACCTGAATACATTTTCGGATAGCGCGAGAGCTATTACGGGAAAATATCCGGCCGTTTGGGGTACCGACTTTATTAACTGGGGAGATAAGGACCTGGGCCCGCAGGTTGTTCAGGAAGCGATAAAGAAATGGAATGAAGGCTACCTGGTAACATTAATGTGGCACGAAGGAAAGCCAACTGATAATCCGCCGTACGATTTTGAAAAAAATGTAAAGGGCAAAATGACGGATGCGCAATGGAATGAATTGATAACGCCGGGCACGGCGCTGAATAAAAAATGGCTCGGCCAAATTGATGTGGTTGCCGGCTACTTAAAACAGCTGGGAGATGCAGGCGTCCCCGTTTTGTGGCGGCCATACCATGAAATGAACGGCGTTTGGTTTTGGTGGGGTAATAGAAAAGGAGAGAACGGAATAGCCAAACTTTGGAAAATGATGTATGATCGTTATACCAATTACCATCACCTGAATAATTTAATATGGGTTTGGGGCGCCAACGGCCTTAGGGATATTCCTTTTGATGAGGCCTATGATTATAAAGATTATTATCCCGGCGCCGATTATGTGGATGTTTTAGGCGCCGACATTTACCATTTTGATTACGAACAAAAAGATTATAACGAACTGCTTCAACTGGCTAACGGCAAACCGATAGCCCTGACCGAAACCGGGGAGCTGCCGAAGCCCGAGATACTTGGAGTGCAGCCGCAATGGTGCTGGTTTATGGTTTGGACAAGCTGGCTATGGACCGACAACACGCACGACAGGGTAAAGCAGGTATATAATATGCCGCGAACACTCAGTCACGATGAATTGAAGGCAAAGCTGGATTCGTTGAAGTGATTTCGAATTTCGGATGTTCGATTTCGGATTTCGGAATCTTTATTTCCCGATTAGGCAAGTGACCCAATGACCGCAATGAGGTATGTAGGGGCAACTGTTGGCGAGGGTAAAATATTGAAAGCTAACCTAAGGAAGAGCCTATGCTTTTTCCTTTTCTCCGCCCTCGGGGCCGTAAAAGATAACCCAGGTGACAAAATCTTCCGTAAAGTTTTCAAACCGGTGTTCAACGCCGGCTGGGACAAATAACATATCGCCGGGATTAAAAGATGCCCGCTCGCCGCCGTTAAAAAACTCGCCGCTGCCGCTGATCACCACATAAAGCTCATCCTGCAAATGGGGTGTTTGCAGGTCAGTTTTTGACGGCCTGTAAATTTCAACCGACATGGAGCCGTACTCCATTATTTTTAGAAACAAGGCGCCGGGCTGGCCGTCAAGCTTTTGCAGCGCTTCAAATACGGATGATCTCATGCGCAAAAGTAGTTATCAATTGGTTCAAGTTTTGCAACGCGAGCCTTGTGTTTTCCCGGATGTGGCAGCCCTATAACATTCGCCTGTAAAAACTAAGTGCTTCCTTTCGGTTACGCAAGCCGAGTTTGCTGTAAATATTATTGATATGGGTTTTAATGGTACTCACCTCAACAAAGTTTATAGCGGCTATTTCTTTGTTGCTTTTTCCTTCAGCAATTAACCGCAGTATGCTTAATTCTTTTATTGTTAGCGTTAAAAGTAGGTTTTCGTTATCTACCGGATCGTTCTTAGGCGGATGGCTGTGCCGCGGAACGAAAAAACCGGCAATTAAAAAAACAACAGCAATTGCAGTTATATAATAATCGAACTTAAAGTATTTATAAACTAAAAAGATATTTGATACCTGGAAAAGAATGATGGCCAGCGCAGTTGCGATGCCTATTTTTACACTTGTTTTTAGAATAGGGTAAGTCATTTTAAAAATGAAAACAGGCTTTACTCAAATTCCCTTTGGCAATTATTACAGCGCCAGTTCATTTGGCTATGGAACGGGCTCACCAGGTTAGCTAAGGAATCCAGCAGATCGGGCCATTTCCCTTTTCCTTTATCTTCGGCAATATTGGTCACATTAGTTGAAGCACAATACGGACAGATCACGTAAGTATTAGTTTCGTTGTCGATCTCAAAATGGTCCTGCTCATGCAAGTCTCCTTCACTCGCTAAAATTTCGCGGCATCGTTCTAAATCACGCTCAAATATTTTCAGCTTTACACCGCCCACCGCCTGGTTATAAAGTGGGTTTGCGCCAATAGTATTTTCGTCGGCCACAAAACAGGGCACACCGTTCGCCTCCAGCCTGGTGCGTATAATGTGCGCCAGCATAGGATCATAGTATGATTCGAGTGTTATTATTTTGTCGTCCGTGTTCATTAAAGCAAATTAAAAAAATTTAATCAGCATTTCCTGTTTTTTTGCTTAATTTGGTTGATATGAACCGTATCGACCGGGTTTCGGCTATTTTAATTCAATTGCAATCGCGCAGGGTAGTAAAAGCTATTGATATTGCCGAACGGTTCAACATCAGCCTGCGTACCGTTTACCGGGATGTAAAAACCCTTGAAGAGGCTGGCATACCAATCATCGGCGAGGCCGGAATAGGCTATTCTATCATGGACGGTTACCGGCTGCCCCCTGTAATGTTTACGCGCGAGGAGGCGACTGCATTTTTAACGGCGGAAAAGTTTATCGAGAAGCTGACCGATGCATCGATTACAGAGCACCATAAATCGGCGATGTATAAGATAAGGGCAATATTAAAAACGGCCGAAAAAAACTTGCTCGAAGACATCGACAATAAGATCGAGGTTTTGAAAAGCCACCATCAACTGAAGGTTGATAACAAGGATCATATCCAGCCGCTTTTGAACGGGATTGCCCAAAGGAAGGTGATCACCATTGATTATTTCGCCAATCACAGCCAGGAACGCACAAAAAGGGATATTGAACCGATAGGTATTTTTTTTAAAGACAGCTACTGGCACCTGATAGCTTTTTGCCGGATGCGCAACGATTACCGCGATTTCAGGATCGACAGGATCATTCACGTCTTGGTAACCGACAGAATTTTCAATAGTAAACACCCTACCTTAAAGGCTTACATAGCCCAGACCGCGAAAGAGCAGGAGCTTGACATGGTGGTAATGCGCGTTGATAAATGCATTTATAACCACCTTGAATATCAAAAATACTACAGCGGCTTTGTTTCTGAAAAAGTGATTGGCAACCAGGTTGAAATGACATTCCTGACCACATCTTTAGAGGGCTTCGCCCGCTGGTTCATGATGTTTGGCGAGCAGGCCGAAATTATAAGCCCCGACAGCTTAAGAGAACGCGTTGGAAGTATGGCGGCCGCTATCGCCCAAAAAAATCTTCAGCTATCAAATTCCTACTGACATAGGGTTGTCATTTAACTGCGTTTATTTTGTTTAAACAACAAGATCGTTGGCCGGTTGATTAATGGGTAGCTGGTTAAGTGTTAAATCAATCTAACATCGAATCACTTAATCAGTTATGCGATAACCGGTAATTCACTTAATAAACCAATTAAAATGAGCGCACTAACTTTGAAAACAACTATCACTTTCGATGCCCCGAGGCCGGAAGTATGGAAAGGCTTGACCGACCCGGCAATTGTAAAGCAATATTTTTTTGGAACCAATTTGAAAGCAGACTGGAAAGTCGGCGGCAGGATCACATTTAGCGGCGAATGGGATGGCAAGAGTTATGAAGACGGCGGTGTCATCCTTGAAATCGACCCGCCAAAATTGTTAAAATACACCTACTGGAGCAGCATGAGCGGCACGGAAGACAAGCCCGAAAATTACAATAATATAACTTATGAGTTAAGCGAAAACGAAGGCGTTACAGCCCTTGTGATAACCCAGGAGGGCATTAAAAGCCAGGAAGCGAAGGAGCACTCTGAACAAAATTGGCAGTCGGTTTTTGACGGGTTAAAGAAGATTTTAAAAAAAGGATAGATTGCACAGGAATTTGAGGAATTAAGACGAATGAACGCTAATCCGGTCTGCCGCCTGTTGGTTTGTGAAGATTCGTCTTAATTCGTAAAGTTCGTGTTCAATTCAGTTCAGCTCAAGCTTTCTCCTTTCCTTTTTTTTCCTAATTTTGTGCTTCCTTTCAAAAAAACAACATTACATTGGAGCACCAGGAATTAACCACCGTTGAAACCGCCAAAGACCTTGGTTTACTACCCGAAGAATTTGAACGTATAAAAGAAATATTAGGGCGCGTGCCCAATTTTACCGAGCTTTCCATATTCTCGGTAATGTGGAGCGAACACTGCTCCTACAAAAACTCGATCACCTGGCTTAAAACCCTGCCAAAGGATGGCCCGAGGATGCTGGCCAAAGCCGGCGAGGAAAATGCGGGCCTTGTTGATTTAGGCGGCGGCGTTGGCTGCGCCTTTAAGATAGAATCGCATAACCACCCATCGGCGCTTGAGCCTTACCAGGGCGCGGCCACGGGTGTTGGCGGCATAAACCGCGACATATTTACCATGGGGGCAAGACCCATAGCGCAATTAAACTCTCTTCGTTTTGGTGACCTCGCCCTCGATCGCACCAAATGGCTCATAAAGGGCGTGGTAAAGGGCATTAGCCATTATGGCAATGCCTTTGGTATACCAACGGTTGGCGGCGAGTTGTTTTTTGACGAGTGTTATAATGTTAACCCGCTCGTTAATGCCTTTTCGGCAGGAATTGTAAAAGCAGGCGAAACGGTATCGGCCACATCTTACGGCGTTGGCAACCCGGTTTATATTGTAGGATCGGCAACCGGTAAAGACGGCATCCATGGCGCAGCTTTTGCATCAAAAGATATTACCGAAGATTCGGTTAATGACCTCCCGGCGGTGCAGGTAGGAGACCCGTTCCAGGAAAAATTATTGCTCGAAGCAACGCTAGAAGTTATAAAGACCGGCGCTGTGGTTGGTATGCAGGATATGGGCGCGGCAGGTATTATCTGCTCAAATTCTGAGATGTCGGCCAAAGGCGAGCACGGGATGAAGATATACCTCGATAAGGTTCCCATGCGCCAGGAGCACATGAAACCTTATGAGATATTGCTGTCCGAATCGCAGGAACGAATGCTCATCGTGGTTTTTAAGGGCCGCGAGAAAGAGGTTGAAGCCATATTTGATAAATGGGACCTGAACTGCGCTATAATAGGCGAAGTGACCGATACCCAACGCCTTGAATATTATATGAACGGCGAACTGGTTGCCGATGTACCGGCAGACGACCTTGTTTTAGGCGGCGGCGCACCGGTTTATGAACGCGAATACCGCGAACCTGCATACTATAAACAAAACCAACAATTTAATATTGACGATGTTGAAGAACCCGCCGACCTGTTAGCAGTTGCCGAACATTTGATAGGCCATCCCAACATCGCCTCTAAACGGTGGGTAACCGACCAATATGACTCGATGATCGGTACATCCACCATGACCACCAATCGCCCCAGCGATGCGGCGGTTATTGCAGTTAAAGATACAGATAAGGCTGTTGTGATAACGGTTGACTGCAATTCGCGCTATGTATATGCCGACCCTCAAAAAGGAACGGCCATTGCTGTGCCCGAAGCGGCCCGTAATATCACCTGTGCCGGGGGTGAGCCGGTAGCCATAACCAATTGCCTGAATTTTGGCAACCCCTACAAGCCGGAGGTTTACTGGCAGTTTGTAGGTGCGATAAAAGGCATGGGTGAAGCCTGCCGTAAATTTGAAACGCCGGTAACCGGCGGCAACGTGAGCTTTTATAACCAATCGTCGGATGAAGGGCCTGTGTTTCCCACCCCGACAATCGGTATGCTGGGCGTTATGGACGACCTGGCAAACTTAATGACATCAGATTTTAAAATGCCCGGCGATATTATTTATTTGATCGGAGAATCTGTTAACGATATTGCATCATCGCAATACCTTGCATCGTACCACAAAATACTAAAGGCGCCTTCCCCGTACTTTGATCTGGACAAGGAATACGCCATGCACCAGGTGTTAAAACAGCTTATAAAACATAAAGTGATACAATCGGCGCATGATGTTTCGGATGGCGGTTTATATATAACCCTGGTTGAATCGGCATTGCCAAACGATTTGGGTTTTGAGATCGGGAGTGACGACGCTATCCGAAAAGATGCCTTCCTTTTTGGCGAGGCGCAGGGCAGGGTAGCGGTAAGCGTTTCTGCCGGTGACCAGGAACGATTTATTGAAATGATGGCTACCAGCGAAGTGGATTTTACTTTATTGGGAACCGTAACCAATGGCTTTTTAACCATAGATGATGAATCGTTTGGCCATATCACCGATGTAAAAATGGTTTACAATAATGTGCTGCATGAAATTTTAGGGGCATGATGCAGATAACATGAAAGTAAAAGAAATCATCAAAATAATTGAAGATGACGGTTGGTACTATTCAAGGCAAACTGGCAGCCATAGGCAATTCAAACATAGTGATAAGAAAGGTACAGTGACTGTTGCCGGCAAATTGAGCGACGATTTGGATAAGGGTACTCAAAAGAGTATTTTAAAACAAGCCGGGCTAAATTAATTTTCATCATTATTCCTTAAATTTGTACCATGGAAAAGTATCTTGTTGTTATTGAAAAAGCGAAGAATAACTACTCGGCATTTTCCCCTGATGTTTGGGGTTGTGCTGCAACCGGTAAAACAGTCGAAGAAACATTATCACAAATAAAAGAAGCTTTACAAATGCACCTTGAAGCGATGGTCAACGATGGGGAAGATATTCCAAAGGCAAAGGGGATAAGCCAGCATATCTCAGATGGCGTTTTCAAAGCAGGGGAAATAGCGGACGAATATTTTATAACCGAAGTTGAAATAGCTGTTCCCCAGCATGCTTAAGTTAAACCGCATCCACCACATCGCAATCATCTGTTCAGACTATGAAAAATCAAAGCATTTTTATACCGAAATCCTTGGTCTGAAGGTAATACGTGAGGTTTATCGCGAAGGAAGAAATTCACATAAGCTCGACCTGGCAGTGGGCGACCAATACCAAATCGAACTTTTTTCATTCCCTGATCCACCCGCACGGCCATCGCAGCCGGAAGCGACCGGTTTGCGGCATTTAGCTTTTGAAGTTGATCATATTGATAGCGCAGTGACCCATATGCACGCCTGTGGCGTAAGCGTTGAACCGGTACGGATAGATGAATTTACCGGTAAGCGATTTACTTTTTTTGCTGATCCGGATGGCTTGCCTATCGAGTTTTATGAAAAATAAGCCCAGTTTTGCGCCATAAATTACGCTTCATCCCCGAAATCGTCCATTATTTGTTTAAGTTCAGTTATATACTTCCCATATTGGGTGCGTACGTGATGGTTAATACAGACATAGGTTATGATGAATGCGATCAATATAACCGAAAACGCGATCAGCAAATTCCAGGGGGTAACAAAAAGGTTCGAGTTCAAAACGAAGTGCATGAAACCGATCCCCTTATTGCCGCACAATAATATAAAAGTTATTAAAACGGCTAAGGGCGTAACACAAAAATTATAGGTTTTATAAATTTCCGTGTTAAGCTCCAGCTCGTATGCCACTTTACGTATGCTGTTCCTCACATTGAGATCATAGCGGCTGATGGATTTGTAGAAAAGGTAAAACCTGAAATAATAAAAGCAATTCAGCACAATTATTATAAACATAAAAACGCTCGCCAAGTTAAAAAAGAGAGCGGATCGTATCCCATAAAACATTAATGCTGTAAACATAGTGTAGGATACCAGCACCGCAATAAACTCGGTTTTCATATTTCGCCGTATTTTCCCGACTGCTGAGGTGGTTTTACCGTGTATTGCGGTACTAACTTGAAAGTGCATGCCCTTTGGCTCATCCTTGCCCCAGGCATCTTTTAATTCATCAATATTCATAATTCATTTTTTTAATAATTTCCTTTAATCTATTTTTTATGCGGTTTATCCTTACCCGCACGTTTACTTCGGTGATCCCCAGGTTGGCGGCAATGTCTGCATAGGGTTGATTTTCCATATACAGGTATATCACTGCTTTTTCTACTTTTCCCAATTGCTGCACAGCCTTATAAAATACGGCCAACTGTGCTTCTTTTTCGCCTGATGGTGATGGCTCTTCGGCCCGTTCAAATTGATAGGGCAGTTGTTCACTATCGGGCCGGCGTTTTTGTTTCTTAAAAAACACGATAGCGGTATTGAGCGCCACCCGGTACATCCATGAACTAAATTTACTTTCTCCTCTGAACGACTCAAAAGCCAGCCACAACTGCAGTACCATTTCCTGCAGCAGGTCGTCGCGGTCTTCCGGATCATCCTGGTAAATTTTGGAGATTTTAAACAGGATGCCCTTGTTCTCTTCTATCAACTGCAGAAAACGGGTTTCTTTATTGTGCATGTTTAAAAATCATTATTTCGATCATTGCTTTAATACCCAATAGGTACCGGCTTTTTAATTTTGTTACAGCATTATTGTAATTTAATTATTTTTATATTAGTGGGATAACCTCCGTTGCAATAAACCCGGATACAAATTAATCAATCATGAGAGCCGCAAAAGCCGTTATCATACTTTGCTGTGCAGTTTTTTTATTAAGCAATTGCGCAAAGGCCCAGGAAAAATACCAGGCTACCTGGGAATCCCTGTCAAAATATAAAACACCGGATTGGTTCCGCGATGCCAAGTTTGGGATTTTTATTCATTGGGGCGTATATTCTGTGCCTGCTTTTGGTTCCGAATGGTACCCGCGGCA
>Ga0134126_10004360_pt1 | contig 17713 bp, 11 predicted proteins | sample KB31752_FD_96881 | JGI IMG/M metagenome (GOLD analysis project Ga0134126, IMG submission 96881) | Terrestrial soil microbial communities with excess Nitrogen fertilizer from Kellogg Biological Station, Michigan, USA - KB3-175-2 | ecosystem: Environmental > Terrestrial > Soil > Unclassified ...
ACGGGAAGTATCGGCACAATCTTTATAGAATTGTTCATGCCCGTCTTTCGCATACAAAGCCCACACTTCAAAGAATGCAGGCACGTGATAAGAAGGATCTGTGTGGTTGTAATTCATTCTTTCCGGAGTAAAAGAAATTTGTTTGTGCCCAGTATTTATGATGTTATAAATGCCATCTGTTCCGTCTTTCTTCCACATATTATCTAAAATAAAACGCGCCTCTTTGTAATAGTCAATGCCCGTATGATTTCCCCAGCGATTTGATGCAAAGAGTAAATCTGTAATAAAATATAATTCACCATCCGAAGCCGTTCCGGGCGAATTTTGCTTCATGGTTTTGGGATTGATGCTCCATGCAAAATATCCTTCGCGCGGGCCGGATTGGTGTTGCAAATATTTTTTTGACCAGCGCCAGATGCGGTCAAACACCTCTTTTTTGTTCAATTGAACCGCTATCATCATTCCATAAGAAAGGCCTTCGGTTCTTGCATCATGATTTTTTATGTCAGATACATAGGCCATGGAATCGCTTACTTCGAAATAGATTTTATTTGGGCCTTCAAATAAATCGTAATAGGCTTTATCAACTTTTGCATTAATGTCGGCTTCGCTGTAACCCGCGAGTTTAAAAGTGTTTGGGTAAACATTCGTATAAAAAGCGCCCTTTGATTTTTGCGCATTCACGTTGCTAAAGCTGAATGAGACAACACAAATTATCACAAAGCAGATTTTCCTTCTAATAAATATTTGCGGTATTTTTTTGAATAAAGTCATCGTCCTTTTTAATCTTTCATTTTCATTATTTCAAAACCAGCCTATATGTTTTTCCTTTTACAGTTGGTATATCGTAAACAAAAGTTGGCTTCAATTCGGGCAATGTGATTTTTGCTTTTTCTGAAATGATTGGTGTTTTAATTTTTTCGGTTTGATAAAAAGCATTCGTGTTATCACCACTGGCTTTTTTCAAACCAGTTCCATTGTTCATTTTCATTTCATTGGGAGCACGTAAACGCAGATTGCCGCCAAGATTAGATTTGATAACTGCTTTTACAATTTGGCCATCTTTCCATTCGAGACTTACGACCTCAAAACCACCACGTGCCCGCAAACCGCTGATGCTGCCGCTTTTCCAAACATCAGGCAAAGCGGGCAATAAATTCAAATCACCATCTTCGCTTTGCATCAGCATTTCCGTAACTCCCGAAGTGCAACCAAAGTTGCCATCAATCTGGAATGGCGGGTGTGCATCAAAAAGATTATTGTAAGAACCACCGCCTTCTCTGTTAGTGCCAACAGGCCTGAGCTGGTTTTGAATAAGTTTATAAGCATGATTTCCATCGAGCATTTTTGCCCACCAGTTTATCTTCCAGGCCATGCTCCATCCGGTAGAAACATCGCCACGTTGAATCAACGTATTCTTTGCAGCGCTGTATAATTTTGGAGTTCGGTAGGGGGAGATTTGATTGGAAGGGAATAATCCATATAAGTGAGAAATATGACGGTGATGGTCGTCAGGATTATCTACGTCGTCCAGCCATTCCTGCAACTGCCCATATTGACCAATGTGCATTGGTGCCAGCCGGCTTCTTTTTTGTTTTAATGTATCGGCAAAAGCCTTGTCCTTATTTAAAATTTTAGCCGCATCAATCGCGGTGGTAAATACATCAAAAACAATTTGATTGGTCATCGTAACGCCTGCATCCAATGAAGAATTCTGGTGTGCTGCAGGCGCATTTTCCGGTGACTCGTCGGGGCAAATTACCAGCCAATGATACTTTGGATGTTCAATTAAATAATCATCATAAAACTTTGCCGCACCTTTCAATATCGGATAGACAGACGCAAGAAATTTTTTATCACCATTGTATAAATAATGGTACCACAGATGTTGGCTCAACCATCCACCACCATTGGGCCACAGCCCCCAGAAAGCGCCATCAACACCGCCGGTAATTCTCCAAATATCTGTGTTGTGATGCGCCATCCAACCACCGGCGCCATACATATCTTTTGCAGTTTTCACACCGGCAACGGATAATTCTTTTATCATCTTTATCAAAGGCTCCGTCATTTCTGAAAGATTGGTTTTTTCAGCCGGCCAATAGTTCATTTCTGTATTGATATTAATCGTGTATTTGCTGTCCCACGGCGGATACATTTTATTATTCCATATTCCCTGGAGCGTAGTCGGCTGGCCGCCGGGTTGCGAAGATGAAATCAATAAATATCTTCCAAACTGGTAATAAAGTGTTACAAATTGCGGATCGTCCACTGCATCGAAATTCTTTAATCTTTCGTCCGTTGGAAGTTTGGATGCGTCTGTAGTTCCAAGGTCAAGCTTCACCCGGTCAAAATACTTTTGATAAGCGTAAATATGCGAATTCAAAATATCCGCAAAATTCTTTGGATATGCCTTGTTCAAAAAAGTAGTTGCTCTTTCATTTTCATTACCGCTTAAATCCTGGTAATTATTGAAATTGGTAGAGATGGAAATATAAATGGTAACTGCATTTGCATTTTTAATAATCAGCGCCGTGTCATTAGACAAAAGTGTCCCTCCGTCTAATTTGAATCGTGCAATACCTTTGAATTTTACTTTGCCTTTTACGCCTTCGTGGTCAATGGTTGTGCCGGCGATGGTTAGTTCTTTCGACGAAGTGGTTTTGATTTCCGCATTTGGCTGAGGTGTAGAATAAAACGCATTGAAAGAAAGGCTTCCCGGTTTGCTTGCCGTCAATCTAACCACAATGACACGGTCGGGAAACGATGCGAGCACTTTTCTTGTGTAAATAACATCGGCGACTTTGTAAGAGGTTTTTGCAACTGCTTTTTCTATATCCAATTCACGATAATAATCAGTGTAATTATTTTGTCCATCAAAAGCCAAATGAAGTTCGCCTACCGGCTCATACATTTGTCCCTGCGATTTTTTGCTGATGATGACTCTGTTTGCGATTTCCTCAGCTTCTTTTTGTTTTTCTTCAAAAATCAGTTTCCGCATTTCTGCCAAGGAATCTAAGGCAAGTGGATTATCATTCCTGTTTGGGCTGCCACTCCAGACAGTATATTCATTTAACTGAATGGTTTCTGTCTCCACATTTCCATACACCATCGCTCCCTGAAAACCATTTCCAACAGGCAAAGCATTTTCCCAGGTGGTGCCTGACGGCTTGTTGTACCATAGCTTTAAATCCGGCTGTTTTTGTGCAACAGAGTTGGTAGCCAGGTACAGCAAACTAACAAATAAGGTCGGTTTCAATTTTATCAATTCTCTTAATTTCATCTGTTATTTCATTTAAATAGCTGCACGAAGCTCATTTTAATTATTTGGGCTATAGTATAGCTTCAGGTCAAAACTTTATAATAATGAATTAGAATAAAATTTGTGGTTTCAATTTCTTTATTGATAAAAGCAAAAAACCAGATAGGCTTTCGGCAAACAAACTTTTATTAAGAAATTGTAATTTTAATGAACCCTAAAGTAAAATTCTTTATAAAATGAAAGGGAGGATGAAATTCATCCCCCCAGATCATTCATCATTACGAGAAAAAAAATCTTAAATAAGCATTCTTTAACTGATCATTTTTATTGGTAGTTGGGATTTTGATAAGCTGCCAAATCTGCCGCGCTCATCTGCATGTTATTCAGCTGCCCAATCGGTATCGGACGCAAATAAAGATACGGTTGAATGTTCCGGGTGATCGTTTTTGGCGTATGGTCACCATAAGCGGTCCCGGCAATTTGGTAAGAGGAAGCAAGATTTCCCCACTCCTGTGTACGAACCAAATCCAGCCAACGCCTGCCATCTCCATAGTATTCGCGTGAACGTTCCTCTAAAAGATAAGGAATCGTAATGGTAGCCGGGGTTGCAGCGATCATTGCTGCACTATTATCCTGAACCAAAGGAGCATCTCCATTGTTACTATAACTCCACATTCCCGCGCGTGCACGAATCACATTAACCAGATCACGTGCACTTTGTCCCGCCTTTGTAGTTGCTCCCATCACAGCGGCTTCGGCCGCAACAAAATAGAATTCTGAGAAATAGGCGATTACAAAGGGACGTGTACTGGCGGCGTTCGGTTGTCCCAGCGTGCCATTATTGTCTGTTCGGTATTCGCCAAGCTTCCAAAGGCCCGGATATACCACTCTGCTGATGCCGTCAGGTCCTATCACCCAACTTGAATTTCCGGGTAAGGTACCGGCACCTATGTTACTGGTACCTTGTCCGTTAGGATAGGCAATTGCCGGATTCGGTTGATCAAGAAACGTCAGGATGGCGTCGCCGGGTGCTACAGGCAAATTATTGGCGTTATACAACGTCTTCTGATTAATGCCGGTTCCGCTTAAATTCCAGTTGCCCCGATAAGTGGTAACAAAAGTTCCATCATAGCGTGAGTCGTTTGTCTTATCAGCAAAGGTGTTCATTATCGCTCCAACGGTAGGTGCCATACGGGTCCATGGCCGGCCGAGTGGTTGAGTAGCTGCACGCTGAACAGAACTAACGGGGCTCCAGCTTGAGCTGGAAGTACTGCTTCTTAAAACGGTATAATTCCACGTCATCATCCAGCCGGCAAAGTTATCCTGGCCACCGCCGCTGCCATAAGTAAGACTGGCGCCATTTGAAAGCTCATTTAACTGCGTGTGATCTGCATAAAGCAGTTCTTCTTTATTCCGATCGTTTGCGCCATTATGCAGATCATAAAAAGTAGGCATCAAACCATAAGGTCCTGGATTGTTTATAGCAGCTGTGGCCGTATCATACGCCTGTTGAAAATAATAAGCTGCATCTTTTCCATTGGGATCCTTTCTGTCAGCAGCAGGATAGGTTGGAATATTATTGGGATTTTTCAGCCACCAGGCATAGGTAAGTGCTGCTTTCGCCAAATACAATCTTGCAACAGTTTTTGTTACACCACCAATTACACGAGGGTTTACCGGTAAATCCATGATCGCTGTATCAAGGTCAGGAAAAATCACTTTGGTATAAACTTCCGGAACTGTATTACGGGTAGAAAGTGCTACCGGGTTGGTATTAAACTTTAGTACTCCTGAACCCAGATCCAAAGGCACTCCTCCAAAAGTTTGAACCAACTGGAAATAATAGAATGCCCGAAAGAAGCGTGCTTCTGCAACCAAAGCCGGAGAAACACCAGCAGCAGTTCCGTTTTGTATCACACCACTGGCAGTGTTTATAGCGCCGAAAGAATTATTCCATAACACATCCGAACGGCTGGTTTGTGAAGTAATGTCTCCCTGGCCAGACAAATCCATCACCAGGAAATTTCCGTCGGCGCTCTGCGCATACGTTACTTCGTCCGTGCCGGTTTCACCTGTGTTGTAATAGTAGGCATTTCCATAAATGTTGCGCAGGTTTGCATACAAGGAAGTTATTCCACCACTTACCCCTGCCTCCGTACGGAAAAAATCAGGTGTAATAATACTGCGTGGTGTTTCCTGCAAAATTTTAGAACACGACGTAAAAAACAGCATTAGCATACCAATAGCTGCTGCACTTAAATAAGTCTTTTTATTTATACTTTTCATGATTATATGATTTAAAATGTCAGGTTAATGCCAAGGAGATAGTTTCGGGTTTCGGGCGTATTTGTTCCTACTGTTAAAATGCGGTGCAGGCTTTGTGAATATGGTACTGCTGCATTCTGATCTCCATACGAATTGGTCTGTGGATCCATTCCTGTTTGATTATAGTATGGCGATAACATTACGAATGGATTTTGTACGAGAACGTAAAGCCGCAACTTAGTAATACCGGAATTTTTTAACCAGCTCATTTGAGTAAAGTTGTAACCAAGAGACAAAGTTTGCACTTTCAGATAAGACGCATTAAAGTAACCCAATGTACTGCCATACTTTGGATTGTCTCCACTCATTATACCTGCAGGGTTGGGATAGGTTGCATTGGTGTTGGTAGGAGTCCAATAATCTACCTTTACGTTGTTTCTGCGACCACTCAATAAATTAAGATAACCTGCTGATGAATACAAGGTGCTGATAAGTATGCCCCCATTTTGAAAAATTCCTACTGCAGTAAAATCAAAGCCTTTATAGCTTACTGTTGTATTGAAACCGCCTTGGAATTTAGGATCCATGTCCATTATTTGCTGATCATCCGGTCCAATCGCTCTTGTTGGAACACCATTGGTATAGGTACCAGTGTATTGTACCTTTATCATACCTACATTTCCCCCTGGTTCCAAAACACTCAAATTGGGATCTTTTGCTTGCCAAAGCCCAATTTTTTTATAATCATATATAACATTAAGGGGATGACCGACGAACCACAGGTTACCTATATTTTGAGTTTGTCCTGAGGCGAGAGACACCAGCCTATTTTGATTACTGTAAAAATTGACGCCGGCTGTCCATGTCCAGCCATTGTGGTTATTTAGAATCGCCCCATTCAATGAAAGTTCCAACCCTTTATTTTGGGTATTGCCCACATTGGCAGTATAGCTTCCTACGCCGGTTGTGGCTGGAAGATTGACTCCCAGCAGAAGGTCGTTCGTTTTGGTGATATAATATTCAACTGCACCGGAAAGGCGATTGTGCAGCAGGGAAAAATCAAGACCATAATTCCATGTCTTGGAATACTCCCAACCTAAATTAGGATTTGGCAGTGTGGATACATAGTAACCTACGACATCATTGGATGGACCAAAGTTGTAAGGGCTGGTGCTCAATCGTCCAAGTGTAGAATAAGGTGAAACAGCCTGGTTAGACGTTTCTCCATAACCAACACGCAGCTTCAATTCATTTATCAGAGATACATTTTTCATAAATGATTCATTCGCAATATTCCATCCTGCCGATACGGCTGGATACGTGTGCCATTGATGACCTGGTGCAAGGATTGACGAACCGTCAGAGCGAAGAATAGCGGTTAGCATATATCGGTCTGCGTATTCATATATTGCACGTCCCATCCAGGACTCCAGGCCGTTCTGGGTATAGCTTTGATTGTTCGGATTAATCGTAATCTGACCAAGTGCCTGACCCAGGTTATAAAATTGGAGTGCATCATTGGGGACTCCTTGTGCTGAAACGTTGGAACTATTGTAGGTATCCTGCTCTGCAGAGTAAAGTGCCGTTAAGTTCAAATGATTATTAGCACCAAAGTTCCTGTCATAAGTCAGCAGGTTTTCTATAGTTTTATTCAAACTTACAGAATGGATAATAGTAGCAACAGAAGGCGTTGTAGCGTTTGTACTGGTTATGCCGGTTCCCGTATAACTGCCATTATCGGAAGTACGGTAATTCAAACCTACATTGATACGGTATTTCAAGCCCTTTACCCCCGGGATATTCAATTCCCCATATAGATTATTATATGTGCCAAGGGTTTTTATCGGGTTTAACCATTGGTCTTTTAGGCTATCTACAATATACCTTGTTTCATTCCACGAATTATCAAGGGGCATTTGAATACTCTGTTTCAAGGAGCCGTCCGCATTATATGGACTGGCCAGGGGAGACATACTTAAGATATTGTAAATACCTACCTGCGAACCTTCTGAAGTATTATAGTTTGTATTCGTAGTGAATCCAACGCGGATATACTTACCTACGCCCTGGTCAATTGAACTACTGATTGAATACCGCTTAAATTCTTGTGTTGGAATTAGGGATTGGTCATCATAGTAACCCAAGCCAAAGTGGTAACTTCCTTTTGCAGAACCACCCGTAACATCCAGATTTTGGTTTGTAACTGGAGAAGATGGCCTGTAAAAGAGCTTTTGCCAATCAGTATTTACACCCTCCGCTTCATCTGTGCCGTTTTTAAACTTATTGGCCCTGGCGCGAAGACTATCCAGTTCAGGACCATTCATCATAGGAAAAGGGGCCCAAAGTTTATGGATACCATAATAACTATTATAACTGATAGTCGGTTTTTGTCCCGCTGCTCCTTTATTAGTAGTTATTAATATAACCCCATTGGCGCCACGTGAACCATAAATGGCGGTAGCAGATGCATCTTTTAAAACACTTATGCTCTTTACGTTTTCAGGATCTATATCGCTGAATGATCCGGAAAAGGGAATTCCGTCGAGCACAATTAAAGGATCATTGCTGGCAGAAATTGACCGCTGCCCGCGAATAAGAATTTGCATCGTTGCCCCGGGCTGGGTAGATGTCTGTGAAATCTGTACACCAGGTAAGCGTCCCTGCAAAGCGTCCGATATATTTGAGGATGGAACCTCATTCAGCTTTTCACCACTTATGGACGAAACTGACCCTGTTATCGCTTCTTTTCTTTGCGTACCATAACCGATTACCACTACCTCGTTCAAGCCGGTAACCGAGCGGTTTAAGGTTACATTTAAAAATTCATTTCCATTTACTTTCACTTCCTGATCCGTAAAACCTACGGACGAGATCAGCAATACACTATTCGACGAGGCCTGGATTTCAAACTCACCATTGCCATTGGTGCTTACTCCTGAGTTTGCACCTTTTACCATTACGGAAGCACCTGCCACTGGCTGGCCGCTTTGATCAACAACTTTTCCCTTCACATTCGTGCTTTGTGAAAATCCGGAAAAGGGAATCAGGAAAAAAAGTAAAATAAAAATTGGCAGTTTCGTTTGCCATTTTCTGCAAAGGAGCAGAGTGGGATTTTGTTTTTGTAAACCTTTCATGAGAGCGCAGTTTTAAATTTTAAAAGTTTAAGAAACCGGGTGATATTTTTTTAAAAAATCTTAATTCCTTGTCACTGTTTTAAAGGATCGTTTAAACTTTAAAAACAGTTTATGTTCAAAAAAACCGTAAAATTTATTCTAATGAGAAATCTCTACTATTCTCATTTCAAAGCTGGTGAGAGGTTAGCTTTTGCAAAATTTATTTTAACCGAAATCAAAAAAAAATTTTGCAAATATGTTTTTGTAAGCCACAATTAATTCTTCTGAAACACTTGCCAATAAAGGCTTTCATTATCGGAGAAAAAGGAAACGAGTTGATGTCGAAATTCATTTCCTTTATCTTTCGCACGACTAAAGTAGGAATTTTTTTTGAAAAATGTAACCGATTACATTTTTTTTCCGGAAAATATTTTTTTTATTTTAGTTTTACACATATTATCAAATCATGTAAACGATTGTAATGCAAAAAGATAAAGAAGTTACCATTTACGATCTTGCCTCTGCCTTAAATCTTTCTATTGCTACTGTTAGCCGGGCTTTAAAAAACGATCCTGTCGTCAACAAACAAACAAAAAAGAAGATTTTTGATTTAGCAGAAAAAATGGAATATCGTACCAACCATTTTGCCCGCAATCTGCGTTCTCAGCACACAAATACCATTGGCATCATTGTTCATGAACTGAATAGTAATTTCATCAACTCTGTTTTGGCAGGTGTGGAAAAAGTAACAACCGAAGCAGGTTACGATCTCATCATCGCGCATTCTTCTGAAAGCTATATTAAAGAGGTAGCGAATGCTAAAAATCTTTTTGAAAAAAGAGTGGATGGACTTATTGCTTCTCTTTCTTTTGATTCAAAAAACCTGGATCATTTTAAAGTATTTAAAGACCGGGGCGTGCCCGTCATATTTTTTGACCGCGTGGAGCAGGAAGGAAATAATACCGTGGTAATAATCGATAACTATAAATGTGGTTACCTGGCAACACAACATCTCCTTGAACAAGACTGCAAAAGAATCGTTCACATTACTTCAAGCCTGAAACGAAATGTTTATTCTGACCGGTTTAAAGGATATAGGGACGCTTTGTTTGATAATGGAATTCCTTACGATGAAAATTTGTTGATCATCAATGATCTTTCAGAAAAAGCGGGAATAGAATCTGCAATGCATATATTAAAGATGGATCCTTTGCCGGATGCGGCTTTCATTACCAATGATTTCGTGGCAGCAGTTTGCATGCGAACGTTAAAGGAAAACGGAATCAGGATTCCCGAAGATATCGCCATTGTCGGTTTTAATAATGACGCCATTTGCACCTTGGTTGAACCCGCATTAACCACCATTAATTATCCCGGAATTGATGTGGGAGAAGTGGCTGCGCGAAATCTCGTCAATCATTTGAAAGGGATCGGAAATATCCAAAATACAAATACGATTATTATCAGGTCAAATTTAATAATCAGGAAATCTTCTTTAAAAAAGAAGCCGGTTATCTAATTTTTGAATGATTTTTTAGAGAAGGTTAAAAACCCAGAAATAAAATCAGATGGAAATAAACGAAGAAAAAAACATTGCCATCGTTACCGGCGGCGCATCAGGAATTGGTTTTGCAATAGCAGAAAAATTTATAAAAAATAATATTACGACGATCATCATTGGACGTAATGAAGAAAAATTGAATTCGGCAAAAAACAGGCTGGGTACGCTTTGCCAACCAGTAGCATTTGATTTAAACAATCTTTCTGCCATTCCGGAAATGATAAAAAACCTGATAAAAAAATATTCAAAGATTGATATTCTTATCAATAATGCAGGCATTAACTTAAAGAAAGAATTTACAGAAGTAACTGATGAAGATTTTGATAAAATTATTCACACAAATGTGCAATCGATTTTTACGATCTCCCGGGAAGTAGTGAAAAATATGATTGAAAATAAAAACGGAAGCATTGTAAATATAAGTTCGATGGCTTCCCAATACGGTTTGCCAAAAGTAATTGCATATTCAGCATCTAAAGGTGCCATCGAAGCAATGACACGTGCAATGGCAGTTGAATTATCTCCAAAAGGAATCCGTGTAAACTGCATTGCGCCGGGTTTTATCGCAACAGATATGTCAGCAAAAGCACTAAACAACGACCCCGAACGAAAGAATAAAGTTTTGTCAAGAACACCGATGGGTGAATTGGGAGCTCCGTCAACTATTGGAGATGCTGCGTTGTTTTTAGCAGGTTCAGAATCGGCTTATATTACAGGAGTTGTGCTGCCGGTGGATGGCGGAAATTCGATTGGCTTTTGATTTTACAGTAGACAAAGTTTTAAGCGGTTTTTTCATTTTTAATTTTTAAAAAAGTGCAGGATGAAAAGATTTTTTATTTTATGCTCCATTATTTTTCTCACAAAAAATTTATCCGCACAAAATTTTATTTCAGATAAAAATGAAAACGGCAATTTTCCAATCGTTTCTAAAACTGCAACTACTATTTATACAGATAAATATGACGATTGGTTAATTCAAAAGGCTGCATCACTTTTTGCTATCGATATAGATTCAGTTACTGGTAAAAAACCGGAAACCAGCACCGAACTTCCTTCTGGAGCAAACAATGTAATTATTATTGGTTCTATAAAAGGTTCGAAGTTGATTCAGCAACTAATTCAAGCCAAAAAAATAAACGCTGATTCCATAAAAAATAAATGGGAGTCTTACCAGATTCAGGTTGTCAAAAATCCTTTTAAAGGAATTGAACGCGCATTGGTTATTGCCGGTAGCGATAAAAGAGGAACGGCATATGGCGTTTTTGAAATTTCGAAAGAGATGGGTGTTTCACCGTGGTATTATTGGGCAGATGTTCCTGCGAAGAAAAAGAAAGAAATTTTTATAAAAAACGAAACGTACGACTCGCGGCCGCCTTCCGTAAAATACCGCGGAATTTTTTTGAATGACGAAGCACCGGCGTTATCAGGCTGGGTGCATGAAAAATTTGGAAATTTTAATCACGAATTTTATGAAAAAGTATTTGAATTATTACTTCGTTTAAAAGGAAATTATTTGTGGCCAGCCATGTGGGGAAATGCGTTTAATAATGGCGACACATTGAATCCTGTGATGGCCAATAAATATGGAATTGTAATGGGAACTTCTCACCAGGAACCAATGAACCAGGCGACAGAACACTGGCGGCATGAGCACAAAGGCGCATGGAATTATCAAACCAACGATAGCACGCTTCGCGCTTTTTGGAAACAGGGAATTGAAAATATGGACCACCGCGAAACTATTGTTACCATTGGTATGCGCGGCGATGGTGATAAGCCAATGACTGAAGGAAGCAATATCGCTTTGTTAGAAAAAATCGTTGCCGGCCAGCGAAAAATAATTGCCGAAGTTACCGGGAAGAGTGCATCAGAAACGCCACAGGATTGGGCTCTGTATAAAGAAGTGCAGGATTATTATGATAAAGGAATGCGGGTGCCCGATGATGTTACTTTATTGTTCAGCGATGATAATTGGGGCAATCTTCGCAGGCTTCCAAAATTGAATGCGACGCCACGAAGTGGCGGTTATGGAATTTATTATCACTTCGATTATGTAGGTGGCCCAAGGAATTATAAATGGATAAATACAAACAACATTGCACGAGTTTGGGAACAAATGCACCTGGCGTATTCGTATGGCGTAGATAGAATCTGGGTGGTGAATGTGGGCGATTTGAAGCCGATGGAATTACCGATTTCCTTCTTTTTAGATTACGCGTGGAATCCAAATAAAATTACGGTTGATAACATTGGAAATTATTATGGCGAATGGGCTTCACAACAATTTGGAACAACTTATGCAAAGCAAATTGGAAACATTCTTCAAAAGTATTCTCAATACATTTCGAGAAGAAAACCCGAACTGTTATCTCCTGAAACTTACAGTCTCACCAACTATAATGAAGCAGACGGGGTTCTTTACCAATATCATCTTCTCGTTCAGGAAGCAGAAAAAATAAATACAGAAATACCGGCTGAATATAAAGACGCTTACTTTGAATTGGTGCTTTTTCCGGTAAAGGCATTTGTGAATTTGAATGATTTATATGTTGCTGTTGCAAAAAACAGAATGCTTGCCTCCGAAAATAATATGGCTGCTAATAAATATGCTGACGAAGCAAAAAAATATTATGAAATTGATTCACTACTTTCTTATCAATACAATCATGAGTTAGCGAATGGAAAATGGAACCACATGATGGACCAGACACATATTGGTTACACCTACTGGCAACAGCCATTAAAAAATAAAATGCCGGAGGTAAAATACGTTTCCGATAATTCTAAAAAAGACGAAAGCACAAAAATTGATGTAAAAGATAAAACGTCTGAAAACCTGATTCCGAAAGATTCAAACGGAAATATTTTTTATGAAAAGAATGGTTATGTTTCCATTGAAGCAGCTAATTATTCGAAAGCAGTAAACAAACAAATAACATGGAAAGTTATTCCGGGCATTGGCAAAGATGGTGATGGCATTACTACTTTTCCTGTAACTGCCAACAAAAAAACATTTACTAACGGTAACCCATACCTGCAATATGAAATTTATGTTTATGATACAGGAACAGTAAAACTCGATGCCTATTTTTCGCCGACATTGAATTTTGAAAATGACAGTTTGGGTTTGCAATATGCGGTTTCGATCGACAATCAAAAACCACAAATTGTTTCGATAAATAAAGATGATAAAAACGATAGAATTTGGGGGCAATGGGTTGCCAACAATATTATTATTAAAACTACGAAGCATGAAATTTCAAAAACCGGAAAGCACATCATCAAATATTGGATGATAAGCCCGGCGGTGGTTTTACAAAAAATAGTTTTGGATTTTGGTGGATTAAAGCCAAGCTATCTTGGTCCGCAACAAACAATTTTTAACTCTAAAAATAGGTAACAATGATAAAAAAACTTCCATTCATTTTTTCTGTTTTTGCGATATCAATAGCCGGTAGCGCAAACGCACAAACGCCTTCATTAAAAGAAGCATTTAGAAAAGATTTTCTAATCGGTACTGCTATGAATGCATGGCAAATAGAAGGAAAAGACACAGCAGCAGTCAGGATAATCAAGCAACAATTCAACGCAGTGACCCCGGAAAATTGCATGAAAGCTGAAATAATACAACCCGGCTGGGACAAATATAATTTTGACCTTGCCGATAAACTGGTTGCATTTGCAAAAAAAAATAATATCAAAATAAATGCACACAATCTTATCTGGCACAGCCAATTGCCTGCATTCATGCATCACATGCAAAGTGCAGATTCTGTCCGTCAGTATTTTGTGAATCACATTACAAAAGTTGCCAGCCGGTATGATGGAAAAGTGTATTCATGGGACGTGGTGAATGAAGCGTTGAATGAAGATGGCACTTTGCGAAAAGATATTTTCCTGGATAAATTAGGTGATGATTATATCGTTGAAGCATTTCGCCTGGCACAAAAAGCATCGCCTCATTCACAACTATATTACAACGATTACAACATTGAACAACCAAAGAAAAGAGCCGGCGCAATTGCCCTGATAAAAAAGATACAGGCTGCAGGCGTGCGAATTGATGGCGTGGGCATACAAGGACATTGGAAATCCGGCGCTGTGCCGATGAAAGATATTGAAGAAAGCATAAAAGAATTTTCGGCACTCGGCATCAAGGTGATGTTTACAGAATTAGATTTAAGTGTGCTTCCAAACCCGTGGGATAAAACCACAGCAGATGTAAGCGCAACAGCACAAGGAAGCAAAAAAATGAATCCTTATACAAATGGTCTTCCCGATTCTGCCCAGCAATTGCTAACAAAATCGTATGCAGATTTGTTTACTCTTTTTATGAAATATAAAAAAGATATTAGTCGCGTAACCTTCTGGGGTGTGAATGACGGAGAATCATGGCTGAATGGATTTCCTATTCGCGGACGGACCAATTATCCATTATTGTTTGATAGAAATTTCAAGCCAAAACCGGCTTTCTATAGCGTGATTGAAACGGCAAAAAAATAAAAAATTTATTACTTAAAACCAATATTTATGAGCGCAGAAGATGTATCATTAGTCGAGCAAACCGCCCCAACATTGGTGCCGCCCGGTTCAGAGAAGTTATCGGTACTGGAGAAAGTAGGCTATAGCCTCGGCGACCTTGCTGCCAATTTAGTATTCCAAACTTTGGTAACTTATCTGGCGTATTTCTACACGGATATTTATGGGCTCAAACCTGAAAATGCATCGGTCATTATACTGAGTGTCGGCCTGGTCGCAGCTTTCGGATTTAATCCGATGATTGGCGCTCTTGCTGATAGAACCCGCTCCAGGTGGGGAAAATTCAGGCCGTGGATTTTGTTTACCGCAGTTCCTCTTGGTGTGATTGCATTGCTCGCTTTCAGCACACCGCATTTTTCCTACAAAGGAAAATTGATTTATGCAGTGGTTACTTATACTTTATTATTGTTGTTATACGCCGCAAACAATCTGCCTTATTCTGCTTTGAGCGGTGTGATTACCGGTAACATGAAAGAAAGAAACAGCTTGTCTTCTTATCGTTTTGTGGCCGTGATGTTTGCCCAGTTTTTTGTACAGGTATTTATGCTTTCGATTATTGAAACTGCCGGTGGCGGCGATAAATCTGTGGGCATAGAAAAAGTGATGACATGGCTGGCGATAATCGGAACGGTCATGTTGTTGATTACTTTTTTTACAACAAGGGAAAGAATTGTTCCAAAGCCCGAACAGAAGTCGAGCTTAAAAGAAGATTTAGGAGACCTGGTAAAAAACAAGCCGTGGATTATTATGCTTGTTCTTACAACTTTAGTTTTTATTACACTCGCTATGAAAGGCGGTGGCTATGTTTACTACTTTAAGAATTATGTTGATAAAGCAAGCTTGACCAATTTTATAAATCCCATCACCCATTTCCTCTCCGGCATCGGCATGAACTTTTTTGGTGAAGACCCGGTTTCTGCAGGGTTCGGCTTATTCAATGCCGGCGGAATTATTTTTATGATTTTCGGTATAATGCTTTCGAAAAGATTTGCGGATAAATATGGCAAAAGAGATGTGTTTGGAATATGCCTGTTCATTTCCACTTTATTCATATTCGCATTTATTTTTTATCCACCAAAAGCAGTAGGAATTATTTTTCTTTCACAAATCTTACACGGATTTTTTTATGGTTTGACAATTCCACTTTTGTGGGCAATGATTGCAGATGTTGCAGATTATAGCGAATGGAAAAACAACCGGCGGGCAACTGCTATTATTTTTTCCGCCATGATGGTGGGACTGAAGGCAGGACTGAGTATTGGCGCGGCATTACTCACATGGATTTTAGGTTTGTATCATTACATTCCTAACAGTGATACGCAATCACCACAGGCCGTTCAAGGAACCCAAATGCTGGTGAGCATTTATCCATCCATACCATTTTTAATTGGCGCAGGTTTGTTGTTTTTTTATAAAATAAATAAAAAGATGGAAGTGCAGATTGAAAGCGATTTGATAGAAAGAAGAAGTAAATAATAGAAGCCCGAAGGGCTGATATGATTATAGAACAGTGCAGAATTTTATAAAAGCCTGAAAGGCTGATATGATTATAGAACAGCGCAGAATTTATAAAAAGCCCGAAAGGCTAATATCATTATAGAGCAGCGCAGAATTTATAAAAAGCCTGAAAGGCTGATATCATTATAGAGCAGCGCAGAATTTATAAAAAGCCTGAAAGGCTGATATGATTATAGAACAGTGCACAATTTATAAAAGCCTGAAAGGCTAATATCATTATAGAGCAGCGCAGAATTTATAAAAGCCTGAAAGGCTGATATGATTATAGAGCAGAATTTATAAAAGCCTGAAAGGCTAATATCATTATAGAGCAGAATTTATAAAAGCCTGAAAGGCTGATATGATTATAGAGCAGAATTTATAAAAAGCCTGAAAGGCTGATATGATTATAGAACACCGCAGAATTTATAAAAGCCCAAAGGGCTGACATGATTATAGGAAATACAAATTCATAACCAAAAGCCCAAAGGGCTGACATGATTATAGGAAATATAAATTCATAACCAAAACCCCGAAGGGCTGACATGATTATAGGAAATACAAATTCATAACCAAAACCCCGAAGGGGTGACATGATTATAGGAAATATAAATTCATAACCAAAACCCCGAAGGGGTGATATAAAAAGAAACATTATGCCGGGAACATTTTCTCAAATTTATATACAGGTTGTCTTTGCTGTGAAAGGCAGGCAAAACCTCATTTCCAATAATTGGAAAACAGACTTGCATAAATACATATCAGGCATTATTAAAGGCAAAGAACAAAAGCCAATCATTGTAAATGGAATGCCAGACCATATACACGCGTTTATCGGCCTGCGTCCTGCAATGCCTATATCTGATTTGGTACGGGATGTAAAAAATAATTCATCCAATTTTATTAACGACCATCATTTTGTTAAAGGAAAATTTTCATGGCAAGACGGGTATGGGGCTTTCTCGTATTCTCATTCACACATTGATAACGTGTATAATTATATTTTGAACCAGGAGGCACACCACAAGAAAAAGACATTTAAAGAAGAATATTTAGAATTATTAAAAAAGTTTGAAATCCCACATGAAGAAAAGTATTTGTTTGAGTGGTATGAATGAGTTTGATATGACACCCCTTCGGGGTTGGCAGCCGATGTAGAAATTATGATTTCTATAATTATTTCACCCCTTCGGGGTTGACTAAAATAAAATCATAATTCTATAATAAAGTCACCCTTTCAGGGTTAGGCGTTGAAAATGATTTTGAACAATTAAATCCTTCGAACAATTAAATGCTTAGAACAACTAAATTCTTTGAACAACTAAATTCTTTGAACAACTAAATTTTTTGAACAACTAAATTTTTTGAACAATTAAATCCTTTGAACAATTAAATTTTTGAACAATTAAATCCTTTGAACAATTAAATGCTTAGAACAACTAAATTCTTTGAACAATTAAATCCTTTGAACAATTA
>Ga0134126_10004361_pt1 | contig 17704 bp, 35 predicted proteins | sample KB31752_FD_96881 | JGI IMG/M metagenome (GOLD analysis project Ga0134126, IMG submission 96881) | Terrestrial soil microbial communities with excess Nitrogen fertilizer from Kellogg Biological Station, Michigan, USA - KB3-175-2 | ecosystem: Environmental > Terrestrial > Soil > Unclassified ...
AGCTCATCGGCCGGAAGGTCGGCGTACGCGTCGACGGCGCCGATCGGCAGCATCCGCAGACGCTGCTGCGTGCCGGTGACCGCGCCGGTCTTCGGGTCGGTGATCTCCTGCTCGTACACGCCCACCACGAGCATGATCTGACGCCTCGTCTTACCGAAGTGATCGTGCTCGTAGATGGCCAGGAAACCCGGCTTGTAGACGGCCGCCGGCTCGTCGAGCGGCGCCGCGTCCTGCGGCGCGGCCGCGGGAGCCACGAAGGCCTTCACGGCCTGCGAAGTCGGCGACGGTGCGTCGCCGCCCCAGGGGTATGGCGCGGCGCCTTCCGCGCGCAGCTGTCGAGCACGGCGCGGGCGACGTCGACCGCGGTCGGCGCGGCCGGTGCGGGCGCGGGGGCCTGGTCGACCGGCGCCGCGGCCGCGGTGTCCACAGTGGTGTCGTCGGTCATGTCAGTCCCCTACCTTTACGGAGGCGTGGCGCTTGCCGGCGCGCACGTCGAGGGAGGCCCCGATGATCCCGAGCAGGGTCGCCGCGGAGAGGATGGCGACCCAGAACACCGGGGAGTCGGGGTGCAGCGGGTTCATGCCGTGGTCGCCGTACTGGGCGCTCACGCTGGGCAGCGCTTCGCCGCCGCCGCCGCTGGCGGCCGCGGTCGCGCCGCCCGGATTGACCCCGAACATCTGAAACGGGGTCAGCTGATCGAAGTCCATATCAGGCTCCTTACGCAGCGGAGCCGACGGACAGGATCTCCTGGACGTACTTCAGGACCGGGGAGGTGAGGGTGACACCGGAGGGGACCTCCAGCAGCAGCCGAAGCTCGGTCGCGGTGCCCTCGTCGACCGTGTCGCGGAACGCGTTCTCCGACGCCCAGTCGATCGAGAAGAACCCCTGCAGAGACGACAGGTCGCAGTCCCACAGCTTCTCGGTGTAGTACGCGTTCGCCCTGCCATCGGGCCACACTTCCGGGGTGTCGTTGCTCCCGAATCTCCAGCCGATCTGGCCGAAGTTCGTGGCGTTGACCGGCAGCGGAGCGCCGGCTCCGGAGCCGTTCCACAGCTGCCCGAACAGGCGCATCAGCTGCTTGCCGACGCCCTGGCCGGCCAGGCGCACCTCGTTGACGGTGTTGCCGACCGCGGTGTACCGGGACTCGATGATCGCGTGGAACACGGACAAGTCCGGGACCACGACCTGCCCGTTTCCGATCTCAGGGATCGTGTACAGCCGGGATTCGGCCACGATCGTGCCGCTCAGCGTGATCGTCGGGCTGCCGGTGGTGGTGAACAGGTCGCTCTGACTCGCCCAGTCCAGCTCCAGGTCCAGGTTCGTCGCCGAGGTCTGCGCGAAGATCGCGCCGGTCAGGGTGACCTCGTCGAACGCGACCGGGATCCACCATTCCAGCTCGACGCTGTAGGTGCCGCCGGCGATCGCCGAGACGTTCTGGCCCACGCCCCAGCTCTCATTCGACAGGGACATGGTGCCCTGCTGGACCTGCGTGCCCGGAGACGCGCCACCGACACCGCGCACCACGCCGCGGTCGGTCAGGTCGCCGTGGTGCATGATCTCGCGGGCCTTGAGCGTCTGACCTGATGCGTTGATCAGGTTGCTCTGGCCGTTCGCGGAGAACTTCGCGGTCTTGAGCAGGTTGTACGGCCAGTTCATCGTGCTCGCCACGGTGCCCGCGTTCAGCGCGATCACCAGCGAACCAGAGAACTTGATCATGATGCCGGCGACGATGCCGGTCTGGCGCATCTCGACGTGGTCGACCAGGCCCAGGCCGGCGTAGGTGAAGGTGTTCTGAGCCACGTTCTGCCGGCGGGTGAGCTGGAAGAACTGCTTCGGGTTGACGTTGCTGGTGGGGACCTCGATCCCCTGCATCGTCATCGTGGGCGCCGCCTTGGCGGTGGCGGAACGCGGTGCCATCAGGAGGCCCCCTTGTGTGTGAACGCGGTGAACCTGGCCAGGCCCGGCACGCCGGCGTTGTTCGCGATCGCCTCCAGGGCGAAGTTCGCGAGCACGCTGACGCCGGCCACGGCCAGCCAGAAGGAGATGTGTCGGCCCACAGGGCTCAGCCCTTGCGCGCCTGATAGTGCTGGAGCCCGAGGCTCGTCAGGACACTGATCCCGACGATCCAGGCGAGGAGCTTGCCGGACGGCATGAACGCCTCCAGGGAACGGATGAAGCGCGCACCGCCGATCGAGGGCGGGCGCGCGGGGTGTCATCCGAAGCCTGGAAACCGGTGAACCGTGACCACCAGGTCAAACACCTGTGTCCCTCAGGTCACAAGCCCTACTTGTAGGCCACTCGGCCAGTTGGTACGCCCGTTGCCGGCTCACGCCGATCAGCTCGCCGATCTCGCCGTAGGACATGCCGGAGTCGTACATCTCCCGGACCGCCGCCCCGCGTTCTTCGGCGAACCGGGCGAGCAGGGCCGCCACGTTGCGTTGGGCGGCGGTCAGCGCGTGATAGCGCGCGAGCGGATCTGGATGATCGGCGACCAGCTGGTCGAGGAGGTCGGACATCAGAACACGGATTGATTGACCGGGCCGGCCGGCAGGGCGCGGCGCCGCGGCGGCAGCTTGGGCATGTGCGTGAGGGTGTGGTCGTCCTGGTGGTGCCACAGGTACTCGAACTCGCCGAGGTTGAAGACGGCCTGGTCGAAGTCCTTCTCGGGCCAGCCGATGTTTTGCGCGATCCGCTGGCGGTCCATCGGCAGAGGAGTGTCGAAGGTCATGCGCTCATCGGCCTGAGCGATGCACAGCGGGTCAATGTCTTTCGGCCGCGGGCCGGCCATGATCAGGGTGAGCTTGTCGTGGCGGCCGTGATGCAGCGCCCTGCGAAGGTTGGGCGGGGTGCGGCCCGGCTGGCTCATGACTCCGATCTCGTCGATCCAGCAGCAGGACGGACCGTTACGCAGGCACAACCCGAGCGCCCGATCCATCTCGTCAACCGCAGTGGGCGAACCCATGTCGGGCACGAACACCGCGGTGACCGGCTTGCCGTCAGGATCCTTCGGGAACCGGGTGGGCATCGGCTCGGTCAGCTCGACGAACTGCACGTCCTCGTCTCGCAGGTCCTGGCGGATGTCACGCGTAGGGTCGATCACCAGCTTGTCGTACGGGTAGGAGTCGAACACCCTGCGCGCGAGCACGCTCTTACCGGAGCCCTTGCGGCCGGACATGAAGAAGAACGCCCCTTTATCCGGGTCGAACATCCCGCCGCGACGCATCTCAGCCCTCGAAAGTCGGGACCGCGGCGCGGCGCCGCTCACGCCGCGTGGCGGCGGCCGCCATCGAGTTCTTGATCAGGTATCCGGCCACGCCGATACCCAGGTCGATCCCGTCCGCCAGGTCGGAGGCGTCCTCTCCGCCGGGCAGCGGGGCGTGGCGCGCGAGCAGCCGGCCGGCCGGGGTGCCGATCGTGTTCAGGTCCTCCTCATCCGCGATCCACGTCGCGTCATCCTCGTCGACGCGCAGGCGCAGGTTCAGCAGCGCCGTGAGCGCGGCGAACGCCGCGCCGGCGAGCTTCGCGAAGGCCTTCGCCTTAGCCTTCGTTGCGAGGGGGTTGGCGGCGGCCGCGGAAGACAGGGACGGTCCCGTAGAGCCGGCCGGACTCGTCGGCGCCGCGGAGTCCGAGCCGCCGGCGAGCGTCGCGCCGTCCGGCAGGGGGTCCTCCAGCTGGAGGCCGAACAGGTTCTCCGGGTCGAACACCGGCCCCTCCCCCGGCTCCGCCTCCTGCTGCTGCGGGTCGTCGAGCCGGTGGATTCGCGCGCCGGTCAGTACCGCCCCCTCCGGCAGGGAGAACTGCGGCCCCATCGCCTGCAGCTGCTCCAGCATTCCCGGCGGCAGGTCCGTAGGATCCCCGGCGAACTCGATACCGCTCGCCGGCGTCGGCGGCGTTCGTCCCGGACCGCGGTTGCCGTTCGGGTTGCTGCTGCGGTTGCTGGCCGGCCCGCTCTTGCTGCGGCTCCTGGTGCTCACCGGGTTGCCCTCCCTCGCCGGCCGCGCCGGCATCCTCGAAGCGACGGGCCACGAGGTAGAGCCCGCATTTCCCGGTTCCCCACTTCGCCGGACACGCGCCGCGCCACGTCAAACGCCCATCCGGCGCCTCAGTCGTCAGCTCGTGACCGCGACGACATTTGCCGCGAACTCGGATCGGGCTTCCCCTCCTGGCCATGACACGCACTGTGCTGGTGGCGCGGCTGTTACCACTAGGTCAAACTGCGGTTTTATGACGGGCGAAACGCAGAAAACCGCGGTGGAAGTCGACGACCTTCCCGAAGATCTACAGCGCGTGGCTACGTGCGCACGCGCGGCTGAGGACTACCTCGACGCGTACAACGCGGAGCTGGAACGCCGAGACCGCGCCATCGTGGAGTCCGACAAGCTCGGGCGCACCTATCGCGCGATCGCCGCGGCCGCCCGCCGCGGTGACGGACACGCCACCGTTGCCATGGTCCGCAACGCGATCATCAAATACACCTGAACACATGTGCGATCGACGGGGCCTGTCATGACCGCAGGCCCCGCCGGCTGATCCGCGTGCCCCAGAATCGACGCTGCGGCCCGATCGGGTCCGTTTGCGCGTCCTGAGCCGCATGAGGCCCTGCGCGCCCCTGAGCGTCCCGTGTGGCGTCGCCGTGCGGCCTTCCCGTCCCGAGATCGGGAGTCGGCGTACCAGGCTCCGCCCCCTTGATGATCCGTGCCGTCGGCGCCGCTTTTGAGCCCCTTACCGACCGCCGGCCGCCCTCGGACACGCTCCGTAAACGCAGAACTCACGCGCGGTGATGTTGAGTCGGCGCCGTGCGCCGGCCTTATTTGTCCACAGGTTCGCCCCTCGCGACGTAACCGTGCAGTACGAGCCGGGGACACAGGTCGTTGGTTAGGTCATGGCACGGTCCATGGACAGGTATAGGTGCGTGGAACCGCGGTTCCGGTGGTTTGGAACCGCGGTTCCGGTGGTTTGGAACCGCGGTTCCGGTGGTTTGGAACCGCGGTTCCGGTGGTTTGGAACCGCGGTTCCGGTGGTTGGCGAATATTCACGTGTGGTCTGTGGACAGAATTTGGAACCGCGGTTCCGGTGGCTGTGGATAACTTCCGAGCTCGGGCGAACACGAAAAGGGCGGCCGCGGCATCTCATCGGATGCCGGCGACCGCCCCGCAGAAGGTTCAGGCGATGCGTCTGGGTTTCTCGTTGTCGCGCTTGCGGTGCAGGCGCACCGGCTCCAGCGGCTTGTCCGGGTCGATGTGCGCCCCGTACTTCCACGGCAGCTGATCCGAGGCGAGCGGCCAGGTCAGCCAGTATTCGTCGTACCAGCCCATCCGGCCGGTGTTGTGCCGAACGCGCGTGAGCAGCTTGTAATCGCGCAGGATCTTGAGGTGTTCGCGCACTGCGCGCGTCGTCTTGAGCCCGCATTCCAGGGCGATCGTCTCTTCGCCGGGGAAGATGTTCCGGCCGCTGCTGTAGTCCGCGCGGGAAGCCATGTAGCGCGCGATCGCGAGCGTCGTGCGTTGCAGATGCACCCGGTTCAGGTCGTTGAGGTACTGCATCACGCCCATCAGGCGGACTTCGGGGATCTCCTCTTGCCGCACGTCGCGCCTTTCAACCGCCGAAGACCAATCAAGGATGGTGACCGGGCCGCCCGGCTCGTGGTGGACAACCGGGCGGCCCGGAGAATGCACGGGCACTGCGAAGGCGACTAGGCGCGGGTATGTCGTCGTCGGCGGTGCCGGCCGCGTCCGGGCGCGAAAATCTGCCTCACCCGCTCACACATCTGTGCGATGTTCATCGCGGCCTCCGGGTAAGCCCGTGGGCGCCCGGTGCGGCGGGCGCCCACGGGAGATTGCAGGGTGTTAGGGAAGATCGCCGTTCTCGATGGCGTGCGCGATCGCGCGCAACACCATCGAGCGGCCGATCACGGACGTCTCGCTCTCCCACTCGGTCAGCTCGCGGGCGCTTAGGCCCATCACGTCGCGATAGACCGGCAGGACCCAGTACTGCGGCAGGCGCACCTTGCGCGGGCCGCTGCGGTGCTCGCTCACGGCCTTGACGAGGGCCTTCTCCGGGAGCGCGAAGTCGTGAAAACCGTTGATCGCCATCGTCTGGCTCTGCGCGGCCGCGGCCAGGAACACCTCCACCGTGTCGCGCCGCCGCATTGGCGGGATCGCCACTCCGAACGGCAGGGGATGCACCCGAGCGAGACGATTCACTGCGGACCACGCATACGGGCCAGGAAGTCCTCCGGCGACGCCATGAGCACGTCGAGCGAACGCGCGACGAGCCCGAGCCGGTGTAGATGCTGAAGGCGTATCGGCGGAATGGGCAGCTGCTCATGGTCCGCGCCGACGAGCAGCAGCGCGGCCGCGCCGCGGATCTCCTCCGGCTCGATCGACCGGTTCAACCCGACCAGAACCATGCGCGCGACGTCGTTGAGTGGGTGCAGCTTCGGCATCGCGAGCGACTGCGTACAGCGCACCAGCCGCCACATCGAGCCGTTGCGTGCGCGAGGGGTGAGCATCTGCCCGTGCACCTCGTGACAGCCGACCTCGCGCGGATAGCCTTCGCCTTCGGTCAGCGAGCCGTCAACGTTGATGATCACGTAGTCGGTCACCATGCCGGCGCCCCCGCCGCGTGCCGCGGCTGCCAGGCCAGGATGCGGCCCTTACCGAGGCAATACGGACAGGTCTCTGTACCATGCCAGCCCATTGCCATGCCCGTGCCGTTGCACTGCCGGCAGTCGACCTCCGGCAGCGCGCCCTCGTCGACCACGGCCGGCGCCGGGGTCGGGGTCGGCATCGGAGTCACCTCGTCCGTCCAACACAGGGCACCGAGCCGGATCGGTCCGAACTCGCGCTCCGCGAGCAGGTGCCCAACCTCGCTGTCCCACTCCAAATCGACGTCCAGGATCCGGCCGACGTCCCGCACCGCGGCCATCATCTGCGACGGCGTGCCCTCCGGGCTGAACAGAACCGAAGCGGTAGGCGGCAGCGGGATCTCCGGGTGATCCGTCAGGAACCCGACCAACTGCATCAGCCCCGCGATCCACTGCTGGTGCCGGTGCACCCGCTCCGCCATCGAGTCATCCCAGACCAGGCTCATGACTCAGCTCTCCTCGCCTGACGGGCAGCGTCTTCGCGCCCGGTCTCCAACAGCACCGGGAACCGCTCCCCGATCTCGGCGTGCTCGTCGAGAACCGCCCACAGCAGCGGGCTGCGCCAGTTGAGCGCGATGTGGATGTCGTTGACGACCAGGTACACGATGCAGTCCCAGGGCGCCACGGCCTGATGCAGGAACGCGAAGACGCCCTCCGGGTCGAGCGGCGCCCAGTCGCCGAGAACCGCGAGGTTCGCGCTGCGGTGGTAGTAGTTGGTGCCGGCGACGGGTTCGGCCGGCCTGAACTCCGGTGCCGTGCACCGGGACCGGTCGCACCAGCGCGGGTGCTTCACCGGGACCTTCTCCGGCTCCGCCTTCTCCCCTACCGGGGATGATGCATCTACGCTGTTCATCGAGGCTCCTGTCCCGTGCTAACCGCCTGAGTGATGGTGGTCTCGCCGGCCGGTTCGCCCGCTGCAACGGACGGACCGGCCACCTTCTGCTTGCGCCCCGCCTTGAGCACGGCCTTCTCCTGGCGCTCACGCCGGTGCCGCTCGACCCGCATCTTGGTCACGGCCATCTGGCCGTAGTGCTGGGCCTTGCGGTTCTTCAGCCGCTTCGCGAGTTCGTCCGGCTCCATCGTTCCGTCCGGGTCGATCTCCGCGATCCACTTCTTCTCCAGGCCCGCGTAACCGCGCCGGGCCGCTGCCTCCCGCTCCTCAGACGGGGTCCGGCTCCATCGCGCGTTCGCCGCCAGACGGGCGCGTTCGCTGCGCTCCTCCGCTGGTATTCGGATGATGATCTCCCTTCAACAGCCCGCGCAGACAAGCGCAAGCGCACACCCAAGCTCGCCAGTCACAACGGCAAGCTGCATGCCGCAGACAGTAGGCGTAACTAGCACGAACAGTCAAGAGAGCTAGCTCGATCACGTCTGATGCAACCGGAAACTGCTATCTGCTCTAGCTCAAATCGAAGAATGTCATCACAATCTGGAGAGTTGCCGCACAATGCTGCGCAGATGACCGGTCGCCAGTTCCCGAAAGCGCGTTAACGGAGCGCGCAACGAGACAGGAGAAACGCGTGACGAGGGCTGAAGACGCCTGGCGCGAATTGGCGCTCAGAATCGTCTCGCGGCGCCGTGAGTTGGGGATGCGGACGCAGCAGGATCTTGCGGATGCCGCAGGTGTAAGCGTTGCGACGGTCACACGGCTCGAAAGCGGTCGCGAACTCAAGCGCCGTTCTTCGTCATGGGAACCGATCGAGCGCGCACTTAAATGGCCTGACGGATACATCGAACGATGGGTTAACGAGATCAGCGCGACGGGGTTTTTGATTAGGGCTTCAGATCTAAGCGAAATCGAGCCCAAGGCGCGCGCAGTGATCAAGAACGCGCTGATGGCGACGCTCCCCAACGTGACAGCAGGCGACATCGTCGCGGCAGAGAACGCCGCGATCAAGGCCCTGAGAGAGCAGGGCTTGCTTCCCCCGGAAGAGTGAATGCTCTTTAGGGAGCCCAGACTGAGAGCGCTCGCATGTCAGACTCCAGAGCTAGGAGGTTTGATATGCGACAACTCGTCGTCGTCATCACAACCACTGATCTTGGCAGCGCGGTACCTATATGGGCCGCGCTGGTGACGGGCCAAATAGTGTGCGTGATGCCTCCCAGGGCTTTGTCTTCACCACCTCATCTGCGGATTGCACAGGACGTCGTCAGGCACGTGGTTAAGGACACGAATATCGAACCGGTCTGGCCGTGGATCTCACAATCGATCTCCGAGCGATAGCCGGCGGTGTGCTTCGTGCGCGCGCTCGTCCGCCGCGGACGCACCGTAGCGGGCAACCATCTCCCGGCTGTTCCATCCCATGATCCGCATCAGGTCGACTTCTTGACCGCCGCTGCGAAGCCAGTTGTGGGCGAGGGTGTGGCGGAAGCGGTGGGGATTGATGCAGTCGAGCATCGCGATCTGGCAGCGGTGCTCGAACAGCTGGGCCAGGCCGTCATGCTGAAGCGGTCCGCGGGTACCGAGCCACAGCGCGTCGCTCTTGGCGTACCTGTGGCCTGCGCGGGCGCGCAGGTACCTGCGCAGCGCGGCGCCGCTGTTCGCGCCGAACGGGCAGGCCCGGTGCCGGTCTCCCTTGCCGATGACGTGCGCTACCTCGTAGCGCCAGTCCAGCCCGGTCGGGCGGCCGAGCTCGTCGACGCCGTCGATCGTGAGGCCGAGCAGCTCGCCGGCGCGCATTCCGGTGTCCAGCAGCAGCCGGATCATCGCAGCGTCGCGCCGGTCGTTGAACGCGGTGCCGGCGCAGGCCGCCAGCAGCCGGGTGATCGCGTCGTCGGGCAGCACCGGCACGGGCTTGAGCGGAACGCGCGGGGGCTGCATCTTCGCCATCGGGGAGGCGGGCAGCTCCTCTTCGACGTCGACGAGCCACCGCCAGAACTGCTGCAGCGAGCGGTAGTGTTTGGACTCGTTCGCTGCGGTGGTGCGTTCCCTGATATCGAGCAGATAGTTCTCGACGTCCACCCGCACGACGTCGCGCGCGTCGCCACTGTGCCGGCAGGCTTCCAGCCAGTTGACGAACGTGGTTGCGACGTACAGGTACGAGGTGATCGTGCTCTGCGATTTGCCGCGCACTCGCAGGTGGCGTTCGAAGTCCGGCAGCAGCGGGCGAAGCGGCAGGGGTGTCTGCATGTGTGTCATGGGCGGGATCCTAAGGTGAACCCACCCACATGCAGACGCCCCCGCGCGAAAGGTGCCAGGGTGTGAAGTTCGCCGTGGCTGGTCAGAACGCCGCCGGGGACGGCGTGCTGTTTCCGCGGCCATGGTTACTTCACGTAGGGAGGCGTAAGAGTCTCAGTTACTGCGGCATGCCGCGCTGCGGGATTGCAGGTCACTGAGAATCAGTTCGAGCGGGATCCTTCGGTATCTGTTCGCTGGCGCTTGATCTCTTCGCTGAGCGCGTGGAACTTGCCGAGTATCGCAGCGATCTCCATGAAGCTGCCGACGTCGATCTGCTGCTCCTCGTTGATCCCGAGACGGCCGCCGGTCCACCCACCGTGCGCGTCCCTCTCCTCGATGCCGATCTGGATCCGCAGCGTGTAAGTGCTCGCCATCAGCCGCTCGGCTCCTCGTCCGCCTGGTCGTGGAGCACGGCCTGGCCCTCGTCGACGGGTGCCTGGCGCCGCTCGATCCAGGTCTGCGCGGCCATCATCACTAGCTCGATCGCGAGGGCGCCGGCCGCGTAGCCGAGCGCTGCCGGCAGTATGCGGCCGACGGTCTCACGTGCGCGGGTCAACGTTCCTCCCGGGTGGCGAGGGGGGAGCCGGCCTGGTGACGGTCAGCGGTTCGTTGGAGCGGTATCGGGCGCGGCTGAGCGCGCCGGCGATCGTCGACCAGGGGATGCCGGGATCGAGCCTGTCGAGCACTGCCACGGCTACGCTCAGCGCGATCGTCAGGACGATCGCCAGAGTCAGATGACTGTGGGCCGTCCAGAGCGCGACGGCAAACGCCGGCACGAAGGCGTAAACGAAGGGACGCAGCTTCAGCAGGAAGTGCTGAGCGTAGGGGCGCAGGTCTTGCTCGATCTGGTCCAGCTCGCGCTCGACGGCGTTCACGGCGTGCTCACCGGCCGTTCCCAGCTCGCCAGCCACGTCTGCGGACCGACCTCGCTGTCCTGCGCGAGGTACCAGCCGTGGTTGGTCGAGTCGGCCTGGAACTCGCGGCAGACGCTGGCGGATTGCGGGCCGTAGCGCCCGTCGACGGAGATGGTCCAGCCGCGCCACTTCATGCGGGCCTGCCACTCCAGCACGTCGGCGCCGCTGATCTGCTCCGTGTCAGGACCCTCATAGACGAACGTGCGGCCGGGCCAGGGCGGGGCCTGGCGCGCGGGCGGGGGTGGTGTCGGGGTGGCGATGCCGAGCAGCTGCTGCGCGCGGGCGATGATGTGCGCGCGGGCGAGCTTGAATGGCTCGCCGGGGCAGTCGGGGTGTCCGCCCCAGGCGTCGCCGCCCATGCCGTGCCAGCCCAGGCCGCGGCTGTTCGGATCGTCGGTGGCGACCAGGGGGACACCGTAGATGGCGTGCGCTTTGGCGAGGATGTGCGCGCAGGCCTCGATCTGGTCCGGCGTGGGGTCCTGGCCAGACCAGCCCTCGTTTTCGATGCTCAGCCAGTGGCTGTTGCCGCCGGCCTCTGCCCAGGCTCGGTCCCCGGTGTCGACGAGCTGCTGCGGCTGCCCGATCTTCGGCGCGAAGAAATGCGCTGATACCTGACTGGCCGGGTTCTTGCACCAGGCGATCGAGCCGGCCTGGTTGCCGTCTTGGATGTGCAGGACAACGCCGTCGACGCTCTGCATGCCGTCGGAGTTCTCGTTAGGGGTCGGTCCGACCCACTGGGCTATATCGCCCCATCGAGCCATGGGATCCTCCTTCGATTCCAAGGCGAACAGTAGCGCCCACCTGTGATTTGAAGGAGACTCCGCGCGTGGAACCTGAGCGGCGCAGATACTGCTTCGACTACTGGGGACGACAGCGGCCGGATCGCCAGGGCCGTTACTGGCACGTCCACAAGGCCGAGGGCCGCTGGTGGGCCTGCTGGACCGATGGCTCACATTGGGTCTGGCATGCTGACGCCTCGAATAACGTCTTTGACACCCAGTACGAGGCAATTGCATGTGTCTGGAGAGAGCGGAGAGCGTGACAAGTTGTCGGCGCTGTGATCTACGATTGCGCGCGTGAGCAGCGACCCTCAGGAGATCGCGCCGGGCCTCTGGGTGAACACCTACGCGGGGCCGGCGCAGACGGATAGCGTGACGCGCAAGCGGTGGCAGCTCACCACGCCGGAGGGCTATCTCCAGCTCAGCTACGAGCAGATGTGCGGGCTACGGCGCTGGTTTGCGGTCGACGTCACAGTTCCTCAGTCACTGTGATCTTGTGCTCGCATAGCATGGCGTGTCTCAGCATTCTGGTGGCCACGGCAGACAGCGTGCGTTCCTCGCGATCCGCGCGCTTCCGGACCTCCTCCATGATCGAGCGCGGGATGCGCACATAGAGGACTTCCGTCTGCTCTTTCGCCATGCGCTCAGAATGCCTGACGCCCGTTTCACTCGGGGCGATAGTCTGGCACCTCCTTAGGGAGGGGTGCTGTGAATCTGGCTTCGATGATGGTCGGCGGGGGCCTGGTCGTGGCGGGCGCAGGGGTGGCGATCGCGGCGTGCTGGGTGGGCTACCGGTTGGCGACGGCGCACCTGCGGCAGCTGGAGTACGAGCGCGCGAAGTACGGCTCTGCCGGGCTGCCCGGTGGACCGAGCGTGTAGCGGCTAGTTGAGGATGTAGACCACGCCGTCGAAATAGATGACGTCGCCGGCCGCCGCGGTGTTGGCCAGCTCGACCTGGCCGGTATTGGTGATGTTGAGGATCTGCGTGCTGTTGGCGCCGGCGGCGGTCTTGGTCGCGACCGCGAAGTGCTGCCCGAACGAGGGCAGGTAGCCGGCGGGCAGGGTGGCGACCACCACGAAGGTGCCGGTGCCGGCGCTGGGGGTCACCGTGCCGGACAGCGCCACGGCGTTGCCGCCGTACAGGGCGCTGCGTGCGTAGCGGGCGGGCGCGAAAGGCGAGGGGCCGTTGGCGAACGGGCTATTGAGGGTCATGTCGTGCCAGGTCTCGGCGACCGCGACGTTGCTGCGGCTGGTGCCGGTGCCGGGCTGTACCGCGGTGATGTACCCGGCTTTGATCGCGGCGCCTGTCGGGTCGACCACGACGTAGGAGTGCACGCCCCCGGTGGGGTCCTGGTAGGTGAGGGTGACGTGCGTGGTCTGTGTGCCGTCTTTGGAGCTGGCGAACAGGTTGATGAACGCGGTGTCGTTCTGGGTCTGGTCCGTGGCGGCGCCGATGGTCAGGAAGCTGACCTGCGCGTCGCCGGCTCCTTGCTGGTTGAGCTGCAGGTGCGCGTCGATGACGACGTCCGCGACGGTGCCGGGGAAGTAGAGCAGCCCTGATTTGCCGTCCGAGGCGACGGACACCACGACGCCGGGGTTGCCGGCCTGCCCGACCCGTAGCCCGGTCACCCAGCTGTTGCCGCTGGTGTCGCTGCCCGGCGCAGGGGCGAGGGAGGCGAGCAGGTTGCCCGCCGCGTTGTAGAACAAGATCGCGTCGCGTACGCCGTCGATGACGATGGACACTCCGCCGACCTGGCCGACCGTGAAGGTGCCGGCGATCTCGTAGGCGTTGGACAGGGTGCCGGAGAGCACCAGGTCCGCGAGCAGGGAGCGGAAGCTCATTGCTCTACCGGGACTTTCATCACGATCGCGTATTGCACGCTGGCGGTGACGATGTCGCCGGCCGCGCCGCCGCTGGCGATGAGGGTGAACTGCTGGTTTCCGAGCAGGGTCATGGGCTGGGGGTATTCGGCGACCTGCGGGAAGCCGGCGGGCAGCTGCCCGAAGTCGCGCAGGCCCAGGTTGACCGGGCCATTGGGGGTGCTGCCGTCGGTCACCTGCAGGTTCAGCTTGTTCGCGCTGGTGGATTGCACGGTGAGCCGTTCGATGCGCCAGATCTGGTCGGGGTCGACCGAGCGCTGCGTCGTGAGGGTCACACTGCCGCTCGCGTCGGCGGTGCCCTGCAGCGGCTCCGCGCGGTAGTCGATGACGCGCAGGTCCACGCCTTGCGAGCGCTGGACCGAGACGGGCAGTGTCATGTCACGCCCATCCGCTGCTCAGGAACTTGATGATCCACGGCCGGTCGCGGCCGCGGCCCTCGTAGGCGTCATGGAGGACCCATCCGCCCGCGGCCAGCAGGGCGATTCCGACCAGGACTGCGGTACGGCGGTCGCGGATCCGCAGCGGGTTTCGCTTGCCCATAGTGGGCCTCCTCCAGGGCTTTGATGCGCGCCGCTAGTTCCCGGTCGCGGCGCCGGGTGGTTTTGCGCAGAGCGGTGACGTCGTGGGCGAGTCCGGCGGTGGCCTGCGTGTTCGAATCCATCGCGCCGATCAGGCGTTGCACGGCGGAGACCATGCGCCATAGGCCGCGGGCCAGGCCGGCGACGCCTCCGCCGCCGAGGATCCCGAGCACGATGTACAGGCCTTGCAGGAACGTCATCGGCCGGTGACCGCGATTTGGAAGGTCAGGGTGGTGAACGTGCCGGTCACGGTCCACGAGAGGCGCCAGGGCTGTCCGGAGCGCAGCACGGCGTGGTTGCCGCCGAACTGGCCTACGGTGAAGTTCTTCGTGCCGACCGCGGTCAGGGCGCCAGAGGTGGCCAGGGACTGCCAGATCCCGTTGGCGTCCTGCTGGTCGAGGCTGATCGTCACGTTCGTTCCGCCGGCGAACCCGGTCAAGTTCACCGCCACGTACGCGTCGGTGTTCGTGGTCGGCCAGGTCATGTTGGCGGTGTTGCCGCTGGTCAGGCGGGACTGCGCGGCCTCGGTATATAGGTCCGTGGTCGGGCCCAGGACCGTGGTGACGGTGCCGGAGACCGGAGAGGTGCCGGAGAGCGCGACCTGCCCGGAGGCGGCGTTCGGGACCTGCGGAGAGGCGAACACGGTGAAGGTGACCGCGTCGCCGGGGTTGCCGTAGAGGGTCAGGGAACGGCCGGAGAGGTTGAAGCTGCCGAACCCGAGCGGGCCGACCTGCGCGGTGCCCTGGCCCTGCGGCGGGGCACCGGAGGCCGGCGGCAGGTTGGCCGCGGTGACCGTCTGGCTGGACCGGGAGTAGATCGCGACCGCGGCATACGGCACCGGGTAGTCGCGGCTGATCAGCCCTGCGGCGTTGAACACCAGCGTGGTCGACTCGATCACGGATGTGGTCTGCAGCGCCCGGAACGCTTTGCCGGCCAGGCCCAGCTCGTCGCGGATCGCGCCGCACAGCTCCAGGAGGGCCTGCTCTCCACGTGACATGTCAGCCTCCTGTTAGACCGGTACCGGGAGCGGGACCGCGTCGGGCTTGGGCAGGTCGAAGGTCTTCCAGGCGCCTACCACGAGGATCGCCACGGCGCCGAAGACGATCGGGATGGACACGGCGAGGGTTTTGACCTCGTCCGAGATCGAGGAGCCCCAGGACAGCGGGTTCCACCAGGAGGTCTGCGAGACGCTTCCGGTGAGCGCGGCCGCGCTGGACACGGTGGCGTTACTCGAGGATCCGCTCGCGGCCCCGCTGATGCGCCGGGCTCCGGAGAAGTGCGACCAGTCCACCGGGTCGAGCTGCACGTTGGCCCCGGTGTGCGGTGCGTCGATCTCCTGGCCGTTGCCGGCGTAGATGCCCACGTGCGAGTTGGCGCCTTCGCCCGGCTCGTTGTAGAGGATCAGGTCGCCGGGTTGCAGGGCTTGGGGGGAGACGGCCACGCCGGCGGAGGCCTGTTGCTGGCTGGTGCGCGGCAGCTGGACTCCCAGCTTGTCGTAGACGAACTGGACCAGGCCGGAGCAGTCGAACCCCTTGAGTGACTCGCCTCCCCACACGTAGGGGATGCCGAGCAGCTGGGCAGCGTAGGCCGCGGCCTGCGCGCCCAGGCCGTTGCCGCTGGAGTTGGCGTATTGGCTGGTCATGTCACTTGCTCGGGATGTCGATCTCTTCGTTGCGGAACAGCGTGTTCGGGCCGCGCGAGCGCAGGGTCGCCTGTGTCGCGGCCGGCCGCACGCCGGGGGCCAGGTTGTAGGCCCACACCTGCTGCCAGGTCTCCCCGAACTTCGCGGCGATCCCCGAGAGGGTGTTGCCGCTCTGCACCCGCACGACGGCTTGGGTGTGCTGCGGCGCGGGTGTCAGGTGCGTGGGCAACGGGGGATGCACACTGAGCGGCGGCTTGCCGCCCTGGATGATCGGGGGTGCCGGCGTGCCACCGCCGGCCGGCGGGGTGCTGCCGGTGGTCGGGGTCGGGTTCAGGTTCGCGATCTGGCCCTGCAGACCTTCGAGCTGGTTTTCGAACTCCGCCTCGATATCGCTCAGGGTGCTGTCATACGTGCTCGGCGCGGTGGTCGAGGCCTGGGAGCCGGATCCGCCGGAGCGGCGGGCCAGGGCGACTACGAGCACGACCACGGCGCCGCCGCCGGCCAGCAGCAGCCACGGCTTGCGGCCGCCGACCCCATGCAGCGCGCTCTTCGCCTGACCCGGCGGCGGGCCGGGCGCGTGGCGGGCAGGCCTGTTAGTAGCCAAGGCCGGCCCCCGCGCTGACCATCGCCACGGCGTTGCGCAGCGGGTTGTCGACCGGGTCGGTCGGGGCCGTGGCGGGCAGGCGCTGCTGGGTGTAGCGCACCGCGCCGGCCGCTACCCGCTTGGGGTTCCAGCCCACGAACATCTGCGCGGGGAAGACGTAGCCGCCGTACTTGCTGCGGTTGGTCGACAGGCCGGGCGTGCCGTAGCGGAACGCGCCGTTGTCGCCGGCGATCGCGCGCCCGTAGAGCCGCCCGAGCGCGGAGGCCATGTACACGCTGACCGGGTGCGGGGCGTGGATGGCGACGGTGACCCGCTCGGTGCGCGGGCGAAAGGCGTTGGGCATCAGGTCACCGGCCCTGGAATGCCTTGATGATGGAGCTGCCGCCCGTGGCGGAGGCGTTGATATCGCTGGTGAACCCGGTGAAATTGATCACGGCCAGATAGAGCGCGATCAGTGCCGCGCCGTAGAAGAGGATCTTTTTGACCATGGCAGTGTCCTTACACGCTCAGGACGGGCGGGGAGACGATGGGCGGCGCGCTGGTGGTCGGCGGCATCGTGTAGGACACGGCGGCCGCGGACGGGGCCGCGGAGGTGGAGGAGCCGGCGGGCGCGGTGATCGAGTGGTCCGGGATCGCGGCGACACCCGCGTCCATGATCTTCTCGATCCATGAGGCGGGAACGGTCGCCAGCTTCCCGAACGCGCTGGTGGCCTGCGCACTGGAGAGCAGCAGCTGCAGGGTGGCCAGGGCCAGGGCACCCCCGACGATCCCGGTAGCGGACGACACATCAGCCTCCTGACGGCAGGATGCCGAGACGCTGGAGCATCTGACCCTTGAGGATCTGCGCCAGCAGCCAGATACCGGCGATGATCAGGACCAGTCCCCCGGCGTTCACAGCAGCCCTCCCTTGTTCGTCGGCGGGGACGAGGGAGCGCTGCCGCCCGATCCCGCCCCCGACATGCCGCCCGCCCCGGTCGCGCCCAGGGTGGTGGCCTGTCCCCAGATCTGCACGCCCTGGCCCACCAGGCTGCCGGCGGCGCCGGCCGAGGTGCTGGCGTTGTTGAGGAACTTCGCCGAGAGCCAGGCCTTCACCTCGCTCCAGCCGCCACGGGAGTACTGCACGAACAGCACGACCGCGAGCATGCCGATGATCACGCCGCCGGCGGTCGGCGCGAAACCGCCCGGATTGAGCCGCGAACCCGTCGACGAGGCGGCAGCGATCGGTGGTGCGGCCGGCGGCGAGCTGGTCGACGGCGCGGCGCCGCCCGCGGCCGGCGGTACGGCCGCGGGTGCGCGCGTGGACGTCGAGCCGCGGGCCATCAGGCCGCGGCCTCCCAGTCGAAGCTGTCGGCCGGCGTGAGCTCATCGGCCGGAAGGTCGGCGTACGCGTCGACGGCGCCGATCGGCAGCATCCGCAGACGCTGCTGCGTGCCGGTGACCGCGCCGGTCTTCGGGTCGGTGATCTCCTGCTCGTACACGCCC
>Ga0134126_10004362_pt1 | contig 17703 bp, 24 predicted proteins | sample KB31752_FD_96881 | JGI IMG/M metagenome (GOLD analysis project Ga0134126, IMG submission 96881) | Terrestrial soil microbial communities with excess Nitrogen fertilizer from Kellogg Biological Station, Michigan, USA - KB3-175-2 | ecosystem: Environmental > Terrestrial > Soil > Unclassified ...
CCTCCGGCATTCCTTCCCCTCCCTGCATCTCCATGACGGTCCTCCCTTGACTGGCGAGGTATGGAATCACAGTTGGGACGGCGAGGGAATCCTGAAAATGAGGTTATGCAAGAGGTCTATTGTACTGAGTTTCGATACGTGCTTGTCTTGGCCCTCTTCTCACCGCATAATCCTCTCCAATATGGAACCTCTCATCTCATCAACACCTTCTGAGAAGGATCGATCGACAAAACCACCTGATCGCCCAGCCGTCCTCATTACCGGGGCTTCCGGAGGCATCGGTCGCGCTATCGGCCAAGCGTTCGGGAAAATCGGATGGTACGTGGGGGTCCATTACTATCGGAACAAACCGGCGGCTGAAGCGACCTTGGATCGTGTTCGAGAGGGCGGTGGAATCGGCGACTCCTACCAGGCAGATATTCGAGAAGCTGAATCCGTTCGACGCATGAGCGACAAATTTTCCAGCTGCGTATCCGGCCCGTTAGCACTGATCTGCAACGCCGGAATCGGACAGGGCGAGTTACTCGTGCACCATTCAGACGAGATCTGGGAGAACGTCATCGCCACGAATCTCACAGGAACATTTCACTGTCTGCAAGCCATGGCGCCTTTCCTGTTCGCTCGCGGAGGAGGCTCCATCATTGTGATCGGGTCACACACGGGATTTCACGGGGCGACCGGCCAGAGTGCTTATGCGACATCCAAAGCCGGACTGATTGGGCTCGTCAACACAGCCTCACTCGAGTGGGGGCCACAGAATATTCGCGTGAATCTCGTGCTGCCGGGCTGGCAGAAGACCGACTTGACTGAGGGAATATTCCCGGAAGGCAGTGGATGGCCGGATCACGCATTGCGCCGACCGCCGAGGGTTGAAGAAGCCGCCAGCACCATCGTGCACTTGGCCCAGCTCAAAGATATTTCGGGGCAGGTTTGGAACTGCGACAGCAGACAGCTCTGAACAAGGAGTAGCGCCTCCCACCCTCAGCCGTTGGAGCTTGTTCATGCAGTATGGAGTTTTCATAACCGGTACTGATACGGGCGTTGGAAAGACATTGGTCTCAGCGGCGCTCGCCCTGCATCTGAAGAAGCGCGGGCTGACGGTCGGCGTGATGAAACCGATTGAGACGGGAGTCTCGGCAGGAAGAGAAGCTCGGTCGGATGCAGCCCGGTTACAATCCATCATCGAAAGCGAAGAGACCTTGGGAGCGATCCGTCCCTATTCGTTTGAATTGCCGGTCGCTCCCCTTACCGCTGCGCAGATGGAAGGACGCAGCATCAATCCCGGCACCATCAGCAAGATCTATCGTCTCCTATCCAGTCGATATGAGTGCATGGTGGTCGAAGGAGTCGGCGGCATACAGGTCCCCATCGCGCACGGCAACAACGTGCTGAACTTGATCAAACATCTGCGACTTCCTGTTGTCGTCGTTGGGCGGGCTGGACTGGGCGGAATCAATCATGCCTTGCTGACCATCGAAGCGCTTGGGCGACAGAAGATTCGTATGATCGCGCTTGTCCTGAATCGCACACATCCCGTTCGATCGACCCTCGCTCGTGTTCAAGAGCGATCGACGCTTGAGATCCTTCGCAAACAGTCCGGCGTGCCGGTGCTCGGCCCACTCCCGTATGAACCAGGCCTGCCGAGCCGCTTCCGCCCCGCCGTCACTCATCTTGCCCGATCCGCTGCGCTCAAGAACCTGGCGAAGTTGGTGTTGAGACCCGCAAGACAAAGTCATTGACGGCCTGCGAAATATCCGGTGCTTTGAGAATTGCGGAGATGACCGCCACTCCGTCGGCTCCTGCCCGAATCACTTCGTCAACGCGATCAGCCGTAATCCCGCCGATGGCGAAGATCGGGAGCGCAGTCAAGGGGCGGATCGCTCGTAGCCCTTGCAGCCCAACGATCGGATCATGGTCCAACTTTGAGCCTGGCGTGAAAATCGGACCAAACCCGAGATAGTCTGGTTTGCCTGCTGTCGCCGCCACCACTTGCTCTCGGCTGTGCGTCGAAATACCGATCAGTTTGTCAGGCCCCATGACTTTTCGGGCGAGATGGAGCGGTAAGTCTCCCTGTCCGAGATGCACACCGTCTGCATCCACTGCCAGCGCCAGATCGCATCGATCATTGACGATGAACAGGACGCCGAGCTCATGCGTCGCTTTCCTCAGTTGCAACGCCTCCGCATAAGCTGCCTTCATCGAAGCTGTCTTGTTCCGGTACTGAAACATTTTGGCGCCGGCTGTCGCGGAAACCTTCAGAACATCGACAAGCGGACGATCGGAACTCACCGACGGATCTAGAATGATATAAAGACCGGCTAGTACCGATGCACCGGAATTCTTCTCTCCCGACACGTGAGTCATATCAGTCACCGCTTGGAATGCTCCAACGCCTTCTGTTTGACGATACGAAAGTGCGTTTCCAGTTCCTGCCGCATGGCGATTACCACGAGCCAATCCGGGACCATGGATTTAATTTCAACCACCAGCTCGAAATCGGCACGCGTCTGGTCCCCTTCCTCGACCGGTTGAAGTTTCCATATTCGACGATAGCGTTTGAAGTCGCCTCCCGTGAGATCAGTCACAAGACCGCCGTTCGGTAAAATCCTTGATTCGGTGATTAACCTGCGCTCGCCCGGCATCAACGGGTGCTCAATGCGAAGGTCGACTGTCGCGATCCCATCATGGATCTGTAAGTCGGCCACCCGCATACGAGTCTCAAACAGGTTCGGCCAGTGCCGGTAGTCGCTCAATAACGCCTGAACGATCTCGAGCTTAGCCGGAAACAAGACCTGGGCCGTCGCACGAACTCCACCGCCGGAGTCCACCCCAACCTCCAGCCTATCCGGCTCAGCCGCCATCAGAGGCCGCTCTACCACCAATCCGGCGATGGAGAGAAGCACAGTGAACACAAACCACAGGGCGATGCTCAGCAAGAATATCCGTCGTTTACCCAACAATCGCATCCAGCAACCGCTGATGAATCTTTCGTACCCGTTCAAGCTGTCCTTTGGCGGGAAAGCGCTCATAAAAACCGTCGGCGCGGAACTCCTTCGTCAAAGGAGCCCAGGGTTTGACGATCTCAGCAAACGGTTTGTGCGAGCGTTGCTCGTCCCAATCAGTGATGAGTTTGCGATCCACGATCAGATCGTCCAGGACGCGAATCAACGCCTTGAGTGTCACATCGCGAGTAAACATATACCGGTCGTTCTGCCCCCAGACCTCGCCCATGACGTCCTTGACCCCCTTGAGGTAGTCGCGCACCAGCGCATAGCAGCGCTCGGCCTTCATCCCCAAGTGGGACTCAATCCAGCGCTTATGGACCGTCACCACTTTCAGCAACTCGTTGAACACTTCGGACTGCAGAATCCATTTCTCCTGTTTACTCCTCCCCCCAAGGCGATTGATCTTGTATTGCAGCGGCGAGTCCGGTTCGCCGTATAAGAGGTTCACAACCTTCGCGGCGAATTTCTTTTCAGGACTTTCCCAAGAGACTTTCTCATAGAGATCGACCAAATGCGACCGGTTGATCCGCGTGTGGGTGGAGTTGATGATCACGAACATCTCTGTGGCGAAGTCTGCGCTTCTGCCGTCAAACAAGAGGCATGGCACCTCGACCTGCGCGCTTTGATCCGGATGTTTGTCGTGGAAGAAGTGAAGCCCGGCGAGTCGATGTTGTCCGTCGATCACCAGGTACTTTCCCTTCGGCTCGCTCAAGTGGCCGATTGAATCCGAGCCTTCCACCTTTTGGAAGCGAAGTGTTTCGTCGGTAAAGAGCAGCACGGTGCCGGGAATCATCGGTTGAGCCACGACGGTCTCATAAAAATTGACGATCTGTTTGATCTTTTGCCGATTCAAGACCCGTTGGAATCCCTTTTCGCTCCGCTCGATTCCCGCAATAAACTGCGCCACGTCGTCATGGTCCGAAATCTTGGCCTGCGCGATCTCTTCACCCTCGAAGTAATATCGACTGGTGAACCGAACCTTGCTCAAGAGATCACCGGCCTTGTATGCGATGAAGTAGAATGCGCCCTCTTTTTGAGTAATCCGCGTCGCGAGCATAGAGCCTCCATTGGTGTGAATAGAAGCCGGTGGAAAGATTCTACGCGGCCCACTCCATGGTCGCAAGACAAAGGATTGTGCTACCATTGACGATGATGACGATTCGATGCAGGGCGCTTGGCCTTTTCGTTTTGCTGCTCTTGATATTTCTCGTTCCCGTTCTCGACGCCGAAGCACAAGAAATGGAAGATTCCGGAGCCACAACGGAGTTGTCATGCAGCTTTTCACTGGAAAAAGGTGAAACCGGGCGCCTCTGCCGCGTTCCATTCCCACAAGGATGTCGGGTCGCCTCCATTCCCGGAACCAAGCAGCCCTGGGCCACGGTCTCAAAAGGCGGTCGACTGCAATGTCGGTTTGATAAAAAGGGGACCGATTGGAAGACGAACATTGTCGGCACCTGCGGCCGATGCAAATCCGTCCGATGTTCCGCCCTCTTCAGTGTCCGCTTCGATTGCTCGGCCCAGCACTAAGTTCATTGGTATCCCATGTCCATCACGGCATCAATCAAACAAGAAGCCCATGCGCTGGGATTCGACGCGGTTGGCATTACGCGCGTGTCCAGTGAACATATAGGATCAGCTGCCGGCGATCAGAAAACCAGTCCCCTTTCCCATTCCGAGGCCGCGGTGCCGCAACGTCTCTTCGACCGTCTCACAGAATGGCTCCGGCGAAGCTATCACGGTACCATGACCTGGATCGAACGGACCCCGAACAAACGCGCCGATCCTGGCCAGGTACTGCCCGGCTGCCGATCAATCATCTCGTTGGGAATCAACTATCTCACCGAGCACCGTGCCAACGAACAGCCTGGCTACGGACGTATTGCGCGATACGCTTGGGGAAAGGACTATCACAAGCTTTTTGATGCCAGGCTCAAGCAACTGGAACGATTGATTCACGAGATGGCACCCGACGCCAAAACCCGTTCTTACTGCGATACCGGCCCAATCATGGAGAAAGCCTGGGCCGAACAGGCAGGTTTGGGCTGGATTGGAAAACATTCCAATCTCGTTTCGGCCGAGTATGGCTCTTGGCTGCTGCTGGGAGAAGTGCTGACCACATTGGAGCTGGAACCCGACGAACCGGCGACCGATCTCTGCGGCAGTTGCTCGCTCTGCATTCAAGCCTGCCCCACGAGAGCCATCACAGAGCCCTACATTGTCGATGCCACTCGCTGTATTTCATACCTCACCATAGAATTGCGTGGCGATGACACCGGCATCCCTCACGAGCTACAAGCAGGCATGGGAAACAAGATCTTCGGATGCGACGATTGCCTGGATGTGTGTCCGTTCAATCTGCGAGCTGATCCGACGCAGGAACGTGCTTTTCAACCTTCCTCGTTGACCCTCTCACCTCACTTGCACGAGCTTTCGAAACTAGAGGAATCGGCTTTCACGACCGTGTTTCAACAAAGCCCGATTCGGCGCGCAAAATACCAGGGCCTTCTCCGGAACGTGGCCATCGCGCAACGCAACCTGATTTCTTCCTAACTCTCTCTGATGACCTCATCGAACCAAAGTCTCCTCCGGTGGACCTCGATCCGTGCGATATCTTGTTCTCCAAAATTGACTAATGAATCTTTCATGCGCTAATATCCGCCGACTTGAAAGGGGAGAGAGGCCACTACGCCATACTCATCAGTGCAGCGTCTCTTTTCCATAAAAATCTAAAGGGAGGCTACTATGCAGAGGTTTCGTATGCTCACATCCACCCTGGGACTTGCCGTCCTCTTAGGAGCCAGTGGGTGTATCACCATGCCCGGGTCCGCAGGGGCGAAGGTCCATGATGTCACGTTCACGGCGACCGAAACGGAGATCGTCATTGATGGTACCGGTACGAAGTACAAAGCCTGGACCTTTAACGGTCAAATGCCAGGCCCGGTCGTGAGAGTGACCGAGGGAGATACCGTCAACTTCACCCTTATCAACCCCGAGACGAATGCCCAAGGCCATTCGATGGACTTTCACGCGGCAGAGATCGACTTCTTGAAGAACTACCGCGAAATCAGGCCCGGCGAGACGATCAAGTATACCTTCGTAGCCAAGAAGCCTGGTGTGTTCTTCTATCACTGCGGCGCACCGCCGATGATCCAACACATTGGCCGCGGCATGTTCGGTGCGATCATTGTTGACCCGAAGAATGCGCATGCCTGGCCGAAGGCCGATCGAGAATTTGTCCTGGTGCAGTCCGAGTTGTGGAAGAACCCGGATAACGTGCAGGCCATGTTCGACCGGAAGTTCGACCACACCATTTTCAACGGCGGCGTCTTCAAGTACCATCCCTTCTTCCCAGGATCGGAGCCGTTGGAAGTCAAGGTCGGCGAGCGGGTACGAATTTACTTTGTGAATGCCGGCCCGAACGAGTTCTCTTCTCTCCATACAATCGCTGAAATCTGGGACAACGTCTACGAGAGCGGCAATCCGGCCAACAAATTTACGGGGGTCCAGACCTATGTGGTCGGACCTGGCAGCGCAGCCACATTCGATATGATCGTCGATGAACCCGGAGCCTATCCTATCGTGACCCACTCTTTAACGGGAGCCTTGCGAGGTGCGATTGCCGTGGTGGTAGCCAACCAAAACCCAAAGAAGTATGACAGTTTGATGCCACTGACCCCTTGGAACCCTTAATTACTAAGGCGGGGTATGGACGTCATGCAGTCATTTCATTCTTACAAAAAGGAGCAGACGACATGAGATTTTCGAAGCAGATAGCAACGGTTGCCATTGCCGTGGCAGCCACCTGGACACTGAGCAGCGCGACATCCTTTGCCGCTGACCGGACGCTCTATGAGCGACTCGGCGGGCAAGGCGCCATTCAGGCCGTCGTCACCAAGTTCATCAACAACGTGGGCGGAGACAAGCGCATTAATGGCTATTTCGCGACCACCGATCTGAAGAAGCTCAATAAACTCTTGGTCGAACAGGTGTGTGCGGCGAGCGGCGGCCCCTGCACCTACTCCGGTCGAGACATGAAGACGACGCACAAGGGCATGAAGGTCACCACCGCTGCCTTCAATGCACTCGTAGAGGACCTGGTCAGTGCGCTGGATACCTTCAACGTCCCGAAGAAAGAAAAGGACGAGTTGCTCGGCGTCCTCGGGCCGATGAAGAGCGATATTGTCGAAGTTCCATGACGATTTGCAGTGGTAATCACTGCGGTAGTCCCGAGTAAGTCTCTCGCCAAGCCCGGGCTGGTAGGTTCGGGCTTGGCGAGGTCCTCAGCTGGAATCCCAAACCTGCCTCCAACTCGACTTCGACCTGATCATTTTCCACGAGACATGGGCACTGCCGCTTAGGACAATATCGTGTTATCATATCCGCATCATTTGCGCCTCTGAACACGCAACGCGAATAACCATCTGGCCGTAACATCAGTGGTAATCACCGAGGAGGAATCATGAGAGGGAAACGTTTAGTCATGACAGTGTGCAGCTTGATCGCAGTTGCCTTGTGGGGTACGGCGGGATGGGCTGCTCCCGAGGCCGATCCATTGAAGCCGCGCGTCCCGGATGCTGAACGAGCCGACGTACGGAAGGCAAAGAGTCCTTTGACCGTGACACCCGACATAATCGCCAAAGGCAAGGAACTCTATGAAGGCAAGGGGACCTGCGTCAACTGTCATGGCATGACCGGAGAAGGCGATGGTCCTGGTGGAATGTTGTTGTCGCCGGGCCCTCGAAACTTCACGAACTGCAAGTTCCACAAGAAGCGGAACGACGGAGAACTGCACTGGATCATTAAGAACGGAAGTCCCGGCACCGGTATGCCGGCCCTGATCAAGGGAGGCGTGATCACTGAAGAAGAAGCCTGGATGACCATCGCCTACGAACGAACCTTCTGTAAGGACACCGAGTAGCTGCTGAAAAAATCTGGATTCATTCATTCACGACGAGCTGTCAGTCGATGCTCTCGGCTGATAGCTCGTCGGAATCGTATCATTCCTGAATCTCGGTCCCGCTGTTTCGCAACACTCTTTTCGAATACTTCCAGAGTTCGCTCGGTTAGCGCCGCCCCACCGGAAAATCAGATTACCATAGGTTCTCCTGTGAGACCCCGTTAAAATCCCCCTTGGCTTTTCCTCTTTCCTTCAGTACGCAAAGAGGTGTAGATTATTAGTGATTCCTACGGTTCGGTTGGAGGCTACAACAAGGAGCGCTCCGATGAACCTTCAGAGGTGCCTCCTTATTTCCAAGGACTCCGGACTCCGGCAGCTTGTCGAAGCGGCCGCGCCTCAAACAAAGATCTACTCAACAGACAGAGTTTCAGAAGGACTCGCACTCTGGTCGGAGATTTCCCCGGAGCTGATCGTCGGCGAAGGGAATGCTCACACGCTGACTCCTCTGCTTGAATATGCCCGACAACTACCCATCTGTCCGCCCTTGCTTGTGATTGGGGACCGCCATTCCATCAAAGACGCGGTCGAGATTATGAGGGCCGGCGCCACCGATTATTTGCCCAGGCCGATCTGCATCGAGGATCTGCAAACTGCCGTCACTCGAGCGCTCAAGCATCTTACCTCGCCTCTGCCCTCTTCCCCACAGGATCCATTTGCCTCCATCATCAGCATCTCACCGCAAATGAATCTGATGAAACAACTGGCCAAAGAAGTGGCTCTGACGGACGCAACTGTTCTCATCACCGGTGAAAGCGGAACTGGAAAAGAATTATTTGCAGAGGCCATCCACCAATGCAGCCTACGAGCGAGCGGTCCCCTGATCACACTCAATTGCGCGGGGATCCCCGAAAATCTCTTGGAGTCTGAGTTATTCGGGTATGAATCGGGCGCCTTCACCGACGCCAAGCGATCAAAGCCTGGTCGGTTCCAAATGGCCGAGGGGGGAACGATCTTTCTCGATGAGATCGGTGAAATGAGTCCCACCGCCCAAGCCAAACTCCTGCGCGTGTTGGAAAATCACACCATCGATCCCTTGGGAGATACCCGCAGCCGTAAGGTCAACATCCGCATTATCGCCGCCACCAATGAGGATTTGCTTGCCCACATCAAGGCTGGCCGGTTCCGCCTCGATCTGTACTATCGGTTGAATGTCTACCAACTCCGCATTCCACCCTTGCATGAACGACTTGAAGATATCGAGCCGATTCTCTTGATTTTTTTAGAGCGCGCCAAACAAGAACGCGGGTGCCGTATTAAGGCTATCGCCCCGGCAGCTCTTGCTGTCCTTCAACACCACGATTGGCCTGGAAATGTACGCGAGCTCCACAATGTCGTCGAATGGCTGACGATCACGTGCAAAGCAGAGATTATTCAGCCTACTCATTTACCGGCATCCGTAAAAACTGCTCCTCCGACCAATGGCCTAAGTCAGAGCCCCAAGCCGTCGTTGCTGGCTTTTGGACTGTCGTTTCAGGATATGGAAAAGCAGATGCTTGAAGAAGCATTGCGAAAGTCTTCGGGCAATGTCTCGGAAGCCAGTCGACTCCTCAAAATGACCAGGAACACGCTGCGCTACCGTATGGCCAAATACCACCTCCACGAATAGAGGAACCATGGCTGACTGTTTTACATGCAGGACACTTCTCTTTGCTTCGGGCTCACAGTCTGCGTCCGCCGGTCTTCTCGACCATCGCAAGCATGGATTCTTACCTTGGAGGTGAACCATGAATCTCATCCGATTGGCCATAGCAAGCAGCCTTGTCGTCCTGCAATATGCTTGTGCCACGAACCCGCCCTTGTCTGCGCCGCCGGGCAGCAATGCCACCGCCGCTCTGCACAATTCTGACGGCATTGCCCACTATGAGATGGGCCATTGGTCGATCGCGAAGGATCATTTCTCGTCTGCCATCGAGGCCGATCCGAATCTCGCCGAGGCCCACTTCAATCTTGGCCTGGCTCTCAATAAACTGAATTTTCAGTCAGAAGCTACGACCCATTTCAAAAAAGCAGCTGAACTGGCGCCCGCCGACAGCCCAATCGCCGAGTCAAGCGCCTATCGAAGCCACACCACTCCTCCTTCACCATCGAGCTACGGCACAGATAGCCACGGGGGAATGGGAGGATATTAACTCCTGACCAGATTATTATCGGTTGCATCCGATCCACTCCTCAGGCTGCTTGCCTTCCCCCACCTTGATATCTGCTCAACTGCAGAATTCGGAATTACGTGTCGGCAGTGACACAGTGACACAATGATTGCTCAAGATTTCTTGGGAGCGATCCGATATCGCTTACCGGATGATCTGCTTCGACCCGATAGTGCCATGAAAAAGCGAATTGGCATCGACGAATTGCAGCCGGGCATGCTGGTCGAAAAGCTCGATCGGTCCTGGCTGGACACGCCGTTTTTTCGGCACACAATGACGATCACCTCACACCAACAAATCGCCCAATTGAAAGCCTGTGGTGTACAGACTCTGATCGTGAGTTTCCATCCAGAGGAGGTCGCGGATCCACCAGCAGTGGAGCAGGACATCGCTGTTGATACTGCGCTACCGGCCACGGAAGACACGGCGTCGGTGCCGTCGATTGTTCCGTTCGAGGAGGAGTTGCCTGTTGCGAGGCAGGTCTATCAGGCCGCCAAAACGATCGTGCAGAACGCGATGCATGACACGCGACTCGGGCGAGCGATCAATATCGATGCTGTGGGTCAGATCGTGTCTGAAATGACCGACAGTGTCTTAAGGAATCCAGATGCCCTCTCCAGTTTGTCGAGACTTAAACGATTCGACGAATACACTTTTTACCATTCCGTCAACACCGCACTGTTGGCAATGTCCTTAGGGCGGAAACTCGGCTTCGACCGGTCGGCATTGCATTTAGCCGGTGTGGGAACGCTGTTGCATGATATCGGCAAGATGAAGATCCCTCTCGAAGTCCTGAACAAACCCGGCCGCTTCGAGGCCCATGAAATGGAAATCATGAAACAGCACGTCCTCAGGGGCGTCGAAGTCTTGACCAGCACGACCGGCTTGGGAGATTCATACATTCAACCGGCCCTTGAACACCACGAACGGGTGAATGGAGCCGGATATCCACATCGGCGTGCCAAGCAAGAGATCAGTCAGTTCGGCCTGATCACCGCTGTCGTCGATATCTACGATGCCATGACGAGCGATCGGTGCTACCACAAGGGACGGCCTGCCCATGAAATCCTCCAACTCCTCTATCGCCTCTCGCTCGAAGGCCATCTCGACTCGACGTTAGTCCAACACTTCATCCAGGTCGTCGGGGTCTATCCCGTCGGCTCAATCGTAGAATTGAATACCGGTGAGACGGGCATTGTCAAACAGATCAACCATCAGGCACCGCTGACGCCGATTGTGCTCATTGTGAAGAGCGCGGGAAATACGTTGCTCTCAAGTCCGCACGAATGGGATCTTTCAGCACAGGTAGAGACTCTGCATCGGAACATCACCGTCATCCTGGATCCACACCAAACAGGCATCGACCCGACTCTCTACCTCGACAAGAAAGCGGCATAATAAATGGGATCAGCACCGCATGCGCTGATAAATACATTTTGTGATGACCTCACTTCCGATCATCACGTATGCTTGTGGTAAGCAAAGGTATTACCGCAATGCAGAAAAAGCCGCTCATCGAAACCAATCCTCATCTCGCGACCACGGCCCAATACCGGAAGGCTCTGGTGGCCAACGTCGCCAGCTCAACAGCGAGCAAGACCGGCGCATCGGTCGAATCCATTGCGCGCCTCCTCACCGAGCCACGGAAGACGTCGCCCATCAAGAAGACCGGCCACTCTCCTCGATAATCTGTTCGAACAACCGCTCCATTGATACATAGACCTTGTCGAGGCCGGTTTGAATCGCCGTAATGTACGCGAGCTTGCCCGCACCGGTCATCGAGCGAAAGTCCAAGAGCGGCAAACCGGCCTGAATCGCCATCAGCGTTGACAGGACACGAGCGAGCCGACCATTCCCTTCGCGAAACGGATGGGAGGTGGGAGCCATTTTGTTACTTCCTCATGTGAATTGGTCGTGGAGAACGAAGCCGTTGGACATCAGGAATTTGAAACTCCATATCAATGACTCGCTCGCTCTTCAGCTTCGCGAGAACTGGTCTGGCATGATGTCTCTTCACTCCATATTCAAAACACACACGCATTACATCAACTTCGGTCAAAAGGCGGCCAGCCCGCAGCAACCCCTCCAATTCGTTCTCAAAAGCCGTGATCTTGCTCGCCTGAACTTCGGCCATTGGTAAAAGCATCTGTTCTGGGCGTATATTCTCGCGATCGATGGGAAAGTCAGCTTCTCCGCTGAATTCATCTTTACGCCATACCACTTCAAGAAACTTGTCGATTCCGAGCGGATGAGCAGATCCGAAAATGAGGCCGTAAATGTTTGCCCCCTTCTTTATTGAAAACGGGGCAAGGTAATACTCTTGGTCCAGAGGAAGTAGCCCCCTGTAATACTCCAGAGCTGCGCGATGGACATGGTAATAGTCTTCCGGTCGAACAATTTTCTGCTTGATGGCCGTATGGTCGCGAAATCTGTACAGAGTCGAAGAGGAGAGAAAAAAAGAAAATCACAGGTCCGCGAATCAACTAGCCTGCGAAACACATCGGGTGTGACCTGGGCTACGCCAGTCTGATCAATAAACACTAGTTTGGCAGCCTCTACATCCGCCAATGTCATTGCGGATGCTGGAAAGGCGTCATCAAACCGCAGCGGCTGAATATCGTAATTTACGTTAGGGAGCTGTAGTCCACAACTGGCGATGTTCTCTTTAAGCCGCGCTATCTTGTCTGAATCCTCATCATAGAAATGGACATGGATACCAACTTTTCTCCACCCCTGAGTTCCCTGATACTCCTGAAGCTGTCGCAACAACCGTAACGGGCTGCCATGAACATTATTGCAATCGGTTCCAGGCCCAGCGAAAAAGTCGAAAACATGAATGGCATTACGCCGATGCTTTTCCGAGGATAAGAACACCGGAAACCATTCTCGTGCGTAGAGTTCGAATATATGAAGCTTGGTGACGGTACCTTCATCGAACGGCTTGTCGTGAAAGTCGTCGATCGACATGGAGCTTATGCAAGTTCCAGTTCTTCTCGAATGCTGAGCAGTTCTTCTGCAGAAGGGACAGGAGCGATGCTTCGAGCAGGGAATTCGCTGTAGGTTCTTCCGTTGAGGGTTCGTCCCGTTTCACTTTTCCGGACTCCGCCCCACTGCTTGAAGAAAAACGGCACGTGATCTCTCTTGCACAAATCACGGATCGAAAGCACCCATTGCTTCGCCATAGGCCTTGCTCCTGGGCCACTTTCCCCTCCAACAATAACCCAACGAATCCCCTTAAGACCGAAAGGCCCAAGGTCTTCAAGTAGCGGCTCGATCGATAGGAACCGGACCTGCGCCGGAGATTCGCGTAAGTGTTCGAGGCGTGGCAGCCCATGTTTCCTATTTTCGACACTCACCCCCCACCAAATGTTCTTCTGGCCTGCGGCGAAGTGAAGCTTCCCTTTCAGCAGATCAAGCATCCGGTCTGAACGCTTGGTCAAAACCTGAAACGTATGCCAGCTCGCCAATCGCATGACACGGGCGACATTGACGATATACTCATCGGGAACCTGCTCGTGGAACAAGTCACTCATCGAATTAACAAAAACCATTTTAGGGGTTCGCCACCGCAAGGGTTCGGCAAGCTTGTCCGGCACCAGACGCAAATCAAACCCCTGCTCGAATGGATGGCCTGGCACACCGCGAAACCGTTCAGCAAAGGTCTCGGCATAGCAATTCATGCAGCCGGGACTAACCTTGGAGCACCCTCTGACCGGATTCCAAGTTGCATCAGTCCATTCAATTTTAGAATTGTCGCTCACAGAGCAAATCCTTTTGACTATGTCTGCTTATTCTAGGCTTTTGCCATTTCAATGTTAGCACTTTGCCGACACTCCCTGTTGGTATTTACGCGAGTCAGTTTCCCAGAAAATGCTTGGATCAGAATCGCCTGCCGGAGGTGGTTGGCGCGGGTGAGGTTGGCTTCGACGGTGGCATCGAGTTCCTCGGTCACCGACAGGCGACGCTCGACTTCGGCGCTAGCGACTCCGTTCTCGCTACAACTTCTTCCGCACGTCTTTCCAATCTTTCGCCACCTTCGCTTTGCGCGGCACATCACCCTTCGCTGGTTCCGGCACGATGACGGCGTCGAGGCGCCGCTGCAGAAACGCTTCAGCAAAGGCTTTGGTTCGACCGACTCCGATCTTGATGGTTTTCCAGCCCTCGGCATGGAATTCGTCGATCTTTGCCCCTAAGGCTTGGGAGTCCGGCAGCAGCACCATCACATAGCCCATGGGAAACTTGTGGGTCTTCAGCCAGTCTCTTGCCTCCATGCTCGTCTGAAACCCATCCGGACTCGCAGACGATGTCACAACATAGATGACTCGGTAATAAAACCGGGTGAGCTTCTCGAGTTCATCAGCTGCCTCAGGCATCGGCTTTCGCTCCGATTCAATCGCGATCCCGATGCGAGGGACTCGGCTGAGTGTCGGTTCTTCCATCAGCGAAGATAGTTCGATCGTGAGGATGGGATACCGTTTTTCCCATACGGCCAGGTTGGCCTGCCCTTCTGTCGAAGCCACTCGGGGGCTGTTGCCGACGCGGATCTGGATCGGCGCCAGACCTATGGCCTTCGGAATATAGGTGAAGAACGCCCTGCCGTCCCCGCCGGTCATGGCTGTGGCGACAACCTTTCCATCTACCACCAGTTCAAGCGGTTCTCCTCCCAGTGGGTTGCTGGTCAAGAGACCTCTTGAGATCAGTTTTGCTTCAACGGTCGCCGCTTGATGCGGGGATGTGAACGCATCCTTCACAAGAATCGTTGCGGAGACCTTCTCAGCAGCTTGGAGAAGAGACGCGCCGATGAAAATGGCGGAGAGAGAAATGAGAGAAAGTCGGGCGATGCGTAGGAGTGTGGCCGTTGACTGCACAGTCATCGGCCCTTCGTTCAGGCCTTCAGTGCCATAAGCACTTCGTCCGCATGACCGTCGACTTTTACCTTCCGAAAGATCGCTTTCAGCTTGCCTTCGGGATCAATGACGAACGTGCTGCGTTCGATGCCCCAATACTTCTTGCCGTACATGTTCTTCTCTTTGTAGACTCCGTAGGTCTTGGAGATCGCCGCATCTTCATCGCTGAGGAGCGGAAACGGCAATCCAAATTTCTTGATGAACTTCTGGTGGGATTCTTTCCCATCCAAGCTCACGCCGACGATTGCGCCTCCCGCCCGCAGAATCTGCGACTCCACATCCCGAAAGTCGCAGGACTCTTTCGTGCACCCCGGCGTATCGTCTTTCGGATAGAAGTACAACACGATTTGTTTGCCCTTAAAGCTCTTCAGGGTCACCGTCTTTCCATGCTGATCCGGGATCGAGAGTTCCGGTGCCTGATCCCCTACCGCAAGATCTTTGCTCATAGGTCCGTCCTTATTCGGGAATTAAAAACCGCCGCCGGAGGGCATGCTGCCGAACGACGACTGGCGCGGCGTATGGGGCTGCAGCTTGGCCTTGTTTTTATTTTCAGGATTCCCGTATGGCGAAAGCGCCGGTGAATCCCAGATGACTTTGTCTCCTGGCGCTAAGTCGGCAGCCGCTATAAAGTGTTGCCGTGCGACTTCAGAATCACCAAGCGCATTCAACGCCAAGGCATAGTTATAGTGGGCCTGGCCGGATTGTGGTTCCGCGGCGACCGCTTGCTCAAAGTATCGCTTGGCCTCTTCAAACTGTTTGGCCTGGTAGGCTTGTGTGCCCTGTTCCGTCAGCAGGGTCGCTTGAGATTTCACCTCGCCCTCGAGCGCAAGCGGCACCAACGGCTTACGCGTCTGCGAACATGCCGTCGTGCCGATCACCACCAGCACGACACTCACGATTGCCACTCGTTGTATGATCTTTTTCATGGCAACATAACCTTAACCTTCAGACTTTTGTCTGTTTGCGCGTCTCTTCCTCGAACGCCTTTCGATACATCACGTCCCACTCGTTACTCCCTTCGATAATGCCTCGGGAATAAGACGCGAGTTTGGCTTTTACTTTTCGATCAATCTCCTGTTCCTGGACCAACTCAGCGGACAACACGCGCTTGATCTCTTTCAACAACCGCGCGTCATCGCTCTTGACCCTCGTTCCAACATGTTGCTTGACGGCCAGGAGAATCACATGGGACAGATGACTGACTTTGTCCTCGCTCAACATCGTGGGTCCAAGTCAATAGTCACTCATCACTGATCGACGACAGGAGAAACAATTTATAACCCATTCATTTCCAGCCTCATGACCCATAACCATCGATCAATGATTCTCACAGAATAATACCCCGTTCACGGACTAACTTTTGTTTCACCATCTGGAACATCTTTTGATAGTCGACTTGCCCTTGCTCAATCTGATGTTCATAAGCCTTCAGCAGTTGCCGCACTTCCACATTCACACGATCCTCAGCGGATAACTCATGGGTGATGGCCTGATCCAATGCCTCGACGAATCCCTTGCGCCCTCCGATGAGTTCGATGTGACCTTCCTCTTGGAGACGACCGGTGAGACTCTCAGCCATATGCCGCACACGCTCTTTCGACAACCGCATGGTTTCACCCCGGTTCGAGATGAATCGTCGGAACTTCCATTACCTGCCGAAATCGGGTCGCATCCCCAACGATCCTCCCGATGATATTCACCCGATCTGCCGGGACCGGATCGACCCCCAAACTCATGGGGGTTCTCCCAAAAAAGATCGCCAGGACCTTTCCCGCTCCCCAGAAAGCAATGTCTCCGACCTTCACCTGAGTCGTCGCGGTTTCCCGATAGTCGCGGACTCCAGGAATTGGGAAGTAGAACTCTTCTCCCCACGTGCTGATCGCGGCCGTGACCGGAAGCGCCGCGTAAACTTCGTCAGCCGTCTTCGTCTTTCTGAGTTCGGCTTCCAGCTGAACTCCACCTACAGTAATACGAATTCGCTTTGCCGGCGCGGTCATGCGGTCGATGGCCTACCCGTTTCTTCCCTGCATTCTTCGTGATGCCGCGAACTGTAGCTTGTCTCCTATGCGAAATCAAGGCTACAATGCCCGAAATGCCGACCTCCAGCTTCGTCTTTCTACCAGGCGTTGGGCCAGTCACGGAACACCGCTATTATGAGAACATCGTGTCACGGTTCGTGGCTTCCTCATTGTCGACTACTCTTCAACCGGCCCATTCCCAATGAGCACCTGGATCGGCGTCGGTCGAAGCGAGGTCGGACACGTGCGCGCTCTCAACCAGGATGCGTTCGCTGTCATCGATGAGGTGGGTGTCTGGACCGTCGCGGATGGAATGGGTGGTCATGTCGGTGGCGAAGTCGCCGCTCAGACAGCCATCGCCACTGTACAGGCGGAGGCTGCAGCATCGAGCCATCTATTTGGTAACGGTCAGGCGTCTCCCACGGAGGTGTTGACGGACCTGATCAACCGAGCGCATAACGCCATCCTCAATCGGGCTCGATCAAAATCGAAGCTGAAAGGGATGGGCACGACCATCGTGCTGCTGGCGATCGTTTCCAGTCCGGTCCCGATCGCTTACCTCGTCCATGTCGGCGACAGTCGTGCCTATCGGTTTCGATCAGGCACATTGACCCTCCTGACCAAAGACCATACGTTGATCGAAAAATACCTGGAACGCGGCATTCTCAC
>Ga0134126_10004363_pt1 | contig 17696 bp, 16 predicted proteins | sample KB31752_FD_96881 | JGI IMG/M metagenome (GOLD analysis project Ga0134126, IMG submission 96881) | Terrestrial soil microbial communities with excess Nitrogen fertilizer from Kellogg Biological Station, Michigan, USA - KB3-175-2 | ecosystem: Environmental > Terrestrial > Soil > Unclassified ...
CGGCGCAGCGTCTCGTCCATGATCTCCCACGCGGTCATCTGGAAGCCGCGATGGGCGGCCCCGAGCCGCTTGGCGAGCTGGCCGATCACCCAGTGGTTCTCGCGGCACTCCCCGGGCGGCTCGATCACCTTGCGGGTCACCTGGAAGTAGGTGTGCCCGCTCGCGGTGTAGAAGTCGTCGTGCTCCACCATCATGGTGGCGGGCAGGACCACGTCCGCGAACGCGGCGGTCTCGGTGAGGAACTGCTCGTGCACGCAGAGGAACAGGTCCTCTCGGGCGAGGCCACGGTGCACCAGGTGGGCCTCCGGGCACACCATCGCGGGATTGGTGTTCTGCACCAGCATCGCGGTCACCGGAGGGCCGCCCCGCAGGGCCTCGCGGTCGCCGGTGAGGATCGGGCCGAGGCGCGACTGATCGAGGGCGCGGATCGACTTGTCGACCACGTCGAGCCCCTCGATCAGGGTGCGGTCGAGGGGATAGAGCGCGGTCTGCCCGTAGACCGCGCCGCCGCCGCGGTGGCGCCAGGCCCCGGTGACCGCGGGCAGGCAGGACACCGCGTGCATGTTCACCGCGCCGTTGCGCGAGCGGCTGAAGCCGTGGTGGCAGCGGATGAAGCTCTTCTTCGTCCGCCCGTAGAGCCGCGCGAAGTCCGCGATCCGGGCCGGGGGCAGACCGGTGATGGACGCCGCCCACTCGGGGCCGCGGCTCGCCACGTGCGCGGCCAGATCGTCCGGGCAGTCGGTGTAGGCGCGGAGGTAGTCCCAGTCCGCGAAGCCCTCCGCGAAGAGCACGTGCATGATCGCGCACGCCAGCGCGCCGTCGGTGCCCGGGCGCGGCGCCAGGTGGAGGTCGGCCTTCTCCGCGGTGCCGGTGCGGTAGGGATCGACGACCACCAGGGTGGCTCCGCGCCGCTTGGCGGCCATCGCGTGGCTCATCACGTTGACCTGGGTGTTGACCGGGTTGCCGCCCCAGATCACCACCAGGTCGGAGTGCTCGTCGATCTCGCGCAGGTCGACCCCGCGCTTGGCCCCCACCCCGGCGGCCCAGCCGGTGTCGGACAGGGTCACGCAGATCGTGGAGTAGTAGCGCGAGTAGCCCATGGCGTGGCCGAGGCGATTGATGCCGTCGCGCTGCACGAGGCCCATGGTCCCGGCGTAGTAGTAGGGCCACACCGTCTCGAGCCCCAGGCGCGTGGCCTGCCGGATGAACGACTCCGCCACCAGGTCGAGCGCCTCGTCCCAGCCCACGCGCTCGAAGCGGCCCGCGCCCTTGGGGCCCACCCGCCGCAGCGGGTAGAGCAGCCGGTCCGGATGGTGGACGCGCTCGGCGTAGCGGCCGACCTTCTCGCAGATCACCCCGCGGGTGTAGGTGTTGCGGTGCGAGCCGCGCACGCGCCCGATGGTGCGCGCGTCGATCCGCTCGATCTCGAGGGCGCAGGTGCTGGTGCAGTCGTGGGGGCAGACCGAGGGCACGATCTCCATGGGGAGAGCATAGCGCAGGTCCCCCCTCTGCTACACTCGCCCCCATGGCCGACGAGCGACCCAAGACCGCGTACGAGCTGGCGATGGAGCGGCTGGCGAAGAAGGACCGGGAGACCGGCGCCGAGAGCCGGCCCCTGACCGAGGAGCAGAAGACCGCGGTGGCCGAGGCCCGGCAGGTCTACCAGGCGCGAGTCGCGGAGCGGGAGATCCTGCACCGCTCGGCCCTGGCCAAGGCCGCCAGCGCCGAGGAGGTCGAGGGGCTCAACCTGGCCCTGCGACGCGATCTCGACCGCCTGGCCACCGACCGCGACCGGAAGATCGCGCAGGTCCGCGGGGAGCAGCCCCCGGCTCAGGCCGAGTAGCGCGCCACCGCCTCCTCGTCCCACTCGATCCCCGCCCCGGGCCGGTCGGGGATCCGGGCCAGGCCGTCCTTCACGGTCAGGGGCTGCCGCAGCACCGGGTTCGCCCAGTCCATGTACTCGAGCCAGTGGCAGGTGGGCGTCACGCCCAGCAGGTGCACGCTGAACTCGGGGAAGAGGTGGCTCGACATCTCGATGCCGTGGGCGTGGGCCAGCGCCGCCGCGCGCAGCCAGCCGGTCACCCCGCCGATGCGCTGCACGTCGGGCATCACGAAGTCGAGCGAGCGAAGCGCGATGGCCCGCGCCATCTCGTGCGTGTCGACGAGGTTTTCGCCGGTCTGGATGGGCGTGGTCACCGCCGCCGCGACCGCCGCGCACCCTTCGTAGTCGTCGTGGCGCACCGGCTCCTCGATCCAGTGGAGCCCCTCGCCGTCGAGCGCCCGCGCGCGGCGGATCGCCTCGTTCACGGTCAGCCGCTGGTTGAAATCGCACATGAGCGTGGCCCGGTCGCCGATACGCTGCTTCACCGCGCGCACCGCGGCCAGGTCCTGGGCGAAGTCGTCGCGCCCCACCCGGAGCTTGATCGCCCGGAAGCCCTCCGCGAGCAAGGCCTCCGCCTCGTCGGCCAGGCCGTCCACCGGACGGATCCAGAGGCCGGTGCTGTTGTAGGCGGGGATGGCGCGCGGAGCCCCGCCCAGCAGCGTGACCAGCGGGAGGCCGTGCGCACGGGCCAGCGCGTCCCACGCCGCCATGTCGAGGCCGGCCAGGGCCAGGCCGATCAGCCCGTTCGGGTCGATCAGGGTGGTCTGCCGGCGCAGCTTCGCCTCGAGGTCGAGGGGAGCCAGCGGATCGCCCGCGATCATCGCGAAGAGGCCCTGCGCGCAGGTCGCGATGGCGGGCAGCGTCCACGCGGCGAAGCCGAAGACGTAGGAGCGGCCGGTCACGCCGGCGTCGGTCTCGAGGTCGAACAGGACCAGCGCGGCCCTGGGGAGGGCGCCGCTCGCGCTGATGGGAGGCCGGCGGAAGGGCGGCAGGACGGCGCGCGCGCGGAGCGCGGTGATGTTCACCACCGGACCGGCGCTACTTCTTGAACTCGGCCGCCGCCTTGTCGTACGCAGTGGCCAGGTCGCGGTAGGCGTCGGCGAAGCCGTCCTTCGCCCGCTCCCAGGACGCCTTGGTCGCCCGCCCGAGGTCGCTCGCCTTCTTCGAGGCGGTCGCCCGCTTCGCCTCGAGATCCTTGATCTGAGCCAGCGCCCTGGTCTTGGCCTCGCCGGTCTGCCGCGCGGCCGCGGCCTTCAGCTCCTTGATCTTGGCGTCGAGGTCGGCGGTGATCTTCCTGGCCTCGGCCACCGCCTCGTCCTTCTTCTCGATGGTGTAGTCGCGGATGGCCTCGCCGGTCTCGCCGGCCTTCTGGCCCACGTCCTTGGCCGAGGTCTGGGCGGCGGCGGGCCCGGCGCCGGGGAGCCCGAGGGCGAGGCCGAGAGCGAGCACGGTCACGGCGGTGATCAGCGCGCGTGCGAGGGTCGTCATGGGCGGCAGTCTAGGTCAACCGCCCGCGCTCCGCAACGCGGCGTCGGCGCCTACTCGATCACCTGATCCGCCCGCTGCCGCAGCCCGGGCGGGATCGCCAGGCCGAGGGCACGGGCGGTCTTTCGGTTGATGACCAGATCGAACTTTTCCGGGCGCTCGATCGGCAGATCGCCCGGGCGGGCGCCCCGGAGGATCCTGGCCACGTACCCGCCGCAGCGCCGGAATGCCTCCCGCAGGCTCGGTCCGTAGACCATCAGCCCCCCGGCTTCCGCGAACTCGACGAACATCGACACCGCGGGCAGGTGCCGGCTCGCCGCCATCGACGCGATCTCCTCCCGGTGGACGAAGACCAGCGGCGAGGAGAGGAGAATGACGGCACGATTGCCCCCGCGCCTGGCCGCCTCCAGCGCCCGTTCCAGGTCGGACGGCGCTCTCACCTCGAGGCGCGTCAGCCTGATCCCCAGATCCCGTGCCGCCTGCTCGGTGGCCCGGAACTGGGGAGCGTTGAGCACGGGATCTCCGAGGATGGCCACGCGGGATATCGTCGGAACGATGTCGCGCAGCAGCTGCAACTGCTTCCCGCTGAGCTCGGGCAGATCGAGGAACACGCCCGTGATGTTCCCGCCCGGGCGGGCGAGGTTGTGGACGAAGCCCATGGCAACCGGGTCACTCTCCAGGTCGACCGCCACGATGGGAATCGAGCTGGTCGCGTTCCGCGCCGCCGTCAGCGCCCCCGCCCCTCGGGCGAAGAGCACGTCGCAGCGGCTCCCGACCAGCTCCGCCAGCACACCGCGCAGCTGGTCGGGTTGGCCTCCCGCGTGACGATGCTCGATGGTGACGTTCCGCCCGTCGACGTAGCCCTGGTCGCCGAGCCCCTCGGCGAACGCCCGGATGAGCGCCGGGTCGCTCGGGGTGACACCGACCGCCCCGACCCGGGGCGACTTGCCCGCGGATTGCGCCCGAGCCGCGCGCGGCGCGACCACGAGGCCGCCGGCGACGCTCGCCAGGAAAGCGCGGCGGGGCATCTCGCTCCGGGTGTATGCCATCCCGCGGAGCCTAGCATGCTTGACAGTCGGCGGCGGCGAGGACGAAGATCGTGGGCAGGAGGATCCCCATGACGACCCTTCAGCAGGCCGAGGCCGCCGAGCACGCGCTGAGCCAGGAGCTCGACCGGGTGGTGGTGAAGTCGGTGATCTTCACGTCCGGCGAGCGCGATCCCCGCCAGCCGGTGACCCGGCCCCCCGACGACGGCCGCCTCTACATGATGGGGCACGACGCGCGCCTGCCGAAGATGCCGGAGAGGCCCACGCTCTTCGACTTCTTCCGGCTGCGGTTCGGGCCGTCGGCGCACCTGCTGCAGAGCGCGCGGCTGGCCATGAAGAACGGGGTGGGGGAGAAGGTGGTGCTCGCGTGTCTGCTGCACGACATCGCGATCGCGGGCTTCATCCGCAGCGACCACGGCTACTGGAGCGCCCAGCTGCTCGAGCCCTACGTGGACGAGGAAGTGGCGTGGGGGATCCGGTACCACCAGGCGCTGCGCTTCTTCCCCGACGAGTCGGTGGGCTACAAGTACCCCGAGCTCTACCTGAAGCTCTTCGGGGCCGACTACGTGCCGGAGCCGCACATCCAGGAAGCCTACCGCTACGCCCGCGACCACAAGTGGTACATGACGTCGCGGCTCATCACCGTCAACGACCTCTACTCGTTCGATCCCACCGTGAAGGTCGAGCTGGAGGAGTTCACCGACGTGGTGGGGCGCCACTTCCGGCAGCCGAAGGAGGGGCTCGGCTTCGATCAGAGCCCGGCGGCGCACATGTGGCGCACGATCAACTGGCCGACGCGCTACCTGTAGTCGGCCGTCGCCCCCAGCCCCTGGGCCGCGAGGCCCGCCGGGATGCCGCCGAGGAACAGCACGGCCATCCCGTCGCTGTCCACCCGCCAGACCACCCCCGAGACGCGGACCGGGCGCGCGTCGGGCGGGTTCACCAGTAGCTCCACGGGTGTGCCGGGCTGGAGCGCCCCGCGGGGGCGCAGCTTGGCGCCGTGGGCGCTGATGTCCACCGTGTGGTGCCGGAAGCGCTGGCCTCCCGTCCGGATCCAGACCGTCCACGAGACCCCGGCGCGGGGATGATGGCGGCGCGTGCGCGACTTCTTCGAGGAGTTCATGGGTCCGGAGAGAGCAAGCCCCGAGCCACTGCGCGCGCGCGCAAGATCGGGTGTTTGGCGCGCACTCGCGGCCGCGCGATCTCCGTCGTTTCGTCGGGGAACTACGAAATTCTGCGGCCTCGCCCGGAGGCCGTGCAGATTCTCCGCGGCCCTCCTTCCCCTCGGCCCGGGTCAGGGCCGGGAGGTCGGCAGCGAGGTCGCGGCGTAGGTGCCGGCCATCCCCTGGGTGTGCGGCCGGTAGGGGACCGGCGCGCCCGGATCGTCGGCCGTGATCGGCAGGGGGACCCCGTCGCGGCGGCCGAGGGCCCGCTCGACCAGCTCGAAGAGCGGGGCCTTGTCGTACTGGGCGTAGAACCCGGCGGTGAGGCGGATCGGGTCGCCGGAGTAGAAGCGCACGTACTGGGCCATGCGCTGGGCGAAGGTCTCCCCGGTGGCGTCCCACGCCAGCTTGAAGAGCGCGATCCGCTCCTCCGCGGAGACCCCGGCGCGCCCGCGCACGTAGCGGTCCAGCAGCGGGCGCAGCTCCGGGTTCGCGAGGTCGGCCTCGCTCGGGGCGTAGAAGAAGCCGCCCGCGGCCAGGGTCTGCACGATCTCCACGAACCGGCTGTACACCTTGCCGGTCTGGAGGTGGAAGGCGCGGAGGCCGTGGCCGCCCGGCACCCACACCCCGCTCGCCAGCCGCTGGGCCATCGCCTCCGCACCGTAGAAGACGGCGCGGGCGATCTCCATCTGGCTCAGCATCTCGCCCAGCTTCTCCTGCACGTGGAGGAAGCCGGTGATGCCGATGGCGTCGGCCACCTTCATGCCGAGGCCGCAGAAGAACTCGAGCTGGCTCAGCATGCGGGCGGAGGTCTGCACGTTCAGGAGCGCGCCGTAGTCGGCCCCCATCGAGTTGATGACCTCCGCGCTGCCCGGGCTGCCGTCGACCATCACCCGGTCCCACGGCACCAGCACGTCCTCGAAGATCGCGATGCAGTCCATCTCCTCGAAGCGGCTCGACAGCGGATGGTCGAAGCGCGAGCGCGGCAGCGGGGCCACCGTCTCCCGGCAGATGAACTTGAGCCCCGGGGCGTTCGTGGGGATGCCGAAGGCGAGCGCGTAGGCGTCGTCGCCCGGCGGCACACCGCCGAACGGGATCACCGCGACCTCCTCGGTGATGGGGGCCATGGTGCCGAGCATCTTGGCCCCGCGCACCACGATGCCGTCCGCGGTCTCGCGCACCCGCCCCAGGTGCAGGAACGGGTCCTCCTGCTGGGCCGACGTCTTGCTGCGGTCGACCTGCGGGTTGATCAGCATGTGGGTGAGGAAGAGGTCGTGCTCCCGCGTCTGCTCGTAGTAGCGGGTGGCGTTCTCCCCGAAGCGCGCCCCCGCGCGGGCGAACCGGTCCGCCATCAGGTGCCAGCCGGTCACGAACTGGTTCATGAAGTCGGGCGAGCGGCCCATGAAGCCGAAGTTGTGGTCGGCGCGCAGCTTGAAGTGCTTGCGCTTCTTGACCAGCTCCTCGCGCGTGTAGGGCACGAGGAACGAGGTCGACACCGGATGCCCGGTGGTGGGCGAGGGATACGTCATCACCTCGCGGTAGGCGGGATCGAGCTGCATGTCGTACTGCTCGGCGACCGCCCGGATCGGCTCCTGGAAGACGGGCTCCGCGGTGACGTCGTCGACGCGGCGGCCGCCCAGGTAGACGCACGGCGCCCGCTTGCGCAGCGACTCGACGTACTCGGCTCCGCTCCGCGCCGGCATGCCGCTCACCCTTTCACGAAAGACCGCGTCAGTCAACCGCGGGCCGCGTCGGCGCCGGGTCGACAGGGGCCGGACACGGTGGCAGAATCGGGCCCCGAGAGGACATCGCCCCCAAAGAGGAGAACGCAATGGACGCGAACGTCAAGAAGACCGCGTTGCGCATGATTCCCTACGGCCTCTTCGTGCTGACCGCGAAGGGCAAGAACGACGAGGTGGCCGCCGCCACCGTGAACTGGGTCACCCAGGCCTCGTTCGCCCCGCCGCTGGTCGTGGTCGGGGTCAAGACCGACTCCCACGCTCACGCGCTGATCAAGGAGTCGAAGGCCTTCGCCCTCAACGTGCTCGGCAAGGGGCAGACCGCGATGGCCTTCACGTTCTTCAAGCCCGCCGCCCGCGAGGGGCAGTCGATCTCGGGGGAGCCGTTCCGCTCCGGCACGACCGGCGCGCCCATCCTCGAGCGCACGCCCGCCTTCGTGGAGTGCCGCCTGGTCGACATCGTCGAGCGTGGCGACCACTCGGTGTTCGTGGGCGAGGTGGTCGAGGCCGGCGTCGCGAAGCCGATCGAGGGACGCGCCGACGACGCCACCCTCTGGCTCAAGGAGCTCGGCCCCAACGTCTTCTACGGCGGCTGAGCCTTTGCTCAACCCTCTCCCCCGGAGAGAGGGCTCCACTCAACCCTCTCCCCTCCGGGGAGAGGGCAGGGTGAGGGGCCGGGCTACTCCACCCGCGGCTTGACCTTCAGCAGCTCCCCCACGGTGGCCGACGCCTTCAGCCCCGACCCGGTGAGCACGAGCACGGTGCGCTCCTGCGCCCGGATCACCCCGCTCGCCAGGAGCCGCGTGAGTCCGGCGGCCGCGGCGGCCGCGGTCGGCTCCACGTAGAGGCCGCGCCGCGCCAGGTCCCGCAGGGCCTGCACGATCTCCGCCTCCTCCACCGCCACGATCGTGCCGCCGCTCTCCCGCACCGCGCGCAGCACCTCCGCCACCCGGGTGGGGCGCGGGGTCGCGATGCCCTCCGCGACCGTCGCGCGGATCTCGGTGGGCACCAGGTGCTCCACGCCCTCGCGGAAGGCCGCGGCCAGCGGCGCGACCGCGGCGGCCTGCACCGCGAAGAGCCGGGGCCGGCGCGCGATCTCGCCCGCGCGCCGGAGCTCGTCGAAGCCGCGGTCGGCGCCGAGCACGTTGCTGCCGTAGCCGAGCGGCACCACCACGTTGTCGGGCGCGCGGAAGCCGGCCTGCTCCCACAGCTCGTAGGCCAGGGTCTTGGTGCCCTCCACGAACATCGGCTGCCAGTTGTGGCTCGCGTAGAAGAGCTCCGCGCTCTGCCGCATCGCGGCCTCCGCCACGTCCTGGCGCGAGCCCCGGATCGTCACCACGTCGGCGCCGGCGGCCGCGATCTGGGCGATCTTGGGATAGGACGCGGTCTCGGGCACCAGGATCCGGCATGCGAGGCCGGCCGCCGCCGCGTAGGCGGCCAGCGAGGCGCCCGCGTTGCCGGAGGAGTCCTCCAGCACGCGCTGGATCCCGCGGCTCTTGAGGTAGCTCACCAGCACCGTGGTGCCGCGGTCCTTGAACGAGCCGGTCGGCATCATGAACTCGAGCTTGTAGTCGATGCGCGTGCCGTGCCACTCGCCGGGCAGCAGCGGAGTCCAGCCCTCGCCGAGGCTCACCGCGTGGTCCGCCCCGATCGGCAGCGCGGCCGCGTAGCGCCACACCGAGCGGCGCGCGCCGTCGATCTCGCCGCGGCGGAGGCCCGGCCCCGGCGAGAGATTCACGTAGTGGCCGTTGTCGGCGCGCCAGCGCGCGTCGCCGAGGGGATAGGTCCGGCCGGTGGAAGGATCGACGTAGTGCACGGCGGATGGGCTCACCGTGCGGCGTCCAGCGCGGTGAGGGCGAGGACTCGCGTGCACAGGAAGAGGTCGGCCAGCTCCACGTGCACGTCGTGGTAGTCGGTGTACCCGCCGCCGGGGCCGTAGAGGCAGCACGGGATGCCGGCGGCCCAGAGGTGCGTGGTGTCGTTGCCCGCGTAGCTCTGGGGCAGCCGCACGCCCAGGTGCTCGGGCTCGGCCCCGGTCAGGCGGTGGAGATTCTCCCGCACCATCTGCACGATGGGCTCGCTCTTCGGTACGTCCACCGCGGCCTTGGCCAGCCGGCCCAGGCCGCGCTCGGGCCGGGGCGGGAACTCGATCTCGTAGCGGAAGCGCGGATCCGCCGCCGCGAGGCCGTCGAGGGTGCGGCGGATGTCGGCCAGGATGGTGTCCCCGGTCTGGCTCGCGTTGAAGCGCACGTTGACGTAGGCGGTGCAGAAGTCGGAGACGGTGTAGGCGCCCCGCAGGTCGTGCTCGCGCCCGCGCCCGCCGATGATCGAGCCCACGTTGAGCCGGGGCAGGCCCGGCAGCTCGGGGTCGTGGGTGTGGGTGAAGCGCATCGCCTCCAGCGCCGCGATGGCCCGCGTCATGAGCTCGATCGCGGACACCCCGTGCTCCTTCTTGCTGATGTGGGTCGCGCGCCCGATGGTGTGGATCACCACGTCCATGGTGCCGGTGTGCTTGGTGAGGATCGTGCGCGCCCCGTAGGGCTCGGCCACCACCGCCACGTCGGTGCGCTGGCCGTGCTGGAGCGCGTGGATGGTGCCGACGCCGCTGTTGAGCTCGGCGGCCACGCAGGCCAGCACCACGTCGCCCCGCAGCGCGACGCCGGCACGGCGCAACGCGATGGTCGCCATGATGCACGCGGTGAGGCCCCCCTTCATGTTGAAGATCCCGTGGCCGTAGAGCTTGCCGTCTGCGATCCAGGGGGTGAAGGGATCGCGCGACCAGCCGGAGGCGAGCGGATCGATGTCGATGTGGCCGTTCAGCATGATGGAGCGGCCGTCCCCGGTCCCGCGGAGCCGCGCGATGGTCTGCTTGCGCCCCGGCTCGATCTCCTGCAGCGTGACCGAGAGGCCGTGGCCCTCGAGGTAGCTCGCCAGCCACTCCGCGCACGGGGTCTCCTCGGTGGTGAACGACGGGATGCGGATCAGGTCGGAGGCGAGGCGCACCACCTCCTCGTCGTCGATCCGGGCGAGCACGCGGTTCCGGAGCTCGTTGGATGCGGAATCGGCCATGGGGAGCCATTGTACCGTCGTCGCCGACCCGGGGTCGGAAGCGTCCCGGCCGCCATCAGGTGCTAGACTCCCGGGCAGCATGGAGATGGATCGCGCGAGCTCGTCCCGCTCTCCCGAGCCGACCCGCCGTGCGTTCATCGCGATCGTCGCGGGCGGGCTCCTCTCGACGCCGCTCCCCGCCCGGGCGCAGCCCGATGGGAAGGTCCATCGGATCGGGATTCTCGGCAACGTCCCGGTGAGCGACTCCGACGGGGCCCGTCTCTGGGGAGCGTTCACCGACGCGCTCCGCCGGCTCGGTTACGTGGAAGGGCGGAACCTCCGGATCGAGCACCTGTCCTCGGAAGGGCGGTACGACCGGCTTCCCGCCCTGGCCGCCGAGCTGGTCCGTCGCCAGGTCGACATCATCGTGGCGCCGGCCGCGCAGAACGTGATGGCGGTCCGGCAGGCGTCGCGGACGATCCCGATCGTGATGGTCAGCGTGGGCGATCCGGAGGCGAGCGGCCTCGTGGCCAGCCTGTCGCGGCCCGGCGGCAACGTCACCGGCACGTCCTTCATCACGTCGGTGATGGTCGAGAAGCAGCTGGAGCTCCTGACCCAGATCGCTCCGCGCGCGGAGCGGCCGGCTCTGCTCCTCAATCCGGCGAATCCCGGCCACCCGATCACCCTCGAGAAGGCGAAGGCGACGGCGCAGTCACTGGGCGTTCGTCTGCTGGTCGTGGAGGCGCGCGGACCGGACGACTTCGAGCGCGCCTTCTCGGACATGGCCGCGCAGCACGCGGGGGCTCTCCTGGTTCCGTGGGACGGGGCGTTCCTCCTTCACGCCGAGCAGATCACCCGGCTCGCCGCCCGGGCCCACCTGCCCGCGATGTACGGGCAACGGACGTACGTGGATCGTGGCGGGCTGGTATGCTACGGGCCGTCCGCGTCGGAGAGCTTTCGTGGCGCCGCCGCCTACGTCGACAAGATCTTCAGGGGGGCGAAGCCCGGTGACCTGCCCGTCGAGCAGCCCACGACGTTCGAGCTCGTGATCAACCTCAAGACCGCCCGCGCGCTCGGGCTCACGATCCGGCCGTCGCTGCTCCAGCGGGCGGACCAGGTGATCGAGTAGGGAGCCGCCATGCCCACGTCCGACCGGATCCGCATCGACGCGCCCCGCTTCTGGTCCACCGTGATGCGCTCGGGGCAGATCGGCCCCGGCAAGGCGGGCGGGCTCCGCCGCCTGGCCCTCACCGACGCGGACAAGGAGATGCGCGACCTCTTCGTCACCTGGTGCACCGAGGCCGGCTGCGCGGTGACGATCGATCGCCTCGGCAACATCTTCGCCCGGCGGCCCGGCGTCGACGACCACCTGCCGCCGGTGCTGATGGGCAGCCACCTCGACACCCAGGTGGCGGGGGGCAAGTACGACGGCATCGTGGGGGTGCTGGCCGGCCTCGAGGTGCTGCGCACGCTGGACGACCGGCGGGTGCGGACGAAGCGGCCGCTCGAGCTGGTGTGCTGGACCAACGAGGAAGGCGCGCGCTTCACGCCGCCCATGGTGGCCTCGGGCGCCTTCGCGGGCGTCTTCGATCCGGACTGGGTGCTGGCCCTGCGCGACGACGACGGCAAGCAGTTCGGCGCCGAGCTCGAGCGCATCGGCTACCACGGCAAGGCCGCGGTGGGCGGGCGGTCCATCGACGCCTACTTCGAGCTGCACATCGAGCAGGGGCCGATCCTCGACCGCGAGGCGGTGCCGGTGGGCATCGTGGTGGGCGGCTACGCCGCGCGCGGCATGCACGTCGACGTGCACGGCGAGACCGCACACGCGGGCCCCACCCCGATGGACCGGCGGCGCAACGCGCTGGTGGGGGCCGCGATGCTGGCGGTGGCGGTCAACGACGTGGGGTGGAAGTACCACGCCACCGAGGGCAAGGCCACCGTCGCGCGCCTCGTGGCCTGGCCCAACAAGGCGGGCATCCTCGCCGAGTACGCCCAGCTGACCTGCGACGTGCGCCACGCCGACCGGGCGACGGCGGACCGGATGTGGGCCGAGGTCAAGGCCGCGATGCCGGAGTGCGCGCGGCGGGCCAACGTGGAGATGCGCATCGCGGGGGAGTGGCAGTTCGGGGACGAGCGCTTCGACCCCGGCTGCGTGCGGCTGATCCGGGAGGCGGCCCAGACCCTGGGCGTCCCCCACCGCGACATCCTGAGCCAGGCCGGTCACGACGCCTACTACGTCTCGCGGGTGGCGCCCACCGCGATGATCTTCACCCCCTGCCGCGACGGCATCTCCCACAACGAGGCCGAGCACGCCGAGCTCGACTACACCTCGCCGGGGGTGAGCGTGCTGCTGCACGCGGTGCTGGCCCGGGCCAACCGGTAGAGGCGCGCGAGATCCCGGACTCCTCGCGTTCGCTCCTGCGGCATCCGCCGTTCGCCCTTCTCTCTTCCTCCCGGGTCCTGGCCAGCGTCGGCTTCCAGATGCTGGGCGTGGCGGTGGCCTGGCAGCTCTACGAGCTGACCGGCAGCGCGCTCGATCTCGGCCTCGTCGGCCTCGCCCAGTTCGTGCCGATGGTGGTGCTGACCCTCGTGGTCGGGCAGGTCGCGGACCGCTACGACCGCCGGCTGATCGTGATCGTGTGCGAGGTCGTGAAGGCGGCGACCGCCGCCGCCCTCGCCCTCGGCGCCATCGGCGGCTGGCAGACCCGCACCATGATCTTCGGCCTCATCGCCCTGCTCGCCGCGGCCCAGGCGTTCGAGAACCCGGCCATGAGCGCGCTGGTGCCGGAGGTGGTGGACCGGAGGCTCATCGCCCCCGCGATGGCCTGGATCGTCTCCGCCGGGCAGACCGCGCAGATCGTGGGCCCCGCGCTCGGCGGGCTGCTCTACGCCTTCGGCCCCGGCGCCGCGTACTCCACCGCCGGCGGGCTCTTCATCCTGGCCGGCGCGCTCGCGGCGGCGATCCGCGTCGCGCGCGCGGTGCGCCCGCGCGAGCCGATCACGGTGGGGACCGTGTTCTCGGGCGTGGCGTTCATCGTGAGCCGGCGGGTGCTGCTGGGCGGCATGTCGCTCGATCTCTTCGCGGTGCTCTTCGGCGGCGCCACCGCCCTGCTACCGGTCTACGCGAAGGACATCCTGGGCACCGGCCCCGTCGGGCTCGGGCTGCTCCGCTCCGCCCCCGCGGTAGGGGCGCTGATCATCTCGATCTTCCTGGCGCGCTACCCGCTCGAGCGGCGCATCGGGCCGACCCTCTTCTGGTCGGTGATGATCTTCGGCGCCGCCACCGTGGTCTTCGGCGTCTCCACCAGCTTCGTCCTCTCGCTGCTCGCGCTGAGCGTCCTGGGAGCCGCGGACGTGGTCAGCATGGTCATCCGCCTGTCGCTCGCCCAAATCCGCACCCCGGACGCGATGCGCGGGCGGGTGAGCGCGGTGCACTCGCTCTTCACCGGCACCTCGAACCAGCTCGGGGCGTTCGAGTCCGGGGTGGCCGCGGCCCTGCTGGGCACCGTGCCCGCGGTGCTGCTGGGCGGGATCGGCACGATCGCGGTGGCCGCGCTCTGGATGCTCCTCTTCCCCGAGCTCCGCCGCCTCGGCCGCTTCGAGGAGTAGGCGACACACCCGCTCGCCCTTCGGGGGAGGAGAGGGCAGGGTGAGGGGGGGCCGTCCGCTAGGCGTCGAAGCGGCGCAGCACCTGGCCCGGGCGCCGGCCGGCGGGCCGCTCCACCACGCGCCCCCGCTCCAGCACCGGACGGCCGTTGACCAGGCTCCACTCCACCCCGCGGGCGCGCGAGACGACGCGCGGCTCGCCGCCCGGCAGGTCGCGCCGCCATTCAGTGGGTAGGGCGTCCACGGTGGCGGCGTCGAAGATGGCCACGTCGGCCCAGTAGCCGGGCTCGAGGCGCCCGCGCTCCGGGATGCGGTAGGCGCGCGCGGGGTCGTCGGTGAGCCGCTTGACCGCGGCCTCCAGCGACAGGCGGCCGAGGCCGCGCACCCACTTGCCGAGCAGCGTGCTCGAGTAGCCCGCGTCGCACATCAGCGACAGGTGCGCGCCCGCGTCGGAGAGCGTGATCAGGGTCAGCGGATGCACGATGAGGTCGCCCACCACCTGCTCGTCGGTGTTGAGCAGGCCGGCCAGGAACTCCACGTCGAGGCCGTCGGCAGCCACCAGGTCGAGCCACGCGTCCACCGGGTGCTTGCCGGTCTCGCGCGCGAGATCGGCGAGGCTCCGGCCCTCGAGCGCCTTGTGCTCCGGCCGGTGCGTGCGCAGCACCTGGACGAGGTCCCAGCGCCCGCGGAACACCGCGAGCCGGCGCGCGTCGAGGTCGGCCTTGAGCGCGGCGCGGAAGCCCGGGTCGCGGTAGACCGCGAGCCACTCCGACTCGGGCCGCCGCATGACCTGCTGCCACGCGGGCATGCCCTCGAACGGGTAGGGGTTCCTCATCGTGAAGTCCATGGTGAGCGGCCGGCAGGAGACCTGCGGCCGCACCTCGACGCCCTCGCGGTGGAACGCCTCGGTCCGGGCGAGGCGCTCCGGCACGTACTCCGGCCGGTCGTCGCGCTGGAAGAACGCGGCCCAGATCGCGGGGCGGCCGCTGGTGCGCCAGATCTCGCGCAGGTCCTCGAGCGTGGTCTTGGGCCCGACGGTGATCTGGAAGAGGCCGCGGCCCGACTCGCCCATCGCCTTCGTCAGGGCGAGGAGCTCCGCCTTGTCGGCGAGCCGGCTCGCCACCGGCAGCCCGCCCTCGCCCACGTGCGCCTCCGCGGTGGAGGACCCGAGCCCGATCGCGCCCGCGGCCATCGCCTCGCGCACGAGGTCGCACATCGCGGCCACCTCCTCCGTGGTCGCGACGCGGTGCTGGCTGTCGCCGCCCATCACCCACTGGCGGATGGTGGAGTGGCCGACGAGCGCGGCCACGTTGAGGCTCGGGTTGCACCGCTCGAGGTGATCCAGGTACTGGGGGAAGGTCTCGAAGCCCCAGGTGATGCCCGCCCGCATCGCGGCGAGCGACATGCCCTCCACCTTCACGAGCGTGCGCATGATCAGGTCGCGGTCCGCGGGCCGGCAGGGGGCGATGGCGAAGCCGCAGTTGCCGATCACGGTGGTGGTCACGCCGTGCCAGACGCTGCTGGTGGCGTACGGATCCCAGGTGTACTGGGCGTCGTAGTGGGTGTGCACGTCGATGAAGCCGGGCGCCACCACCAGGCCGCCCGCGTCGATCTCGCGCGCTCCGCGCTCGCGCACCTCGCCGACCTCGCGGATCCGCCCGTCCGCGATGGCCACGTCCGCGCGGCGCCCGGGCGCGCCGCTGCCGTCCACCACCGTGCCGCCGCGGATCACGAGATCGGCCATGGGCTCTCCCCTCCGGTGTATAGTCCCGCCATGATCAAGCCGATCCGGCGGGTGGTGACCGGCCACGACGCGCGCGGCCGCTCGATCTTCGTGAGCGACGGGCCGTCACCGCACGTGCTCACGATTCCCGGGCGCCCCGACTTCGCGCTCACGAACCTGTGGGTCACCGACGGGGCTCCCGCCTCCAACGCGGGGGCGGCCGACGCGGCGGCCCGCCCGGTGGTGCTGGAGCCCCCTCGCAATGGCGCCATCTTCAGGGTGGTCGAGTTCCCGCCCGACCAGGCGCCGGGCGGCTTCGACCGGAAGGCGGCCTTCGGCGCGATGGGCGCCCACCACGCGATGGACCCGGACGCCTCGCGGCATCCGGGCATGCACAGGACGGACACGGTGGACTTCGCGCTGGTGCTCTCGGGCGAGATCTGGGCCCTGATGGACGAGGACGAGACCCGGCTGCGGGCGGGGGACACCCTGGTGCAGCGCGGGACCAACCATGCCTGGAGCAACCGGTCGAGCGCGCCGTGCCTGGTCGCGTTCATCCTGGTCGACGCGGCTCCGCTCGGGGGCGGGAAGCCCGCGCGCAAGGGGCCGATCAAGCGCCCAGCAGCCCGCGCCGGGCGAGGCTCGCCATCAAGGCGCCCGTCCCGAAGGACCACGCCTCGGCCTCGTCGCAAGCCACGACCTCGTTGACCAGCCGCCCGATCTCGGGCGAGGCGATCGAGACCACGTCGCCGCTCTTGTGGGTGAAGCCGCTGCCGGGGGCGCCGCGGTCCGCGGTGGGCGCGAACATGGTGCCGATGAAGAGCACGAGCCCGTCCGGGTAGCGGTGGTACTCGCTGCAGGCCTGGCCGGCCAGCTCGGTCAGGTCGCGGCTGATCTCGGCGACCTGGGTCCGATGCGCGATGCGGAAGCCGTCGGGGCCCTCCACCACCGTCTCGAAGTCGACTTCGCGCGCGTGCTGCAGGGTGAAGCGCTCGTCGAGCAGGCGGAAGAACGGCCCCATCGCGCACGAGGCGTTGTTGTCCTTGGCGCGGCCGAGCAGGAGCGCGCTGCGTCCCTCCACGTCGCGCAGGTTCACGTCGTTGCCGAGGGTGACCGCCGCGACCGCGCCGTCCCGGTTGATCGCCAGCACCAGCTCCGGCTCCGGGTTGCTCCACACCGAGGCGGGGTGCACGCCGACGCGGGCCCCGGTCCCCACCGCGGCCATCGGCGGGCACTTGGTGAAGAGCTCCGCGTCCGGCCCGATGCCGACCTCGAGGTACTGCGACCACATGCCCTTGGCGACCAGCACGTCCTTCACCCGCGCCGCCTCGGGCGATCCGGGTTTGACCCCACGCAGGTCCGGCCCCACGATGGCCTGGATCTCGCGCCGCGCCCCGTCGGCCAGCGCGGGGTTGCCCTTGGCGCGCTCCTCGATCACGCGCTCGAGCAGGCTCGCCACGAAGGTCACGCCGCTGGCCTTGACCGCCTGCAGATCGGCCGGCGCGAGCAGCCACGGGCGGCCCGCGTCGCGCGCGCCCTCCACGCTGTTGCCGGCCAGCGCCTCGAGCGGGCCCACCACCGGCGCGGCCTTCATCGCGGCCCGCACCTCGGCGGGTCGGGCCTCGTTGAGGAGCCGGCTCGTGGTCGGGTAGCGGCGGGTGAGGTCGACGACCTCCTCGCCGCGCACCGCCACCACCGCGGGGCCGCTCTCGGCGGGCAGCCACGCGCGGCCCACCAGGAGGGCGTCGCTCGCGTCGTGCGGCAGGCAGTCGCGCGCGGTGAGGCGCGGGGCGGGGCTCATGCGAGCGCTCGGTACGTCGCGGCCACCAGGGTCGACACGCGCCGGTCGGGGTGGTGCACGGTCCCGGTGACGTACTGGTTGGTCACGTAGCCGAAGGCCAGGCGCGCGTCCGGGTCGGCGAAGCCGATCGAGCCGCCGCGGCCGGGATGCCCGAAGGTGCGGCGCCCGGGTCCGGAGTCGAAGAGGCCGCCCCGCGTGCCGAG
>Ga0134126_10004365_pt1 | contig 17689 bp, 14 predicted proteins | sample KB31752_FD_96881 | JGI IMG/M metagenome (GOLD analysis project Ga0134126, IMG submission 96881) | Terrestrial soil microbial communities with excess Nitrogen fertilizer from Kellogg Biological Station, Michigan, USA - KB3-175-2 | ecosystem: Environmental > Terrestrial > Soil > Unclassified ...
CGATGGTGCTGCAGCAGAAGCTCGCTGAGCGCACCAAGCTGCTGTCTCAGCTGGAGCAGGCGAAAATGCAGGAACAGGTCTCCGCCTCGCTGCGGTCGATGTCCGAGCTGGCGGCGCCGGGCAGTACACCTTCACTGGAAGAGGTACGGGACAAGATCGAGCGCCGCTACGCCAACGCTCTCGGGGCCGCGGAGCTGGCCCAGAACTCGGTGCAGGGCCGCATGCTGGAAGTGCAGCAATCGACGCTGGACATGGCGGGCCGGTCCCGGCTGGAGCAGATCCGGGCTTCCATCCGCGGGGCGCCGATCGCGGGTGAAGTCACTGCCGGCGAGCCGGCGCCCCAGCCCGCCTCCCCGCAGCAGGCGATACCCCCACGCAGCCAGCCGCAGCCTGGACAAGGATGATCAGACACCGTGACGGCGGCCGATCGGTGATAGTGGCCCGAGCTGGCGGAGTTTGTCAGGGTTCACGATCGAGCGGATGACTTGGACGGGATGTGGCACGCCGGTGCCCTTGCTGCCGCCGTCACCATGGAAGGTCGCGTTGCCGGCGAGCGATCCGATAAGCACGACACACCGGGCAGGGGAGCGCGACACGCCGGGCAGGGGGCGCTAGGTTTGGGGCAGGTCGGTGTGGGTGCGGCGGCGCAGCTGGCTGGTGCGCAGCATCCGGGTCAGTAGCAGGTCGATGGCGACCGCGACTTCCCGAGCCCCGGGAGTGCACCAGCGCTGAATCGATAGTCCGGCGCCCTGAGCTTGCTGGACCGCGGAGCGGTCCGGTAGCACGGTGGGCAGTACCAGCGGGCCGAAGATCTCTCGCAGCTCGTTGATGCGGAACTGATGTTCGCTGGACCACTTTCGGACCCGGTTGATTACCACGCCGAGCGGTTGCAGGTCGGGGTTGTGCTCCCGTTCGGCCTGCACGGCCTCGAAGGCGCGTTGAACCCCGGCGACGGCATAGATGGTGGGTTCGGTGACCAGCAGCGCACGGTCAGCGGCCACCAGTGCCGAACGGGTGAGCTGACCGAGCGAGGGCGGGCAGTCCAGGAGTACCAGCCGGTACGGCGGATTGTCGGCGATCATGTCCAGCTGGGACAGCGCGCGGTCGAGGCGCCGCAGGCCGGCCCGGCTGGGATCCGGCCGGTTCTGCTCCTCGGTCTGCTCCCCACCGACCAGCACATCCAGGTTCGCGCCCCACGCGCTGGGCGCGATCGCCTCCCTGAGCACCGAGCACCTCGGGTCGGCCAGCACATCGGCCACGGTGTACTTCGTCGTGTCGGGATCCAGGGTGGCGGTGCAATTTCCCTGCGGGTCGAGGTCCACGACCAACGTCCGGATGTTCCGCACCACGGCGGCCCCGGCCAACCCCAGCACGATGGAGGTCTTGCCCACCCCGCCTTTCAGGCTGAGCACGGCAACGGTTCGCACCAGTGCAGCTTATGGTGCCTGGTTTTCTGTGCTTGCGGCCCCGCCCTTCGCTGCCGCCGAGCTCGCTACTATCGCGGCCCTTTACAGTGCTGCGCATGCGAGCCTGCGCGGTGCATCGAGCGCTGGAGGCCGAGGTCGGCGCGGCTCGGCTACGCCTGGGCGGCCCTCCCAGGGTGCTGGACGTGGGTGGTGGCAGCGGCGTCTGGGCCGTACCGTTGGCTCGCTCCGGCTGCCTGGTCACAGTGGTGGAACCCAGCCCGAACGCGCTGGCCACGCTGCACCGTCGGGCCACCGAAGCCGGTGTGCAGGAATCAGTGCGGCCAGTGCAGGGCGACGCCGACTCGCTGTCCGATGTGGTGCCGGCCGCACACGCCGATCTCGTGCTCGGGCACGGCGTGCTCGAGGTGGTCGAGGACCCCACCGCGGCGATGCAGGCGCTGGCCGATGCGACCGCGCCCGGCGGCGCGGTATCGGTGCTGGTGGCCAACCGGTACGCGGCGGTGCTGGTCCGCGCGCTGGCCGGGCGGCTGACCGAAGCGCGCCGGTTACTCGACGATCCGGATGGTCGGCTCGGTACGACAGATCCGGTGTTGCGCCGTTTCGACACCGATGGTCTCGTCGCGCTCGTCGCGGCCAGCGGGTTGGGCATCGAACTGGTGCAGGGCGACGGGGTGGTCGCCGACCTGGTGCCGGGTGGCGTGCTGGAAGCTCATCCGGGAGCCGCCGAGGCGCTCGCCGAGCTGGAGCTGTGCGCGGCCGGTCGGGCTCCGCTGCGGGACATCGCAACCCGGTTGCACGTGCTGGCCCGGAGGCCCGGGATCAGATAGCCTGAGTTCTCGAACGTACGTTCGATCGTGGAGGGTTGGTTGGGACGCAGTGCCGATCTGCCGCGGTGCGCAACTCGGTTCCAGCGGGACACCCGCACCCGGGCTAGCGGTGCCGATCACGGTAACGACGCCGGTTGCCGGGTGCTGCACATCGACATGGATGCCTTCTACGCGTCTGTCGAAGTCCGCCAACGCCCTGAGCTGGCCGGGCGCCCCGTGGTGGTGGCGGGTGGCAGCACCCCGGCCGGGGAGCGCGGCGTCGTGCTTTCGGCGAGTTACCAGGCTCGCGCGTTCGGGGTCCGCTCGGCGATGCCGGTGGCCCAGGCCCGCCGGCTGTGCCCGCAAGCGGAGTTCGTGCCGCCGCATTTCCCCCGCTATGCGGAGGTCTCCCAGGGCGTCATGGCGTTGTTCCGCGAGATCACCCCGCTGGTCGAGCCGCTGAGCCTGGACGAGGCGTTCCTCGACGTCGGGGGATCGATGCGCAGGTTGGGCATGAGCCCGGCCGGGATCGGGGAATGGATCCGCGGGCAGGTCTATGACGCGCACCGGGTGACCTGCTCGGTGGGGGTGGCGCCGAGCAAGTTCCTCGCCAAGCTCGCCTCGGGACTGTCCAAACCGGATGGACTGCTCGTCGTGCCTGCTGACGGCGTTCTGGAGTTCCTGCACCCATTGCCGCTGTCTGCGTTATGGGGGGTGGGCCGGCGCACCGCACAGGCGCTGCGCCGGCTGGGGTGCACCACAGTGGCCGACGTGGCCGCCTTGCCGCTGCCCGCGTTGCGGCGCGCCGTGGGCGCCGCCAGCGCCCATCACCTCCACGAGCTCGCCAACGGCCGAGACGACCGGAGAGTGGTGCCGAACCTGCCGGAGAAGTCGGTGGGGGCGGAGCAGACCTTTGCCCGCGACGAAGCTGATCGGACGGCACTGCGGCGCGAGCTGCTGCGGCTGGTCGAACGGGCCACCGCCGCGTTACGCCGGCGCGGCCTGCGGGGGCGCACCATCGCGCTGAAGGTTCGCCACCCCGACTTCACCACTATCAGCCGGTCGCGCACCCTGGCCGATCCCACAGACTCGACGCATACGGTGTACGCCGTGGCCGCCGAGCTGTTGGACGCTCACCTGCCTCCCGGAATGCTGGTCCGGTTGTTGGGCGTGCGGGTTGAGCAGTTGAGCCGTGACGCCATGGGTGAGCAGCTCACCTTCGAGGGCGCAGACGGCGCGGGGATGCGCGCGCACTGGTCGGACGCTGAACGTGCCGCAGACGCTGCCCGGTTACGGTTCGGCAGCGCCGCCGTACGGCCGGCCACCCTGCTGGACACTCCAGGGTCCGCAGAGGGCGGCCACTCCCAGCTCTCCCCTGAATCGGCTAACGAGATCGGCTAGTGGACACCGCCGCGGGCTCGTATCCTCATGGTAAGAGCCCACGGTGGCTGTCTGGTAGCTACAGGTACCGTCGGGGTCGAATACCATGTCGATAACCCCATAGCCACGGCGGAGTGCCGGAGGAGGAGCCATGCCACTCTCCGAGCACGAGCAGCGTCTGCTCGACCAGATCGAGCGCGCGCTCTATGCAGAGGACCCCAAGTTCGCGTCGAACGTCCGGGGCGCCCGGATGCGAAGCCTGCCCCAACGCCGCCGAATTCAAGGTATCGCGCTGTTTGTGCTGGGCTTGCTCCTCCTCATCGCTGGTGTGGTGCTCCCTTACCGTCTGGTCGGGATTCCGGTTATCAGCGTTGTCGGTTTCTTGGTGATGTTCGCCGGTGCCATCGTGGCGATCTTCTCTCGCCGTCCGTCCAGCGACGGTAGGCGTGCGGGATCGGCGGATCGTTCGTCCGGCGGCCAGAGCCGCAGCACGCTGGCTCAACGGATGGAGCAACGGTTCCGCCGTCGCTTCGAAGATCACTAGCCGGCGCTGCGATACCGGGCTCGGGGTCGCGACAGCACCGAGCGTGGTAGTAGCCGGGCTGTCCGGGTCAGCGGCGCGGACCGCGTCATGCTGGCGAGTACCGCGTCCAGGGCAATCCGGAGTTCACGCCCGCGAGGCCGGCGACCGAGTGCGCTGGCGTACCAGGATCGCTCCACCGCATCGACCAGCATGCGCAGCCCGGCTTGACCGGGCTGATCCAGGCCGTGTTCGTCGACCAATCGTTGGGCTGCCGCCCGTACGGTCTCGCCGACGGGAGGCACCACCCTGCGGTCCGCGGATTCGGCCAGTATCTCCTCCCACGCGGCCGCCACTGCACGCGGGCCGCCGGTGCCGATCAGGTGCATCCGCCACCGGCGGCGACCCTCGCGCACGCCCAGTGGGATGAGTCCCATGACCACAGCGAACCCCAGTAGCCCGGTCACCGTCAGGCCGAATCTGACGGCGGCACCGGGCGTGGAGCGGCTGGGCAACGACCGCGGGCCAGCCGCGGCGAGCGGGCGGTCTGGCGCTGGCGCCGGGGCGGCGGCCGGGGGTGGTCTGGCCGGCAATGCCGCGCCGCCGGGTGGAGTGGGACCGGCGGCATAGACCGGTGGCACGGCGCGTGCACCGGATAGGGGAGTCGGGTCGAACGGCAGCCACCCGGCGCCCGGGAACCACGCCTCCACCCAGGCGTGGGCGTCCTCGGTGGTGATCAACCGGGAGTCGCCCATCATGGTGCCGGGGGTGAAGCCGACTGCCACCCGGGCTGGCACGTGCTGCGTTCGCAACATGATCGCCATCGCCGAGGCGAACTGCTCGCAGTAGCCCCGGTGGCCGGTGAACAGGAAATCCACCAGCGCGTCCCCGCTGGTGCCCGGAGTGGTGCGCAGGTCATATCTGAATCCGTTGCTGGGTTCGGTGAACCAGCGGTTGAGCGCAACGGTGGCGTCGAATGCCGTGTGCGTGCCCGCGGTGACGCGGGCTGCAAGCTGGGCTACCCGCCGATCCACCCCGCCGGTATCGAGGTAGCGCGGATCGGCAGCGGCGAAGGCAGCGCTGCGGGCGGGTCCGGCTGCGCGCAGCAGCTGGGGATCCGCCTGGGGCAGCACGCCCAGTTCGGTATAGGGCTCCGCGCGCTGGCGGCGGTCTGAGAAGACGGTGATCGCGTCCGGGTCGTATCTCCAGCTCGGACTGATGCCGTCCAGTGCCAGCGGGTAGCCGAACGACGGCAGCCAGCTGTCCGTGTAGTTGATCGGCACGATCTGAACGCGAACCGTGGTGGCCGGTACCGGAGTGACCACCCCTGCCGGCAGCGGGAGCCGCTCGTTCGTCTCGTCGCCGGCCGGGATTGCCGGGTCCAGCGGACCTTGTTGCCAGCCCACCCCGTTGACGAACCGGCTCAGTGTCAAGGCCCGAAGGTAGGCTCGCTGCCCCAGCCCGTGGACGCGTAACAGCGGCACAACCTGCTCAGCTGACAGCTGCCCGCGCAGTGAGGTGAAGGGGTTCAACCCGATCCCGGTGACCGGCCCCTGCTCGCGAGTGCGGTGCGCCCGGCCGGTTCCCACCGCCGTGACCGTCGCTCCGATGAACAGCGCCACCGCCACCGCCACCGCCACCGCCCCGGCGATGACCGTGCCCGCGGCGGTGACCGGCCCGGCAGAGCCGACCCTGCCAGAGACGACGGCGTCACCCCAGGTGCTCTGCCGGCGCTGGGTGTCGACGGCAAGCAGCAGCGCGAAGGCCACCGCACTCAGCGCGAAACTCCACCACGGCAGCATCCGATCCGACACCACGGCAGGCCCGATGAGCACGCCCAACAGCACCAGTCCGGCGCAGGCCGGCGCGGCCAGTGATACGGCGAGGAAATCCACCACGACGGCCACCAGCCCGACTGCCGCCACCACCAGGCAAAGCAGTTCGGTGCTCTCCGGGAGCGGAGGTAGGCCGACCCGGATCTGCTGGGCCGCGCGGGCCAGCACGCCGACCAATTCCGCCCGGCTGGCTGATCCGGGCACCACGAACAGCCAGCCGCTGGTGGTGAATACCGCGGTGACCAGCGCCAGGAGGGCGGCGAGCTGACCGGCCGCGGTCACGACCGAGGGCATCCGCAGCCGGCGCAGCGGCATCCCGGCACCGACCACCACGGCGATACTCAGCACGAGGTAGCTCCACCAGCGCGGCCCCGCCAGTACCACGGTCAACGATGTTGCGGCGAGCGCGAGCGCCAGTCCGGCGATTGCGGCTGGTAGTTCCCGGCCGGTCCACCCGGTCACCGTGGCACCCGAAGCCTGCTGTGTGAGCTGACGCACAACTGGTTCCACACCGCCGATGGCGGATGTTGCGGGCCGGCCACCGTGACCGCCCAGCCCGCAGCGATGAGGAGTCGGGCTGCCTTTGCCGGATCGGGGGCCACCTTGCCGTCGCTGTCGGTGGCCCACGCCGCAACGTCGAGCAGCACCGCGTGGCCGCGCGCGGCCCGCAGGTGGTGAACCAGCAGCTGTTCGACAGCGGCCGGTCCGAGGGCTCCCAAGATCGCGACCACGTCCTGGCTGGCGGCGGGCACCGGAACATTGATCAGATCGCGCTGATCGGTTGCGCAGAGCGCGGCTAGCGCATCGAGTGCAGTGTCGGTCGGATGTTCGGCGCCGTCGCCCGCGAGCACCGCACCGTCCACGGTGACCAGCCGTAGCCGCGTACCGCGCTGCCGCAGATGGACATACACGCTGGCGGCCAGCGACACCGCGTACTCCAGGCTCGAGGTGGGACCGTCGCCACGGTGCGCCGTGGCGCGGTGATCCAGCAACACCGTGATCCCGCCGCGTTGCGCCCATTCTTCGACCCGCACCATCAGCTCGTCGCGCCGGGCGGTCGTACGCCAGTGCACTCGGCGCAGGTCATCACCTTGCCGGTAGCTGCGCACCACGACGGCATCCGGATCTGAGCCCGCGCCCATCGCGCCGCCCCCCGCGGTGCCGCCGAACTCGCCGCCGGCGGGCAATCCGACCAGCGGCAGCACGGCGGGCAGCACCACTAGCCGAGTGCTCCCGGCGAGCGTGCGGTGGCACTGTGCCAGCCCGAGTGGATCGGCGACTCGGCCGATCAGAGGGCCCAGCGAGTGCACCGAGCGCTCCACTGGACGCAGTGGATACACCACCTGCACCTCACGGTGCTGCGGTAGCTGCGCCACGACGAACCGGCGAGGGCCGCCCAGTGCGCGGGGGACCACGTCCTGGAGTAACAGCAGGCCGCTCCACCGCCCCGTGCCCCGAAGTGTCAGGTGCACCTGGCAATCGCCGCCGACCGGCGTCCGAGATGGCACCACCTCTCGATCCGCCTGTAGCCCGATCCGGGTCCGACTGATGACGAGAATGGCGGCCAGTACCGGAAGCATCATGGCGAAGGCAGCCACCCGCAGCAGGTCCCGTTCGCCGACCAGCACTGCGCACAAGGCCGCGCCCGCTCCGGCGGCGAACAGGCACCAGCCGCGGATGGTCAAGTTGCCGAACCGCCCGAGCACCTAGTTCCTCTGCGGTGAGCGGGGCCACAACGTGGCGATGCGGCCGTTGCCGGTATCCAGGGACTCGAGCCTGCCCGGTGTCGGCTGCTTCGGCGCCTGGGGCACCGGTACGCGCGCCAGCACGCCGGCGATCAGGTCCTCTGGGCGGACCCGGTCGACTTGTGCCTGGGCGGTGAGCATCAGCCGGTGGGACAGCACTGGCTGCGCCATCGCCTGCAGGTCATCGGGCACCACGAAATCCCGGCCGGCCAGCGCGGCCCTCGCCCGGCTGGTGCGGATCAGCTGGAGCGTGGCGCGCGGGGAGGCACCCAGCAGGAGTTCGGGCAATGCCCGGGTGGCGCTGACCACCTCCACCACATAGCGCCGCAGCTCGGCCGAGACGTGCACCAAGCGGACCGCCTCGCAGAGCGCTCGCACCTCGGCTGCGGTGGACACCGGCCGCAGGCTGGCCAACGGGTCGGTGCCGGCGTGCTCGTCGACCATCGCCAGCTCCGCGGCGGGATCCGGGTAGCCCAGCGAGATCCGGGCGGTGAACCGATCCCGTTGGGCTTCCGGCAACGGGTAGGTGCCTTCCATCTCCACCGGGTTCTGGGTGGCGATCACCATGAATGGCATGTCCAGCGGGTAGCTGTGCCCATCCACGGTGACTTGGCGTTCTTCCATGCATTCCAGAAGAGCGGACTGGGTCTTGGGAGAGGCCCGGTTGATCTCGTCGCCGACTACCACGTTGGCGAAGACCGGACCGGTCCGGAACTCGAATGCTCCGGTGCTGCGATCGAAGACGGACACCCCGGTGATGTCACTGGGTAGCAGATCAGGGGTGAACTGGATCCGGGTGACCGTGCCGTCGATCGACCTCGCCAACGCTTTGGCCAGGGACGTCTTGCCCACTCCCGGTACGTCTTCCAGCAGGAGATGCCCCTCGGCGAGCAAGGTGATCAACGCGGTGCGCACCGCGTCGGGCTTGCCGACCAGGACTCTCTCGACGTTGCCGGCGATGCGCTGGGCAACGGCATGCACGTCCACGCCCTGCGGCGCCTCTCGGTGGTGCATGGCTCGATCCCGACGATCTTGCCGGCTCATGCGACCTCCTGACCGTTTTCGCGGGTCGCTGGTGCATGAGACCGGTGAACCGCCAGCGCCGGGCCGAGTCTGTCAAACCGCGGCGCAACGCCAACCCAGCGGGAAGGCGTTGCCACCTCTGAGCTACCTCCGAACAACGACGAGCATCCAGCTGGCGCAGCGCAGTTCGCTCAAATCGCTGTGTTGTGCGGCCACCACTTTCTCCCACTTCCTCCGTTGACGATCTTGTTGAAGGTGTTGTGACCGGTCCGGCCGTGCGTTCGGCGTTTGCCCGGGGGCCGTTTCCGGGTTGCGCCAGCATGGAAAGGCGGCCCGCGCCGGTGCCGGCCCCACCTTCACCCACTGCCTCTGAACTGCTACGACGTCGCGCGTCGAGGAAACACGGAGGGTGATCGCACGTTGACAGTGGCGAGAAGTGGGGTAATGTGGGAGCCCGTGGAGCACAAGGGTGCTTCACGACCGGTCCGCCGGCGGCGGAGAGGCGGGTGGCCGTGTTTCTGGGCACGCACACACCCCGGCTCGACGACAAGGGCCGGTTGACGCTGCCGGCAAAGTTCCGTGATGCGCTCGCAGGGGGGTTGATGGTCACCAAGGGACAGGACCACTGCCTCTATGTCTTTCCCCGCGCCGAGTTCGAGCAGATGGCCCGCAAGGTGGCGCAGGCGCCGTTCACCAATGAGGCGGTCCGGGCCTACCAGCGTTACCTGTTCGCCGGCACCGACGAACAACGCCCGGACGGGCAGGGTCGTATCTCGATCGCTGCGGAGCTGCGCCGCTACGCCGGGCTGAGCAAAGACTGCGCGGTGATCGGCGCAATCAACCGTTTGGAGATCTGGGACAGCGCTGCCTGGCAGCGTTACCTGGAGGAGCACGAGGAGTCCTACGCCCAGGCGCAGGAGGAGGTGTTACCCGGGGTGATGTGACCCCGGTGATGTGACCCGGTGACGCGAGGTCTCCGTCCGGAGCTGCATCCCGCGGATACCTACAACGCCCAGCAACACGGACGGCCCAGCCCTGACGCACTTCCCCGGCGCCAGGATTTGGCCCCGGGCGGAGACCTGGCGGCACCGAGTCGCATGTCCCGATATGGAGCCATATCGGGGAATGTGGTGATAGCGGGAATGCGGTGGGGGAGAGGTGGGTGTGAGCGGAGGGAGGCTGCTGATGGCCGGATCACTCCAGCACGCCCCTGTTCTGCTACCCCGATCCCTCGAGCTGCTCGAGCCTGCGCTGGTGGGCCGGCCAGCCGTGATGGTCGATGCCACGGTGGGTCTCGGTGGCCACGCGGCGGTGCTGCTCGGCGCCCATCCAGCGCTCACCCTGATCGGCATCGACCGTGACCCGCAAGCGCTCGACGTGGCCGGCGATCGGCTGCGGTCCTACGCCGAGCGGGTGCACCTCGTGCATGCCGTCTACGACCAACTACCCGGCATCTTGCGCCGATTCGATATCCCGCAGGTCGACGGCGTGCTGTTCGACCTGGGGGTGTCCTCGCTGCAGCTCGACACGGCCGAACGTGGCTTCTCCTACGCCCGCGACGCCGTGCTGGACATGCGCATGGATCCCACCGCGGGACCGACCGCCGCCGACGTCCTCAATGGCTATTCGGAAAGTGATCTGCGCCGGGTACTCCGGGAATACGGAGAGGAGCGTTTCGCCGGCCGGATTGCCGCCGCGGTCGTGGCGCAGCGGGCCCGGCGACCTTTCGAGACCACCGCTCAACTGGTCGACGTGGTCTACCACAATGTCCCCGCAGCGACTCGCCGGCACGGTGGCCACCCGGCCAAGCGGACCTTCCAGGCGCTGCGGATCGAGGTCAACGGCGAGCTGGCAGCGCTGCACTCGGCAGTGCCGGCGGCGCTGCACGCGCTGGCGGTCGGTGGCCGGTTGGTGGCGATGTCCTACCACTCGCTGGAGGACCGGATCGTCAAGCGGGCGCTGGCCGCGCTGAGCACCTCGCGCACCCCGGCCGGCCTGCCGGTCGAGCTGCCGGGGCACGGACCCCAGCTGGCCGCGTTGACCCGCGGCGCCGAGCGGGCCGGCGAGGCCGAGATCACCGCCAATCCGCGCGCAGCCTCGGTACGGCTGCGTGCTGTGCAGCGGATTGCGCCTTCTGAGCAGCCTGGACCCGGCCGACTGGAGTCGACCTCGTGACCGCTCCGGCCCGAACTTCGACCCGGGGCAGGACGACCGCGCCGGCCCGCCGCCGGGATCCGGTGCCCAGCGGTGGCCGTGACCCCGCGTCGCAGCGCGGGCGCTCCCCGGCCGTCGCGCGCGCATACGCCAGGCGGGCTCAGCGCACCGGGGTACGCCCCGGTACTTCCGGCCGCGCGGACACCAGCCGCACCCCGTTCGTGATGTTGGTCATGGTCCTGTTGGCCGTGACGCTGGTGGCCACGCTGTGGTTGTCCACTGCGGCTACCGCTGACTCCTACCACCTGCAGAGCGCCCGAAAGACGGTCAGGCAGCTGACCGAGCGATCGGAGACCCTGAGCCGCCAGGTGGCCACCTTGGAGACCGCGCCGGAGCTGGCTCGCCGAGCCAGGGAGCTGGGCATGGTGCCGGCCGGGGATGCGGCCCGGCTGGTCGTCCGACCCGATGGTGGCGTCGTACTGGTTGGTCAGCCACGGCGGGCCACCGCCCCCGCCCCACCGCCCGCGCCACCGGTGATACCAGCCCCATCGCAGGCCGGACCAACCGCGCCGCAAGCCGGGCCGGCACCAACGCAGGCAGGACCAACCGGGCCGCAGGCAGCACCAACCCCGCAGGCAGCACCAGCCCCGCCGCAGGCAGGACCAATCCCGCCGCAGCCGGTCATTCCACCGCCAGCAGCGCAAATCCCGCCGCTGGCGGGCGTGTCCGTGCCGCCGGTAACAGGCCCCGCTGCGCCAGTGCCTAGCTCGCCGGACCGGACCTGATGGGCACCGCGACCATTCGCCGGACCACCGGACCGGCCCGGCACCGCCGGGCCGGCTCCGCAACAGCTGGTCTGCGCACCCGGCTGGGACTCGGTCGGGTGGTACTGGTCGCCGCACTCGTCGCCGCCGGCCTCAAATTGGCTGCGGTGCAGGGACTGCAGGCGACCGCGCTGTCGGCGCAGGCCTCGAAGCAGCGCACCACGGTGCAGCTGCTCCCGGCCCAGCGTGGCACGATCACCGACCGCAACGGCACGCCGTTGGCGTTCAGCGTGGCGGCCAAAGCGCTCTATGCTCAGCCCAACCGGATCAACGACGAGCAGCGGGCGATCCGGGCCGACCCGGACGCGCACAAGCAGGCGATGGCCCGACGGGTCGCCCAGGTGCTCGGGCCCGCTGTCTCAGAGCAGGAGATCCTGAGCCAACTGCGCAGCGACCGCAAGACCGTGCTGCTGGCGCCCCTGGTGACGCCGGCCCAAGCCAGAGCGATCCAGCAGGACTTCCCGGAGGTCAGCGCAGAACACCGGGAGATCCGGCAGTACCCGGGTGGTGAACTGGCGTCCAACGTCCTGGGAGTGGCGAACTGGCGGGCCGACGAACGCAAAGTACGGGGCCTGGTGGGCCTGGAGAGCTACGACGACACCCTGCTGGCCGGCCGGGACGGCCGCCGGGTGGTGGACACCGCAGAGGGCTCCGACGCCGTCATCCCAGGCAGTGAGCGTGCCGAGCGAGCCCCGGTACCCGGTTCGGGACTGGAGCTCACGCTGGACTCCGACCTGCAGTTCACCGTGGCCCAGATGCTGCGCGACTACGCGCACAAGTACCGTGCCAAAGGCGCCAGCGCGGTCGTCCTCGACGCCCGTACCGGCGAGGTCTACGCGATGGCCAACGACGTCACCTTCGACCCGAACCACCTCGAGGCCGCGACCCCGGAAATGTTGGGCAACCCCGCGGTCTCCGCGCCCTACGAACCAGGCTCGGTGAACAAGGTCCTGACGGCCGCCGCCGGGATCGAAAGCGGCGTCGTCGGGCCCGACACCCCGTTACGAGTGCCCGGCGAACTGCACATCGCGGACCGGACAGTCCGTGACGCGTGGCCACACGGCATTCTCAACCTCACGTTCACCGGAGTGCTGGCCCGCTCGTCCAACGTCGGCACGTTGCTCACCGCGCAACGCGTCGGCGAAGACCGGTTCGTGGACATGCTCCAGCGAATGGGCCTGGGTCAGCACACCGGTATCGGGCTGCCGGGGGAGAGCGCCGGCCGGGTGCCGCCCCGGGACCAGTGGTCCGGCAGCACGTTCGCCAACCTGCCCATCGGTCAGGGTCTGTCGATGACCGTGTTGCAGATGGCCGGCATGTACCAGGCGATCGCCAACGACGGGGTGCGCATCCCCCCGCGCATCGTCAGCGCCGAGATCGCCCCGGACGGCACCCGGACCGCGACCCCGCGGCCGGCCGGGATCCGGGTGGTCAGCCCGCAGACCGCACAGACGGTGCGGGACATGCTGCGCGCCGTCGTGCAGAACGAGCCGGGACAGCGCGGCACCGCCCCGGAAGCCGCGCTGGACGGCTACCAGATCGCCGGCAAGAGCGGCACCGCGCAGCAGGTCAATCCCGGCTGCGGCTGCTACAGCAACTCCAGCTACTGGATCACCTTCGCCGGGATCCTGCCCGCCGATTCGCCGCGCTTCGTGATCGGGATCATGCTCGACGACCCTGCCGTCGGCAGCGCCGCCCCGCTGTTCCACCAGATCGCGTCCTACCTGGCGGGGCGCTACCAGATCCCGCTGTCGGCCACGCCCAGCCCACCGGCGGTCCTCACCCTGCCGTCTTGATACCGGGCCCGTACCGATCTCCCCTCGGGGCGCCGGTAGCCTTCGTGCGCGTTGGGCGTCAGCTCCACGCGTACCCGACCCCGGATCGTGACTGCTCTTGTGACTCGCTCGTTGGCCGAGACGCCGCTGCGGCCGTCGCGCACCGCGCCGACCCCGCTGACCGTGGTCGCTGCGCTGGCCGGCGCTACTGCACCGAGCACTGATCAAAACCTCGACCAAACCCTCGTCGGGGGGATCACGCTGCGCGCCCAACGGGCGCTGCCTGGCGACCTGTTCGTGGCGCTGCCCAGCCTGACTTCCGGTCGCCCGCATGGGGCCGACTTCGCCGGCGTTGCGGTGCGCGCGGGCGCCGTCGCGGTGCTCACCGACTCGCGAGGGATGCATCGCCTGACGAGGGAAACCGTGCCGGTACTGGTGCACCCGGACCCCCGATCGGTGGTCGGCGCCCTGTCCGCCCACCTTTACGGTGACCCGTCCACCCGGCTGGCGGTAGTCGGGATCACGGGCACCGCCGGCAAGACCACCACGGCACACTTACTGGAGGCGGGCTTGCGCGCGGCGGGTGCGCACACCGGCCTGCTGGGCACCGTGCAGGTACGGATCGGCGAGACGGTGCTGCCCAGCGAGTTCACCACGCCGGAGGCCCCGGATCTGCAGGCGTTGCTGGCCCTGATGCACGAACAGGGGGTGACGCACGTGCCCATGGAGGTCTCCAGCCATTCGCTGGCATTAGGCCGGGTGACCGGCACTGCCTTCGCGGTCGGCGCCTTCACCAACCTGTCCCAGGATCACCTGGATTTTCACGCCGACCTCGAGGACTACTTCGCCGCCAAGGCGCTGCTGTTCGACGGCCGGGCCGCGGCCGAGGTGGTCTGCGTGGACGACACCTGGGGCCGCCGGTTGGTCACCGGCGCGACCACCACCGTGTCGCGCATCGGCGACGCCACCTGGCGGGCCACGGACGTCGATGTTCGCCAGTCCGGTAGCCAGAACTTCCGCGCGGTGGGTCCCGGCGGGCGCAGCGTGGCCGTGACCGTGCGGTTGCCCGGCGCGTACAACGTAACCAACGCGCTGCTTGCTTTGGCTGCTGGGCACGCCGCGGGGGCCGATCCGGAGCTGCTCGCCCGCGGTATCGGAACCGCCGAAGTGCCCGGCCGGATGCAGCGGATCCATCGCGGCCAGGACTTCCTCGCCCTGGTCGACTACGCGCACAAACCCGCCGCGGTAGCCGCGCTGCTCGACGCGGTGCGGGGGCAGGTGCCCGGCCGGCTGCTGGTGGTCCTGGGCTGCGGCGGAGACCGAGATCGAGCCAAGCGGCCGCTGATGGGGGCCGAAGCAGCTCGCCGCGCCGACCTCCTGGTGATCACCGATGACAACCCGCGGACCGAAGATCCCGCCGCGATCCGCGCTGCCATGCTCTCCGGGACACCCGGAGGTCACGCCGAAGTCGTGGAGATTCCGGACCGAGCTGCTGCCATCGCATATGCAGTGGCCCAAGCCCGCAGTGGCGACGGGGTCATCGTTGCCGGCAAGGGTCACGAGACCGGGCAGGAGGTGCACGGCGTCAAGCATCCGTTCGCGGACGCAGACGTACTCGCCGGCGTGCTCGATCAACGCCCGTGGGCCGGCCATGATTGAGCTCAGCTTGGCCGAGGTGGCCGACGCGGTGGGCGGTGTCCTGCACAGTTGCTCGGGAACCGAGATGGTCACCGGCGGCGTGGAGTTCGATTCCCGCCGCGTGCAGGCCGGCGGATTGTTCGTCGCGTTGCCGGGTGAGCGGGTCGACGGGCATGATTTCGCCGCCGCGGCAATGGCCGCAGGCGCAGCCGGGGTCCTGGCCGGGCGAACCGTCGATGCCGCCGCGGTGCTCGCCCCGCCCGTCACCGGTCATCGAGCCGGCCTGGGGTCGGGTGCCTACGCGCTGGCCGCGGACACCGACGGTGCAGGCGCCGCGGTGCTCACCGCGCTGGCCGCGTTGGCGCGGTCAGTGGTGCACACACTCAGCCACGGCGGCCTGCGGGTGGTGGCCCTGACCGGTTCATCGGGCAAGACGTCCACCAAGGACATGGTGGCCGCGTTGCTCGCCCCGTTGGGCGCCACGGTGGCCCCGCCGGGTTCGTTCAACAACGAGATCGGCCACCCCTGGACCGCGCTACGGGCCGACCGGGCCACCCGGCATCTGGTCCTGGAGCTCTCCGCGCGCGGCCCTGGTCAGATCCGTGCGCTGTGCCGGGTGGCGCCGCCGTCGATCGGGGTGGTGCTCAACGTCGGCTCGGCGCACCTGGCCGAGTTCGGTTCCCGGGAGGCGATCGCCACCGCCAAGGGTGAGCTGGTCGAAGCACTGCCGGCGGCTGGGGTCGCGGTGCTCAACGCCGACGACCCTGCGGTATCGGCGATGGACCGGCGCACCGCGGCACGGGTGGTGCGCTTCGGGCAGTCGCCCCAGGCCCAGGTGCGAGCCGCCGACGTCGCGTTGGATGATGGTGGCTGCCCGTCGTTCCGGCTGGTTACTCCCCTCGGCGAGACCCGAATCCGGCTTGGGGTACCGGGCGAGCACCAGGTATCCAACGCGCTGGCCGCCGCCGCGGTGGCACTGGAGCTGGGCGCGACGCCGGAAGCAATCGCTACGGCGCTCCAGGACTACCACCCGGCCTCGCGCTGGCGGATGGAGGTCACAGACCGTCTCGACGGGGTGACCGTGGTCAACGACGCCTACAACGCCAACCCGGAGTCGGTCGCCGCCGCGTTGCGCACGTTGGCCGTGCTGGCCGGTACCCAACGGCGCAGCTGGGCGGTGCTCGGGCCGCTCGCCGAGCTCGGCGAGGCAGCGGCGGCCGCCTACCGAGAGATCGGGGCGCTCACCACGCGGCTGGGTGTCGACCGTCTGGTCGTGGTGGGGGAGCCTGCCCAGCAGCTGCATCGCGCGGTGCCGGGCTCCGCGCTGGTGCCTGACGTGCCCGCGGCCGTGGAGCTACTGTGTGGCGAGCTGGCTGCCGGTGACGTCGTGCTGATCAAGGCGTCCCGGTCGTTCGGGTTGGAGCGCGTCGCCGAAGCACTGTTGGGCGGGAGCAGCAGGTGAGCACCATCCTGGTCGCCTCCGGCGTCGCGCTGCTCGCCTCGATCCTGTTCACGCCGTACCTGATCCGCGTTTTCACCCGTCAAGGCTTCGGGCAGGAGATCCGGCAGGAGGGCCCGCAGACCCACCAGAGCAAGCGGGGCACGCCCACCATGGGCGGGGTAGCCATCCTGCTGGCGACCTGGAGCGGTTATGTGGTCGCTCACCTCACCGTCACCCGGCATGGCACCACTGCATCGGCTTTACTCGTGCTGCTGCTCACCACGGTGCTGGGGGTGGTCGGCTTCCTGGACGACCTGATCAAGATTCGCCGGCAGCGCAACCTGGGCTTGAACAAGACCGCCAAGCTGGTCGGGCAGCTGGTGGCTGCGGTGGTGTTCGGCATCCTCGCGATGAGTTTCCGGGACGGCGCCGGCATCTCCCCGGGCTCCATCCACCTGTCTTTCGTGCGCGACGTGGCCGTGGTGTCTTTCGGTGTCGCCGGCTTTGTCCTGTTCAGCTACCTGCTGGTGTCCGCCTGGTCCAACGCGGTGAACTTGGCCGATGGCCTGGACGGGCTGGCGGCAGGCGCGGCGGCGATGGTGCTGATGACCTATGTGATCGTCTCGTTCTGGCAGTACACCAAGGACTGCACCATCGAGGCGGTCCCCGGCTGTTACACCGTGCGCGACCCCCTCGACGTGGCCGTGGTGGCTGCCGCGGCGGTCGGTGCGTGCACCGGATTCCTGTGGTGGAATGCCCCCCCGGCGAAGATCTTCATGGGTGACACCGGATCGTTGGCGATCGGCGGCCTGCTGGCGGGGTTGTCGGTGGTGACCCGGACCGAGCTACTGCTCGTCGTGATCGGTGGCCTGTTCGTGGTCGAGGCGCTGTCTGTGGTGATCCAAGTGGCGGTATTCCGGACCACCCGGCGCCGGCCATTCCGGATGGCACCGTTTCACCACCACTTCGAGCTCGGGGGATGGCCCGAGACCACCGTGATCATCCGGTTCTGGTTGCTCGCGGCCATGTGCTGCGCGCTGGGCGCCGGCGTGTTCTACAGCGAGTGGCTGACCGCGGCCGGCGGATAGCCGGCGGATGACAGCAGATGACAGCAGATGACA
>Ga0134126_10004366_pt1 | contig 17685 bp, 19 predicted proteins | sample KB31752_FD_96881 | JGI IMG/M metagenome (GOLD analysis project Ga0134126, IMG submission 96881) | Terrestrial soil microbial communities with excess Nitrogen fertilizer from Kellogg Biological Station, Michigan, USA - KB3-175-2 | ecosystem: Environmental > Terrestrial > Soil > Unclassified ...
AGAAGGCGTTGCTGCTCGGCATCAAGCCTGAAAACATTTTCGTCGAGGATCTGCGCGAGGAATTTGTCCGCGATTATGTGTTTCCGATGTTCCGCGCCAATGCGCTCTATGAGGGCCAATATTTGCTTGGCACTTCGATCGCGCGGCCGGATTGCCAAGAAGCAGATAGAGATCGCCGAAAAAGTCGGCGCCGACGCGGTAGCACACGGCGCGACCGGCAAGGGCAACGATCAGGTGCGCTTCGAGCTCGCCTATTACGCGCTCAAGCCGGATGTCACGGTGATTGCGCCGTGGCGCGAGTGGAATTTGACCTCGCGCACCAGGCTGATCGAGTTCGCGGAGCAGCACCAGATTCCGATCGCCAAGGACAAACGCGGCGACGCGCCGTTTTCGGTCGACGCCAACCTGCTGCACGCGTCGTCAGAAGGCAAAGTGCTGGAAGATCCGGGCGAGGAAGTGCCGGATTACGTCTACTCACGCACCATCGATCCGGAAAAGGCGCCCGACAAGGCAACTTACATCACCGTCGATTTCGAGCGCGGTGATGCGGTTGCCATCGACGGCAACAAGTTGTCGCCGGCGGCGCTGCTCACCAGTCTCAACGAGCTTGGCCGCGCCAACGGTATCGGCCGGCTCGATCTCGTCGAAAACCGCTTCGTCGGTATGAAATCGCGCGGCATGTACGAGACGCCGGGCGGCACCGTTCTGCTCGCGGCGCATCGCGGCATCGAGTCGATCACGCTCGATCGCGGAGCCGCGCATCTCAAAGACGAACTGATGCCGAAATATGCCGAGCTCGTTTACAACGGCTTCTGGTTCGCGCCGGAGCGGGAGATGTTGCAGGCGGCAATCGACCGCAGCCAGGAATTCGTCACCGGCCGCGTGAAGCTCAAGCTCTACAAAGGCGGGGTTGCGGTGGTCGGGCGGGAGAGCAAATATTCGCTCTACGATCAGGATTTGGTGACGTTCGAGGAGGGCGCGGTGGCCTACGACCACCGGGATGCGGCCGGGTTCATCAAGCTCAATGCGCTGCGCTTGCGCACCCTGGGGCAGAGGAAACGCAAGCTCAAGCTGGACTGATCGTTTGGGGAGCGCGCGGTTTGAGAGTCGAGGCTGCGATGGCTGGGGTTTTTGCCAAAAAAGTTTGGAAACCGTTCGGGTTTGTGGTCGCGTTCGGAGTCGTGCTCGCAGCCTGCTCGGACAAGAAAGAATCGGTTTTGGTCCAGAATATTCTTCCGACCAAATACAAGAATGAAATCCTGCTGGCGTTTCCGCAGGTCGTTGCCGATCCGACCAATATTCGCGATGCCGCGATTACAGATCCGGCGCTCAATCAGACCGGGCCGATCCGCGTCTATTACGTCTGCGTCCGCGCCAATGCCCGAGACGCCGCCCATCAATATACGGGCGTCAAAACATATGCCGGCTATTTCTACGACGGCCATCTCGGCCAACTCGTCGATGCGCCGGCCGGGTTGTGCGACAAGGCCGTTTACCGGCCGTTCCCCGAGCTCGAAAAGCTTTGCCTCGGAAATGTCTGCAAGTAGCGCGTGGTTTCGTTCGTTCGACCAGCCCGTCGATATCGACGGCGCGCCTGATAGCTCTTCAGGCGCCGGCCATCCGATTTCGCATGAATCTCAGAGCTGCCGATCGACCATGGCCTTCTTCAATTCGGCGATCTCTTTCGCCGGATTAAGGTGCTTCGGGCATGCCTTCGAGCAATTCAGGATCGTGTGGCAGCGATAGAGCCGGAACGGATCTTCCAGATTGTCGAGCCGCTCGCCGGTTGCTTCGTCGCGGCTGTCCTTGACCCAGCGATTGGCCTGCAACAGCGCGGCCGGACCGAGATAACGATCCGAATTCCACCAATAGCTCGGGCACGCCGTCGAGCAGCAGGCACACAGGATGCATTCATAGACGCCGTCGAGTTTCGCGCGATCTTCGTGGCTCTGCGTCCATTCCTTTTCGGGCGTCGGCGTGTCGGTCTTCAGCCAGGGCTTGATCGAGGCATATTGCGCGTAGAAATTATTGAGGTCGGGAACGAGATCCTTGACCACCGGCTGATGCGGCAATGGATAGATTTTCACCGCGCCTTTGACATCGTCCATCGCCTTGGTGCAGGCGAGCGTATTGGTGCCGTCGATGTTCATGGCGCATGAGCCGCACACGCCTTCGCGGCAGGACCGGCGGAACGTGAGTGTCGGGTCGATATTGTTTTTGATCCAGATCAGGGCGTCGAGAATCATTGGGCCGCAGCCGCCGCGATCGACGTAATAGGTGTCGATGCTGGGATTGGCTCCATCCTCGGGATTCCAGCGGTAAACGCGAAACTCGGTTTCGTCCGTGGCCTTGGGCGCATGCGGCCAGGTTTTGCCTTGTATGACCTTGGAATTTTTCGGCAGCGTGAGTTGAACCATGGGCGTTCCGCGTCTTGTTTGGGTTTCGCGTCAGTAGACGCGGGCTTTGGGCTCGATATAGGAGACATCGTTGGTGAGCGTGAACGTGTGCACCGGGCGATAGTCGATCTTCACGTTACCCTTGTCATCCATCCACGCTAGCGTGTGTTTCATCCAGTCCTTGTCGTCGCGGTTGGGATAATCCTCGCGCGCGTGCGCGCCGCGGCTTTCGGTGCGGTTTTCGGCTGAGTCCATCGTGACGACAGCCTGCGCGATCAGATTATCGAGCTCGAGCGTCTCGACCAGATCGGAATTCCAGATCAGCGAGCGATCGGTGACGTGGATATCGGCCATGCCGCCATAGACTTCGTGAATGAGCTTGTGCCCTTCTTCCAGCACTTCGCCGGTGCGGAACACGGCACAATTGTTTTGCATGACCTTCTGCATTTTCAGCCGCAGTTGCGCGGTCGGGGTGCCGCCGGAGGCGTTGCGGAAGTGGTCGAGACGGGCAAGCGCGCGCTCGGCCGAATCTTTCGGCAGTTCGGGCTGACTTTGGCCCGGCGTCAGTAATTCGGCGCAACGAAGCGCGGCGGCGCGGCCGAAGACCACGAGGTCGATCAGCGAATTGGAGCCGAGGCGGTTGGCGCCGTGGACAGAGACGCAGGCTGCTTCGCCGAGCGCCATCAGGCCGGGAATGACCGTTTCGGCGTCGCCCTTTTTCTTGGTCAAAGCTTCGCCGTGAAAATTCGTGGCGATGCCGCCCATGTTGTAATGCACGGTCGGCAGCACCGGCACCGGTTCGCGCGTGACGTCCACGCCGGCGAAAATGCGCGCCGATTCCGAAATGCCGGGAAGGCGCTCATGGATGACCTTGGGATCGAGGTGATCGAGATGCAGGAAAATGTGGTCTTTTTCTTCGCCGACGCCGCGTCCTTCGCGGATTTCGATCGTCATCGCGCGTGAAACCACGTCGCGTGATGCCAGATCCTTGGCCGATGGCGCGTAACGCTCCATGAAGCGCTCGCCTTCCGAATTCACCAGATAACCGCCTTCGCCGCGCACGCCTTCGGTGATGAGGCAGCCGGCGCCGTAAATGCCGGTCGGATGGAACTGGACGAATTCCATGTCCTGCAGCGGCAATCCGGCGCGCAACACCATCGCGTTGCCATCGCCGGTTTGCGTGTGGGCGCCGGTGCAGGTGAAATAGCTGCGGCCATAACCGCCGGTCGCGACCATCGTCATGGCGGCGCGAAAACGATGGATGCTGCCGTCTTCGAGATTGAGCGCGATCACGCCGCGGCAGCGGCCGTCGTCGTCCACGATCAGATCGATGGCAAAGTATTCGATGTAAAATTCGGCCGAATGCCGCAGCGCCTGGCCATAGAGCGTATGCAGCATCGCATGACCGGTGCGGTCGGCGGCGGCGCACGTGCGCTGCGCGGTGCCCTTGCCGTAATGCGTGGTCATGCCGCCGAACGGGCGCTGATAGATTTTCCCGTCTTCTTCGCGGCGCGAGAACGGCAGGCCCCAATGTTCAAGCTCGTATACCGCCTTCGGCGCGTTCCGGCAGAGATATTCGATAGCGTCCTGGTCGCCGAGCCAATCGGCGCCTTTGACGGTGTCGTACATGTGCCAGCGCCAATCGTCCTCGCCCATGTTGCCGAGAGCGGCGGCGATGCCGCCTTGCGCGGCTACCGTGTGCGAGCGCGTCGGAAAAACTTTGGTGATGCAGGCCGTCCTCAAGCCGGCTTCGCTGCAGCCGACGGTGGCCCGCAGGCCTGAACCGCCGGCGCCGATCACGACCACGTCGAAGGTGTGATCGTGGATCGGATAGGCACGGCCGCCAGTTGCGGGCGTTCCGTTAGTTTTTCCGTTGCCGGCCATTCTAGACTCCGAACGAAAGCTTGAGGATCGCGAAGATGCAGGCAAATGCGACCGCGACAACGAAGAACGTGTTGGCCATCAGCATCGCCAGCTTGATGTATTCGTCGTGGAAATAGTCCAGCAGGATTTCCTGCATACCGATCCACATGTGATAGGCGGTGTTGATAATGAACAGCAGCATGATGATCGCCACGACCGGCGAGCCGAGAATCTGCACCACTGCCGCGTGATTGCGGCCGAGCAGGCTCGCAACGATCACGACGAAGGCGATGACGAGAGGGATGCCGGCAACCGACGTGACGCGTTGGTGCCAAAAATGCCCGGTGCCGGAATGGGCCGAACCGAGGCCGCGCACGCGGCGCAGCGACGTCATGCGGCGGGTGGAAGATTCGGTCATCGCGGGCCTCCCATGGTGAGATAGCCAACGCCCCAGAGCAGCAGCGTGATGACAATCGAGCCGACCAGCGTCGCCAGCGTGAGCAATTCGCGCTCGGCCGGCTCAAGCCCATGTACGGTGTCCCAGATCAGATGGCGGATGCCGCCGAGCGTGTGGTGAATGAGCGCCCACGTGTAGCCGAACAGAATCAGCCGCCCGATCAGGCTACCGATGAATGCTTCGAAGGTTGCATAGGCATTCGGGCCGGAGGCGGCGGCGATCAGCCACCAGGCGAGCAAAAGCATGCCGTAGTAAAGCGCGGCGCCGGTGATGCGATGCACGATCGACATCGTCATCGTCAGCATTGGCCGGTAAATTTGCAGGTGCGGCGAAAGCGGACGCGGACGTTTCATTCCGGTCATGGATTGCGCATCAAGCTCTGCCATCATTGTTCTCCGGAGCGCTCGGGACTGGCGACGATCGTGCGTCGGTTCCTAACTCTCGGCCGCTGGTGTCGCAACGAACCATTCGGCCAGCAAACAGAATCCACAGCGGCAAGGGTTCAACGCAACAGACGGCGGATTGTCATGGCCAGTCCGGAAACCCGCCGGGCCGTGCCCGGCTTAAAACCGGGAGGCGCGGAAGCGGTAGAACCCCAGCAACTTCTTGATTTACGAAGCTTGTTCTCTAAAATAGGCCGTTGCAATATGTGTTTTGCGTAGTCTGCCTTCGTCAAATAAGAAGGATAGTCTGATGCGCTTCGACCTCACCGATCTCGGCCTGTTTCGGCATGTCGTCGAGGCCGGCAGCATCACCCGCGGCGCCGAGCGCTCGCATTTGGCACTGGCGGCCGCCAGCACCCGCATCCGCAACATGGAAATGGCACTGGGCGCCGGCCTGTTGCTGCGTGGCCGTCAGGGAGTGACCCCGACGCAGGCGGGCCGGACGCTGCTGGCGCACGCGCGCACGATTCTGGCCCAGACCGAACGGCTGCGCGAAGACCTCGGTCCTTATGCCCGTGGGCTCGCGGGACAAGTCAGGGTGCTTTCCAATACCAATGCGCTTACCGAATTCCTCCCCGAAACGCTGAGTTCGTTTCTGGCGGCTAATCCGGACATCAGCGTCGATCTCGAGGAGCGCCTGAGCGACGAGATCGTCGGCCTCATTGCCGAAGGCGACGCCGATATCGGCATCGTGGCCGGTACGGTCGACTATGGCGGCCTGCATACATTCCCCTTCCGTAGCGACCGTTTCGTGCTCGTTGTCGCGCGCAACCATCCGCTCGCCAAGCGCACGCGTATCGGTTTTGCCGAAGTGCTCGATTACGACATCGTGGGGCTGGACCGCGCCAGCGCGTTGCAACGATTTCTTGCCGACAAGGCGAGCCGTATCGGCAAGCCGCTGCGGTTGCGCGTTCAATTGCGTAGCTTCGATGCGATCTGCCGGCTGGTCGAGTGCAATGTCGGCGTCGGCATCGTGCCCGAGACGACGGCGCGCCGTACCGCCAAGGCATCGGCGATCATGCCCGTGCCGCTGACCGATACGTGGGCGTTGCGCGAGCTGACGATTTGCGTGCGCGACACCAAGACGATGCCGCCTTATGCGCGCCAGCTTGTCGATCATTTGCGCGCCAGCGTCGTTTAGCGCGGCAAAAGCACCCAGTAGTCGAGATCGAGGATCACCGCCGGATCGTAGTCTTCCCCGGTCTTGTACGGAAAATCCGCGCAAGGGCGATCTTTGGTGGCGACGGTACGCAGACGCAGCGCGCCGACATCGGCGCGGCCGGGCACCTCGCTACGCGCGAGAACTTCCGACCATGCGAATACGGTACCGCCGGCAAACAGCGGCGCGACGTGCCGGCCGCCGTTGATGGCCGCGATATGGAAGGCGTTGCCGAGGCCGTTGAATGACAACGCGCGCGCAAGCGAGATCACATGACCGCCATAGATCAATCGGCGTCCGAAGCGTCCTTTACTCTCGGCAAAGTTATTGAAATGAATGCGCGCCGGATTCTGGTAGAGCCGCGTCGCGATCTGGTGTTCGGCTTCTTCAACGGTGATGCCGTCGACATGATCGATCTTCTCGCCGACGGCGTATGCGTCGAACCGGTGCGGGCTTCCCGCCAGCGCCACGTCGTAATTTGAGATTTTTATGAGAGGACATGCGGCGCCGAGCGCGCCGGCATCGACGCTCTTTGGGGTAGAGGGGACTTTCTCCGTGGGGGCGGGCGCGTTTTCGTCGCGCTTGCGCACCATTACCCAGCGCACGTAGTCGAGAACTGCCGCGCCGTCCTGATTGAAGCCGCGCGAGCGCACATAAACGATGCCGGTCTTGCGGTTGGAATTTTCCTTCAGCCCGATCACTTCCGACACGGCGTTGAGCGTGTCGCCGGGATAAACGGCTTTAAGAAAGCGGCATTCGGCATAACCGAGGTTGGCGACGGCGTTGAGCGAAATATCCGGCACGGTCTTGCCGAACACCACATGAAAGATGAGCAGGTCGTCGACCGGCGCATGCGGATAGCCTATGGCGCGCGCGAATGGGTCGGACGATTGCACGGCAAAACGCGCGCCGAATATCCCGTTGTAAACCGCCACATCGCCGGCCGTGATCGTGCGCGGCGTGGCGTGGTGGATTTCCTGGCCGAGCCGGAAATCCTCGAAGAAGTTTCCGGCATTGGCTCTGCCGCCTTCTGGCGCGGACGGATTGTTCAACGCTGCTGCTCCTTCGGTCCGGGTATCTCCGGCCCGTGCATTCTCACAAAACCGTGAGGGGGGCGCCAGCTTCGATCAACGGGAAACTGATGAGGACGTGTTCAGGCGCCGTGGTAGCGAATAAATCGCAACGTCAATCCTTTGGAGAACATCCCATGAAAAGGCAACTTCTGCTCTCGGCGGTTTTGACCGCCGCGCTCGCCACCGGCTTCGCCTTCGCGCCGGCTGCGTTTGCCGACGGCATGAAGACGGAAGGCATGTCCAACGTGTCCAAGATGTCATCCGACAAGACGGAAAAGTCGGGTAAGATGGACAGCATGCCGAAGACATCTGGCAACGGCATGCACAAGGACGGCATGTCCGGCAAAGACAAAATGAAAGACGGAATGGGCAAATAATTTCGCGCAGCCGCCGGGCTCCCCGCATCCGGGGGCCCGGTGGCTGCGTATATGAAAAGAGCCGGGTGAAGGATGGTCCTGATATGAGCGCAGATTTGGCAATCGGCACGAAAGACGGCGCGGCGGACACGGTCATCCATCCGGCATGGGTGCGCGTATGCCACTGGATCAACGCGATCGCGATTCTGGTGATGATAGGCTCGGGTTGGCAGATCTATGACGCCTCGCCATTATTCGATTTCACCTTTCCCAGCCAGATCGCGCTCGGCAACTGGCTCGCCGGGGCCCTGATGTGGCATTTCGCGGCGATGTGGGTGCTGGTCATCAACGGCATTGTCTATGTGACGCTCGGCATTGCCACCGGCCGCTTCCGCCGCAAGCTGTTGCCGATCTATCCGAGCCAAATTGCTGCCGACGCCAAGGCGGCGCTCACCTTCAGGCTCGCGCACGACGATCTCTCGCATTACAACGCGATACAGAAAGTTCTCTATGCCGGCGTCATCCTGTGCGGAATTTTGATCGTGCTGACCGGCCTTTCGATCTGGAAGCCGGTGCAGTTTCAGGAATTGACCGCGCTGTTCGGCGGCTACGACACCGCGCGCTATGTGCATTTTTTCACGATGGCGGCGATTGTCGGATTCCTGGTCGTGCATATCGCACTGGCGCTGATCGTGCCGAAAAGCTTGCGCGCCATGATTGCCGGAAAGTAGGAGCGTATCATGCGCCAACGCAGAATCATTCCCGGCGTCGATACCAAGCTGCTGATCAAGGATGCCGTCAAGCTGATGCCTGATCCGATGCGGCGAAATTTCCTGCGCGGCGCAGCGAGTCTTGGGGCACTGACGTTCCTCACCGGCTGCGATATCATCGACGGCGACACGTCTGAAAACCTGCTGCGCAAGGTTTCCGAATTCAACGACGGTGCGCAAGCCGCGCTGTTCAGCAAGACCAAGCTCGCGCCGACCTATCCGGAAAGCGCTCTTACCAAGCCATTTCCGTTCAATGCCTATTACGACGAGGACGAGGCGCCGGAGGTCGACGGCAAAAGCTACAAGCTCGAAGTCGCGGGTCTGGTCGATAACAAGAAGTCATGGACACTCGACGAACTCTACAAGCTGCCGGAGGTTTCGCAGATCACGCGCCACGTTTGCGTTGAAGGCTGGAGCGCCATCGGCTCATGGCAGGGCGCGCGGCTGTCCGACTTTCTAAAACTCATCGGCGCCGACACGCGCGCGAAATATGTCTGGTTCAAGTGCGCCGAGGGTTACACCAACACCATCGACATGCCGAGCGCGCTGCATCCGCAGACGCAGATGACGTTCAAATATCACAATCGAATCCTGCCGCGCGCTTACGGATTCCCGATGAAAATCCGCATACCCACCAAGCTCGGATACAAGAACCCGAAATATGTGGTGGCCATGGAAGTCACCAATACCGACAAAGGTGGGTACTGGGAGGACAAAGGCTACAACTGGTTCGGCGGGTCCTGATCAGGTTCGGAATGAGTGATCAGCCGCGCGCCCCGCTGGAAGGTGAGATAGCTCCACAGCCAGGTGAAGGCGACGATGAAGCGATTGCGCAGACCGATCAAAAAATAAATGTGCGCGAGGCTCCAGAACAGCCAGCCGACAAAACCTTTTAGTTGCAGCCGGCCAAGCTTCACCACCGCGGCGCGGCGTCCGACCGTCGCGAGATCGCCGGCATGCACGTAGCGGAACGGTTTGGCCGCGCTGTTGCCTGCGATCCGGCTGGCGATGAGGCGGCCGGCGTAACGTCCCATCTGTTTTGCAGCCGGTGCGATGCCAGGCACGGGGCGTCCGTCCGGACTCATCACTGCCGCTGTATCACCGATCACGAAGACTTGCGGATGACCCGGCACCGACAAATCCGGCTCGACTTTCACCCGGCCGGCGCTGTCCGCCTCCGCTCCCAGCCACTGCGCGGCGGGTGAGGCCATGACGCCGGCCGCCCAAATGACGGTCGCCGCATCAATGCGACCGCCATCGAGATCGACGCCTCCTGCGTCGCAGCGCGTCACGCGCGTCGTGGTCATGACGGTGACACCGTCGTGCACCAGCGTATCGTGAACATAGGCCGAGAGGTCTTCGGGAAATGTTGGAAGTATCCGAGGGCCCGCTTCGATCAGCACGATCCGCGCCGAGCGCGGATCGATCCGGCGGAAGTCAGCGGCGAGCGTCTGCAGCGCGACTTCCGCGATGGCGCCGGCCATCTCGACTCCGGTTGCGCCGCCGCCAACGATGACGAAAGTCAGCAAGCGCCGCCGCTCGGCCTCGTCGTTTGTGGCCTCGGCGCGTTCGAACGCGATCAGGATGCCGCGGCGGATGCGCGTCGCATCTTCGATGCGCTTTAGTCCAGGCGCGGTTTGAGCCCATTCGTCGTGGCCGAAATAGGAATGCATCGCGCCGGTCGCGATCACGAGATAATCGTAAGGCACATTGCCGATATCGGTCTGCAAGAACCTTTGCTGTGTATCGGCGCCCTTTACGCTGGCCATCAGCACGGTGGCGTTGCGTTGGTCACGCAGGATGTGGCGGATCGGCCAGGCTACGTCGGCTGGCGACAGTGCCGCCGTCGCGACCTGATAGAGCAGCGGCTGGAAGCAATGGTGGTTCTGCCGGTCAACGACGGTAACGTCGACGGGTGAACGCCGCAGCGCGCGGGCAGCCTCGAGGCCGCCAAAGCCGGCGCCGGCAATCACCACTTTTGGACCCTGCCGTTTCACCGACTTCCCTCTCCGTTAAGGTGCCGAACTTCAGTGTCGTCTCCTTGGCAGCCGTTTGCCAAGGGTGAAGGGAAGAGCTTGGATATGGAACTCGTTCCGCGAACCGCCGTTGTTCAATAGAACCTGACGGGAAGTCGTCTTTCATGAACAATATTCAGCAGAAACGGGCCGGATGGAGCTGGTGGTACCTGCTCTTTATTCTCCAGATCGTGCTCGCGCTTTGGGTACCGCTCTACAACAAGGCGGAGCCGTCCTTCATCGGCATTCCGTTTTTCTACTGGTTTCAACTGGCTCTGGTCATCGTCGGCGGCGTGTTGACCGCCATCGTCTATTTCGCGACCGATGACTAGGCGCGCACCATATCGGTTGACTATGGCCCCGCGGCAAATCGATGAGGGCCGATCATGCACGGCGTGAATTGGACTGCGCTCGTCATTTTCGTGCTGCTGTTCGTTTTTATAACTTTGTTGGGGTTTGCGGCCGCCAACTGGCGCAAGGGCGATCTCGATCAGTTGCATGAATGGGGGCTGGGCGGGCGGCGCTTCGGCACCGTCATTACGTGGTTTCTGGTCGGCGGCGATCTTTACACGGCCTACACCTTCATCGCCGTTCCTGCGCTCGCCTTCGGTGCCGGCGCCGTCGCTTTCTTCGCGGTGCCCTACACCATCGTGATCTATCCGATTCTGTTCCTCGTCTTTCCGCGCATCTGGCACGTCTGTAATAAGCACGGTTACATCACAGCCTCCGATTTCGTGCGCGGCCGCTTTGGCAATCGCTGGCTGGCGCTGGCGGTGGCGATCACCGGCATTGTCGCAACGATGCCCTATATCGCGCTGCAGCTCGTTGGAATTCAGGTCGTGCTCGGGGCGCTTGGCATCGGCGGAACCGGCTGGGCAGCCGATTTACCTTTGATCATCGCCTTCGTGATTCTGGCCGCATTTACCTACACGAGCGGGCTGCGCGCGCCGGCTTCGATCGCCATCGTCAAGGACATCCTCATCTACATCACGGCATTTGCCGTCGTGATCGCCGTTCCGATCGAGCTTGGCGGGTTCGCGAAAATTTTCTCCGCTGTCCCGGCGCAAAAACTGCTGCTCGCCGTCCCCGGCGCCCATACGACCGGCGCGTATGGCGCGTATGCAACGCTCGCGCTCGGTTCAGCCCTGGCGCTCTTTCTTTATCCGCATTCCATGACCGGAATTCTCAGCGCAAGCAGCGGCCATGCCATCCGCCGGAACGCTGCGATGCTTCCCGGATATTCTTTCATGCTTGGCCTGCTGGCGCTCATCGGTTTCTTTGCGATTGCCGCGGGCGTCTCTAGCCTTCCGGAATATGCCGGCGGCTTCAAGCAATTCGGCAACAGCTTTGCGGTGCCGGCACTCGTCCTCCACACTTTCCCGGACTGGTTTGTCGGCATCGCATTCGCGGCTATCGGCATCGGCGCGCTGGTGCCGGCGGCGATCATGTCGATCGCGTCGGCAAATCTCTACACACGCAATATCTATCGTGAATTCATCAACGCCGCGCCGACCGATAAACAAGAAGCGCAGATGGCGAAATGGGTATCGCTGATCATCAAGTTCGGCGCGCTGGTGTTCATCCTGTTCGTGCCGACGAAATACGCTATCGATCTGCAACTTCTCGGTGGAATCTGGATCATCCAGACGCTGCCGGCCGTGATAATCGGCGCCTATACCCGCTGGTTCAACGGCTGGGCGCTGCTGCTCGGTTGGGCCGCTGGCACGGCGGCTGGAACGGCGATGGCCATTGCGACCAACCTGACGCCAACTTATCCGCTTGCGTTCGCTGGCTTCGCGTTTCCCGGTTATTCCGCATTCTACACGTTGATCCTCAATCTACTCATTACGATTGTGTTCACGCCCATATTCAACGCGATGAATACGCGGAACGTAGCGGCCGACGAAACGGTTGAGGCCGATTATTACGCTTGAAGAAAAAATAATTTTGTCACATTTATTTTTCCGCTGATTGCTCCTGAACGCAGCGTAGTTTGGTCACGATTTTGCCGTCGCGCTCGGCAAGTATTGCGCTCGCCATTCAGGAGCTCACCCGTGATCGCACCGAAGACCGCGCGCTTTCTCTTAAAATTTGCGTCAAGCAACCCGAGCAAGCTTGCCGACATCGTGCGTCGGCGCGCGATTGAAGAGTTCAGCAAGCCGCCGCAAAATCTGGCGATAACCCGTTTCGACGACGTGCGTTACGAAATCGACATGTCATTGCATCGCCTGATGAAGAAATATTTTTTCCATACGCATGAAATGTTTCTGGAACGGATCTTCGACCGCTATCTTTCTCCAGGGAGCATCTTCGTCGATATCGGCGCCAATTGCGGCTACTGGTCGGCTTACGCGTTGTCGCGCATCGGCCGTGGCGGCGAGGTGCACGCGTTCGAGCCGGTGCCGCATTATTTTGCGTTCGTCCGGCGGCTGGCCGAACTCAACCCTGACTACCGGGTATTTGCCAATCCGGTTGCCTGTGGCGGGCCACCCGGCGTTTTCAGCATGGCGGTCGTGGCGCCGCGCGCGGAGAATTTCGACAACTACAATACCAATATCGGGTCGAGCTCGCTGGTCGCCGGCTTCCTGGATCACGCCCGTCATTTGACCGAAGAAGTAGTCGTCGAAGTGATCGCCTTCGACGACTATGTGCGGGCGCAGTCGGTCGACCTCGACCGCGTCGGGTTGATAAAGATCGACGTGGAAGGCTTCGAGTCCACGGTGTTCGACGGCATGCAATTCGTGCTGACCAAAAGCGGCCGCAGGGTCCCGATCCTGTGCGAAATTCTCACCGATCTGAAACGCCGCGAGCCGCTCGACGGCCGGCGGATCATCGAGAGGCTCCAAGGTTACGGGTATCGTTGTCTCGACGCCACGAACATGCAGCCGATCGATACCGAAGCGCTGGGCTTCGAGGAAAATATCCTTTGCGTTTGACGATGGTTCATTTCGCCTCCTCCAGGCGCTCCCCGTGCGGCGCCGTTACCGCCGGATAGGGCCGCGCGCCGCTAATGCGGCGCCCCATCCAATACCGTCTCTCGCCAAAGGGCCTAACCTTGCCAAGCGCCGCGCGGGCCTTTAGCAATCCGCGCAGTTCAGTCAGTGCGAGGCGTCCATGGCCACTCATAATCTGCTTTTGATCCCCGGCGACGGCATCGGCCCCGAAGTGATGGCCGAGGTGAAGCGCGTCATCGCGTTCTTCAACCAAAAGGGCCCGGACAAGTTTACCACCGAAGAGGCGTTGGCCGGCGGCAGTTGTTACGACGCCCATGGGGTTTCCATCACCGACGCCACCATGGAAAAAGCGAAGGCCGCCGACGCGGTTATCTTCGGTTCGGTGGGCGGCCCGAAATGGGACGCGGTGCCCTATGACGTGCGGCCGGAAGCGGGCCTGCTGCGCCTGCGCAAGGATCTCGATCTCTACGCCAATTTGCGTCCCGCCGTGACTTATCCGGCGCTGGCCGACGCTTCCTCGCTCAAGCGCGAGCTGGTCGAGGGTCTCGACATCATGATTTTGCGCGAGCTGACCGGCGGTGTTTATTTCGGCGAGCCCAAGACCATCACCGATCTCGGCAATGGCCAGAAACGCGCCATCGATACGCAAGTTTACGACACTTACGAAATCGAGCGCATCTCGCGCGTCGCTTTCGAGCTTGCCCGCAAGCGCCGCAACAAAGTGACGTCGATGGAAAAGCGCAACGTCATGAAGTCAGGCGTGTTGTGGAACGAAGTGGTGGCAGCGGTGCACGCGCGCGAGTTCAAGGACGTTCAGCTTGAACACATGTTGGCCGATGCCGGCGGCATGCAACTCGTGCGTAATCCAAAACAGTTCGACGTCATCGTCACCGACAACCTGTTCGGCGACATGCTGTCGGACGTCGCGTCGATGCTTACCGGCTCGCTCGGCATGCTCGCCTCCGCCTCGCTTGGCGAAGTCGATCCGAAGACGCGCCGGCGCAGGGCGCTGTATGAACCGGTGCACGGTTCGGCGCCCGACATCGCCGGCAAAGGCATTGCCAATCCGATCGCGATGATCGCGTCGTTCGGGATGGCGCTGCGTTATTCGTTCGATCTCGGCGAGCAAGCCGACATGATCGACCGGGCCATCTCGGGAACGCTCGCGAAAGGCCTGCGCACGGCAGACATTGCCGAAAAAGGCGCAAAGTCGATCGGGACGTCGGAGATGGGCTCGGCAATCCTGGCGGAGCTCGATACGCTCGCAGCCTGACCGGTAGCGCGAGCGCCAAAACAAAACGCGGCCTGCAAGGGGCCGCGTTTTTCATTTCGGCAGCGGGTTTGCCGCTACCGAAAGCCTACCACTGCCACGGATTGTTCTTGCTTGGAATATCGAACGGGCCATGCAACGGGTTGCCGAAGCCGCCGGTTGTCTTGTCGATCACCTGCGTAGCCGACTCTGTCGGCCGGACCGCGTAATCGAAAGAGCTTTGCGAGTACGGTAAAACTTCCGTGCCTGGATCGAGATAGGAGCGTTTCTGCACGATGATGCGGGTGCGCCTGCGCCCGTCTTCGCCGCGCCATGACACATAAGTGCTGCCACGGTGTGCAACGGCCACGCGTTTTTTAGCAGGCGCCGCATAAACTGGTGTGGCCAGAAAACCCAGCACAGCAGCAGCAGCAAAAGCAGCAGCAAGTCCCGAAAAACGCATTTTATTTCCTCGCGTGGCTATCCTGGCAACGCAGTCTAGCCGTGTTCCGTTCGCGGCAACAGGCCTTCATCACAGGCATTTGTTGAGCCCAAATCATTAAAAAAGCCCCGCCACGTCCGGCGGGGCCTTTGATCGAGCGGCGGGCGCCTCACCCGCCGTAGTTTTTGGTCAGATAGGCCTTGATCGCCTTGGCGTCGGCTTCGTCGATCGGCGCCCCGTAGGCCTTGATCATCTTGGTGACTTCGGCGTCCCATCCTTTGGCATCGAGAAACGGCGAATTCATCGGGATGTAGGCGAGGGTGTGGCAAGCGGCGCAGTTGCCTTCCACCTTGTCGAGCCCGTCCGCTTTTTTGAGCTGGACCGGCGTCTCCGCCGCGGCGGGGAGCGCGATCATCGCGGCAACGAACGCAAGAGCGAATTTCCGCATGGTGCTCTCCCTCAACCCGCGTTGAGCGTGATGTTTTGCATCACGTTGTTGTGGTAGCCGGCGCCGTTGAAGATCAGCTCCGACACCTGGCTTTGGCCGATTTTGTTGGTGGCATCCACCATCACAGTATTCTTGCCGCGCTTGGCGCTGAAGTTGAAGGTCCATGGCCGGAAAGCGAAACGGCCAAGATCCTCCCCGACGAGGCTTGCGGTGCTCCACGTCTTGCCATCGTCGGTCGAAGCTTCGACGGCGCGGATGCCGTAACCGCCGTCCCATGCCAGCCCGCTCACGGCGACCTTGCCCGCTTTCACCTTGTCACCGTCGCGATGGCTGGTGATCAGTGAGTTGACCACCATTTCCGTGATCGGCGTGTTGGGCGCGTATTCCTGCGACGTGAAGCGCGCCACCACGGGGAACTTTCCGATCGGAATCCGGTAGGCCGGGTTCATCCAGAAACTCGCGAGCGGTTTGGTCAGCGCCGTGATCGCGTTGACGTGCTTCATCCAGTAAGTGCCGGTCCAGCCCGGCACGATGATGCGCGCTGGAAAGCCGTTGAAATGCGGCAGCGGCTGGCCGTTCATTTCATAGGCAATCAGCGTCGACTCATCGATTGCTTTCCAGATCGGGATGCTTTTGACGAAGTCAGGCGTCGTGTCGATGGCGGGACCATCGGCGCCGCCGAATTCGATCTCGATCGTTTCCTTCTTCAGCCCGACTTTATCGAGCACGTCTTTCAAGCGCGCCCCTTTCCAGCGCGCGCAACCCATCGCGCCGTAGCCCCACTCGACGCCCGGCACATGCGGCTTCGACAGGCCGCGGCGATTGCCCGAGCATTGATTGACCGCGGTGATTTCGAACGCCGGCATCTTCTTCAGGTCGTCGAAGGTGAGTTCGGCCTGCCCGTTGGCGCCATCGCCGCCGATTTTGATCCGGTAGGTTTTGACGTCGACCTCCGGAATATCCGAGAGGTGATAGCGCACGAAGAATTCGTCGTTCGGCGTGATCGGCGTCCGCAGATATTCGAGCGGCGCCTCGTAATTCGGCGCCCGGTCGGCGAGCCTGATGAGCGGTTTTTTCCCCGGCAGCGCTTCCATCGCGGCGATGGTTTGCACGCCGGCGGGCAAGCCGGGCGTCAACTGAACGCCGGCGGCGTCTGCTTCGGAAAATTCAGGCAGCCCGGAAACGGCAAAGGCTGCACTCGCGCCCGCCGTTCCCAGAAGGTGACGTCGTGTGATCATTGTCCTCTCCTCAGAGGTAAGACAGAAGCGATCCGGTCATCACCGGCACCTCAGATAGCGATGCGTGAATATGATCCGCTCGATTTCGCAACGGGTCAATCGGCACGCGGCATGACTGGGACACGCGGCATGGCTGGGATGAGAACGCGACAGTCCAGCAGCCGGTACGCGGGGGCGATTGAAAGCATCGCTGCGGCACCCAAATATGCGAGCAGACGCATGGCGGTACGGCAGCGTATCGGACCACGCATACAGGGCCGCTGCGCGACCGTCTTTGCGGGCCGGCGTTGTCTTCGACCCTGTTCTCGCTTAGAAGCGCTGCCGCCCGGTTGTGCTGGCCAAGGCTTGGCCGGGAAAATTATTTCGGAGATTTAACAATGGGTTACAAGGTCGCCGTCGTTGGCGCTACCGGTAATGTCGGTCGCGAAATGCTGACCGTCCTGGCCGAGCGGGAGTTCCCCGCCGACGAGGTGGTCGCGCTCGCATCACGCCGGAGCATGGGCACGGAATGCTCGTTCGGCGACAAAACCCTGAAAGTGAAGGCGCTCGACCATTACGATTTTTCCGACGTCGACATCTGCCTGATGTCGGCGGGTGGCGCGGTCTCGAAGGAATGGTCGCCCAAGATCGCCGCGCAAGGCGCGGTGGTGATCGACAATTCGTCGGCCTGGCGCATGGACCCGGACGTACCGCTGATCGTCCCCGAGGTGAATGCCGAGGCGGCCGCGGGCTTCACCAAAAAGAACATCATCGCCAATCCGAACTGCTCGACCGCGCAACGCGTTGTCACGCTCAAGCCGCTGCACGACAAGGCGCGCATCA
>Ga0134126_10004368_pt1 | contig 17683 bp, 12 predicted proteins | sample KB31752_FD_96881 | JGI IMG/M metagenome (GOLD analysis project Ga0134126, IMG submission 96881) | Terrestrial soil microbial communities with excess Nitrogen fertilizer from Kellogg Biological Station, Michigan, USA - KB3-175-2 | ecosystem: Environmental > Terrestrial > Soil > Unclassified ...
CAACCGCAACCGCCGCCGATTTGCCATTGATCAGCTCTTGCACTCTTATGGTTTGCACTCCCGTGAGTTCGTTATTACCCGCCAGGTCTCGCAGTATCTGTTGAGATTTTTGAACTCGCGGGCTGGCTAGCATCACATCAATCCACTCACCTTTTGAGGTGCCGGCAATCTCGCCAATTTTTCGAGGTGATACGGAAGGGTTCTCAAGAAGAAGCGGAAACAAAGCCGGCCTGAGGTTCTTTCGAGAAATCCAGTAATCGAGTACCTCTTTCGCAGTAGCCGGATCGGATGCAATTGCTTTTGCGGATTTTTCGTCCCATCCGGCAAGCGTTATGCGCGATTGCTCGCCGAAGATCTTGTTGTTCTCGGCGAGATATACCAAAATCTCGACCATTTCTCCGGCAGGCGTATCAAGCGCGCCTTTGGCTGCCGTCATCATCTGATGCGAGGGCAGCGCAGATCTGCGAATTAATTCCAATAGACGCGCCATAGTTGTTGGGGTGCTAGAGCTTTACCCTATAGGGTCTCGCACCCGCGCGGTCACCGCTAGGATTTTCGAGGAAAGTCAGGTTACCGAAGGCACTATGACGACGAATCGGCGGAGGATGTTCCATCCCGGCGCATGCGCAGATATGCATGAATGAACGGCTGCAAATCGCCATCAATCACTCGATCTACATCGCCGACTTCGGTCTTAGTGCGGTGGTCCTTGATCATTCGGTAAGGTTGCAGAACGTAAGACCGAATCTGCGATCCAAAATCGATATCCAGCTTTGAGTCTTCAATCTTTCGCGTGGCTTCGCGCTTCTTCTCCATTTCAAATTCGTAGAGTTTGGAGCGCAGCATGCTCATCGCTCGATCTTTGTTTTTGTGCTGCGAGCGCTCATTCTGGCAAGCCGCCACCAGTCCCGTAGGAATGTGCGTAATGCGGACGGCCGAATCCGTAGTGTTCACGTGCTGCCCGCCTTTGCCGCTCGATCGATAGGTGTCGATGCGTATGTCGTCGGGCTTAATGTTCACCTCAATCGAATCGTCGATCTCGGGCGAAACAAAAACGCTGGCAAAAGAAGTATGGCGCCGCTTGGCCTGATCGAACGGTGATATCCGAACTAGCCGATGCACGCCGATTTCACTGGTCAGCAGGCCAAACGCATATTCGCCATTGACCCCGAATGTAGTCGATTTAATTCCCGCCTCTTCGCCCGGCTGGTAGTCATAGAGAACCGTCTGGAACCCCTGGCGCTCGGCCCAGCGCAGGTACATGCGCATCAGCATCTCCGCCCAGTCCTGTGATTCAGTTCCACCCGCGCCGGGGTGGATGGTGACGATGGCGTTGCGTGCGTCGTTTTCTCCCGACAGCATTGTCTCGGTCTCGAGGCGCTCGACCTGCGCGCGCAAGGAATCGATCTCGCGGCGCAGATCAGCTTCGACGTTCTCGCCCTCGCGAGCCAAATCGAAGTACGCGGCAATGTCCTCGGTACGCCGCAGCAGATCAGCCTCGGTAGAGAGCATGCCCTCCAGGCGCTTTTTCTCGCGCATGACCTGCTGAGATTTTTGCGGGTTCGACCACAGGTTCGGGTCAGAGGCTTGTTTATCGATTTCTGCTAACTGCGGACGAAGTTTGCCGGCGTCAAAGGTACTCCCGAAGTTCGCGGACCTTTTGCTGCAATGCCGAATATTCGTGCTCGAGTTCCTGAATCATGCTGAAAGTCTGCCTTTGGCGGGAGTAAGAGCGATAACCAGCGCTCCAATTGAAATTATCGCACACAGGTACGCCAGCCAATCGCCATGGCGCGTGTAGAACGTGGTGCGATCGTTGAGAGCGTATGAGGCTTGCAGCACGGTACGTATTTTGCGCGGAACGGTTTGTTCGACTCGTCCATCGGGATCAATGGCCGCGGTCACGCCGGTGTTAGTCGTACGGAGAAGCCAGCGCGCATTTTCTACTGCCCGCATTCGCGCCTGCTTTAGATGTTGCGCATATGCGCCGCTGTCGCCATACCAGCCATCATTGGAAATGTTTACGAAAACCTGCGCGCCATTTTTCGCGAACTGCCGCACTTCATCAGGAAAGATCGACTCGTAACAAATAAATACGCCCAGCTTCTCATCGCCCGCCTGCAAGGGTTTGCGCGATTCCCCGCGCGAGAAGTCTCCAACTTCTTTAGTCAGCCCGCCTGCGAAGCCCAGCCATTCCTTAAATGGCAGGTACTCGCCGAATGGCACCAGGTGGACCTTGTCATAACGCGCCACGAATTCGCCGTCCGGGCTGACCAGCGCCGCCGAATTAAAAATTTCACTGGGCTGCTGCGCAGATAGTTTCGCGCTTTCAACACCTATACTCCCAACCACAACCCACGTATGCGCCGAGCTTGCAATCTTACTCAGCGCGGTACGAAACAGCGGGTCCCCGCCGTAAAAAGGCGCCGGCGATTCCGGCCAGGCAATCAAGCTGGGATGTTGCAGCATTCCACCCGGCGGGTTCAAACTCATCCGGCTCAGGTTCGTCAGCGTGTCATCGAAAAACTGCCGCGTCCAATCATTGCTGTCCAGCACCGGAATGTTTTCCTGCACCAGCAGCGCGGTCCGATCCGTAGGAAATTTTGGGGCTCGCATCCATCGCGCGCTTTGTAAAAGAAGCGCTGCGGCAACCGCCGCGAACAACAAAGACCGACGCCGGCTGCGATGTACCAGGAATGCCGCAGCGAATGCGGCGTTCACGATCATGATCTCCAGCGAGATACCGTAAACTCCTGTGACAGTCGCCAGCCTCGACAGCGGAATGTTATCCACCTGCGTGATTCCCAGCAGGTCCCACGGAAATCCAGTGATGCGGGTGCGCGCCAGTTCAACCGCGACCCAGACAAATGGCGACAGCACCAGGGCCGCGCGCTGCGACCATTTCGCGAGGACGCTGATCACTAACCCAAACAATCCGTGATACAAGCCCAGATACAAACTGAAAAGAAACAACAGGCCGGCAGCCCCCGCGCCATTGATCCCGCCGTATTGCTTCATGGTGCTGTAAATCCAATAACAACTGCCGCAATACCAAAGAATGCCGCAAACATAGCCCAGCAGAAATCCTTGTACCGGAGTGGCCGGCAGCAGTTTCAGCGCACCCTGCAGCTGCAGAGTGTCAGGACGCCGCGCTCGCAGTAGCGCCACCAGCAGAGGCGCGACCGCAATCCAGGAGAGCAGGTAGAAATTTGGCAGGGGAAAAATTAAGACCTGCAACACCGCCGACGCAATGGCCAGCAGCCATGCCTTGCTTTCGATTCCGCCCATGAATGAAAAAGGATATCAGGGGACTGGCAGTGTGGCGGGCATTGCCGTGAGAGAACTTAGAAACTTTAATTTCAGCGGTTATATAGAGTGCAGAAAAGATCGTTGCGGAAGGCAGGCGATGGTAGCCGCTTGCGCATTCCTCATGCTCTGCCGAGTCATCTATTCGCAAGACATCAGACTGAAAGGTGACAAAACGGCGACCCAGCCGAGTGCGAAGCCAGTCCACCAGCAAAATTGGGGGACAACGAGCAATCTAGTCATCTTCTGGATCGACGGCCCATCGACGGCTCCATCGTAGGACGGAAATATACAAACAAATTCTTCGATTTCTCGATTGAGTTTCCTGAGAATTGGATCGTGCTATCTGTAAGTCAAGGCCCAAGAGAGGCCAAAGGGAGTTGCCTATGCTCTTCTGGCGGTGGGAAGCCGCGACAAGCAAATGCATGGGAATCGGTGGATAGTCATAGGGGAACCCGTCCTCATAATTCAAGCCTGAGCGCGCCGTCTGTCCAGAGTCTTATGGAGAAAGGAGCGAATGACATCGACCTCGTTACGTCCATGGGCTTGGGCAAGGGCTTCCGGCCTATTGAGAAACCAAGCGAAGTACGTATTGGAGGCCGGCGCATGACTCGCTTGCACCTCGCAGCTGAAGTTAACCTTAGGGGGAGCGACTACGAGACAAGATGGTCGCAGCTAGCCCTTGTCGAGCGCGGATGCATGCTGATGATCATTAGTTCCGATCCTATCAACCGTGAGTCCGACGCCGAATCAGCGATGAGAGCACGTGATTCGCTGCGTTTCTTTGGTGAAGTTCGTGCCTCGGGGCGGTAGCGGTTCTGATGCCGAATCTACCATCGCGCGCACCAAACTCGCGATAAACGCGCAAGCGTAAGCAATCGTCGAGAACGGGCTTGCACTCAGAACTGCGATTCTTATTTTCGCCAGCTACTCTGACCAACTTCGATTCGTCCGCCGTTCTTATCGGCAATCCACGATTGACACTTGTGGTTTTTGGGGATCAGCGCCCGGCTGATCGTGCTTTTGTTGCCACGGGGAAGCCGTGCCCATCTTCTTGGCTGCTCTCGATCCCGCCATTCGCGATCAGTTTGCCCACAACGTAATGCGGACGGCCCTTTGCTTCTTCATAAATTCGGCCGACATACTCGCCAATAATTCCAAGGAAGAACAAGTTCACGCCCGAAAGGAATGTAATTGCCACGATGAGCGACGTGAATCCTTGCGGCGTGCCTCGCCAGAATTTGACATATACCGCATATAGCGAGTAAAGGATTGAGACCAGCATCGCCATTGCCCCAACCGCCGACGCGGCGCGTAAAGGAACAATCGAAAAGGCGAAGATGCCGTCCGAAGCCAGCTTGAGCAGCCGCATTGGGCTGTATTTAGTCTCTCCGGCGAAGCGCGCATCGCGTTCGATGTAGACTCCAATCTGGCGAAAGCCGACCCAAGTGCGCAGACCGCGAAGATAGCGATTCCGCTCCGGCATCCTCCTGATCTCATCGATCACCCTGCGCGACATCAATCCGAAATCGCCGGCATCGAGTGGCAACTTGGTCGAAGATAGCGTCGCAAGCATCCGATAAAAGATCCAGTAGCACGCGCGCAACCACCACGATTCTTTGCGATTCACGCGGCGAACATAAACCACGTCGTATCCCTGGCAATAATGGTCTATTAGTGTGGGGATTGCCTCCGGCGGATCCTGAAGATCGCCATCCATGAGGACGACAACATCGCCAGTGACTTGATCCAGTGCCGCTCCCAGTGCGATTTGGTGACCAAAATTGCGAGAAAGTGAAACCGCTTTGATCCGGTCATCATGCGCCGCAGCGTTCTTAAGAATTTCCCAAGTCCGGTCGGAACTGCCGTCGTCAACCAGGACCAATTCGTGAGGACCGCCGAGAATTTCGTCCAGCACGCCTCTTGTTCTCCGTAAAAACTCGGGAAGCACCGCTTCTTCGTTGAAGATCGCTGTTGCAACCGATACACGCGGAATGGTATTCATTTGCGCAGTTTCCCCTTGAAATAGAGCATGTCCCAAAGCGTTACGCCAGCACCGGTCAAAGGGTAGGACTGAATCAAAACCGGCTCGAACGTCCGCGAGAACAGCCGTTCCCAGTCTTGCCTCGGCCGCGCAAATTTACCACGGTCCCACTGTGCCAACAAGCGTGAAACCGATGCATCCGGCGGCATCGTCAGCTCAAGAATGTGCACATGCCCGTCTTCTGTAAGGACAGAGCTAACGTGAGTGAGAATGTTGGAGGCGTCTGCAGAATCGAGGTGGTGTAAAAAACTATTGACCAGCACAAAATCAAAAGAAGCATTTTGAGTTGGCCTATAAGTTCGAACATCACACGCAATAAATTCACGACGATACCGGTGGCGTGCATCTTCGATGTAATCTTGGTTTATATCTATGCCGAGATAATCAGAATGTGCAAAGTATTTGGAATTCGTGCCCGGCCCGCATCCGACGTCCAGAACTCTGTGCACCTGTCGCAAGTCGTTATGAAGAAGAATCGGCGCAAATTTCTGCTCCGCAAATGGCGCCTGCCACGCCCTGTAAAGCCATGGACGCTCAAGCAAGCGTTCAGTCAATCTGTTCACAATCTCAACTCCTGCCATTACAAGTAAGTTATGAGCCGGTGCGCCTCAATGTTTTGTTAATTGCATCAGCCATCCGGGATTAATTGGAATGAGGACTTTCGTGCCCGGAGCAACACGTTGGAGTTTTTGCGCGAACACCTTGAACTCGAAATCGATAAACGGCGGATAGCGGAAGTCCCGATAGATGCCGATAGGCAGCAGAGCCAGCAATAGCACTGCGAACCAGCGCAACACCTTGGGCGACTTCTTACGAATTGCAACAAAAGAGACGGAGGCCAAAAAAGCAAGCATGGGAACGAAATAGTAGCGGTTGCCGCAGCCGGGAATATTAAGCCAGTACCACTGCGGATGATCGGGCGTTCCGGCAAGCGGATTGAGGAGCTCAAGCGCGAGCACCGCGTATGCAAACAAGATGAACAGTTTTAGCTCAATCGGTGCAGTCCCAAGCGCGTAAAGAAGCAGTCCAAATCCGACAGCGCACGCGAGAACTTCAATCGCGAAAATAGAATGCAACTGGAGCAGCCAATTTTGCGAGGTCAACCCCAGCAAGGAAGAAAGAAAAATCTGCCGTCCGAAGATGCCAGCAAAGTAGTGGAAATTCGCGCCCAGCGGGCCCCCGTTGAAAACAGGCCATCCAGTAAGTCCGTAATGGGGCACCTGCCTTGCATGCCAATGCAGCAGTACAGAGATGGATTGGATCGCCGTGCCCGGAAGCAAGAAGCCGCAACCAATGGCGGACCAAACTTCTTGTCGATACCACCACATTACGGTGCCCACCGGAAGTAAGAAGACTCCTGCAGGGCTGCTAAGCGATGTCAGGACAATGGTGATTGCATCGAAGGATTTCCAGAATTTGTTTTTGGCGGGTTGCGCCAGCAGAACCAAGCAGGTCAACAGCGCCTGGTGAGACTGGAGATTCGTAGCGGTCACGTGGATTTCAAAGCAGTTGGGCAAGGCAAGGTATGCGAAGCCCGCCAGCAATCGAACAGGGAGCCCTATATTAGAGAAACGTGACGAGAGAAATATGTTTACCGGCAGCACTTGCAGGGTCGAGCCGACTACATTCATTACCAGGGGTGCCCATGCAAAGGGAAAGAGCAAGGCCAGGAAAGCAGTCAACCGCAGCAGGATATGAAGGTAGCCTCCGTAAGTCAGCAATAACGAATGTAGTCCGAGCTGATACGCGTCACGGTAGAAGAATGCGCCATCTTCGGCGAAGAATTGCGGATTGAGCAGGGCATCGGGGCGACGAAAAAAAATTATAAGGAATGCAGTCGCGCAGACCGCCAGCTGGAACCAGATGCCTTCCATGTGCCAGCGTTGTTGAGCCTGATCAACGCGTGCAGGTACAAGGACTGGGGCGGCTGTGCTCATGTCATGTTGAGTGAACCCGTGGACTGTTTTGCGAGCAGTTGAACACTACCGACAGAACCACACGCTTAAGTCCCGGGATCTGTTTCGATTTTCGCATCGAGGCGCGCGCAGGGCCAGCGTTGAATGGTGGCCGAGAGTAACTATAGTTTCGTACAGAAGATCGGGTACAGAGTAACGGGAACATACCTACAAAGATTCTAGCTTTAGCATTGGTGAGGGTCGCCGAAATTGTAGCCCCTGAAGCAGAGCGCCCGATGATCCTCGGGCAATCGAAGGTAAGTAGCGGGATTGAGAGCGAAACAGATGTGAACTGTATAAAAGACACAAGGGGTGCTCTAATCCAGCCCCGACGGTTTCAAGAAATTGCTTTCGGACTGTCAGTGCGTTGGGCGGGACCGCACCGGAGCGGGCTGCGGGTTTTTGACAGAAGTTTTATTCGCAGCTTGAGGCCGCTGGTAGGAGAAATTTATCGGCTTTTTTTTGCTTTGCGGTCGATCTCCGGGCAAGGCAGGGGGCGCGGCCTTCGAAGTATTCTTGGCTTTGTGAGTGGCCTTCATCTGCTGGACGCTGGTGCGCTCGATTTTTGCCAGGTCCCGAGCAGTTGATGAGGCAGACTTGCGAACACTGGTATGGTCCGGAGACCGGTGAGGTTCCGAGTTAGCTTCGACGCGAACTCTAGATGGGGTGAGCCGAGGTTGAGCTACGGAAACAGCCCTCTTGTTGCGGGCTTCGGGATCCTCAGGTTTCTGAGCAAATGCCGCTGTGTGCAGGGCCGCAGCCACGACAATCAAAGCGATGATTCTCACAACGCTTATCTTACCCCCAAATGTTCCCGAGTTATATCTGTTTCCGCGCCCGAAAAATTGACTATTTTCCGCCCAATAGGTCGCGCAACCGTACCTTTGGTAAGATCAATGAGCACGGGTTTTGGCTAAATTTGGGACGACCGCAAGGACGCCGTTTTCTTTATTCCCCTAATTTATGAGTGCTCTGGCCAGAAGGCCAGAATTTCCCAGGGAGGTTTCGCATTTGACGAATTCGACGAGCCATCTTGTTCCGCCGCATGGCGGTGAACTTGTCCAACTCATGGCCACACAGGAACGTAGCGCAGAATTAAAGGCCCAATCCAAAGACTGGCCTTCGTGGGACCTGACGCCCCGGCAATTATGCGATGTGGAATTACTTCTGAGTGGCGGATTCTCTCCTTTGCGCGGATTTATGCGGCGCGCCGATTACGAGCGGGTCTGCCACAACATGCTGCTGACCAGCGGGGTTCTATGGCCGATGCCGATCACCCTCGACGTCCCCGAAGATTTCGCAAAAAAATTGACGCCCGGAACCAGCAAAGTTGCGTTGCGCGATCCTGAAGGCGTTATGGTGGCGGTGCTCGATGTTGAAGAAATTTGGCGGCCCGAGCGCAAGGATGAAGCGCAGTCGGTTTTCGGTACCACCAGTACGGTGCATCCGGGAGTTGCGTATCTTCTGAACCAATCGAACCCGTGGTATGTGGGCGGCAAGCTCGAAGGTTTGCAACTGCCTTCGCATTATGATTTCAAGGCGCTGCGCCTCACGCCGGCGGAATTGCGCGCTGAATTTTCGCGGATGGGCTGGCGGCGAGTAGTGGCCTTCCAAACCCGCAACCCCATGCACCGCGCCCACGTTGAATTGACTTTCCGTGCAGCGAAAAAAGTCGAAGCAAATCTGCTGATCCATCCATCGGTTGGAATGACTAAGCCTGGCGATGTTGATTACTTCACCCGCGTGCGTTGTTATCAACTGCTGCTGGCAAAGTATCCTCCGGGAACGGTGAAGCTCTCGATGCTGCCGCTGGCCATGCGCATGGGTGGACCGCGCGAAGCCATGTGGCACGCGCTGATCCGAAAGAATCACGGCGTGACTCATTTCATTGTCGGCCGCGATCACGCCGGCCCGGGCAAAGATTCGGACGGCAAGCCCTTCTATGGGCCTTACGAAGCGCAAGAACTATTCTCGAAACACGAGAAGGAAATCGGCGTCACTATGGTTCCGTTCAGCATGATGGTCTACCTTGAAAATCAGGACTGCTACGTGCCGGACAGCGAAGTGCCGTCTGGCGCGCGGGTGCTTAACATTTCGGGCACCGAACTCCGTAGCCGGCTGAATGAGGGCCGCGACATTCCGGCGTGGTTCACTTATCCCGAAGTCGTACGTGAGTTGCGGCGCAGCTTTCCGCCGCGGCACAAGCAGGGTTTCACGGTCTTCTTCACCGGACTTTCCGGGTCGGGGAAGTCAACCATCGCCAATATTCTGCTCACTAAATTTCTGGAAATGGGCGGGCGCCCGGTCACCATCCTGGATGGCGATCTGGTGCGGAAAAATCTTTCATCAGAGCTCGGCTTTTCCAAAGAGCACCGCGACATCAACATTCGCCGTATCGGTTATGTTGCGTCTGAGATCACGAAAAATGGCGGCATCGCGATCTGCGCTCCCATTGCACCATACGATTCTGTGCGTACCCAGGTGCGGCAGATGATTGAACCGTACGGAGGATTCATCCTGGTGCACATTGCCACTCCGATCGAAACTTGTGAACAGCGTGACCGCAAGGGTCTGTACGCTAAAGCCCGCGCGGGAATCGTAAAGGAATTCACTGGTGTTTCGGATCCCTACGAAGCGCCCACTAACGCCGAAGTTGTCATCAATACCGCGGAGTTGAGCGCGGAAGAAGCGGCGCAGGAAATTATTCTTCATCTTGAACAGCAGGGCTTTGTCGGAGTCAGTCCCGAGCCCGCGCTTACGGCGGGAGCGTAATTTCAGCAAGACCAAAAGACCAGACTTTAAGTACCCGGCACGATTACCATGGAATTGATCGCGGCTAAAGTCCTGATCGGACTTGTGGTTGGTTTCCTGATTGGCCTCACCGGGCTGGGCGGGGGCGTCCTGCTGCTGCCAATTCTGATCTTTGGGCTTAAGGTTCCTGCCATTGTGGCCGTGGGTTCCGACGCGGCCTTCAACTTCCTCACCAAGATCCCATCCAGCGTTGTACACCTGATGAAAGAAACTGTACGCCGCAGAGTGGTGGCTGCTTTGGCCGCGGGCAGCGTGCCAGGATCGATCTTAGGTGTTCGCCTGCTGCAACATCTTCGAGTTGTTCACGGCGCCGGCGTCAATGAGTTCATCAAAGTTGCGGTTGGCGTTTTGCTGGTGGTGGTTTCGTCACTGCTGTTAATGCAGCGACGGATCGAGAAGGAAGTCGCGGGCCGGCATCCGACGGCCAAATCTTTCACGGGGATGGCAGTCATCGGGTTGTTCGCCGGATTCCTGGTGGGAATGACTTCGGTCGGGTCAGGCAGCATCATCATGATGCTGCTGCTGATGTTTTACAGTTATCCGCCAAAAGTGATGGTGGGCACGGACATCGTGCATGCCGTCATCCTGACTGGGGTCACTAGTTTCCTGCATTTTCGTTTGGGGAACGTCGATCCGTCTCTCGTCGCCTGTCTTCTTGTCGGGTCGATTCCCGGCGGAATTCTTGGCTCAAACCTCAGCACTCGGGTTCCGGTTTTGTGGCTGCGCCGGATACTTTGCGCGATTCTGCTGAGCACCGGCATCAGAATGTTGTGGACGCCCATGCACTTTCTCGGCCGATGAAAGCATCTTCGTATTCCAGCGTGCTTGAAAGAATCGAAGCTGCGCTCGAAGCGGCGCGGGAAATTTTTGCCCGTTTCACTCCCGGAAAAATCGAAACTGAATACAAGTCGGGACACGATCCGGTAACCGAAGCCGATCGCGCGCTCGACGTGGCTCTCCGAAAAAATCTGCTGCGTGACGGTGAAGGCTGGCTCTCCGAAGAAAGCGCCGACGATCTTTCGCGGCTAGACCATCAGCGGGTGTGGGTCGTCGACCCGCTGGACGGAACGCGCGAGTTCGTGGAGGGAATTCCTGAATTCTGCGTTTCGATTGCCATGGTGGAATGCGGCCGTCCGGTAGCTGCAGGAATCTGTAATCCTGCAACCAATGAAACCTTCGTGGGCGCAATCGATTGCGGGCTCACCTACAACGGCGCGCCGTCCGGAACCAGCCAACGCAGAGAATTGCAGGGCGCAGTGGTCCTCGCCAGCCGCAGTGAAACCAAGCGCGGCGAATGGGAGCAATTTCAGAACGCTCCGTTCAAGATCAAACCCATGGGCTCTGTTGCCTACAAATTGGCTCGAGTGTCCGCAGGCTTAGAGGACATAACTTTTACGCTTACGCCGAAGAATGAATGGGATGTTGCCGGAGGCGCGGCGCTTGTAGCCAGCGCCGGTGGTTTCGTACAAACGTTGCGTGGGCCGCTGACCTGCAACCGCAAAAACCCATTGATCGATGGTTTAATCGCAGGTGGGCCGTTTCTGAAGCATGATCTGCTAGAGTTTCTGACGCCGAATCTCGACTCTATGCAAACGAAATAGGCATGGCGTCGTTTGCCACGATCAAGTGTTCGACGGCTTGTAAAAATGTTTACCGTACAAGAATCCAAACAAGTCAAAAACTTTCAATTCATTCCCGAACAGTTCCGCCGGATCTTTCCTCAGCCCTGCCATCCTCGGCAACATGTGTAGAAGCCCGCGCGCCGCGCTGCCAAAAAGATATCGAGGCACACCAAATAAATAAGGCGTAGGCTGCGGCTGCCGATGGTCCAATACTCCAGACGATACGCCGCGCCAGAAATGCCAGCGCCGGAAGTAACGTTTGGTCAGTCTATCGGGATGGATGTAGTGATAGATGATGAGGTCCGGGACATACATTCCCCTTGCTCCCGCAGCCAGCAGGCGGTGATACATGTCAGTATCTTCGTCGGCCAAGGGTCGCTTTCCGTTGCGTCCCAAGTCGGTTGAATACAGGCCGACTTTGGTGAACATCGCTCGCGAGATGACGGCGTTGCCGCCCATTAGCTCGGCATCACTGGTGCCGTAGGCGTGCAGCGATCCTCCATCCACTACGCCAATCACTCCAGCGTGATCACGGGGAAGCCATGATGGAGGAGTGCCAGGCCAATGCGGTACATAGGGTCCGCCTATGAAATCGACTTCGCCCCCGGCAAACATCTCATAAATACGACGAAACCAATTACGATCAATCTGCTCGTCATCATCAATCATGCCGACAAGGTCACCGCTGGTGGAGTTAATGCCGGCGTTTAAGGCATGCGACCTGCCCTGCTTCTTCTCAAATACATAGTGAAGCCGTCCGGAAAATTTAGCTTGGTAGTTCTCCACCGTCTCATGGGTCATGTCACTACTGTTGTTATCTACAACGGTGACGGACACACTCAAGCCGGAAGGAGTATCGGCGGCCAGCAAGCTTTGTAGCGTAAGTTTTAAAAGCTCGTGCCGATTGAAAGTAGGCAGGATGACATCTAATCGCATGCTGAGCTTACCTGCGGAAGGTAACCTCATCGGAAGACCTGAAGAATTTCTTGTGCTTTACATCCGAGTGCCAGCGGTTTCGCGTTCTGTAGAAGAGCCGTACTGTTCGCGGCATAAGCCGGATGATCCACTCGACGCTGCGTAATTTTCTGCTCTGAAAGTAATTATTCGCGAAGCGTACCGCTGCGGCGGCTTCGGTGTAGTTTCCTGCCATCAGGTCTACTTTGCTGCGGTGTAGCTGAATCTCCGCCATGCAGCGTGCAATCTGATTTTTAACGATCGCCTGGTGGACCGGAATCAGCGGCAGAGATTCACCTAATTTTCTGAATACAGCTACCTGAGAATCGATCACGTAGCTGGGATCTGCGGTTATGGCCTGGGAATGAATTCGGCGCAGCGCCAGAACTTTTTGCTGATACGCCAGGCGTCCGCCGCGATCTGCGATTCGCACCCACATGTCGTAGTCCTCGCAGCAGCGGCGGTCCATATCGAAAAGGCCAGCGTCCAGCAAACACCGGCGCCGCACCACCGTGCAGGAAGTGATCACGCTGCAATCGAGCTTTAGCAGGCTTTCAAGAGTTACAGCGCCGCGCGACGGATTGATCTCCATCACCGTTTTGCCGGCGTTTGGAGATGTGCCGATTAGCAAGGCATCGCAATAAATCAGATCAAGGTCGGGATCGGCACGGAGAAGAGCGAGCTGTTCCTGCAGGTAGTTGGGATGCCAGGCATCATCGCAGTCCAGAAAAGCAACATACTCACCTTTGGCCTGGAGTATGCCTGCGTTCCGGGCCGAACTGGGGCCGCCATTTTCTTGTTTGATATAGGTGATTTGCTGGCTATAGGGTTGCAGCTCCCTTTCAATCTGCTCGGTTTCGGGAGAGCCGTCATTGACGACGATAATTTCGTAAGCCGAAAACCTTTGCGCGAAAACCGATTTCAGCGCCTGAGCAATATATTGCGAACCGCGATAAACGGGAATTATTACGCTGACATCAGGGACGCGCTTGCTGCGCTTCTCATGCTCCTGAACGGTCACAACGCCTTCGCTCGACAAATTCTGCTTATCCACACAACTCCCACCGACGGCCACCGGGGTCCCCGATCCCGAGTTGGACCCGGCATCTGGTTTTCTAACATGAAAAGGGGAGAATTGCGAGCCTTCAGCGAACGTTGAGAACCTAAAAAGAGACTTGGCGATTGTAGTCACGGCAGCCATTCTGCGCCACTGCTTAGCTTCAGGTTTGGGCTCCGGCCCAAAGAGACTCCACGGATGATGCTCAATTCAATCCCCTTGCCGCATGGGATTTTTGAAGAAATCAGGTTGATGTTTGATGTGGATAAGGCCTTAAACGTCTAGTGCCAACAGTTCTCGCATACGCGGTACCGTTCCGGGGATTCCCCAGTTCCCCAAGTTGTCGTTCACCCCCGCCGGGTTTAATTCAGCCCGTTTTCTGGTTAGTGCACAGTCAAGATGGTGCTTCCGTTCACCCCATTCAGACTGGCTTTAATTGTGGTTGTGCCGGTCGAAGCGCTACTTGCCAGTCCGTTCGACTTGATAGTCGCTACCGTGACATCAGACGAAGTCCAAGCCACCTGGACGGTGATATTGACCACTGAGCTGTCGGTGAATGTTCCCTGAGCGACGAACAACTGCGAGGATCCCAGCGAGATGCTCGGGTTGCTGGGCGTTACCGCGATCGAGGTCAAGGTCGCGGTAGTGACTGTAATGGTAAGCGGCGTCGTAGCGCTGATCCCGGCGAAGGACGCGGAAACGGTGCTGGTCCCCGTCGCCACACCGGTAGCTATGCCAGCGCTGTCAGCCGAATTGCTGACCGTTGCGACCGAAGGGGTTGAAGAAGTCCACGTCACCGCTGATGTCAGATCCAATGTTTGACCGTCGCCGAATGTTCCCGTCGCAGTCAGCTGGGTTTCAATGGTGGCGGGAAGTTTCAGGCTTTGCGGGGTTATTTTGATCGAAATCAGGTTCGACCCTTCCACAATAAGAGATGCGGAGTTGCTGATCGTGCCTATTTTTGCCGTGATCATTACTGTCCCCGACGACTGCCCGGTGGCAACGCCAGAAATCCCCACCGTCGCAACACTGGTATCGGACGAAGACCAAGTTGCGTAAACATTCACGTTCTGCGTACTTCCATCGCTCCATTTTCCCTTGGCATTGAAAGGCATAGTCGCACCCGGGGCGAGGACCGCATTTGTCTTACTAGCTACGACTGAAATCGAACTGAGGGTGGCGGAACTGACCGTTATGGGGGTACTGCCGGTCTTAGTTACTCCGGCAAAACTGAAGGAAGCCGAAACGTTGGCGTTCCCATGCGTCACTCCCAGTAATACGCCAATGCTGCTACCCGGTGCGCCGAACTGGGCCACGGGTGAATTATCGGAACTCCATGTCACCGAGGTGCTTATGTCCTGATTGGAAGAATCGCTGAACTTTCCCGTAGCCGTGAATTGCTGGTGCCAGCCGATTGCGATTGTCTGGTTGACCGGCGTCACCGTGATGGATTGAATAGTTGCGTTAGTTATCTCAAACGGAAGCGACGCGGTCACCGAACCGAGTGTCGCCGTTATTGTTATGTTGCCCGGCTTCAGGCCTGACAATTGATTAACGGATCCAAACTGAGCGACAGACGTATCTGAAGACGACCAATTGACAATCGTAGTGAGGCTGCTGGTGCTGCCGTTGTTGAAGTGACCCGTAGCCGTGATGGGAATTTTCGTCCCTTGCGCGATGAAGGTCCTCTTGTCGGCGGCTGTAATCTCGATCGAAGTTAGATTGCTGGCGTCAACAGTCAATGAACTGCTGTCACTCACCGATTCGAATGACGCCGAAATATTCGTTGTGCCCAGATTTTTGGCGGTCACCAGACCGCTGACTGTGACCGTGGCAATGGAAGTTGAACCTGAGCTCCAGGTTGATACGTTAGTGACGTCTTGCGTTGTGCCGTCGGAGAAGGTTGCGGTCGCGGTGAATTGCTGGCTGACATCCAGAGCCATATTTGTCGGACCACTAACAACCAGCGACGTGGCATTGGCCGACGTTACGGTTAACACGGCGGTGTTTGAAGTGATTGAGCCGGAACTCGCGGTGATGTTGGTACTTCCCGCCCCTACACCCAGCGCTAACCCCTTGGTCGGAGTGGTGTCGCTGATGGTCGCAACCCCAGCGTTTGAGGAACTCCAGCTGACGCTCCCGGTGATGACTTGGGTGCTGTTATCACTGTAAGTGCCGGTCGCGACAAACTGCCATTTGGTCGATGCCGCAATAGTCTTACTGGCGGGCGTAATCGCAATTGAAACCAATTTCGGGGCGATGGTCACACTCGCCGAACCGCTGATTCCACCCATGGCGGCGGTAACCGACACCGCACCGGCAGCTGTCGCCGTAAGTACCCCACCCGCGCTCACTGAGGCCAGACCCGCCGGAGATGCGCTCCAGGTCACTGACGAGGTCAGGTCTGTGGTGCTGCCGTCCCCATATTTGCCTGTGGCGGTCAGCTGAACGGTATCGCCAACCGTCGGATTGGCATTGGCCGCGCTCACCTTGATGGAAGACAGCTTCGTACCGCCCCCACCGTTTCCAGAGCCTCCGCCAGCGCAGGCAAAAGTGGCCAGCAGGCAGCTAAGTACGATGGCGAACAGTCCGTTACGAGTTGAGGCGATGTGTGAAGAGTTCATTGCACCGAGCCTAGGAGCAAGGGAAGAACCAAAGTAGCGGCCGTAACTCCATCATTCTGAGTAGCTGGATCGAATCGCCGGGAACGCGGCGTGGGGGAAAAAGGAAAATTATTGCCGCGGCGGAGGCGAAACTTTTTCCCGTTGTGCCCAAAATCCAAGTGATTGGCGAACGGAACCATTCCAGGGGTGCGATCCTCGCCCCGTGCGACAGCTATCGCTATACGACATACGACGAAATGTGCGTGCTATTCTGCCTTATCGAGATTTGTACCATGTGGTATGCAAGCCAATCTGAGGGTAATATCCAGCCGTGAGCCTGACTTGGCTTGAAAAATGCTGGCGAATCAAGCGCCTGACTTGGGGTGAAGTGCAGACCCGGGCGCGCCAGGAATTAGGCAAGCGCCTGGACGCGGCTCTTCCTCGCCACACATTTCGGCCTGATCGAATTCAGGTCATCGAAGCCGGCCGTCGCGGCAATTTCTTCTTCTCGCAAACCGACATCCCTGAACGCGTTCGCCTGTTGCGCGACCATTTGCCGGCCGAAGTCGATGCCATCCTCAGTGAAGCCGACGAAATCTGCCGGCATCGGTTTCGTTTGCTCGGATATGTTGATCTCGGCTACGGCGCTGAAATCAATTGGCATCTCGATGCGGTGCACGGCAAGCGCTCGCCACTCAAGCCCTGGCACAAAATCAACTTCTTTGATTTTGAACAGATTGGCGATCACAAGGTAATCTGGGAACTAAACCGGCATCAGCACCTGGTTACTCTTGCCAAAGCCTGGCTTTTGACCCACGACGCACGTTACTCGAATGAACTGACTTCCGAGTGGTACTCGTGGCAGAAAGCTAATCCTTATCCGCTCGGCATCAATTGGGCGAGCAGCCTGGAAGTGGCTTTCCGCAGTTTGTCTTGGCTCTGGGTCAGTCAGCTTCTCGCGGAATGTTCTGATCTGAGCAGCCAGTTTAAATCTGACCTTCTTCGCGGACTGGCATTTAACGGTCGCTATATTGAGCGATATCTTTCCACATATTTTTCGCCCAACACGCATCTGCTGGGCGAAGCTGCCGCGCTTTTCTTCATCGGCACGCTGAACCCGCAAATCCCGACGGCGGATCGTTGGAAGAAAAAGGGACTCGAAATCCTATTGCAGCAAGCTGAAACGCAAGTACACCCAGATGGCGTTTACTTTGAGCAATCTTTCTATTATCACGTGTACGCGCTGGATTTGTTTCTTCACGTCAGGCTGCTGGCATCGCGAAATGAAATCGATGTTCCCGCGAATTTTGATGAAGTTATAAAGAAAATGC
>Ga0134126_10004370_pt1 | contig 17679 bp, 15 predicted proteins | sample KB31752_FD_96881 | JGI IMG/M metagenome (GOLD analysis project Ga0134126, IMG submission 96881) | Terrestrial soil microbial communities with excess Nitrogen fertilizer from Kellogg Biological Station, Michigan, USA - KB3-175-2 | ecosystem: Environmental > Terrestrial > Soil > Unclassified ...
ACGGGCGGCTAAGAATGTAGCCCTGTACTGCTTTGCCATCTGCGCCATATCTGCCATCATCGGAAGCTGGATACTGCGGCTGTTCGGCCTCTCGATCCCCATCGTTCAACTGGCAGGGGGCATCCTGATCTGCCGCATGGGCTGGCTGCTGCTCACCTCCGACGACCACGTCCAGGGGGACAAAGAGAAGGCCCAGCCTACCACCCGCACGGAAAACATAGACGATATCCTCTTCTATCCCATCGCCTTTCCCATGACTACCGGCGCTGGCACCATATCGGTCATTCTGACGCTCAGCGCACATGAGGGCGAGCGTAACCTTATGATCGATTTCTTCAACCTCGGCGCCCTGTTCATCGCCATTCTCCTCATCTGTATCCTCATCTATATCTGCTATGCCAACACCGCCCGGATCATTCACCGGTTGGGGCCCCGTGGCGAACAGATCGTCAACCGGCTGAGCGCTTTCCTGGTGTTCTGTATCGGCATGCAGATCGGATGGTCGGGCATTCATGCCCTGCTTACAAGCAAGCCCTGATCTCGGCCAAAGTTTCGGTGAAAGTTTTTTCCTCGCGCACGTCCCTTCGCCATGCCAACCCTCTTTCGATGAGATCAATCTCCCGCACCAGCGTCGAGCCCTCTTTGCCTGCCTCGCGGCCCAGGATAAATACCGTATCGGAGATGGCAACCGCCGTGGCGATATCGTGCGAAACGATGATCAGCGTCTTCAGATCATCCGATAACGACACCTGCAACAACAGCTCGACCACCTTATCGAGTACGCAGATATCCAAACCGGAGAACGGCTCATCCAAGAGCAAAAAGTCCGCCCCTTTCAACAATTGCTGAATGATGCTCACCCGCTGCTGCTGTCCGCCGGACAACTGAGCAGGATAACAGGACAGGACGTCGCCGATATCGAAACGTTCCGCATACTCGCGGATCGCATTGTCCTCTTTGCCGGTGAGCGCCCTGTTTTGACGCGCTGCCAGCATCAGCGATTGTCGCACCGTCCTCCACCCGAACTGATAATAGTTCTGGAAGATCACGCCCATATCGCCCGGATGGACCGTCCGCTCCTGCCATACTTCGATCCCTCCGCCGATCGTCTCCGATGGCCGCCTCTCACGGATAACCACCGATCCCGAACACGGTTTTTGCAAACCCGATAATATGCGGAACAATTGCGTCTTGCCGATCCCGCTTCTCCCCACCAGCGAGACTACCTGTCCCTGCTGCAGACCGGGACGCACGATATCCCGGATACAGAAATTGACGTCATGCAGGATAGATTTGGAGCCATAGGAAAGAGAGACATTCTTTGCCTGTAATAAAACTTCTTGTTTGGTATAGGGTGTCATATGTGTTTATTGTTTGGTATATGGAAAGATCCAACGACGCAATGTTCCCAGCATGTAGTCGAAAAAAAGCCCCAGCCCGAAGATCACGGCCTGCAGGGCAAGCACATGTGTCATGTCGTTGTATTTATTGTATTTGATCAGCAGAACACCGATGCCTCCTTCGCTCATGCTCAATCCCTCGACCATCGTGATCATCATCCAGGCAATGGCGAAATTCTGCCGGATGATCTCGAAGACCTGGTCGGCCTTGCCAACGATGATCACCTCATACAGACTTTGCCAGCGGCTATAGCCAAGGGTCTGACATAACTCGTACTCCTGCCTGGGGATATGGCTGATGACGGCCAGGAATGAAGTGGTGAAGAAAGGCACGATGCCGAAGATCAACAGCGACAATTTCAAGGCGCCTCCATCCCGGGTCAGCAGGGTAAAGACGAAGATCAGACCCGTCAGCGTCAGATACCGGCATTTCACCACCAGTTGCGCTACCGATTGGAAAAAGGGGATGACGGACAGATAAGCGAAAAACAGCGTGATAGCGACAGAATAGAACAATGCCTTGAGCGTAAGCAGCAGGCTCACCAGCAGGTCGTCCAGGAGCAGCCTGGATGTCAGCAACCCGCCCAGCGCTTCCCCTATATGTAAAGGGTGGGGTATCAAACCCGACGGGCTCAGCTGCCAAACGAGCAGTGTGAATAGTGCCTGCGATACTGCCATGATCAGAAAATTCACACGGCTTATGGTTGCGAAAGGTTTGAACATACGGTTGGTTTATGACCGGAGGCTTTTACAGCCTCCGGTCGATGAATTAATAATTACTCTCCAAGCACGATCTCCACGCGGCGGTTGCGGCTTCGGCCCGCCTCAGTGCTGTTGTCTGCGATAGGTTTGGATGAACCGAAACCCTTCGTCTCGAGGCGGTCGTCTTTAAGACCCTTGTGCGTCAAATATTCCTTCACACTGGCCGCTCTCTTTTCCGAGAGAGGGACATTGGTCTCATCGCCGCCGATATTGTCGGTGTATCCGTATACTCCAACCTTCAAACCTTCGGCGACGACGGCGGATTCGAATATATCGTCCAACGTCTTATACGACCCGGGACGGATGGTGGCCGAGCCCGTCAGGAACTCGATGTGGTAGGATCTCGAAGACACCCGCGCCGTGATCTGCGACGCATACTGGGTTTCGAGAGCCTTCCCTTCCAGCAGATCGGGGTGATTGGAGATCACACTGAGCAGGAAAGATTTGTCCACTGCCTTTTCATAGGGAATGAAGCTGGGCATGAGGGCGGGGTACATCTTTACCATCAGGTTGCCGAACGTATTGTAGACGGCTTTATAGCGGTCGACCTTATCGCTGCCCAACCCATAGGTATTGGCCATGTCGGCGAGATTGAACACCGCGGACCCGCCCAGGTTCACCTTCATACCCTGTATATCCTGCTCTTCGACGCCATTGTAGTATTTCAGCCAGTAGTCCGCGTTCTGCTCCTGGTAGACCGCGGTACTGACCTGCGCAGCAAACTTTTTAGCTTCGGTGAAAGATTTCACCTGGTCGCCGGCCTGCGCGAGGGCGATGATCATGTTCTCGATATCGGTACGGTGATCATAGGCCCACTTCTTGATGGCAATCGTCTGGTTCGGCATCTGCGACGCATATTGCCGTGTACTGGCAATGGTCACCAATCCGCCCTTTTTGGTCGCCACATTCACGTCGCCCGGCGTCCACGTCGCGACGGCATCCACACCAAGCGCGGTGTCTCTCCCCGTAGTCCGGCCGTTGACAATAATCTTCCTGCTTTCCGTATAGCCGCTTATATATTTGGTCGGTGCATCCAAAAAATCGCTGGCGGCGATCAGGTTGATCGCGTCTGCGTCATAGGTGGTCTCATCCGGGTTAACCTTGATGCCATTGTCACCTGCCCATTTCAGAAGGATATTGACGTCACCGTCGCGGAGCACACCGGCTACGCATTTACCCACGGCATTATGAGGGTCCTGTTTCCACGAGGGCGGCCCCATGATCTGGTCTTCGCCATAAGATTTGCCATGCGCTATCGGCAGAATGATGGGCTGATATTCGGGACCCAGAGGTTCCAGCTCTTTCGACAGGGCCGTCATAAAGGCCGGCATCCCATCGCCCATAAAGGTGATCAGCACGCCCGGGGTATTCGGGTTGGTCCTGAACTCACCGGCGAACTTCACGAGATCTGCCATCTGCTTGTTGCAATCGTCCTGACGGATATAAGTGATATCCAGGTTGGCCTTATCGAACAGAGATCCCTTCGTGGTCCGTACGCCGCCATTGGCATACATACCCGAGAATTGAGAATTCCAGGCCATGCGTTCCCAGGTGATCCTGGTTCCCCCATTCACGGCTACCGTGGAAGACGGGAGGGGTAAAAGAATGGCGTGTGCATTCAACGAAGCCTCGGGGGCATCGGGAAGCGCGACCTTGCCTACTTCCACGGCCTTGCCCGCATCTTTGGGCCGACCCTGGTACCATTTTACGGAGAGGATGCCTCCCGTTACGATGATGGCGATGACTAAAAATTTTCCGGCGGGTTTCAATTTGACTGACATATACTTGAATTTTTAAGGTTAAAAAATGGTTTAATCCAATAATCCCTTGAAGCGATCGGGCACGGTCACGTCTTTCAACCTTCCTTTGTCACCGCTTCCGGCCAGGGCCGACCCGGCGTAATGGAAATCCTTGCCCAGATCGAACCGGTTGATGAGCTCGATCGCCTGCGCGGATTTGGCCTTGTCTTCCAATACCTGGTCGTCCATGAATCGGGAAGTGACATCGATGGCCGATTTAATGTGCCCGATCTTTTCGCCGATGCGGACCTTCAGCAACGCCAGGGCCTTTTCGGCATCCCGGTTCAGTTCGTCGTCGCCCTTGAAGGCCTTCATCGCACTCGTCACTGCGGAGAGTCCGGTGGTGACGGAATAATAGAGGTCCTTCTTGGCCTCCAGATCGAGCTTTGCGTCCTCGAGCATGATCCCGCTTTCTTCATAAGCGGCGTCGGCAAACTTTATCAGCTTGTTGAGGTCGCCTACTATCGGGGTCACGTTATCGATATACTCACGGCAACGCATGACGTTGTTGGTATAGAGGCTGACCTGGCGGGAAGAGCCGTTCTCGGATTGCAGGATCTTCACCTTCTGGATGTTCAGCTGCAGCTCTTTTTCTTTTTCGCCGAGCTTATCCATAAGCTCGCTTTGCTTTCCCTTCAATCTTGCCGACTGTTTGTACAGGATGTTCCTGTCCTTATAACCCTGCTCGATCTTGGTTTGCAGGATACTGAAAGGGTTAAGCTCGATGGCCAGCCCGATGGAGTAATTTGCCACAAACTCCGAAAGGTATTTCAGCGCGCGCCAGAACTTCCGGTTGGAAATGGTTAAAAGCAGGAAGCCGCATACGATGCCGCCGATCACCAGGTTGACGAGGTTCCACGTCACCTTTACCAGCCAGGGCAATACATAGGTCATAAACCCGTAGGTGAGTCCGGCCAGCAGGGCCAGGCCCACGACGGTCGTGGCGACATTTTTCGGTTCGCTGAACCACCCGGGTGTTTTTGTTTTTTGAATCAGCGTGTTCATGGTCGTTTGAGTTTTAATTATGATAAATAATGGTTGATCTTTTCGATATCTTTCTCTATCTGCTGCCGCCGGCGTTCGCATTCGGCAGTGTAAGCGGTGCGGCTGCCCTCCAGTTTTTCCTGGTTCTCCCGGATATCCTTCTGCATCGTGCCGATCTGTTTTTGCAGTTCGAGTATCTCTTGTGAGAGCTCCTGGATCCGGCGGTTCTTTTCTTCGGCTTCGGCGGACCTGTTCTGCACTTTTTCCTGCAGGGCCGAGTCCACCGTTTTTTGAAAGGACCCGGCATCCTCGCCGAGGACACGCAGGTATTCGCCGGCAGTCGAGAGGAGCTTGTCTTTGTCGAGACCTTGCGCCTGCAATCCGGCGAACGCGGCTACATATCTCGACCGCTCGTCGGGTATCACCTGCATGGCGACGATCATCCGGGCGAATTCATAATAATCCGGTCCGGGGATATTCGCATCGGTGAACAGCTTGTCGAAATGGGCGGTAAACCGCTGATCGCCCGGTCCGTCGCCTGCACTCCCGGCAAGCGGAGGTTGGTTCGGTAAGGAAGCGGCCGCCGCGGCTGTATTCGCGGTCTCCTCCGCCCTGTTATTCGGTTGTTCGTCACCGTTATCAACGAAGACCGACAGGATCCTTTTGCCAATGTTGGCCATAGCTATAGTTTTAGATGGTTAAAAAATGCGGATTATTGGAGGAGCAGGCGGGACAGCATCATCCCCTCCCGCCAGCCGGACCGAACGCAATTCTTTGCGCGGATGCAAGCCTTTGCTGGCCTGTCTTTAGCAGGGCGGGCCGTCAGTTGACGGTAAATAATGGATATGAGAAGGGTGAACAGGATGGCTGCCACCCCGATGAGCTTTTTCATGTTTTTTTCAAGCTTGGCTTGACTCTCGTTATGTTATTAGTGGGAAGTTTAGCGGAAAAAAAGGTTTTCCGTCAGAACGCATCAGCTATGTGGAAGAAATTTCATTTTACAGGGGAGGCTGGCTCCGTTTGTTTTGATGAAGTAAAGTTAATACGGGTTTGTGCCTCCCTGTTAGTATATCCGGTAGGAGCGGCTCGTTTTATGTAATGACGGCTCCCCTCCTGTGATAAGCGGCAAAATAGGTGGTTGAATGACAAATATCGGTGATCGGCGGCGGTTTCTGACTGACGAGCGGCTGCTGGACCCCACCAGCGGCAAGATTTGAAAACCTATGGGTGTTAGCTTGTTACGCCGTTGCATTTTATTTCACCCGAGCATTGGGCAAATCGTCGCATCCGGATTCGAGAGCCATCGTAACGAACCCGAACAAGCGCAGGACTATTGGGTGAAGAGGACGCGACCCCGCCCGTTTTCTCAACAGCATCGGCGTAGCGGCTTTCATCGTTAAGTATCGGTTGTTTCGGGAAGACGCCGCGAAGGTGCCGGTAGGGAAGAAGTAGGGACAAAAAAATCCCCGGTAGGAATACCGGGGATGTACTAATCAAAGTTCTTTTAACCATTAAACCTTATCCTATGAAAAGCCAAAATTACGTCGGCCGGACGGCATTTGCCATAAATGATTTCAAGGTTGTTCATACTTTAGGAACTAACCTCAAAAAAACCTTGGGAAATCACTTAAAAATCCCTGGTTTTTCATTGCCCATGCAACGCCGCTGCGGTCAATCGGGCTACCCGCTAAGGGTATTTTGGACGAATACTGCATTTTTCCTGCGGTATGCGCTCGAGAGAAAATCCTAAAATTCTGGTTACGAGGCAACACGAAATCCTGAGAACCCGTTCTTTTTAGTATCTTCACCGGCTAACTATAATTTCTAACAGGCGCTATGTCAAAAAGAACCGACTTTGTTTATTCCGTTGACGTGGAACCCCATCGGATCCGTACCAGGCAGATCCTGAAGCAGCATCCGGAAATGAGAAAACTCATCGGGAAGAACAAATACACCATCTTCGCCGTTTTGGGCCTGGTCCTTTTTCAGGTGCTCCTTGCCTGGCTCGTAAAGGATCGCTCATGGTGGATCATTGTCGGTGCAGCCTATCTGCTGGGCGCCTTTGCAGATCATTCCCTGTTCGTGATGATCCACGAGTGCGCGCACCATTTATTGTTCAAGAACCGGGCGGCCAACCGGCTTGCCGGCATCCTCGCCAACCTCCCGCAGCTGTTCCCCAGCTCGGTATCATTCGAGCGCTATCATATCAAACATCATTCTTTTCAGGGAATACATGAGCTCGATGCGGACCTGCCCAATCGCTGGGAGGCGCGGCTGATCAATAACTTTTTTATCGGAAAGGTCATCTGGCTGTTGTTCTATCCGCTTTTCCAGGTATTCCGCATCTCCCGCATACGCGAGGTCAAGCCATTCGACAAATGGGTGGCGCTCAACTGGGTGGCGGAAGCTGCCTTCATCACCGGCATCTGGATCGCTTTTGGTCCGAAAGCCATCGCATACCTGCTGCTCAGCTTCTTTTTTTCGGTTGGGCTTCACCCCCTGGGCGCCCGTTGGGTGCAGGAGCATTACCTCACTCATGACGATCAACAGGAGACCTTCAGCTACTACGGCGTATTGAATACCGTCTCTTTCAACGTCGGATATCACAACGAACACCACGATTTCCCTTCGATCCCCTGGAACCGGCTGCCCCTTATCAAGAAGACAGCGCCTGGTTTCTACGATAATCTTCAATCGCATAAGTCATGGACCCTGTTGTTCTTCCGCTTCCTGTTCGATAAGGAAATATCGTTGTTCTCCCGCGTTGTCCGGAAGGACAGGGGCAAGGTGGCGCTCACGGACCGGTCGATCCCGGACCGCGAGCTCGTCGAGCAGGCGTAACGCTAAATGAATACCCGCGTTCCCGAATTGAAACTCTCCCGGAACTCTTTCGGCGTACAAGTCTTTTTCTTCTTGAAAATGCGGTTGAAGTTGGAGATATTGTTGAAACCGCAGTGATAGGAGATCTCCGAAATGGAATGCGTCGTATCGATCAGCATCCGCGACGCATGCCCCAGCCTTATTTCATTCAGGCTATCTATGAACGTATTGCCCGTTCTTTTTTTGATAAACCGGCTGAACGACACTTCCGTCATACTCACCAGCCTGGCCACCTCTCCCAGCGTTATCGACTTATCATAGTTGTTGTTCATGTATTCGAATGCCTTTTCGATACGGCGGCTGTTGTAAGTAAAATGCTGATTCGTGAACGAGGCGTCCGACAAGGTCCGCATATTCCGGGAAGTAGAGAGATCATGAAGTATTGACAAAAGCTCCAGGACAGAATCGAAACCATTTTTCTGATTGAGCGAAAGGATACGGGGCACAAGACCGGCGGTCGTCTCACGCGAGAAAAGGATCCCTTTCTGAGACCGGTCCATCATGTTGCGGATAAAAGCCAGCTGATTACGCCGAAGCAGCTTTTCTTCGAAAAGATCTTTATGCCATTGGATCGTCACCTCCTTGATCTCCTCGCTTTTACACTGATGTGTAAACCAGGCATGATAAAGGTTGGGGCCCACCAGCACCAGCTCGACATCGTCGATGGTATCGATATGGTCCCCGACGATCCGTCTGGCACCCTTTGCATTCAGGATCAGATTCAATTCCAGCTCGTCATGATAATGAAGGGGAAAGGTAAACTCCTTTTTGACCCGCGAAAAAATGGTGAAACAATCGTTTTGGGTCAATGGCGTGATCTCACGAATGATATTCGTACTCATATTGCAATAGCGTTAGTTAAGGCGAAGGTTAAGGTAAGACAAAAACGGGATAAAAAAGTATATTCAGATGGTCTATTAAGGTTAATTTGATAAGTGATTATCTATCATTCTTGTATGACGGAGCGATGATCAAACGTGAACGAAAAATGAAATTTTGGGATAAAATAGTAGTAGAATAGTAAACGGTTGGACCCCTACCTTCGAAACCCGCGCCGGCGGCCCGTCACGCCGCCCAATGGGAGGAAATTGCTATTTTACCTGAATGAAATTACAGCTACCGGATCTTGCCATTATCATTGCCTACCTGGTGACTATGGTGGTCATTGGAATAAGGTTGCGTAAAAAGGCCTCAAAGAACAAGGTGAATTACCTGTTGGGTGGAAAGTCACTTCCCTGGTATATGCTGGGGCTCAGCGATGCTTCGGATATGTTCGATATTTCGGGCACGATGTGGATGGTGAGCCTTTGTTTCGTATATGGCATGAAGAGTATCTGGATACCGTGGCTGTGGCCGGTGTTCAACCAGGTGTTCCTTATGGTCTATCTCGCCCGTTGGCTACGACGGTCCAACGCTACCACCGGCGCGGAATGGATGGCTACGCGTTTCGGACAAACCGGCCCCTGGGTCCGTTCTTCCCACAATATCGTTGTTGCCTTCGCCTTGCTGAGCTGTCTGGGATTCCTCGCGTATGGCTTCGTAGGTCTGGGCAAGTTCATGCAGATCTTCATTCCCTGGGAGGCGGTCCGGCAGTATATTCCGTTCCATGTTTCTCCCGCCTATGTGCCCGATCTGTACGGCATCGTTTTTACCTTGTTCGCCGTCTTTTATGCCATTCTTGGCGGGATGCATAGCATCGTTCTGGGTGATGTCATCAAATATGCGATCATGACCGTCGCATGTATCAGCGTTGCCATTATCGCCATGCTTCGTCTTCACGAACACGCAAATGGCCTTCCGATTCCCAAAGGCTGGCTCAATCCCTTTTTCGGATGGCGGCTCGATCTCCACTGGAAGGGCATCGTGAAGGATGTCGGGGGGAAGATAAGCAGCGATGGGTTTTCCCCTTTCGGCCTTTTCTTCATGATGATGCTGTTCAAAGGGATCGCGGCCAGTCTGGCGGGTCCGGCGCCGAACTATGACATGCAAAAAGTACTGAGTACCCGCAGTCCCGGGGAAGCCAGCAAGATGAGCGGGTTCGTATCCATCATTCTCCTCCCCATACGGTATTCCATGATCATCGGCCTCACTGTGCTGGGGCTTATCTATTTCAACAACATCAGCGGCGAACTCGCGACGCCGGGAGGGACCGATTTCGAAAAGATATTGCCGGCTACCATCAACGCATTCCTGCCGGTGGGTCTCATGGGACTGGTGCTCACCGGTTTGCTGGGCGCCTTCATGGGCACTTTTGCAGGCACGCTCAATGCGGCACAGGCCTACTTTGTCAACGATGTTTATCTGAAGTATATCAACCCGTCGGCTTCCAACCGCCAAACCATTTCGATGAACTACCTGGCGGGTATCGTCGTCGTCGTCATAGGGATCGGGTTGGGGCTATTCGTAGAAGATGTCAATACGATCCTGCAGTGGATCGTATCCGGCCTCTGGGGAGGATACGCCGCGGCCAATCTCCTGAAGTGGCATTGGTGGAGATTCAATGCAGGCGGCTATTTCTGGGGAATGCTGGGGGGCATCCTTCCGGCCATCGCCCTCGCCTTCCTGAAATATAAAGGAGTACTGCATGGACTCGATCTGTATTACTGGCCGGTGATCTTTTTGCTGTCGATGGCTGGTTCGATCATCGGCTCTTATAGCTGCCCGCCAACCGATCCGGAGGTCCTGAAGAGCTTTTACCGTACCGTACGGCCATGGGGATGCTGGGGAACCGTTCACCGCCTGGTGCTGAAGGAAGATCCAGCTTTCAGCGGCAACCGGAATTTCAAACGCGACATGTTCAATGTCGCATTGGGCATCATCGGCCAGCTATGTCTGACCCTGCTTCCCATGTATATCGTGCTGGGACAAAAACTGTCACTGTTGCTGAACGTGATCCTGCTGCTGGCGATCGTACTCATTCTAAAAAAGACCTGGTGGAACAGGCTTAAAGATTATTGAATACACCATACTAAAATGACCACATGATGAATCATCATTTTAAAGAGAGAATGGCGCAGCTCAATAAACAATACTCCGAACTTATCCGGAGACCCAATGAGCCGCTGGTACCGGGTAACGGTATTTTCCTTCGTTACAAAAATCCGATACTGACCGCGGCCCATACCCCCCTTTTCTGGCGCTATGACCTGGACGAGCTCTCGAATCCCTACCTGATGGAACGGTTCGGCATCAATGGGGTCTTCAATGCCGGTGCCATCAAATGGAAAGACCGCTATGCCCTGATGGTCCGTGTGGAAGGCTGGGACCGGAAGTCCTTTTTTGCCATTGCGGAAAGTCCCAACGGTATCGACAATTTCAGGTTTCGCGATTCACCCATCCACATGCCCGGCTCGGGCCGGCCGGAAACCAATATTTATGATGTCCGCCTGACCCGTCACGAAGACGGCTGGATCTATGGGCTCTTTTGCACTGAAAGTAAGGACCCCGATGCGCCGGTCTCCGATCAGTCAGCGGCAGTAGCCCAGTGCGGAATTGCCCGCACCCTCGATCTTGTCGACTGGGAAAGACTGGATGACCTGCGGACGCGAAGTCCACAACAACGTAATGTGGTGCTCCATCCCGAATTTGTAGACGGCAAATATGCCTTTTATACAAGACCCCAGGAAAGCTTTCACGCGACGGGCACCGGCGGCGGCGTCGGTTTCGGTCTTTCAGATTCCATTACGAATGCCCTCATCGATTCGGAGACGATCATCGATCCCCGGCTTTATCATACGATCAACGAGGCCAAGAACGGCCTTGGACCCGGACCCATCAGGACAAGACTGGGATGGCTGCATCTGGCTCATGGCGTGCGTAACACTGCCGCCGGTCTTCGTTATACCCTTTATCTCTTCATGACCGATCCGAACGATCTCACGAAGGTCATCTACAAGCCCGGTGGCTATTTTATCGCTCCCCGCGGGGAGGAGAGGGTAGGGGACGTCTCCAATGTCGTCTTCTGCAATGGCTGGATAGCCGATGACGATGGTCAGGTTTATATCTATTATGCTTCCTCGGATACGCGGATGCATGTCGCTACCACCACGATCGAACAGCTGCTCGATTATGTCGTCAATACCCCCGAAGACGAAGGCAGCTCCGCGTCGTCGGTGTATTCGCTTCAACAGTTGATCGATAAGAACCTGGCGGCACGCGAAATTCTGCGGATTTTCCCGTAGGTTTGATCTAAAATCAGACCACAATGCGTTCCCTCTCCCGGATAGCTATACTGCTGTCGCTTTTCATCGGCACCGGCCTGCTGAGTTCTTTCCAGCGCAAACCCAAAAAAGTGATCTTTTTCGGCGATTCCATTACCGAACAAGGCGCCAAGCCGGGAGGTTATATCGTGAAAATGACCGACGCGATCGCCCAGAAGAATCTTGCTAACGATTACTCGCTCATCGGCGCCGGTGTAGGCGGCAATAAGGTCTACGATCTCTATCTGCGCATGGATGACGACGTCCTGTCCCAAAATCCGGACGTTGTGATCATCTTTATCGGCGTCAACGACGTCTGGCATAAGACACTGCTCGGGACGGGAACGGACATCGATAAGTTCGAAAAATTCTATATCGCGATCATCAACGAGCTTTTGGACAGACACATCCGGACTATCCTTTGTACTCCTGCCGTCATCGGCGAAAAGACGGATTTCACCAACCAGCAGGACGGAGATATGAACGCCTATTCACAGGTGATCCGCAACCTGGCCCAGAAATTCCATTGCGACCTTATCGACTTGCGCGAGATATTTCACAACTATGAGCTGAAGAATAACCCTGCGAACAAAGCATCCGGCATCCTCACGGTCGACAAGGTTCACCTCAATGACGCCGGCAACCAGCTGGTGGCGGATAAGATGCTGGAGGTGTTATTGTCCAAATAGCGTTTCATTTTCAAAACGGCCATTATGCAAAAGACCATACTGATCACGGGCGCCAACGGCAACCTGGGCGCTGCCACCGTCCGCAGATTTCTCGATAGGGGTTATAAGGTCATCGCTGTCGACCAATCCGGGACACACCTGGGATTCGCGGCGGACCATGATGATTTCGAGCTCCGGTCTGTAGACGCCGGCAATGAGTCCGTTGTCGGGGCGTTCATTGAGGAGATAATCGAGCTTTATGGCCGGATCGACGGGGCATTGCTCCTGGTCGGCGGGTTCGCTATGGGCGACATCGCTTCTACCGACAGCGAAGCCCTCCGGAAATTATATGCGCTTAACTTCGAGACCACCTGGAATTTTGCCCGTCCGCTGCTCAGGCACATGATGGAGAATGACTACGGGCGTATCGTCTTCATGGGCGCCCGTCCCGCTCTGATACCCGACCAGGGAAAACATGTGCTGGCCTATGCGCTTAGCAAGTCCCTGCTTTTCGAGCTTGCCCGACTACTCAACGCGACGGCAAAAGGAAAGAATGTCGTGACCTCCGTAATCGCTCCTTCCACCATCGATACTCCCGTCAATCGTCAAAGCATGCCCGATGCCGACCCGTCGGCCTGGGTCAGACCTGAGGAGATCGCCGCCCTGATGGATTTTATTTGCAGCGAAGAAGGGAAGGCGCTGCGCGAGCCCGTCTATAAGATATACAACAATTCCTGAAAATAAGCGGCCTCCGAAGGAGGCCGCTTATCTGTGTTTTCTAAACGGTTAAAACGCTGTTCCACCCCGCCACGCCATCCGGCTCACGAAGCCGGTTCTCGATGTCTTCCATCCACATCTTGGCATCGACCAGGAACTTGTAATAATACTTGCCCTTGGGCAGCATAGGGATTGAGATCTTCCAAAAACCATCTTTTGCCGGAGCCATTTGCAATTCGTCCGGTGCCCAATGGTTGAAGGAACCTGCCAGGCTAATGTGGGCTGCGGATGTCGCATTCACATGGTGAACGTAAAACTCGATCGTTTTTTTACGCCGGTTGATATACGGCGATTCGCGAAATTTCATAGCAACCCCCTTTTTTAGATTTTAAAAACGCTTTCTTTAGGATATACTCAAATAGCCAGCAAACGGGAATTCTACGAGTAAATGAATTTGAAGAGTGTACAAAATTTACACTTTTTTTTGGCATATTGCAATACGACCAGACATTTTTTTGCTAAATCGGTTTAATTTGTTTTTAATCGGTTGCGGGGGGCGGGTTCCCCGGGGATTGGATATATTTATATTATGGCAGAGACAAAGATTTTATTGGTTGAAGATGAGAAGAAAATCGCCGAATCCCTGCGAAAGGGGTTATCCGAGCAGCATTATGAGGTCGATGTGGCCTATGACGGCATCGCGGGACGAAAGCTCTTTGACTCCAACTCATACGATCTGGCCATCCTCGATATCAACCTGCCCCTCCTCAACGGCTATGAGCTGGCCCGTCATATCCGCAGCTATAATGAAGACATTCTGGTGATCATGCTCACCGCCATGAATACCACTGAGGATAAGATCGAGGGGTTCGAGGCCGGGGCCGATGACTATATCGTCAAACCCTTCGATTTCCAGGAGCTGGTGGTCCGGATCCGCGCCCTTCTCAAACGACTGCACCATCAGCCAGGCGCCGGGACCAATATCCTCCGGGTCGGCGATCTGATCATGAACCTCGACAGCAAGGAAGTCTCCCGCGAGGGCAGGAATATCCCATTGACCGCGAAGGAATTCCAGCTCCTCGAATACTTTATCCGCAATAAGAACAAGGTGGTCAGCAGGATAGATATCGCGCTCAACGTCTGGGACATCGATTTCGATACCAAGACCAATGTCATCGATGTCTACGTCAACTTTCTGCGAAAGAAGATAGAAAAGGACTTTTCTTCCAAGCTCATTTACACACAGGTGGGAATGGGCTATGTCCTGAAAGAAACCCCCTGACGGGCGGGACGCCTGTCCGCGAACTATTTGTGAAGATCCGCTATAAAATAATGCTCCTTTTTACCCTGCTTGTCACGGCGATCATCGTCCTGCTGACGGGTTCGGTGTATTATTTTGCCAAGCTCGAACGGAAACAGGTGTACAACAAAAGACTCCGGTCCAGGGCTTCCTACAACATGCAGCTTTATTCTCTGATGGGCGCCAATGCCGACGGCCTGCTCAGTCGGATGGACTCCGCCTCCATTTTGGGAACGATATCATCCCGAAGCATCGGCATCTATACCGATTACGGAAAGGTCCTCTATAGCTTCAACATGCCCGGTGCGCCGCCATTGAGGGTCTCCCAGTCCCTCCTGCAGGACGCAAAGACGAAAGGAGAAGTCTATTTCACGGTCGGTAAGTTGGAAGCCGTAGCGCTTCACCGCGAGGCCGCGAACAGGGATTTTATCGTCGTCGTGGCCGGTCATGACGACGACGGGCTCGAAAGGGTAGACACACTGAACAAGATCCTCGTGATCAGCCTGGTCCTCAGCATCTGTCTCACGGCTTTGGTGAGCTTCCTTTTCGCCCGTCAGCTGCTTCGGCCCATCGCGCAGATCATCCGTGAGGTAAAGGAAATCTCTTCCTTCGACCTCTCGCATCGTATCCGTGCAGGTACGGGCCAGGACGAGATGAGCCAGCTTGCCAACACCTTCAATGACCTGCTGGGCCGGCTCCAGGAATCCTTCGCCATCCAGCGCCGCTTCATCTCCAACGCCTCGCACGAGCTTTCGACCCCGCTTACCTCCGTCAGTAGCCAGGTCGAGGTCGTATTGCAAAAAGAACGCTCCGCGGATGAATACAAACAGGTGCTGGCCTCCGTCCGCGAAGACGTACAGCAGATGCGGCAGCTGACCAAAAGCCTGCTGGAAATAGCCAAGACCGGCTCACAGGGTGGCATCGAGCTCGGAGAAGTACGCGTGGACGAGGTGCTGATGAAGGTCGTCGCCGATGTAAAAAAGCTGAATACCGAATACAGCGTCGAGCTCGACTTCGGTGAGTTCCCCGAAGATGAAAAGGATTTTGTCGTTTTCGGCAATAGCGAGCTGCTCTTCATCGCGATCAAGAACCTGGTCGAGAACGGCTGCAAATACTCTATGGATAAGCGATCCGCAGTCGATCTCAGCTTTGCCTGGCACAAGGTCTATATCCGGGTGGTCAATCGCGGGAATGTGATCGGCCCAGACGAAATAAACCAGATCTTTCAACCTTTTTACCGGGGACAGGATACGGCTAATGTCCGCGGTTTCGGTCTGGGCCTGGCCATGGCCCAACGGATCATCGCACTGCACAAAGGGACCATCCATGTCGCCTCCGATGAGGCCAACGGAACACACTTCACCATCGAGCTTCCCGCCATCAAGATATTTAACTAGGGGAAGGGCACCAGCTCCGGATTTTTGCCGATATTCATCCATGCCCTGGATACAACCTACCAACCCTGTGCATAATCTTGCGGCTTCCGGCCTGGTGGCTGTTCTTCCCATTTTGGTGATCTTCTGGGCGCTGATCATCCGGAAGAGAAAAGGATGGCAGGCAGGGTTGCTGGCTATCGCAGCGGCTGCGATCATCGCCATCGCCGTCTACCATATGCCTGTTCACCTCGCCCTACTGTCCATGATCAATGGGGCCGCATATGGACTTTTTCCCATCTGCTGGATCGTCCTGACCGCGGTATTTCTATTCAACATCGCCGTTCGCAGCGGTCAGTTCGGGATCATCCGCAATTTTATGGCCGGCATCAGCGCCGACCGAAGGATACAAGCTCTGCTGATCGCTTTCTCCTTCGGTTCCTTTCTCGAAGGGACGGCAGGTTTCGGCGCCCCCGTGGCGATCACGGCCGCGATGCTGACAGGATTGGGTTTCGATCCGCTGTATGCCGCAGGTCTGTGCCTCATCGCCAACACTGCTCCGGTCGCCTTCGGCTCCATCGGAATACCCGTTACGGTCATGTCGCAGGTGACTTCATTGCCGGAACAGGCTATTTCGGAGATCGTCGGACGCACACTGCCCTTCCTCTCAGCATTACTGCCTTTTTACCTGGTGGTACTGATGGCCGGTTTCAAAAAAGCAAAAGAGGTCGCGCCAGCGGTACTGGTCTCGGGTCTCTCTTTCGCCATCATCCAATTCCTCACCTCCAATTACCTGGGACCCGCCCTGCCGGACGTACTGGCAGGGATCGGCTCCATCATCAGCCTGCTGGTTTTGCTGAGATTCTGGCAGCCACGGTCGATCTGGAGGTTTGCGGGGGAGGCGGGCGCTGAAGCGCCCGCCTCGGTCCAGGCGGCCGGAGGCCGCCTTCTCTGGGCCCTGAGCCCCTTCATCTTCCTTACCGTCATCATCATCCTGTGGGGACTCGCACCTGTAAAGAACTGGCTTACCGCCAATGGCACTCTTCAATTCGCCGTACCCGGCTTGCATAATGCCATCCGCGAATACGATGGTCCGCTCGTAGCGCACATCTTCCGGTTCAATTACCTGTCGGCTGCTGGCACCGCCATCCTTATCGCCGCGATCGTATCGCTGCTGTTTTCGGGTTTGACGCTCAGACAGGGCATGGCCGTCTTCGGACAAACGCTTCGGCAACTGGCCTTCCCGATACTGACGATCGCCGTCGTCCTGGCCTTCGCCTATTTGGTCAACGATTCCGGTATTTCGCAAACGATCGCACAATGTCTGGCCAGCACCGGTATCCTGTTTCCCTTTTTTGCGCCGGTACTGGGCTGGCTGGGTGTCTTCATTACCGGATCGGACACCTCATCCAATGCCCTCTTCGGCAGACTGCAGTCGGCAACCGCCTCCTCCATCGGCGTCGATCCGATCGTCACGGTGGGCGCCAATCTTTCCGGCGGTGTCATCGGCAAAATGATCTCTCCGCAATCCATCGCGGTGGCTGCCGCCGCGGGCGGCCTCGTCGGACGCGAATCGGCCCTTTTCAGATTCACGATC
>Ga0134126_10004371_pt1 | contig 17679 bp, 14 predicted proteins | sample KB31752_FD_96881 | JGI IMG/M metagenome (GOLD analysis project Ga0134126, IMG submission 96881) | Terrestrial soil microbial communities with excess Nitrogen fertilizer from Kellogg Biological Station, Michigan, USA - KB3-175-2 | ecosystem: Environmental > Terrestrial > Soil > Unclassified ...
AGAATAGCTCCGGCAGGAAGATGATGATCACCACCAGGGTGGCGTAGACCACCGGGCCCCGCACCTCGAGCGTGGCATTGCGGATGACAGCCAGGCGCGAGCGCGGCTCTGGCAGCTTTGCATTCTCGGCCAGCCGCCGCAGAATATTCTCGATGCCGATAATGGCGTCGTCCACCAACACGCCCAGTGCCACCGCGAATCCGCCAAGCGTCATGGTGTTGAGGGTCAGGCCCGCGCGGTTCAGCACCGCCACGGCCGCCATCAGCGAGAGGGGAATGGCGAGGAACGTGATCAGGGCTGCACGCCAGTCGCGCAGGAACAGGAACAGCACGACCAGGATCAGCACCGCCGCGATCACCAGCGAGCGCTCCAGGCTGGACAGAGCGCGTTCGATAAAATTGGCCGGACGATGCAGGGCCGGGTAGACGGTGATGCCTTGCGCCTTCAGCGCCGGAACGAGCTGTGCCAGCGCTTTTTCGACGGCGCGCGTGGTGTCCAGCGTGTTGGCGCCATACTGACTGGCAAGGGACAGAAGCACGCCCTTGCGGCCCATGATCACGGCATCGCCGGAACGCAGCGCGGGCGCTTCGGTTACGGTGGCGATCTGGCCGATGGTAATTGGCGTTTTGCCGCGCACCGCCAGCACCGCATCGCGCACCGCGCCGACATCCGGCGTGGGAACGGGGGTCTGGATCAGCACCCGCTGATGGGCAAGATCGACAAAGCCGGCGCCGCGCAGCGCCAGCGCGCCGCGCGCGGCATCGGAAAGATCCGTCAGGGTGAAGCCATAAGACGTCATCCGCTTCAGATCGGGCTGGATGTGAATCTCGCGCACCGCGCCGCCGAAGATGATGACATGGGCCACCCCCGGCACCGCCAGCAGCGCCGGCTTCATCACCCATTCGGCCTGATCGCGCAGCGCGAAAGGCGAAAGCTTGTCCGACACCAGACCGATCTTGAGCAGGTCCATGGTGCTGGAGACGAGCGGCGACAGGCGCGGAGTGTCTACCCCCGTCGGCAGGGTGCTGCCCAATTCGCTCAGGCGTTCGGAAATGCCCTCGCGCGCGGCATTGAGATCGATCCGGTCGGCGAACTGGATAGTGATGACCGACAGGCCTGGAATGGATTCGGAACGGATGGTGGCCAGGCCGGGTGTGCCATTGACAGCGTTCTCGATCGGCTTGGTGACCAGTTGCTCCACCTGCTCGGCGGTGAAGCCGGGCGCTTCGGTCTGGATGTCGGCGCTGGACGGCACGAATTCAGGAAATACGTCCAGCGGTGCGGTCTGTGTCGCCCACACACCCAGCGCCAGCGCGATCAGGGTCAGGGTCGCGATGGTGCCTGCGAAGCGCACGCACAGATCAACGAGCCAGCGCACGCTTATTCCTCGGCTTCGGTGCTGGGATTGAGTTCACGAGCCAGAAGCAGGCCGGCGCCGTTGATCACCATGGCCTGGCCGGGCTGAATGCCGTTTGCTTGCGGCAGGAAGTAGCCGCCGGTCATGGCCTTGGCGGGATCGATGGCCATCCGCTGGAATTTGCCGGGCTCCCGCTCCACATAGGCCCAGGCCTGGTTCTGGCCATAGACCAGGGCGGCAGTGGGAACCATCACACCCGCCATGGCCGCGCCGACCGGCACGTCCACCGTGACGTGCTCGTTCTGGGCCAGATCGCTGCCATCCACCAGGATATAGAAGCCACGGCCGGGAAAAGCCGGGTCAGCGGGCGCGTCCCAGACGGTATGGGCGGTCCAACTCTGGCGTGCCGCACCCAGCCGTGTGACCCGCACCTGACGCGGCATTTCATTGCCCAGCGCGCCCAGCGGGAAGGTGGCGCGCACCAGCACGCTGGCGCCGGAGGCGAGACGGGCGCGGAGCGTCGTCAGTGCCGGCGCGCCGCGTCCCAGCGAGGCTTCGGCCTTGCGCCGGGCCAGCATCAGTGCGGCGTCGTCGGCGGCGGCCTTGGCGTTGGCGGTTTCCACCACCTCGCGCGAAACAGCGGCTTCCTCACCGGTGGCCAGCGACCTGGCGCGGGCTGCGGCGGCCTGGCTTTGTGCCGCGGCGGCCTGGGCGGTCATCACATCCGCGTCAAGCTGGGCAAAGCTGTCCAGCGCCACCACCACGCCATAACCGCTGACGGTGGCGCGATAGCTGGCGGCCTGCGCCGGCTGTGTGGCTAGTCCCAAGCTTCTGATTTCTTCAGCCGTCAGGGAGACGCCGGTCTCCGTCCCGGCTTTCTCGGCCGCCGGCTTTTTTTCCTCGCCGTCCGGCTTGCCGCAGGCAGCCAAGGCCAGCAGCAACAATGCCGTGCAGAGCCGAAAATGGGCGAGCCCCCTCATGCCGCGATCCTAGCATCGTTTTTCGCGGACGCCGTGATACCGGCGCGGACCTGCGCGAATTTTCTCATGACTGGCCGATGCTCAATGGACCGGGTCTAGGATCAGCAGCTTGGCCGTTCCCGGCACGGTCTGGTACCGCTGCCGGTCGTTTTCCGGCACCGCGGTGTTGACCTTGGTGTCGGCGGCAACCGTGTAGATACGGCCGCTTGTGTGATCGAGCGCCATGGTGCGCGCGCCCTGCATGGTGGTGACCGGCGGCAAGGTCACGAACTGGCCGTCCTTTTGCGTTACGATGGACAAGGTGCCGTCGCGATTGGAGCTGAAGGCAAGGCCCCGCTGGCCATCGAACTCGGCAAAGTCGGTCCCGGCGCCGATCGGCAGCGTGGCCAACACATTGCCGTTACTGGCATCCACAACATCCATGGCCTTGTTGCCGCAGCTGGCGAACAGGCGCATATGCGCCCGGTCGATGGCCAGACCATGCGGCGTCTTGCAGCCGGTCAGCGGCCAATGGGCATCGGCGACATTCTTGCCAAGATCCATACGCACGATCTCGTTCTTGTCCTCGCCGTCCACATAGAATTTTCCGTTGCCCCCCAGCACGCCGAATTCCAGCGGGCCGCCGCCATCGATGCTGGCCACCAGCGAGTCCGACTTGGGGTCAATAACGTCCACCTTGCCGGAATCGCCGGTGATCACCAGCACATGGCCGCTGACGGCATCGTAGACAATGCCGTCAGCATCGGGCTCCACCTTGATGCGCTTTAATTCCTTAAGGGTCTTCAGATCGAACGCGATCGCCACGCCGGCCTTGCCGTCATCGGTATAGCCCTTGCCCAGCGCGGGAAGCGCCGCCGCGCCATGGGTAACGCCCCCGACATTGAGTGTCCCCGCAACCTTGCCGGCCTTGAGGTCCACGACCGTCATGGCCGGACCGTGCGCGATAAAAGCTTTCGTGCCGCTGGGGTCGAGCACGACATAGTCCCAGCGATCGGGCGCGCCGATCGGAATGGTCTTGGTTATCCGGTAGGTGAGGGACGGTTGCGCCTCGGCCTGTACCGCGCCGGCGGCCAGAACAACCAGCGCGGCGATCCATTTGCCCGCCATCTTTTTCCCTGAAACCTGGCTTCCGAAGATCAGGCTAGCGCCGCAATGCGAAAAAGGCGCGAAAGATTCAACGATGTTGGGAATTTGTATAACGCCACGCGCGGTGCGCGTCAGTCCGCAGCTTGCGGCGATGGCAATGTCACCGGAAAGGAGAGTGTGATGCCAAGCCCCGGCGCACCATCGTCGCGCAGGGCAATGTCCGCATTGTGCAATTCTGCGATGGCGGCCACCAGGGCAAGCCCAAGCCCGTAACCGGGCCGTGAGCGGCTGGCCTCGCGGCGGTAAAGTCGCTGGAACAACTTGGCATGCTCCTCGCGCGGCACGCCGGGGCCGTCATCATTGACCGTGATCACTGCCCGGTCCTCTGTGCGCGAAAGAAGCAACGTGATGCGCGTTCCTTCGGGCGTATGCAGGATTGCATTCTCGATCAGGTTCGACAGCAGTTGGATGATCAGGGCCCGGTCGCCACGGATCGATACCTCGGTCTTCAGCTTCAACTCCAGATGATGACCGCCGGCCTCGGCCACCGCGCCGAACACGTCCCGCACATGGGTCACAAGCGGTCCCAGCGCGATCTGGGTGAAATCGGCGCGGCGCGCACCGCCCTCGATCTGGGCGATGCGCAACAGGGAGGCGAAGAGCTGAAGGATCTCGTCGGTTTTCTCGATCGCCGCAGTCAGCGCCTCGGCATAATCTTTCGCCTCGTGGGATTCCTCGCGCGCCCGTTCCAGGCGCTGGCGCAAATGACTGACGGGCGTACGCAGGTCATGGGCGATGTCGTTGGTGACCTGACGCACATTTTCCATCAGCGCCGCGATGCGGTCGAGCATTTCATTGATGGTGCCGGCCAGCCGGTCCAGCTCGTCATGGGCGCCGCGTACGGGAATGCGCGCCTTCAGGTCGCCATCCATGATGGCGCGGCAAGCTCGCGCCATGGCATCGCTGCGTTGCAGGAAGCTGCGGCTGACCAGGGTGCCGCCGCCGATCGCCAGCAACATGGCCAGGGCGAAGAGCCAGGCCAGGGTCTGCAGGATCTCCCGCTCGGCGGCATGCACACGCTGAAGATCGCTGCCGGCATAGACGTAAAGACCGGGGGCGAGAAAATCGCCTGCCCCCAATATGTCATGGTCGGGACCTGTACCCGGCAAGGACACGATGCCGCTGCGTGGCGCCATCGGCGGCAGATTGCCGGCAACCCGCTTGCCGTCTTTCTGCAGCAGGAAGAAATCGGAAGCCCCTGGCGCGCTCATGATCTGCTCCAGCACTTCTTGGGCTTCCGCGATCCCCTGGGCGGCATAGCCGTTGCGCATCGCGGCAATGTCGGCACGGGAGAATTCCACGACCTGGTCGCGGAAAGCGCGATCGGTCATCACAAAGACCACGCTTCCCAGCACCAATACCGACAGCGCGAAAATGCCGGCATAAATCGCCGACAGGCGGAACGCTTCGGTATGAAGGAACCTAATCCGCACGCAGGACGTAGCCCGAGCCGCGCACGGTATGGATCAGCTCGGCGCCGAAGCCGCGGTCCACCTTGGAGCGCAGGCGGCTGAGGTGCGTCTCCACGATGTTGGTGCGGGGATCAAAATGCAGATCCCAGACATTTTCCAGCAGCATGGTGCGCGTCACCACCCGGCCGGCATTGCGCAGCAGATATTCCAGGAGCCGGAATTCCTGCGGCTGCAGCTCGATGTTCCTGCCGCCGCGGCTGGCGGTACGGCGGATCAGGTCCATCTCCAGATCCGCAGCGCGCAATCTGGTCGGCTCGCCCGCTTCGCTGCGCCGGCGGGTGATGGCATTGACCCGCGCCAGCAGCTCGGAAAAGGCAAAGGGCTTGACCAGATAATCGTCGGCGCCGCCTTCCAGGCCCGCCACCCGGTCGTCCAGCCCGCTCATGGTGGTGAGGAACAGGACCGGCGTCTGGCGGCCTTCCGCCCGAAGCTGCTTGACCAGGCTGAGGCCATCCAGTCCCGGCAGCATGCGGTCCACGATCAGTGCGCTGTGCTCGCCGGCACGGGCGCGCGCCAGGCCTTCAACGCCGTCATGCGCCTGCTCCACATTGTGGCCCTGATTTTCCAGGGCATGAACGATATGACCGGCGGTCTCGCGATCGTCCTCGATCAGCAACACTCTCACGGTCTGCTCCTTTGGTCGCCGCCTGCTCTGCTACTGTGTGACGGCGGCGTAACCAATAACAAGCCCTAGGCGGACTGAAACCGTATGTCGCGGCCAGGTTGATTTTTCGTATAGCCGCCGTCACCGCAACGTCAAACAGGCATGGGACTAGGGCGCCCGTAAAGACGGGCAGATCAATTCATGCGACCGGCAAGGGCGGCGCCGCCGAAGGGCGATTCCGCACATGGGAAGCATTTGCCCTGCATTTCAGAAGCAAGGGGATTTCATGCTTTCCATTCATGCGAGCCGGCTGCGCAATTCCGCCGCCATTCTGACGCTTGTCCTTTCGGGCGCTCTGGCCCCGGCATCGGCGCAACAGGTTGCCGCCAATGCCAACAGCTTCACCAACACCAACTCCGCCGGTGAGGTCGAGACGGTGGTGGTGACGGGCACGGCCTTCGATCCGGAGACCGCGCCGGCCAAGTCGTCATTGGACACGATGGAGCCCCAGACCATCATCAGCAAATCCTATATCCAGGATTCGGTGGCGGCGACCGGGACCTACACCACCATCCTGGCGATCGCGCCCAGCATGACCGGCACGGACCTGAATGGCCCCGGCCTTTCGGATGGCGGCGTCAAGAACACGCTGCGCGGTCTTTCCGACGGCAATTTCGGCATCAATTTCGACGGCGTGCCCTTCGGTGATACCAACGGACCCACGCACCATTCCCAGTCCTATTTTCCGGCCAGTGCCATCGGTGACATCGTGGTGGACCGCGGTCCCGGCAACGCCGGCAATATGGGACCATCGACATATGGCGGCTCGATCAACCTTTTCTCGGAAGCGCTGACGGCGGAGAGCCATGCCCGGGTGAGTGCCATTGCCGGCAGCTGGGGCACAACATTGCTCAACGGCAATTATCAGACAGGCGATCTGCAACTGGGCGGCCTCGGCGACCGCCTGATGGTCAATTTCCAGGACACCAACTCGGCCGGCTATCTTACGCACCAGACCAGCGCGGCGCAGAATTACCTGGTCAAGAACCAGCTCGAGCTCTCGCCCACCTGGACCGTCACCTTCTTTGCCAATTTCAACGGCCTTTTCCAGGGGCTGGAAGACAATTCCGGCGCCACGGCGGCCCAGCTTGTCGCCTATGGGAAGGATTATTCACTGCAGACCACCAATCCGGCGGCGGGGACGTACTATGGCTACAACCATGTCCATAAGAAGACGGACCTGGACTATGTGCGGGTGCAGGGCGATCTAACCAGTACCATCCATCTCAACAACACGTTTTACAGCCTTGCCTATGTCAACAAGACCTTGAGCACCACTTCGGTTCAGCAGACCGCGGCCGACATCGCCAAGGGTATCACCGAAGGCAATGGCAGCATCGTCAACGGCGTCAGTTTCCCCAACGACGTGCCCGGCTATACCAAGCAGAATGCCTATCGCAACTGGGGTAACATTCTGCGGCTTTCCGGCGATTACGATTTCGGCTGGCTGAAAGGACAGGTGCGCACCGGCGTGTGGTGGGAACATTCCTCGTCCCAGCGCGAGCGGTCCGATTTTGACGCCACCAAATGCTTTGCCTCGGCCGACTGCAATCCCTGGCATGACAACAGCTTCGCGGATTCGCGCCTGTTCACCGGCCAGAAGACGCCGACCTCTGCCTTCGTGCCCGGGCGCGGCGGCTACTTCGAATATATCGAGCATTCAGGCTGGGATCAGTATCAGCCTTTCGTCGAGCTGGAGATGAAGCCCACCGACGACCTCACCATCACACCGGGTTTCAAATATGTCTGGTGGAATCACTATGTGAATGCGCCGCTGGAGCAGAAGACCAAGCCGGTGGTCCCGGTCGTGGCCTCTTTCACAACCACCCGCGACCTGCCGTTCCTGATGGTCAACTACAAGATCCAGCCGAGCTGGAGCGTCTATGCCCAGTATGCCCAGGGCATCTATGTGCCGGACATCAGCGCCTTCGAGCAGTCCGTGCCCAGCGCGGTCTTTCCCAAGGCGGAGACCACCACTAACTATCAGCTCGGCACCGTCTATTATGCCGACAACTGGACCTTCGACGGCGACATCTATTACATCGGCGTGGACAACAATATCTCCTTCCAGTCCTGCACCTCGCCCCCCTTTACCGGACCGGTGGGCGAGACCTGCGCCACCAACACGGGTGCCGCAACCTACAAGGGCATCGAGGCGGAAGGCACTTATGCATTCCAAGGCGATCTGGAAGGTTTGGCCGTCTTCCTGAATGGTTCGCTCAATTCCTCCAAGAGCGGCGGCAAGTGGCTGAAGCAGGCGCCGATGTGGACCTCCGCCGGCGGCATTTTCTACAAGCGCGACTTCTGGAAGCTGTCGCTGATCGACAAGGTCGTTGGTCAGCAATATTCCGACAATGCCGACACACCCTTCTACAAGCTGGGTGCCTATAACCAGATGGACTTCAAGGGCAGCGCCACCTTCGACAATCTGGAGTTCAGCCTGGGTGTTTATAATGTGCTCAATTCGCGCAGCCTGGCCTCGGTCGGCATCAACGACAAGCAGCCCATTGGCGGCGCCAATGTCAACGATTACGCCAATCGGCTCAACAGCCTGGACCAGTATTACTTCCAGCCCTCGCGCAGCTTCCAGGTCGGCGTGACTGCGAACTTCTAGGAGAAGATCATGCGCATCGCGGTTCTTGTTCCTGTTCTGCTGCTCTGGTCGGCGTCGGCTCAGGCGGGCCTGCTGCAGCCGCAACAGTTCGATCCCTCGCATTTTCTGCCGCCCGCGCCGGCGCAGGATTCCGCGAGGACCGAGGCCGAATTGGCGGAGCTGAGAGCCATCGCTGCCGGCAGCAGCGCCGAAGAGAAGGCGGCCGCGGCCAAAGACGCGAAGGACGAGACGCCGGATATCTTCAATAACGTGATCGGCTTTGACATCGCCACCATGCCGGAGACGGGCAAGCTGCTCACCATGGTAGCCGATGAGGAAGAGACCGACAGCAAGGTGGCCAAGACCTATTACCATCGGCTCAGGCCCTATGGCGCCGATCCGTCTCTGAGAACCTGCGAGCCCGTCAAGCCGGGCAAGGCGGCCAAGCTGAATTCCTATCCGAGCGGCCACGCCACTCTGGCTTTCTCGATGGGCGTGGTTCTGGCGGAGCTTCTGCCGGCCAAGTCGCAAGCGATCCTGGCGCGCGCCGGCCAATATGCTGAACGGCGGCTGGTGTGTGGCGTACATTATCGCAGCGATATCGTGGCGGGGCAGCAGTTCGGCACCATTCTGGCGCTGCGGCTGATGGAAAATCCCGTGTTCCAGGGACAGATGGCGAAAGCCCGGGCGGAATTGCGCGCGCGCACCTAAGGACTTTAGGAAGCGCGGGACAGAGCCTCGGTGTCCGGCGCTTCCCGGGTGGCCCGCACTTCCTGCGGCAGCGCCCGATAGGTCCAGACATGGGCCGGCGGGAAATTGCGCCACACCACAGTCCGGGACAACTCCTTGCGGCCGGGCGCGATCGGCGGCTTCCAGCCATAGGAAAGCTGGATGAACCGCCCCCCGGAGTCCTGCACCGCCAGGGCGCGTTCGATCAGGGTCTTGCGCCGCCAGGTGGGAAAGTTCAAAAGCGGCACGCCCGACACCACGGCACTGACGCGGGCGTCAGTGGGCAGGTAGCGTTCAAAGGCAAAGGCATCACCCCGGATCACGGTTGCCTCGGGAAAGCGCTTCTGGAGCAGCTCCGCGAAGTAAGCGCCATATTCGACGATCAGCAGCCGTTCGGCGCTGATGCCGCGCGCCAGCAGGGCTTCTGTCACCACCCCGGTTCCTGCCCCCAGTTCCACCACCAGGCCGGGACGCAAGGGATCGACCTTTTCGGCCATGGCGGCTGCAAGAGCGGGGCTCGAGGGCGTGGGCGCCGAAACGCCACGCGGGTCCTTGAGCAGTCCGCGCAAGAAATCACCATAAGACATGCCGAGCCCTCGAAAGCTTCGCCGGGGTTGTGAAAGTGGCAACTTTTTCGGCGGCCTGGAGTTCCCGAAGCCGTGGCATTTCCCCTATCGCCTTCCCGTCTCCATCCCATGGAAGCGCGGATCGCCGAAACCCTGCCGGAGGAACGCGGCTGGCAGTTCGAGCCGAAATGGGATGGTTTCCGCTGCCTGGCCTACAAGGATGGCGCGCGCGCGGTGCTGATGGCCAAGTCGGGCAAGCCCTTGACGCAGTTCTTTCCGGAAGTCGCCGCCGCCCTCAAGACCCTGCGGGCCCAGCGCTTCGTCGCCGATGGTGAACTGGTGATACCGGTGGGAGAGAGACTCTCCTTCGATGCCTTGCAGATGCGGCTGCATCCGGCGGAAAGCCGGCGGCGCAAGCTGGCGGCGCAAACGCCGGCGCTGCTGGTGCTGTTCGATCTTCTGGCCGACGGCAAGAAAGACCTGACCGAAGCATCGCTGCCCGAGCGGCGGATGGCGTTGGAAAAACTCTTTGCCGCGTTTCCCGCCGGCTCGCCCTTTCGCCTCTCACCCTATACGCGCAGGCTTGCCACTGCCAAAGACTGGCTGAAGCTGGCGGGCCGCGGCGCCCTGGACGGGGTCATTGCCAAGCCGCTGGACGCTCCCTATCTCTGCGGCGAGCGCGCCATGATCAAGGTGAAGAATCTCAAGACGGCAGACTGCGTGGTGGGCGGCTTTCGCTATGCCGCCGGTTCGCGAGAGGTCGGATCGTTGCTGCTGGGTTTGTTCAACGACAAGGGCAAGCTGGATCATGTCGGCTTTACCTCCGGCTTTGCCACGCTCGATCGCCCGTTCCTGACACGCCAGCTTGAAGCGCTGAAAGGCGGGCCGGGCTTTTCCGGCAATGCGCCGGGCGGCCCCAGCCGCTGGTCTACCGAACGAAGCGGCCAATGGATGCCGGTGAAGAACAAGTTGGTGGCGGAGGTGCGTTACGATCATGTCACCGACGGCCGTTTCCGCCATGGCACAAAATTCCTGCGCTGGCGGCCGGACAAGGCGCCCAAAAACTGTACTTTCGACCAGCTTCAGGCCGAGGCGCGACCCTCCAGGGTAATCGCCGCGCTGATCAGGTCAAAAGCGTGAGGCAGGCGCAGCTTTTTGCCGGCGAAGCGGAGATCGAAGGCTTCCGTTATCAGGACGGGCTTTTTACGGCTGCCGAAGAACGGGCATTTGTGCGTGGCTTTGAAGGCCTGCCGTTCAAGCCTTTCGAGTTTCACGGCCATCTGGGCAACCGGCGCGTGGTCTCTTTCGGCTGGCGTTACGACTATAGCGGGGCGCGGCTGAAGAAAGCGGAGACGACGCCAGAATTTCTTTTGCCGCTTCGCCAGTTTGCGGCGCGTTTTGGCGGCGTTAAGCCAGAAGAATTCGCCCATACCCTGGTGACGGAATATGCGCCGGGCGCCGGTATTGGTTGGCATCGCGACAAGGCCCAGTTCGGAAAGGTGGTGGGGCTCTCTTTCTGCGCGCCCTGCCGCCTGCGCTTTCGCCGCAAGCAAGGCGAACGCTGGGAACGCCGCGCGATCGATGTGGCGCCCCGCTCGGCCTATCTGCTGGACGGCGAAGCGCGCCGCGTCTGGGAGCACAGCATCACGCCGATGGAAAAGCTGCGCTACTCGGTGACCTTCCGCACCCTGGCAGAGGGCTACACGCCTTCGCAATAGTGGTGCACGACCGGCGGGGCGGCGAAGAAATGGCCGACCGCGGCACGCCATTGCGTGAAATTGGCGGACTGTTTGAAGGCGACGGTGTGATCTTCCAAACTCTGCCACCACACCACCAGAATGAAGGTGCCGGGCTCCTCGATGCCCCGACGGAGCTCCAGCTTGTGAAAGCCCTTGGAGCTTTCGATGAACCGGCGCCCCTGGGCGAAAGCCGCAAGGAACCGATCAGCTTCCTCTGTGCGGACGGTAAAGATCGCTGTCTCCAATATCATGCTCGTTCCCACTTCAGGCGCATCAGGATAAAGCTCAAGGCAGCGGACAACAGCGCGCATCCCGCCATCAGATAAAGGCCGGAGGAATAGTCGGTTCCGCCCTGGACCGTGGCGCCCACAAGATAGGGGCCGAGAAAGCCGCCAAGATTGCCCGTGGCATTGATGGCGGCGATTGCGGCCGCCGCCATGCCCGTTTTCAGCATCATCGGCGGCAGGGACCAGAAGCAGACGGCCTGCGCATAAAGCCCGACGGCCGCGGCCGATAGCGCCGCCAGCGACCAAAACGAAGGGCCCAGCAAGGGCGCGGCGGCAAGGCCGGCGGCGGCCAGCAGCATGGCGGTCAAGGTATGCCAGTGCCGCTCATCGCGGCGGTCGGAGTGCCAACCCCATATCACCGCGCCAATGCCGGCCACGGCGAAAGGAATGGCGGCGGCAAAACCGACCTGGCTGTTGGAAAGTCCGGCCCCAGCCAGGATGAGCGGCAGAAACAGGCTGACGCCATACATGGCCATGGTGCGGCAGAAATAGATGGCAGAGAGCAGGCCGACCCGCCGGTCGAAAAGGGCGCGGATCTGCTCGCCCAAAGCCGCGTGCTGGTGGCCGCTTTCCAGTTGGGCTTCCAGCCAGTTCTTCTCGTCCTCGTTGAGCCAGCGCGCCTGACGCGGCCGGTCGCAAAGGCGCACAAGGATATAGAGGCCCAGCACCAGGGCCGGTACCGCTTCGGCGATGAACATCCATTGCCAGCCCTTGAGGCCGAATCCGTTCAGCGACAGGAGCGGCACCGACATCAGGCCCGCTACGGCATTGCCCATGGGGGCAAAGAAGAACAACACAGCGGTGGCGCCGGCGCGATAGCGCGGCGGAAACCAGTAGGTGATGTAAAGCAGGAGCCCGGGCACGAAGCCCGCTTCGGCGGCGCCCAAAAGAAACCGCGCCACGACAAAGCTGAAGGGTCCGGTGGCCAGGGCGGTGGCACCGGTGATCAGGCCCCAGCTGATCATGATGCGGCCGATCCAGAGACGGGCGCCCACGCGCTCCATCACCAGATTGCTGGGTACCTCGAAAACGAAATAGGCGATGAAGAATATGCCCGCGCCCCAGGCATAGGCGAGTGCGTCAAGATCGAGATCGCGGTTCATGGTCAAGGCGGCGAAGCTGACATTGACCCGGTCGAGCTGATTGACCAGAAACATCAGCGCCATCAGCGGTAAAAGCCGCCATGTCACCTTGGCCATGACGCGCCGTTCCAGCGCGCCAACGACTGGCGCGGCCGCGCTCAGCTTTGGCTCTTTTCGTAAAGCTGCGCCACCGCGGCGCTATCCTGCATCGGCCAGCCGTGGGCGAATTCGTGATAGCGCGCGGCGGCCCGGGCGATCAGCGGAAGCTCCAGGCCATGCTCTTTCACGAAGGCCATGACGTTGATCAGGTCCTTGTCGAGCTGGCGCGCATAGCCGCGCGGCGGCTCATAGTCCCGCGCCTGCTGCTGCGGATAGATGCGTTTCAACACCGTGCTGTCGGCCATGCCGCCGGCCAGAGCCTGGGGCAGGCGGGCGGCATCGATGCCGGCCGTTTCCGCCAGCGCCAGCGCTTCGGCCATCAGCACATAGCCGACCCCGACAATGGCCTGGTTGAGGATCTTGGCGGTCTGGCCGGCGCCAAGCGCGCCAATATGAGTGAGATTGGTGGCAAGGTCGGCCAGCACGGGTGTCGCCTGCGCGACATCCACGTCTTGCCCGCCCATCATGATGGTCAGGTTGCCTTCACCGGCCGCGGCGGGGCCGCCGGAAATGGGTGCATCCACCCAGTCCATCCCGGCCTCGGTCTTCAGCCGCTCCGCCAAGGCCAAAGTGCGGTCCGGATTGATGGTGGAACAATCGATCAGCAGTGGCGCGCCGGATTTTGCGCGTACCAATCCTTTTGGGCCAAAGCAACAGTCCGCCACCGCATCGCCGTTGAGAACGCAGAATATGACGATGTCGCTGGCTTCGCGCACCTGGTGCGGGCCCTCCATCACGCTGACGTCCGCCACTTCGCCATAACGTTCCGGCTCCAGATTCCAGACCGCGACCTGCCATCCGCGCGAGACCAGACGGCGAACCATCGGCGCGCCCATCAGGCCAAGGCCGACAAAACCTATCCGTGGCCGCTCATTCATCGTCTTTCCTCATCCTGGCAGCCGATAGATGCGCCGCGCATTGCCGGCAAACAGCCGGGCCTGCACCGTCGGTCCCAATTTTTCCGTGGCCCGGGCAAATCCGGAATAGATGGTCGCGAGGCTTCCCGTCAGTCTATCCACCGGGAAGTTGCTGGCGAACATGCAACGATCCTCGCCGAAGATCTCGATCGTGTCCAGAATGACGCGTTCATTACGCGCAAGGCTCCAGGCGTGACCCGGCTCGCCCAACCCGGAAATCTTCACCGCCACGTTCGGGGCAGCCGCAAAAACTTTCATGGCCGCGCGCCAGCCTGCAAGTTCATCCGCGCTGCGATCGCGCGGCAGGCCCGTATGGTTGAGGATGATGGGAATGTCCGGATGGCGCGCGTTCAGTTCGGCGGCCTCCGGCAGATGCCACCAGGGTGTCTGCAGATCGAAAGACAGACCATGCCGCGCCAGCAGCGCATGGCCGCGGCGCCAGACCGGATCGCCCATCGAACCCCTGGCATTTTTCTCGACTGCGTCGGGCGCAAGCGCCGCGCGCGGCTTGTGCCGTACCCCTCGCACACGCGGAAAAGCGGCTTGCTGCGCCAAGATCTCAGGCGCGTCGTCGCGGTCGAGCGTGACATGACACACCATCACGCTGGGCAGGCCACAGGCGTCGGCCAGTCTGTGCACCCAGCGCGTTTCGCCCACGGGATCACGGCGATCCCATTCGGTCTCGACAAAGACCGTGCCTTCCAGAGCAATGTCCTCCAGGTCGCGGCGATAATTCTCCGGCCGGTAATTGCGCTTCAGGGCGCCGTAATCCCCATAGCGGAAGGGGATCTGCGGTTCGTCCCGCAGCCAGGGAAGATAATTCGCCTCCAGGTCCCAGAAATGCTGGTGGGCATCGATGATAGGAACAGGCGGGTTCATCGGTCGGCCTGACGACGATGCATTGTCCGACAGGGCCGCTAGGCGGAAAGACGAAGCGCCGTGCTATCCTCGGTAAAGCTGGCCATGGCCGCGGCGACGCCGCCGGCCTTGTGTGGCACCTGCATGAGCGTAAGCGTCATTTCGGTGGCCGAAAGCGCGCCCATCAAGGTCAGTTCATTGCAATCGCCCAGATGGCCGATGCGGAAGACCTTGCCGGCCACTTTCCCAAGGCCCGCGCCATACGAGATGTTGAAATTCTCCAGCGCCACTTTGCGGAAGGCATCCGCATCATGGCCGGCCGGCATCACCACCCCGGTGAGGATCGGTGAATAGACGGCCGGATCCTGGCAGAGAATCTCGAGGCCCCAGCCCCGCATGGCGGCGCGGCAGGCCGCGGCCAGGCGCTGATGGCGGGCAAAGACATGTTCCAGCCCTTCCTCGTTCAGCATCGCCAGGGCTTGGTTCGGGCCATAGTGCAGGTTGGTAGCCGGGGTATGTGGGAAGCAGCCTGTGGCGATGAGGCTGATCATCTCCTGCCAGTCCCAATAGGACCTGGGCAGCTTATTGGTCTTGCTGGCGGCCAGCGCCTTTTCGGACACGGCGTTGAAGGAAAGGCCCGGCGGCAGCATCAGGCCCTTCTGCGAGCCGGAGACGGTAACGTCTGCTTGCCACGCATCATGCTTCACCGGTGCCGAACCTAGCGAAGAGATGGTGTCGACCATCAGCAGGGCAGGATGCCGCGCTGAATCGATCGCCTTGCGTACCGCGCCGATGTCGGACAGGCAGCCGGTGGAGGTTTCGTTGTGCACCACCATCACCGCCTTGATGGCGTGAGTCTTGTCCTCCGCCAGCTTGGCCTCGATGGCGGCGGCGTCCACGCCGTGGCGCCAGTCGCCGGGCAGGAAATCCACCTCGATACCAAAGCGGCCCGCCAGCTTGCGCCACAGGGTGGCGAACTGGCCGGTCTCGGCCATCAGTACCTTGTCACCGGGCGACAGGGTATTGACGATGGCCGCTTCCCAGGCGCCGGTTCCGGACGCGGGATAGATGATCACGGGCTGGGTGGTGCCGAACACCGGCTTGATCGCCGCCAGCACTTCGGTGCCCAGCTTCTGGAATTCCGGCCCGCGATGGTCGATCACCTGGCGGTCGATGGCGCGCAGCACACGCTCGGGAACGGGGCTGGGGCCTGGGATCTGGAGGAAATGCTGGCCGTGCGACATGGCGTCTTCCTTTGACTTATTATGGCATTGCTTTTAGCCCGGAACCGGCAAAAAGTCCGCCCGAAAAGCTGAACGGGACAGCCTCACGTCCATGGTTACCGCTACCCGCCCCGGTCTGGAACGCCGCCTGAAAGCCCATGTACAGGGGGATGTGCTGCTCGACCCGTTTTCGCGCGGCCGCTATGCCACGGATGCATCCCATTACCAGATGATGCCGGCCGGGGTGGTGGTGCCGTCCACCATGGACGGCGCGGTGACAGCCATGGCCATTGCCCGGGAAGAAGGACTGCCGGTCACACCGCGCGGAGGCGGCACCAGCCAGTGCGGCCAGACCGTCAATAGCGGCCTGATTATCGACTGTTCCAAGACCCTCAACCGGGTGCTGGGTCTGGACCTGGAGAAGAAACAGGTCACGGTGCAGCCGGGCATCGTGCTGGACGATCTGAACCGGCAGCTGAAAAAGCATGGCCTGTGGTTTCCGGTGGATGTTTCGACCGCTTCGCGCGCCACCATCGGCGGCATGACCGCCAACAACAGTTGCGGTGGCCGTTCCATCCGCTATGGCACCATGCGCGAGAATGTGGTGGCCATCGATGGCGTGTTGGCCGATGGCAGCCGGATGCATTTCGGCGAAGTGGCGCCCGATCTGTCCGATGTGGGCGCGGCGGAGCGGCCGCTGGCGGAAAAGCTTCTGGCGATCGGCGCGCGCGAGGCCGGTGAAGTGGAGGCGCGCTTTCCCAAGGTGCATCGGCGCGTGGGCGGCTACAACATCGACGCACTCAATCCGCGCAACAACCGCATCAACCTGGCGCATGTGCTGGTGGGATCGGAAGGTACGCTTGCCTTCTCCACCGCTATCACCTTGCAGCTTTCGCCGGTGCTGGGAAGGCGGGCGCTGGGGGTCTGCCATTTCGGCTCCTTCCATGCGGCGATGGATGCGGCCCAGTATTTGGTCACCCTGAAGCCGATCGCGGTGGAACTGGTCGACGACACCATGCTGGGGCTGGCGGCGGAAATCCCCATGTTCCACGAAACGCTGGCGGCGATGCTGCGCGGCAAGCCGCAGGCGATCCTGCTGGTGGAATTCGACAGCGGCGAGGAAGAAAACGCCCGCCGCATGAAGCAGCTGCTCCAGATGATGGGCGATCTGGGCCTGGATTTCAGCCACGAAGGCGCCAAATGGGGCGGGGTGGTGGAGGTCTATGATCCCGAGCTGCAGGCGGCGATCACCGAACTGCGCAAGTCCGGCCTCAACATCATGATGTCGATGAAGGATCAGCGCAAGCCGATCTCTTTCGTGGAAGACTGCGCCGTGCCGCTGCCGCACCTGGCGGAGTACACCGCCCGGCTGACGGAATGCTTCGAGCGCCATGGCACCAAAGGCACCTGGTACGCCCATGCCAGTGAGGGCTGCCTGCATGTGCGCCCCGTTCTGAACCTGCGGCTTGAGAAAGACGTCAAGGCGATGCGCGCCATTGCCGAGGAAGCCTTCGAAATGGTGCGCCAGTACAAGGGCTCGCATTCCGGCGAGCATGGCGACGGGCTGGTGCGCAGCGAATTCCATCAGGAAATGTTCGGGCCCGAGCTGGTCAGGGCCTTCGAGGAGGTGAAGGACAGTTTCGATCCGCAAGGGGTGATGAACCCCGGCAAGATCGTGCGCGCGCCCAAATTCGATGAGCGCAGCCTGTTCCGCTATCCGCCCGAATATAAAGTGCGCGATTTCGAGCCCGTGCTGGATTGGTCGGCCTATCCGGGCGTGATCGGCGGCTTCCAGGGCGCGGCCGAGCAGTGCAACAACAACGGCGCTTGCCGCAAATCCGAGGGCGGGGCGATGTGCCCGTCCTATCGCGCCACCCGCGATGAGCAGCATGTTACCCGTGGCCGGG
>Ga0134126_10004372_pt1 | contig 17678 bp, 18 predicted proteins | sample KB31752_FD_96881 | JGI IMG/M metagenome (GOLD analysis project Ga0134126, IMG submission 96881) | Terrestrial soil microbial communities with excess Nitrogen fertilizer from Kellogg Biological Station, Michigan, USA - KB3-175-2 | ecosystem: Environmental > Terrestrial > Soil > Unclassified ...
CGAACTATGTTCGCAATTGAGAGGGTCAACGCCACGTCAAGTGACTTCGCTTCCCGGATACACGGCGAGGACCGCCATCTTTTTGAGAAAATGCTGCAATCGTCGGTGCACGGCTCCAGTACGTCATGTGAATTCCGGGTATCCCTCCCGACCGGTGAAACTAAATGGATACGTGCCCAATCCCGTGTGCAGCAAGGCACCACCGAGGGTGCCGACAAAATGAGCGGATTTTTCAGAGATATCACCGCAGTCAAAAAGGCCGAGGCAGACAGCGAGCTACAAGCACGAGAACTTGCTCACTTGGAAAGAGTGTCCCAAATTGGAGAGCTTTCCGGAGGTCTTGCACACGAACTGGCCCAGCCATTGACTTCTATATTGGCCAATGCCGAAGCCATGAAAGCAATGTTAATGTCGGGGAGGCCCGATCTTGTTGCAGAGGCTACAAACGTTCTTGATGATATCATTTGCGAGGATAAGAGAGCCGGCGACGTCATCCACCGTTTGAGAACATTGCTTAAGGTTGGGGACATCTGTTTCGAACCAGTCGATATCAATGAGTTGTTGACCGATACACTGAAGCTGCTTCGCAGCGAGTTGATAAGCCACCACATACGAACCGAGGTTATCCTTCTTAAGGGATCCGCGTTGATATTTGGCGATCCGATTCAATTGCAGCAGGTTATCATCAATCTGGTTTTGAACGCGATCGATGCTTTGAATAATACGAGCGTCATCCGTAGGCACATTGTTGTTCGAACCGAAAAATATAACGACAACGAAATCCAGATCACTGTGACGGATAACGGCACTGGTCTTGGGCCTTCCGGTCAACTCCATGTCTTTGAACCTTTCTATACAACAAAGGAAAAAGGTCTTGGACTTGGATTAGCCATCTGCTCCGGAATAATTAAGCGGCATGGAGGAACACTGACTCTGGTCAACAATGCAGCCGGAGGTGCCACGGCACAATTTCGTCTTTCTTTGCAGCATGTGATGGAGCGGGTGGCATGAGTGACACAAACTTCGCTGTTTATCTGATCGACGACGACGAGCGTGTGCTAAAAGCACTAAGCCGGCTGCTGCACACCGCCGGCTATGAGGCGCAGTCATTTGCTTCGCCGGCAGACTTTCTCAGAGCGCATGACCCTGCGGCCCCCGGTTGCGCTATTGTCGATGTGGAGATGCCCGGCCTCGATGGGTTGGCCCTTCAGCAAATGCTTGTGGGAGATACGGTACAGCGGCCTATTATTTTTCTTAGTGGAAAGAGTGATATTCCCATTAGTGTCCGGGCGATGCGTGCTGGCGCCGTTGAGTTTTTGGTCAAACCTGTAGATAAGGCCGCTCTGCTCCGCGCGGTCGAACTCGCAGTCACACGAGATCAAGCAACGCGGGCCGCGCGCCGGACTAGAGACGCGACTATTGCTCGATTTTGTTTGCTCACTCCGCGTGAATTCGAAGTCCTAACTCACGTAATAGCGGGCAGACTCAACAAACAAATTGCTGCTGATCTGGGAACCGTCGAGAAAACGATCAAAGTGCACCGCGGTCGCGTTATGGAGAAAGTTGGCGTCCGTACCGTAGCCGAGCTTGTGCGTTTGACAGAGTCGATCGGGATCACGCCATATCGAGTAAACGTCTTTCAAAGTCGTCATAAACGTCCGAATAATGTCGAACCTAGTCTTTCGTAAGTCACGGCAGCCACATCGGAAAAAAATCGGTGCAATTGGGTCGCTGGCGTGCTTGCAAGCAATGAGACATCGACAAATCCAGATCTATTTTTCATTACTACTCGTGCAAACGGTCGGCGTTGCTCTTATTATTTCGCAAGGTTTGCCGGTCTATCGGCGCGTCATTGCCGGCTCTTTGGGGCCACATGCGAGGCCTAAAGAACTAATCATCGCGGTATCAGCTGTTGGACTGATCCAGAGTGCTTATTGGTTGCGCTCAGCTGCCGTTCAGTCGTTAGATTTGCCGCACAACATCTTCCTGAGTCACATCGCGCAATTTATCGGACGCATCAACTTCATCTTCGCAGCCATGCTCTTTTCAGCCCTGATTTATTATCGGCCTCCCGAGCTACACATCTCGTCACTCCCACAAATAGCGGTCTTCATCGGAATATTGTTCTCAATGTTTTGCTACACGCTCGAATTCGAGCGTTTAGCAAGGGCTCTGGGCGCCAATCAACAAAGTTAGATTTGAAATCGCAGCCATCCTCCGGGTGCGATTTGGTTACACGCATGCTTGCCGGCAACAAGCTACCCGGTAGATCCAGTTTAGACGAGGTCAATCTAACACGGTGCCCGGACCGCGCACTGAGGGTCGGTCAAAAGACCTGAGAAGGGGTTGCGTCGCAAGGTCAGTCGCTATCAGTTTGATGCCCTTCTGGTTCGTCATCGTCACTGCGCAGATGCGGACCAGTCGCTCTGCTGCGATAAGATGATCGAGGACGGCGATTCGCGACGGCAGATTTCGAGATGCAGGGCTAGCGCGAAACGATACGACGCGCGCCTTTCATTTTCCGCTATTCTCGTTGCCGAGGGTCGCTTCTATCGCCTGCATAACTGTAACTGTTCGATTCGTGATACAGTAATCTTTCAACCTTTCAAGATTGTGTTTGAAGCCTTGAGCCTCGATGATGGTGTTGTTGCGTCTGCCGTTATAGTAGCCGCTCAACCATGTTGCGATGTTGCTGGGGTCTGTAATTGCATAATTTCTGAACTGCTCGCAGGTAATCTTCGAGACATCGATCGTAACCTGCGCTTGCGCAGCCGAGATCATAAGGGCGGCAAGAGCAACGCTAAATGTGCCGGCTTTAATAATCATCATGTCTCTCCCAAGGTAGCCGGATCGGCACCAAATTTCTGCTTGGTCGATTTTCCGCCGACGCTCTAGTGCGGTGTCAGCTCAAGCATCTTGCAATGGGCGCGGGATTTTACCCTATTTTGTAGTCGCGTCCATCGGGATTGAAATAATCATCAGATGGGATCTTCGTCCAATGAACGGGCGATTCATGCCTATTTTAACTTCAAATGCGAACATTCGCGGATAGTGCCGCAATGAACGCTTTGTGCCAGAAACGAATATCGTTGCCTTAAGGCCAATTACCGCCCAATCGCATTCGGCAGCAACCTCCAAAAACACGCCGCGATGGAGGATGTGTCACATGATCAGAATGATCAGTGTTGCGCTTGTTTTGGCCCTCGCGTCGTCGGCGCAGGCGATCCCGCATGCGCTCATTCAGAACCGGACAGCATGACCACCATGTCCGTGAAGCATGTGGGGCGGGCATGCACCGCGTCAATGGCGTTTGCATTCGTACCGCCACTAGACGTCACGTGGTTCGGTGCGCAACGAGTGTTGTTAACGGCGTCTGCGTCCGGTAACGCGAGGTTGCTGCAAACGTTGGTTCCTGTATTTGCGGCCATGCGCTGCTGCGCTCTGATTCGAAATGCCACAGTGCTGCCGCCGATTGCCTTGAGACCGTGGGCTGAGCGCGTATTGGACCTTAAAGACTTGTCGTGCCGCCGGCCGCGGCGCACCGGAAATGTCGTCCCGATGGTTGACCCATGGTCCAATAGATCAACCTAGCGTCGAGTCGTAGGTTCTGGATGTACGAGCGAATTCCCTTACTCGTACATAAGGCTCCCGGCTCCCCCACGGGCCCTGGACGCTGTTGCCTCTAGACGCGAGACAACAGCGTCTTTATTTCACACCGCATCTGATTCAATTGAAGATCGAACAAGCTTGTCACTGCGCGCATTGCCCCCGGTCCAATCGACAGTTATCGCCTGCTCGCAGGAACCCAACCGATCCTGATTGGCTCAAATTGAATTGACTTTTGGATTTTTGTATCGGTTGAGTTGGACCACGGTCCAATGGACCGAACGCATTAGTCTCAGCTAGCTTCAAACATAAGAGCCGTTAAGCACCCCTGTCCTTTAACGGTTCTTATTTGTCTCCTCCCTGCGACGCTGTTGCCTGGTGTCCCTCAGGCAACAGCGTCTTTATTTATTTTAGCACGACCGCTGTGCCTCTATCCGTAGCGGCTAAGACCACCTGTCCTCGCGCGAGTGGGCGCAGCCTCATTCTACGTTTTCATGAGCGAAATGAAAGTTGGCGTTCGACACCGTTTGGTCATTAATGGCGCTAAGCGTCGGCTATTGGACTAACAACGGACAAAGGTCGGCGCTGGCGTTGGGTAGATCCGCAGCGAATGACTCAAGCGGCATTCAGAGTTGGACTATGGGCCAACTCGATTTAGCGACTCAGATTGATGACGATGAAAATGCCGTCGCTCACCATCGCCTCTTAGATAGAAGTTTGGTTAGCAGCTATAAGTCTTCAAAACGAGCGATTGCTTGAGGGTTGAGGGGGAGGACAACGAGCGAGTTGATTCTTGTGAAAGTCCGGGAATGGGTGTGACTGCTGGCTATAACGGTTTTGTTGAGCGTCACCTTGCCGTCCTGACAATGAAAGGTAGCGTGACCGAGATCGTCTCTCCTTGGCCGCTCATGATCGCTGGCGCCGTCGTCTTTTGGACCCTGCGGCCTCGGCCAAAGACGGATGGCTAACGTCCAAGGCTTTTCGCTGTTGGCGCGGCGCGCGCCGCTATTGGATTGAGACGCGAACCATGTCGACCGACAACATTTGGGTGTCTCTGCCCACAGCAAAGCAAGTGATGGATCAGGTTGCACTCGCTGAAGCCAAGAAGGCATCCGACGAGATGCGCGGCATGCAAAAGGCGGAGGCGGAAAGGAAAGAGCTAATTGAGCGTCTCACCAAGCCATCTGGAGTGTCCGACGACGAGGCGCTCAAGCGTGTCACGCTGATTGTCCAGCGCGCAGCCAGGAGTGGCCTTACAGAGGTGAATGTATTTCAGTTTCCAAACGTGCTTTGCACGGATCACGGCCGCGCCATCAACAATGGATTGGAGTCGGGCTGGCAGGACACGCTGATCGGCCTCCCCAAAGAGATGTACGAGTTTTGGAAGCGACAGCTCGAACCGCGCGGTTACAAGATCAACTTCAGGGTCGTTGATTACAGTGGAGGGATTCCCGGCGATATCGGCATTACGCTGAAGTGGAATTGATGAACATGCGAAAAGGTCGGCGCAAGAAGAAGCACGAGGCGGCCGAAGCTGCGGCCTCATCCAGCGAGATGAGCCGCAAGGAATTCGAGAAGCAACTTGCCAAGCTGCAGGTCCAGCTTATCCGCCTTCAAGCGTGGGTGAAAGCTAAAGGAGCGCGCGTGATCGTAGTCTTCGAAGGGCGGGACACGGCGGGCAAGGGCGGCGTGATCAGCCGGATCACCGCCCGTACAAGTCCGCGCGTCTTCCGACACTTGGCGTTGCCCGCGCCCTCAAGCCGCGAGAAGACGCAGGTGTACCTCCAGCGCTACGTGGCAAACTTTCCGGCGAAGGGTGAGATCATTTTATTCGATCGCTCATGGTACAACCGGGCAGGAGTCGAACGGGTGATGGGCTTCTGCACCAATAAACAATACGAGCGATTCCTGGAGTTGGCACCCGTCGTCGAACGGGAGTTGATCGTCAAAAACGGAATTATTCTGCGCAAATACTTTCTCGACGTTAGTCAGGACGAGCAAAGACGCCGGTTCGAGGCCAGGATCAAGGACCAGGTCAAGCATTGGAAGCTCAGTCCGATGGACACCGAATCGGTGCGGCGTTGGTGGGACTACACAGCCGCCTACCAGCGGATGATCAAGGCTACCCACACGCGGGAAGCGCCGTGGTACATCGTCCCGGCCGACAACAAGCGTCGTGCCCGGCTAAACCTGATCCAACACCTACTCGATAGTATCCCCTACAAAAAGGTGCGCGAGGACCTGCCAAAGATACCGAAGGCGCAGCCGCGGCCCAAGGGTGCCATCGACGGTCTGGGTACGGGCAAGCGGATTCCCAATCGCTTCTGAGACGACAGTGACGGCTGAGTATATGACGCGCGTTCTTGAAACTTCGTCGCCGGCACTGCGCTTCGATATCATCGCCGGTTTAACGGCAGCGGCCGTCGTGCTGCCCAAGGCTATGGCCTATGCGACCGTCGCCGGACTCTCCGTTAGCGTAGGATTGTACACCGCCTTTATTCCGATGATCGTATACGCCCTATTGGGTACATCGCGTGTGCTCAGCGTGAGTTCGACAACAACCATTGCGATTCTGACCGGCACGCAACTTGGATTAGCGGTTCCCGATGGCGACCCGGGCAAGCTGATTAATGCAACTGCAACACTCACTACACTAACGGGTCTCATGCTTATAGGCGCGTCGATGCTTCGGCTCGGTTTCGCCGCGAACTTCATATCTACACCAGTGCTCACCGGTTTCAAGGCAGGCATCGGAATGGTGATCGTGCTCGATCAAGTTCCAAAGCTCTTCGGGATCCACATCGCTAAGGAAGGTTTCTTTCGTGACATCCTGAATGTCGGCTGTCATCTTTCCGAGACATCTATCATCACTCTGACGATCGGCGTCGCAGCGTTGCTGGCGTTGTCGGTGATGGAAAGGTTGAGGCCCAATTCTCCCGCACCGCTTGTGGCGGTGGGCGTGGGAATCGCTGCATCATGGTTCTTTGGACTGAATACCCTCGGCGTGGCAACCGTGGGAATTATCCCGCAGGGTCTTCCCTCAATTACGCTTCCGAGCCTTGGTCTTGTGGAGCAGTTGTGGCCGGGCGCGCTTGGGATCGCCCTAATGAGCTTTACCGAGACGATTGCTGTCGGACGTGCTTTTGCCAGGCAAACGGACCCACCGATCCAAGCCAATCGCGAACTCCTGTCAACGGGGGCGGCGAATCTTTCGGGGGCTTTCTTTGGCGCGATGCCTGCGGGTGGTGGCGCGTCGCAGACGGCCGTCGTCCGCTCGGTCGGCGGTCGAACGCAGAAGGCGTCGCTGGTCACGGCCGCGAGCGCGGCCGCAACCATGCTGGTCTTCGCGCCTTTCCTGGCCTTCCTGCCGCAAGCGGTCCTCGCGGCAATCGTCATCGTCTATTCGGCCAGTCTGATCAATCGCGCCGAGTTTGTCTCAATCCGCAAAATTCGAACTATGGAATTCACATGGGCGCTCGCGGCCCTTGTTGGGGTCCTCGTCGTCGGCACGCTGCAGGGAATCGTTTTGGCGATCATCCTTTCGTTGATCGGGCTCTCCAGCCAAGCGGCAAACCCGAAAGTCTACGTCATCGGCCGCAAGCGGGGAGAGGATGTGCTGCGGCCACTATCGTCCGAACATCCCGATGACGAAATTTTTAATGGGCTTCTGATCTTGCGGCCTGAGGGGCGCATGTTCTTCGCCAACGCACAGTTGGTGGGCGACCAAATTAGGACGCTCGTTGCAGAGTATCAGCCACGTGTGCTCGCACTCGACATGAGCCGCGTTCCTGACATTGAATACTCCGCCCTGCAAATGCTGGTGGAGGGCGAGCAGCGCATGACCGAAGAGGGCATCGCAGTCTGGCTGGCGGCGCTTAATCCCAGTGTACTGGAGTCCATCAGGTCGTCTGCGCTCGCCGAGCGATTGGGACAGGAACGTCTTCTCCCCAATGCGCGCGCGGTCATAAGGAAGTATCAGGAGTGCGATGCTCCGAAAAGTGTCGGCTGTTAATGTGGGCCGGAGGACGTCGCCCGCATGCAGAAGAAAAGAGTCTGCTCGATCCGGGCGACCGGATTTCGGAGGTTTTGTTTAGCTTGATAATGGCCCTCGCTTTTCCTTTATCCGCCCAGCGCAATCGCGACGGCGGCCAGCGCGCCGCCGATGCAGACTATGAGAATACCCATGACCCACGGTCGAATTCCTGCGAGGTGCGCAAAGGCATAACCACAGATAAACAGCATTGCGATTGCAATGCCATTCGAAACGCGCAGCGCCAACCATGCGTCGGCAACGACTACAAATGGAATGACGACCGGGAACGTTGAAAGAAAGCACAGCAGGCAAATACCGGGCGCACCCCACCAATCCTCCCTCGTAAGGCGAGGACGCCTGGTCGGGTTCGATATGTCCCGGAACTATGATCCCCCAGGCGAGGTTGCATCCTAACGCCCCGATCAATAACGTAGGGTTTCGCAGTTTTATTCTGACCGGCGCGCCCACTTCTCTCACTAGCCTATTCCCAAGCTGCCGATCCATAGCGCATGATGAAATGTGCGCTCAGAATGTACCGGACCAGCAGCGAGGGTTAAACGATGTACGGATTGCTATCGCGTCTCCTGAAAGCCGGCGCCGTATTGCTGGCATTGACTGTCACCGCCGCCGCCGAATACCCGGACAAGCAGATCAGGCTGATTATTCCGTTCCCGCCGGGCGGCAGTAACGATGTGGTCGGCCGCCTGGTCGCCCTTCAGTTGAGCGACGTGCTCGGCCAACAAGTCTATGTCGACAATCGCGGCGGCGCAGGCGGCACGATCGGCACCGACATCGCCGCCAAGGCGGCGCCCGACGGCTATACGCTGCTCGTCGTCTCTTCAGCGCACGCCGTCAACCCCGCGCTCTACAAATTGCCATACGATCACGCCAAGGCCTTTGTCCCGGTCGCTATGTTCGGCTCCGGCACCAACGTGCTTGCGGTCAATCCGGAATTGCCGGTTCACTCCGTCAAGGAGCTGATCGCGTTCGCCAAGGCAAAACCGGGCCAACTGAACTACGCCTCGGCCGGCGTCGGCAGTTTCCAGCATCTCGGCGGCGAGCTGTTCAAATTGAAGGCCGGCGTCGACATCGTGCATGTGCCGTTTCGCGGCGGCGGGCCGGCGATGATCGACGTCATCGGCGGCCACACCAAAATCGTTTTCAGTTCGCTCATCCAGACCACGCCGCACATCAAGTCCGGCCAGCTCCGGGGTCTCGCGACCGGCGGCGCCAAGCGCAATCCGGTGCTGCCCGATCTTCCGACCATCGCGGAGGCAGGTGTGCCCGGCTACGAGGCCAATAATTGGTGGGGAATGCTAGCGCCCGCCGGCACGCCGCCGGCGATCGTCGAGAAACTGAACAAAGCGGTTTCAACCGCGCTCGACGCGCCGGAGCTGCAGAAGCAATTCGAGGCGCAGGGCGCTACGGTGGTGAAAATGTCGCCGGCCGAATTCGGCGCCTATGTCGAATCGGAAACGGTCAAGTGGGGAGAAGTCGTCAAGCAAGGGCACATTACGGCCCACTAGGCGCCTCTCGCTCAACTGCCCTTGAGGTCGTGCGCCTCGGCGAAGAACATGTCCTGCCACGACGACGGCATGTGCTTGATGCGGCCGACTTTGTGCATGAATTCGACGTGCTTCATCAGATTGGCCGGCGCGGTGGTGTAATCGACGTCGGGATCGGTGATCATCGCGACCAGGTCGTCGGTTGAATTCTTCTTGTCATTCGTGAGCTTGAGATAGATTTCCGCGGCCGCCTTCGGCTCGCGCTCGATGAAGGCGTTGGCTTCTTCGTGTGACGCGCGCACCGCCATGCAGATTTTCGGATTGGCGTCGTGAAACGCATTCTGGTGGACAATCCGGCGCGTTTGTTTGGCTTTAAATAAAGCTCACACTGTCAGATTGAACCGTGTCGTGGTTTCCATGTCGTCGCCATACCAGGCGGTGATGGCGGCTTCGCGCTTGTCGATATATTTGGTCTTGCCGTTTTCCAGCACCATCGGCACGTCGTGGCCAGGGACCAGGATATTGCCGGGCCGCTTGCGCCACAGCGACCAAATCATCTCGATTGACGCTTTGCTGATGGCAGGGTCGTAGGTCATGTCGGTCGTCCGCGACTCCATTTCGGCACGATTCTTGGCGGCATCGCCGGCGAAGATCACGTCGCGTTCGTCCGCGTGCAGCACGAATACCAGGCAGCCCGGTGTATGCCCCGGCGCAAGGTGAGCAGTGATGCCGGGAAAAACTTCCTCGCCCACCTTCGCGGCGTGCAGCGTCGGCCAGGTGTTGAGCTCGCGCATATAAAGCTCGGGCACCGGCGTTTCCCCCCAGGGCTCTTTCAGCGACCACGCCAACTCGTCGGCGCCGATCACGATTCGCGCCTTGGGAAACATCGTCCAATTCACCGAATGGTCGTGATGCGAATGAGTGAGCAGCAGGTCCGTGATGTCGGCGGGTTTTAGCCCACGTTCGGCGAGACGCTTGATCAGCATAGTGCGCATGCTGAAGCCGCCGGTATCGATCAGCACGATGCGGCCATGCGCGCGCAGCAACACGACTGAGCTCCAGCCCAGCCCGCCGTGGCATACCGATTTGCCGGGGAAGCCCTGCACGACGATGTCGAGATCGTAATCGTTGATTTTCATAACGTATTCGATTCGTAAGGCGCGTTAGCGACCGGCAGCGGCGGCAACCCCGCCTTGGTGGCTTCGTTCTGCAACGCGGCGACTTCTTTGGGGTGGTAGGGCAGGCCGGTGCGCCGCCGCGTCGCTTCGAGATTGCGTTCTTTTTCGCCCGGCATCAGGATTTCATCGATGCCTTCGGCCTTGGGCTGGGCGTGCACGCGCTGTACCAGCGTATCCATGCGCTTGAGATATTCATCTTTCGGCACGAACAGATCCGGCTTCATGGCCAGGAAGAAATGGCCGACATTTTGGGGTTTGTCGTAGTCGAGGAACTGATTGCCGACTTCGCCGGCATAACCGGCGCCCGAAATAACGCCGCCCATGACGTCCATCAGCATCGATATGCCTGAACCTTTCGGTCCGCCGATCGGCAGCACGACGCCGCCATCGAGCGCGGCGTTGGGGTCGGTCGTCGACTTGCCTTGCGCGTCAAGTGCATAGCCGACCGGGATTTTCTCCCCGCGCCGTGCGGCACGTCGGATTTTACCGCGCGCGGCGACAGCCGGCGACATATCAAGATCGAATGGCAGTTCGTTTCCGGACGGCGCGCCGGCGGCAAACGGATTGGTGCCGAGAAAACCCTCGCGTCCTCCCCATGGCGGCATGGCGCGAGAGGCATTGCTGAACACCAGTGTGATGAACCCGGCCTCGATGGCCTGCAGCGTGTAGCAGGCCGCCATGCCGAAATGCGTGCTGCGGCGCGCCGAGACGACGCCGACGCCGAACTCGCGCGCCATGTCCATGGCCTCGGCCATGGCTTTTGTGGCGACCACGAAGCCGAAGCCGTTTTGTCCGTCGAGCGAACCCGCCATCGGCGTGACGCGCTCGACTCTCAGCTCCGGCTTGGGATTGACCAATCCGCGCCGAACTCGTTCGAGATACTGCGGCAGGAACTGCAGCCCGTGGGTGTCGACGCCACGTAGGTCGGCGCGCACCAGGCAGCCGGCCATGGTGGCCGCATCAGCTTCCGACAGGCCATGCGCCACCAATAGGCGACGGCCGAAAGCTTCCGCCGCCTCCAATCTGGCATAGAGCGGGCCTTGCGCGGTCTCGACCGGCTTCGGTTGACTGACTGGCGTCATCGCCGACTCAGCTCCCGTTCAAGGCCTGGCCTTCGGGGAAGAACATGTCCTTCCACGACGCCGGCTTCTTCTTGATGCGTCCGACCTTGTACATGAAGTCGACGAACTTCATCAGATTGACCGGCGTCGTCGTGTAGTCCACGTCAGGATCAGCCACCATCTTTTCGAGTGCGTCGACCGAGTTTTTGTCCTTGGCGATGTCTTTATACATCTGGGCCGCTTCGCGCGGATGCGCCTTGATGAAGGCGTCGGCCTCGTTGAACGCCGCGACCACCACGGCGCATATTTTCGGATTGTCGTCATGGAATTTTTTGGTCGTCACCAGCACGCCGTTGGTGTGCTTACCGCCGACGACATCATAGGATTTAAGCACCTGATGGATGCCGGGCGTCGCCAGCTCGTAGTAATAGAACGGCGAACTGGCGAAATGCGAATTGATCTCCGATTTCCCCGACATCACGGCGGCCGCGGCGTCGGCATGCGAGCGCGTAATGGTGATCGAGTCGAGCTTGTCGTAATGGTCGGGCCCCCAAATTCTGGCGGCTTCCATTTCCAGGATGAGCGCATGGCCGGTCAGCTTGACTGCCGGCAGCGCGATCTTATCTTTGTCGGTGAAGTCCGCGATCGTTTTCACGTTCGGGTTGTTCGTCACCAGAACGAAGGGCATCGATTGCATGGCGATGAGCGCACGCACTTCCTGCGGCGTGCCAGCCGTCTTTTCCCAAATGGTCGCCAGCGTGGTGCCGCCCGGCCCGATAAAGTCAGCTTGGCCGGCGAGCAACGCGTCAAGCTCGGCCGCCGGGCCGACGCGTTGCGTCCAGGTCGTTTTGACGTCGCCCAACCCCGCCGCCTTGGCATTTTTCTCGATCAACTGCTGCGCTTCGATGACGATCATCGGTAGATAAGGCAGGCCGAACTGCTTCGACATGTTGACCACGCTGGCTTCGGCCTGAGCGGTGCTGCCAAACGCTATCGCACAGAGCGCGGCAATTGCGAGCTTTCTCCACATGGCTTCCTCCCTCGTTTTTATATGCGCTAGAATTGATAGAGCCGGGCTGGGTTGTCGACGAGAATCTTTTGTAGCTCCGCGCGATTTCTGGTCCAACCGGCGAGCCGGTTGAGCGCCTCGCCATTGTCTTCCGGCCGGAACGGTTCGATCACCGCAGGATCCCGCTTGGCCGCGCCGGGATGCGGCCAATCGGTCCCCCATATGACGCGGTCCGGATTGGCGTCGATCATGGCGCGCGCGATCGGAGCGGCGTCGGGATAATGCGGCTCATGCGAGATGCGGTAAGGCGCTGAAATCTTCACGTAGACCTTGCTTTTACGCAGCAGTGCCAGCACTTTATCGAAGCCGGGCTGCGCGGCGCCAAGCGCGGCCTGTGGGCGGCCAAAGTGGTCGACCACCAGCGTCGTCGGCAGCGCCAAGATCGTATCGTGCAGCGCCGCGAGGATCGCCAGATTCGTATAAGTCTGAACGTGCCAGCCGAGCGGCACCACGCGGCGAGCTGCTTCCTGCAAGTGACGCATGGCCACAGCGGGTTTGCTCTCGCCGTAAGATTCCAGATTGACGCGAACTCCGCGAATTCCGGCCGCATGCATGTCGGCTAGTTCGCGGGTGCTGGTGGTTTCGTCGATGACGGCGACGCCGCGCGCACGACTGCCGAGCTTGCGTACGGCGTCGACGGTGCAGGAATTATCCGCGCCGTATGGGCTTGGGTGCACCACCACGACCCGGTCGATATGCAGCGTCCGGTGTAGCGCCTCCAGATCGCCGATCGAGGCATCGTCCGGCGTGTAGAGCCGCTTACTGGAAAAAGGAAACTTCTCGACCGGACCGAACACATGCGTATGACAGTCGCAGGCGCCGCGCGGCACCTCGAAGGAGGGTGGCGTAGGCGTAACGCCGAGAATAGGATTTGCCGCTGCCATCACACCGGTATCTCGCGCACCTGCTTGGCCCTTTCGGTCATGGCGGCGAGCAGAAACTGGATGTCCGTGCCAGTGGACACCAACCGGGCGCCCATGGCGATGAATTCCGCCGCCAATTTCGGTCGTGTCGACAGGCCGCCGACCCCGACATGCTTACCGTGCTTGCGGCAGGCAGCAATCGTCCGCGCATAGGCGTCGCGCACTTTGGCGTGCTCGTACTGGCCCGGCAGCCCCATGCTGGCCAGCATGTCGTTGACTCCGATCAGCATCATGTCGACGCCCTCCACCGCGGCGATTTCGTCGGCTTTCTCGATGGCGTCGGCGGATTCGAATTGCACGATCACCATGGTGGCGTCGTTGATCGCGGCGTTGGCTTCGGCGGCCGGAAACGAGCGGTACTCGAGATGCGGCAGGGCGCCGCCTGCGCCGCGCTCACCAAGCGGCGGATATTTCGCCGCTTTGACCACCGCACGCGCTTCATCCGCCGTCCCGATGCTCGGCGCGATAATGCCGAGCGCACCGCCGTCCAGCACACGCTGGATATATTCGGCGTATTGGCGGGCACGCGCACCATGGGCACGAGCGCCAAGCCCAGTGCCGCCAGACAAATTTGCCCGGTAGCCTCGATCGTCATGGTCGAATGTTCCAGGTCGACATAGATCATGTCGAAGCCGGCGCTCTTGGCCAGCCGTGCGATTTCAACGCCGCGCGTCAGGCGGACCGAGATCGACGCGACCACCTCGTTGCGCGCCAGTCTCTCCTTGACCGCGTTGCGCACCACTTCTTTCGCCTTCACGTATTTGTCTCCTTATTCCGGATTCGGCAGTTCGATTGCCAGCATCACATTGCTGTAGCTCTTGCCGTGAATGTCTTGCGCCAATGAAACGGTAACGCCGCCGCCGAGCGCGTTCTCGATGACGAAATTGAACGCCTTGAGATTGCGTAACGGATGCCGCCGAATCGGACCCTTGGCGATATGCTTGAACGCCTGTGCCACGCGTTCCGGCGTGAGCTCGCGCTCGAGAAACTCCCAATGCTTGGCGTCGTAGCAGATCACCGAAATATTCGACGTGTTGCCTTTATCGCCGGCGCGTGCATGCGCCAGATCGTAAACGCGGACCGTCATAGCGTGCCCTCCACGACCACCTGGGCGTTGACCTGGTTCTTGGGCAGCAGCACCGATTTGACCGCCAGCACGTCGCGCACCCGCGGCTCGATGGCGCCACCGGCGCCGCCCGGCCCATGCATATGCATGGCGCGCACCTCAAAGCCGACGGCGTGCGCGGTCTTGCGCTCGCGCGTCCGCCCCGCCATCCGCAGCCGGACCTCGTAAGGCTCCGGCCGCTTGTCAGGTTCGCCGTGCAGGCTCGACATGCCGATCAGGTCGACGCGGAAATCGTCGTAGACGAAACCCTGCAGCTTGAGCCGTTCCTTGACGATTTCCGCTGCCCATTTGGCGCGCTCGATGGCGTCGATGCCGCCATAGGAAACCTCGCCCTCGCCGATATAGCCGTCGGCGTAACCGACATTGACTTTGTAGGTTTCGGTGGCCGGCCGCGCTTTGGCGCCCTCGACGCGCACGCGATCAGCGCTCTCTTGGCTCAATGCAATACCGGTAATGTCGAGCACGCAATCCGGCGTGATGTAGGTCGTGGGGTCGTGGATTTCGTAAATCAACTGCTCGGTACATGTCATGATATCGAGACGGCCGCCGGTATCCGGCGTCTTGCCGATCACGATCGAGCCGTCGGCTTTGACGTCGGCGAACGGATAGCCATTGCGGGCGAGATCGGGCACGTCTTTCTTGCCGGGCCAGCCAAAGCAGCCGCCGGTGACCGACGCGGTGCATTCGAGCAGATGACCGGCGGCGGTGCCTTGCGCGATCTTCGGCAGATCGTCATAGGCCCAGTCGAATTCGTGCATCATCGGCGCCAGAAACAACGACGGGTCGGCAACGCGGCCTGACAACACAATGGGCGCGCCGGTGTTGAGCGCTTCGCACACCACGTCGGCGCCGAGATAGGCGTTCGCGGAAATCATCTTCGGCAAAATGGATTCCAACGGCTCGCCGTTCTCGATCAGCTTAAGTTCCGGCCGGTGCTTCACGATGCTCGATACGTCATCGCCGAGCACGACCGCGACCGGGACATCGCCGAGCCCCAGATCGGCGGCCTCCTTGCGCGCAGCGCGCGCGCCACCCAGTGGATTGGCGGCGCCCATATTGCTGACGATGCGGATACCATTGCGCATGCAAGCCGGCAGCATCATGCGCAAGCGCGCATGCAGCGACGGCGAGTAGCCCAAATTCGGATCTTTACCGCGCGTCAGATTTTCGCGTGAGACGGTGCGTTCGGCCAGGCACTCGAACACGAGATAATCGATATCGCCGCGCTCGGCCAGTTCCAGCGCCGGCACCATGCGGTCGTCGGACGTGCCGGCGCCGGCGCCGATGCGTACCGTTTCTTGCGTTGCCATCCCGCGTTTCTCTGCTTTTTTCGTTGTCCGCGGAGCGTATAGTCTTGGCAAGCTTATGGAAACCGTCCAAATTATTGGGCAGCTATGCGGGACGACAAGTCTCACGCAACCATAACGATAAAAACGGTCGCGCCGGTGGGAGGAAACATCTGATGGCAAGCGGCGCGACACGCGCGTCAAAAGCCGCCTTGCCGGATGCAGGGGACGCCGGGCCGTTGCTCGACGTTCAGGGCGTCACTATCCAGTACAAGACGGAGCGCCATCTGGTCACCGCGACTTATCGGGTCGGCTTCCACGTCTTGCAGGGCGACCGCTTCGTCGTGCTGGGGCCGTCCGGCTGCGGCAAGTCGACTTTGCTCAAGGCCGTCGGCGGCTATCTGCAGCCGACCGAAGGCGAGATTCGTCTCAAGGGTGAGTTGATCACCAAGCCGGGCCCCGACCGGATCATGGTGTTTCAGGAATTCGACCAGCTGTTGCCGTGGAAGACGGTGCTGGAAAACGTCGCCTTTCCGCTCAAGACCACTGGCACCTTGAGCGGCAAGGCCGCCGAAGAGCGGGCGATGGACTACATCAAGATGGTCAACCTGACCAAATTCGCCAACAGCTATCCGCACACATTGTCCGGTGGCATGAAACAGCGCGTCGCGATTGCACGCGGCATGGCGATGGAGCCGGATATTCTTTTAATGGACGAGCCATTCGCTGCGCTCGATGCGCTCACGCGCGTACGCATGCAGGATGAGTTGCTGGCGCTGTGGGACGAAATACAATTCACCGTGCTGTTCGTCACCCACTCGATTCCGGAAGCGATTAAGATCGGCAGCCGCATCCTGCTGCTGTCGCCGCATCCGGGTCAGGTGAAAGCCGAAATCAACAGCGTGCCGCGCGGCCAGGAAAGCTCCGACGAGGCCGCGGCGCTCGGCCGCGAGATTCACGAGATGCTGTTTGCCGATCAAATCGAGGAGGCGCCGCATGCTTGATACGGTGCAACGGCCGAACATTTACAGCGAGACGCTGGGACCGGAACAGTTCGGCATCATCCAGAAGCCGCTGACGCTGGTTGAGAAAATTTATAACCAGACCTGGATTCGGAAGATTTTCATTCTGGTTATGCTCGCCGGCGCCTGGGAAATTTACGGCCGCTGGCTCGACAATCCGCTGCTGGTGCCGCCGTTCAGCGCCGCCGTGCAGGCTTTGATCGCCGATGTCGCCGACGGAACAATACCGACCCGCGCACTCAGCTCGATCCAGGTGCTGCTGGTCGGCTTTGCCACCGGCACGACGCTGGCGGGCCTCCTTACGGTGTTCGCCATCAGCACGCGCATCGGCACCGATTTTCTCGAAACCATGACGGCGATGTTTAACCCGCTGCCGGCGATCGCGCTGCTGCCGCTGGCGCTGATCTGGTTCGGCTTGGGCGCCGGTAGTCTCGTTTTCGTGCTGGTCCATTCGGTGATGTGGGCGGTCGCGCTCAATACGCTGGCCGGATTCCGCGGCGTGTCGACCACGGTGCGCATGGTGGGCCGCAATTACAATCTTAAAGGCTTGCGCTTCGTCGGCCGGATTCTGATCCCGGCGGCGTTTCCGAGCATCCTTGCCGGCCTCAAGATCGGCTGGGCTTTTGCCTGGCGCACGTTGATCGCGGCCGAACTTATCTTCGGCGTATCGTCGGGGCAAGGCGGGCTCGGCTGGTACATCTTCGAGAGCAAAAATCAGCTCAACATTCCGGAAGTGTTTGCCGGCTTGCTCACCATCATCCTGATCGGACTCGCGGTTGAGAACGTGGTGTTCCGCTTCATCGAAACCAGAACAGTGCAACGCTGGGGCATGCAATCGTGATTGCGTGACAATCCCGGCACGGTTCAAA
>Ga0134126_10004373_pt1 | contig 17675 bp, 14 predicted proteins | sample KB31752_FD_96881 | JGI IMG/M metagenome (GOLD analysis project Ga0134126, IMG submission 96881) | Terrestrial soil microbial communities with excess Nitrogen fertilizer from Kellogg Biological Station, Michigan, USA - KB3-175-2 | ecosystem: Environmental > Terrestrial > Soil > Unclassified ...
GCCCGGGTGCTCGGCGATTTCGGATGCCGTGGCGCTCGCGAGACGCGTATCGACCGTGTCCCGAAGGGCGAAAGTCGAAGGTCTGTCCTGAAGCGAGGGTAGGGCGCAGGCGCCGAGCAAGAGCGGACAGGCGATCGGGACGAGCGCGCGGGAAGTCAGGATGAGCGCGGTTGCGGCGGCGGCGCAGCGCCGTGCTGGAAGCGGAAGGCGATGTCGGCTACTGCTGTCCAACCCGTCTCGTCGCCTCGATTTCGAATTGGGGGAGAGCACCCTGAACGTTTCCGCATGGCGCTCGGTAGAGCAATGTGCCCTTGGTCCCATCGGGCCGCTCGCTGAGCGACGGATCGGGGCGCGCGCACAGTCGCCCCCGGCGCGAATTTCGGCGCCAAGTCACTGATGCAGCGAATTATTCAGGGGACGAGCGCAATGTGAATGCCTTGACATCGGCGCAAGCGCACTTAGAATTCCGCCTCTCCCCGGGGCGGGAGTAGCTCAGTTGGTAGAGCACAACCTTGCCAAGGTTGGGGTCGCGGGTTCGAGTCCCGTTTCCCGCTCCAGAATTTCCCGCATGCTTCGGTAGCGGCCGCCGGGCTAGGTGGCAGAGTGGTCATGCAGCGGCCTGCAAAGCCGTGTACGCCGGTTCGATTCCGACCCTAGCCTCCAGAACCTGATCTCGCGCGGTCCTGCCGCATCCCTTCTAACCCGCTCTATTGCTCACAATGGCCTGAAATTACAGGCTATTTCGTCCAGGGCTGTCCAACGGTGTCCTTCCGCAGCCCTGGTTGGACCTGGGGTATCTCGGCAGAATTCGTACCGCCAATCCGCGCGAACGCGCGTACAAGCTGTTTGACGAGCGCGGGCTCTTTCTGTTTGTGACGCCGACGGGCGGTCGACTGTGGCGGTTCCGGTATCGGATCGGACCGCTCGAGAAGCTCATCTCGCTCGGCGCGTATCCCGATGTGACGCTCAAGCGTGCGCGCGAGAAGCGCGACGAGGCCCGCAAGCTCGTCGCCGACGAGATCGATCCGAGTGTCGAGCGGCAGGCGAGGCGCGCAGCGCAGCTCAACACGTTCGAGGCCGTTGCTGCGGAGTGGCTCGAGCTTCAAAGGAAGTCGCTGGCGCCGGAGACGATGTCGATTCTCGAGACTCGCCTCACCAGCGCGCTTTACCCCTACTTAGGCAGCAGCCGTCCTATCGGGGCGATCACGGCGCAAGAGGTGCTCGCGGTGCTTCGTCGCATCGAGGCGCGCGGAAGACACGAGACTGCACATCGGGTCCGGGCGCTCGCCGGCCGCGTGTTCCGTTACGCGGTTGCCACGGGCCGTGCGCAGCACGACGTGGCCGCGGACCTTAAGGACGCACTGGCGCCTGTGAAGTCACGCAACTTCGCCTCGGTGACCGACCCTGTGCGAGTCGGTGAGTTAATGCGCGCTATCGACGGCTACAGCGGGCATCCGGTGACGGCGCTTGCGCTCAAGCTCGCACCGCTGGTCTTTGTTCGCCCAGGTGAGCTGCGCGGCGCCGAGTGGTCGGAAATTGGCGTTCTCTCGCGGTAGTTGAGACAGGGACTTTGGAATCGCGGGCCGGCGCTCGTTGCGCGCGAGGGGAAACGCGAACCGCGATCACCTGGCGTTTGCCCTGGGGACACTCGTCCGGCTTGACGTCCGTAGACACACTAATCGGTGGGGCGACCGCGGATAACAGACTTTGCTAAAGTATGATATACTGCGTTGCAGCTATCCGATGGACCGCACAGATGAACGTCTCTCTCACCCCAGAGTTGGAAAAGTACGTACGACGGAAGGTCGCAACCGGGCTCTACAACAACGCGAGCGAAGTGATCCGTGAGGCTCTGCGGCTTTTGGTGAGCCGCGAGGGGGCCGAGACTCGCGCCCCGCAAACCGCTCCGAGAAAGGGTGAAGTTCTCGCGCGATTGGCCGGGCTGGAAAAGGCCTTGCGGGACCGCGGAATCCAATCAGCAGCCCTGTTCGGCTCCGTTGTTCGCGGCACGGCGCGCGCTGACAGTGACATCGACGTGCTGGTCGATGTCGTCCCCGGTTCTCGATTTAGCCTCGTCGATATGTCCGCTACGAAGGACTTTCTCGAGAAGGAGCTCGGCCGCAGCGTTGATCTGGTGACTCGGGAGGGGCTCAATCCCGATATCCGTGCTCGGGTTCTTCGCGAGGCAGAGAGCGCGTTCTAGTGGAAAAGGATCCCGGCATCTACGTCCGTCATATCCTCGAGGCGATCGCCAACATCGAGGCCGACACTGCCGGATACGATTTCGAGAAGTTTCGTTCCGACCGGCGTGCGCGGCAGCTGGTCGAACGGAATCTCGAGATCATTTCAGAGGCCAGCCGACGCCTGCCGGCCGAGCTGAAGAGCCAGGAGCCAAGCATCGCTTGGCAAGCCATCGCCGGTATCGGCAACATTCTGCGCCACGATTACCACGAAACGTATCCGACCGTTCTCTGGGAAACCTGCAAGAAGGATCTGAAGCCGCTGAAAGACGCGATTGGCCGAATCGGTACCAGAGTCGGCGCCGTGCGTCGTCGGAAGGCGAAACGGACGTAGCCGAAAGTTTCCCCAGATTGCCCATGGGCGGCGCTGTAGCGGTTGCTCGCACCTCGCAGAATGCTCGATGACGCGTCGTCGCGGCGTGAATCAACGAACGGGCGAGATCGGGCCAACACCGGCCTTCGGTACGCCGGGGCTGAGTTCCTCCAAAGCGGACCGTACCGTGCTGGTCAGAGACGCACCCGAGGCTTCGACGCAACCGTGGTCGGGCGTCTGCACCCTAACGCAGCCTACGTCGCAGCGATTGTCCGCGTGACGCGCGTGCTGCTCCACGTATGATGATGCACGGCTGGCGGACATTGAGTTTCGCGGGAGGACGCCCATGTCGCTGGTACGCCTTCGCCGATGGGGATGGATTGCGCTGATTCTGGGTGCGCTCGCCCAACCGATACTCGCACAGGTCTCAGGCTCCCAGCCCCAAAAGAGTGAACCGGCCCAAAAGAGCGAACCGCCTGCTCGGGCGGCGACAGATCCACTCGGACGCACTACACCGCGGGGAACCCTCCTCGGGTTCATGCGGGCCATGGAAAACAATGATGCCTCAGCTGTGCGATACCTGGAGATGACCGGAGGCGAGAGTCCTCGTGCTCTAGCCTTAGCCCGCGATCTCAGGGAGATTATAGATCGCTATCTGAAGGAACCCCTTACGCACGTCAGCGACTCACCCAGCGGGACGCTGAACGCTGGTCTGCGAATGAATCGCGAACGCGTCGGCCCACTCATCATGGGAGACACGAAGGCGGACATCACGTTAGTGCGCGTGACCGATCCACAAGCCGGTCCCATTTGGCTGATTTCCTCCCAGACGCTGGCACAGGTGCCCTCCTGGAGCGGCTCGCTGGCACAGACCTCGATCGCAGGGAGCTGGATCGAGCGCTGGATGCCTGGGGCGCTGCTGAGCCGGGGTGTCTTCGGGATCTCCATCGCGCACTGGATCGTGCTCGCAGCCACTTTTCTGATTCCGTTCGTATTGCTGGTATTGGTGTCCGGTATCGGCATCCGACTTATCCGAGCGATCGTACGCGAGCCCTCTCGCCTACGCAGCATAAATGCGTGGTACGCCGGCATTCGCTGGCCACTCGTCACTTTTCTTACACTGAGCATCCAACTGATCTGGATGCTGATCTCGATGCGTTCGCTCGGATTCACGCTTACGTTCCGCGTTGCCTACGCCCGAGTCGCGCTCGTGCTGGATGTCATCGCACTTGCGTGGCTTCTGCGTGCGTTCTTGACGATACGGGTCGAGCGTGCACGGCGCCTCGTCTTGGAAAGTTACCGCACGGGTACCCAGTCTCTGGTGCTGCTCGTCGCGCGATTGCTGAGGACGCTCGTGGTTCTGGTCGCTGTGTTCGCGATACTCGCGATCGTCGGCGTGGATACCAAGACCGCACTCGCTGGTATCGGGATCGGAGGAGTCGCTCTTGCGCTAGGCGCACAGAGGACTGTGGAAAATCTGCTGGGTGGCATCCTCCTGCTCAGCGACAAAGCGATTGCCATCGGGGACTTCTGCTGCATCTCGAATCGGGTCGGAGTGGTTGAGGACATCACCTTGCGCTCGGTGCGGCTGCGGACGCTGGACCGGACGCTCGTCTCGATACCGGCGAGTGTCTTGGCACAGTCCGGGATCGAGAACTTCGCTACACGCGAAAAGATACTGGCGCAGAGCACCTTGAGGCTTCGGTACGCTACCGGCGTCGAGCAAGTAACCCGCATTCTCGGTGACATCCGCGGGATTCTTGACGGGAACTCGAGCGTCGAGCCCGGGACCTCTCGCGCTCGCTTGGTCAACTTCGGGGCTGAGGCCATCGAACTCGAAGTCTTCGCCTATGTGGTCACCGCAGATTTCAACCGGTTCCTCGAGGTGCGTGAGGAGCTGCTGCTGCGAATAGCCGCGGTCGTCGAAGCCGCAGGGAGCGGCTTCGCTCCGACGAGGTTCGTCTCCATCCAAGGTTCGGAGGGCGAGGCTCCTGCGCCTGCGAACACTCGGGACGCGGGCGCTCGGTGGGACCCACGCCCGGCGCAATCTCTGGGGTAGGGCGTGTCGCGTCCCGCTGCGCGAAGGCGATCAGCTTCGCGATTCCCGCCGCGCTCTTGCTGGCTTTGCTTGCGTTTTTCGCAGCACCGCGCGCAGCGACGCGCTGGGCCCCGCTTCAAACCGGCCGTTCGCACAACCGCTGGCCGGTCTGTGATGATTGGAGTTACGCACCGCCAAGTCCGCGCCTGCGGAGACGGCTCGACATGCTAACCATCGTGATAGTCCAGGTGTCCGACCGATCGCAATAGTGGTGATGCATATGAGCATCTTTACTCCCGCTATTTTTGTTCGCCGCGCTCGGCGAAGGCCCTCTCCATTGCGCGCAGCTTGTCCGCCGGCAGGATCGGCCGCAGCCGCGTCGTATTCCCGAGCTCCATGAGCTGCGGATTCGGCAGCCGCATCCGAGGCCAGTACGGCAGGCCGGGAGTGTTCGGATTGCCGGTCTTGACGAAGCTCACCCAGTAACGCGAGAGCTCGCTGGAAATCCTATAGTCGCGGGCGGCGAATGAGCGCTCGGGCGCCGCGCCGAGGGTGCCGAAAATGTACGGTATCTCGGAGCCATGAAATACGCGGTAGCGTGCGGATTGCGGCCCCGGCTCGATATGATCGAAGTAGTAGCCGTAGACCGGCTGGCGGCCTTCTGCGAGGAGCGTCCGCGTCCAGTCGTCGAACGGGCCAAGTAACAGATCACGCGGAATCTGCAGAGCGGCGGATGCGCGCTCCTCGGGTGTGCTCGTTGGATAGAGCTTTTCGAACACAGGCGCCATGCCGCCGTAAATCTTACGAAGCAGCGTCTTCAGCGCAGTGGGGCTAGCTTGTCCAAAGGTGTCCTCATAGCTGTCCTCGTCGGCAAGCACGCCCATCAAGATGGGCGTGTCATTCAGCGGGCCGGGGGACGAGGGCAGGAGCACGCCGTCCAAGATGGGCGAGAACTGCGGGTTCGGACCTTGCCGGCTCGCCGACAACTGCTCGGGAGTGAGCGCACGAAGAGCCGCTATCGAGGTGGCGCCTCGGGAGCGCGCGAATACCTGGCCGATGTGCTCCGCCTGTGCAAGGGATAAGCCATTGGGACGGGCCCCGCCGCCGCTCTGTGCGATGGCTCGCGCGAAAAGCCCGGACGCAAGCGGGGAGGCGATGAGGTCGAAAACGGCAATCGCTCCGGCGGATTGACCATCGATCGTAATCGAGGCCGGATCACCGCCGAACGCCGCCACGTTGCCGCGCAGCCACCGCAAGGCGGCGATCAGGTCCTGCAGTCCGTAGTTGCCAGGCGGTGCGCTATGAGCTTCGCGCGTGAGCTCGGGATGAGCGAGAAATCCCAGTGCGCCGAGCCGGTAGTTGACCGTAACGACCACGACGCCTCGCAACGCGAGCGTGGAGCCGTCATACACCGAAACGGACCCCGAGCCCTGGAGGAAGGCCCCACCGTGGATATAGAGGAGGACCGGGAGGTGGCTCCCACGCCGAGCGGGCGTCCAGATGTTCAAGTACAGGCAGTCCTCGCTCACGGGTCCCTGCACCACGTACTCGTGCGTCCATGGGCCAAAACCTCGCGGGGCAACCGTCTGCCAGCAACTCGCTGCGAAGTGATCCGCCTTCCGGACGCCGCTCCACGCACGGACCGCCTGCGGTGAGTGCCAGCGCAGATCACCTACGGGCGGGGCCGCGAAAGGAATCCCCTTGAACGAGACGACGCCTTGGGCAAGCACCCCTTCGACCTGTCCGCCGGTGACCGAGACCGCACGCACCTGCGCGAACGACGGTATCGCGCAAAGCCACGTCGCCGCGAACGCCGCACCGATCCACCCGGGTCTTTTCTTGGTTGACATGTCCGAAGGCCCCCTTACGCGCAATCTGGATCCGCTCTGCTTCCGCAAGCCCGGCCCAGCGCGAGTCGCGGTTGGGGATGTGTCAGGAGGCTGAACTTAGATGATGTGGAGCCCCTGACGGTTTACATCTCGCCGGTTGTTCTTAGGCGAACGTCTGTCGCGCGAGCGCCCTTGCGGTGAGCGGGTGCGCCCCGGGCGCGGGCCTCAGGTGCGACGCCTGCGCTCCCACGCCCACAATGGTAGAGGCTGTGTGAGCCTTGATTGTGCTGCCCCATAGCCGCCGGTCGCGACCGGCAGAAACGGGTCGATTCCGGAAGTTCTTGGCTGAGCGCAACCCGCCGAGGCGCAGTCGCAGCTGGTCGGACACCTTGAGGGATCCCGGAAGGCTGGACCGATCGGTGTTCGGCGTCGGCTTCGCCGTGGGGCTAACATCCCGCCGGTGCCGTGACGCCGTCGACCACAACGTAAGGCGTGATTTTCATGAAGTACTACGTTCGCGTGATGCGCCCGACTTTCCACCGTACAACCCTCGCGCTGGAGGCGCGCTCCGAGCACGAGGCGGTGCTTTCGGCGCTCGGGACGGTCGGAGGATTCTCCGAACGGGATTGGGAGCGCCTCGAAGCGCAAAGCGAGCCGCCCGTCATCGAGATCGTGTTCTCGGAGGAGGAAGCAGAGGGCGACTCCGAGGCAGACGTTCTCGAGTATGTGCGCGATGTGCAGTATGCCTACGCCCTGTTGCAGGCGGACGTCGATGAGGCCCAGGGCGCCCTCATCGCGCCAATGTTGCTCAAGGCCTTGCCGGAACTCGCCGCGGCCGATATCACGCAGGATTGGAGCGAGGCTTTGTCCGGCATCTCGAACGAGAATACGGAAGCATTCTATGCCTGGCTTACTCGGCAGGGGCGCCCGAGCAATGTCGTGGACTTTCTTGCTGAGCGCGATAAGCGGCGGGGAACGCCCAACGAAGATTCGGACTCCGGGGATTGAGCCAGGTGAAGTTGATTATCCGGCGCACCCCATCCCGCCAATGGCGGGGTACGCAGGTGGGGTAGGGGAGCAGGCGGTTCGCCGCATCCTTGGCGATCAATCGGTTGGATGCGAATTTCGATTCCGACCCTAGCCTCCAGAACCCTCCGCGATCGCCGTCGTCCTTCATCAGTGAACGATATCGCGCACCATGGCGCGGGCAATCTGACCCGACTGTCCTTTCGCTAGCTGCTCGGTCGCATATAAGGATTTCAGAAATGCCTGATCCCAATCGGTGAGGCCCGCGGGTGCAGCCTGAGGCGCTCCGTCGAAGAGCTTCAGGACCGTGGGGGCATCGCCGAGGTGCGCCCCCGGCCGAAGCTTCGCGAAACCAACCATGGCGACGTAGTCGGCGAGCTGCCCGAACGTCACTCCGTGTAGTCGAGTCTGGTCGACGATGACGAAGACTCGCGAGAACGTCGATATGGCACTTAGCGTGAGGTGGCTCCCGCCCGCGGTTCCGCGACCGCACCGATAGTAATTAGTCTGGGTACAAAACCTCTGCTTCATCCCTTCCGTTCTAGGATCAAGACCAGGCGCGTTGCAAATGGGGAGCAGTAAATTCGCCTGACAGGAGGCAAGCGGTTGACCCCACGGATCCTTCTGGTTGTCGTTGTACCATGCCCTGACTGCACGAGGCGTTTCGATGAACTCATTCACGACGCCTTCCGGCGTATAGCTAGTATTTGCGGTGGAGCTTCCAAACGTCTCGTAGCCGAACGTAAAGGCGCGATTGCGCTTTTCCATCCCCCTCAGAAGCTCCTCCGGTTGGGCGGTTACCAGAATATAGAGATTCGGGTGGCATTGTTCCCCGGCAAGCGGAACTCCCGCTTTGCGCGCGATCTCGGAAAGGCGCTCGAGGATGAACTCGCCCTGCTGCCGTGTAAGGCCCGAGACAAGCGGGCACACCGCCGGGACTTGCCAGCGCGCAATGCCTTCTTCCCCATTGTTCTCCGGAGTGACGATCTGGTTGACGAAATCTCGGACCCTAGCCGCCAGTTTCGCCCGCTGCGCCGTGACAGTGACTTCCTGCAGCTTCTCGGTAGCCGTCGAGCCGTCTGAATGTGCAGATTGATCCGCAGCTCGCGCATCAGAGAATGCCAGAACCGCGAGTGCCGCGAACAGAATTAACGCCTTTGACGTACTTGACATCGCAGTCACTCTTCATCGTCCGAAGGTCTCACCTCATCAGTGAACGATATCGCGCACCATGGCGCGCGCGATCTGGCCCGACTGTCCTATCGCTAGCTGGTTTGTCCCGTACAAGGATTTCAGGAATGCCTGGTCCCAATCGGTCATGCCGGGGGGTGCGGCCCGAGGCGCTCCGTTGAAGAGTTTGAGGATCGTGGGGGCATCGCCGAGGCGGGCGCCGGGCTTGAGCTTCGCAAGACCAACCATGGCTACGTAGTCGGCGAGCTGGCCGAACGTCACTCCGTGTAGTCGAGTCTGGTCGACGATGACGAAGACTCTGTAGAACGTCGTCATGGCACTTAACGTGAGATGGCTTCCCGCTGCCACCCCGCGACCGCACCGAAAATAAACACCCGGCTGACACATGGCGTATTTCATGTGAGCGTCTGGCATGCCACACAGTGGGAGGGTCAACATTGACTGACAGTACGCAAGAGGTTGACCCCAGGGATCCTTCTCGGCGGAGTTGTACCACACCCGTACCGCTCGAGGCGTCTTGATAAACGCATCGACAATGTTCGGCGGCGTCTCAATCGGTGGATACGTCGATACGTCGTCGCCTTTGAGGCGGATGAGCTCCCCGGGGACCCGCTACTGAGGACCAGGGACGGACCGACGAGCAGCGAACGTCCCCCTTCCCAGGCGAGCGGATGCCAAGGCGGAAAACGCTCGAACAGTTCCTCAGCCGTCACCGTGCTCCCTGTCAGCAAGTGGCCAGTTACTTTATCGCCACACCAGAGGAAGTGGGGTTAAGCGCTAACGCCGGAACGGCGTTAGCGGGGTCCCGAGCGATCTCGACCCCAGCCTCCACCACCAATGACTCGGGTAGGCCCAATTGGCCGAGGGTCCAATGGTGGGCGACCAGATGCGGCGGGACCCTGCAGAGTCTAACCGCACCCCAAGTAGGTGGCCGCTATGCACGGACAACAACTGGCCTCTCGTCTTCTCGTCGTCATCGTGTGCTCGGGGTTGAGCGCAGTCTTGGCCCAGCAGCCTCAATCGCCTCAATCGCCTCAACAGCCGGCTACGGACTCGATACACGTGGCAACCGCGAATACCCCCACTCAAAGCGCGATCACCTCAAAGCTCGGCACATATGTCTTCCCCAAGAACGGGCAGAACGCAAGCCAGCAGAACTCCGACGAGGTGTATTGCTACAACTGGGCAAAGACGCAGACCAACTTCGACCCCTTCAACGCGGCGCCTCCGCAACAGGCCGCATCGACCGGGTATGAATCGGCGCCGGCGCAGGGCACCGCACGCGGTGCCGCCGTAGGCGCGGTTGGCGGAGCCATCGGGGGCAATGCCGGGAAGGGGGCAGCCATCGGTGCTACGGTCGGGCTTCTGAAGGGCGGTCGCGACCGTCGCCGAGCGGCTGATGCACAACAGCAGCAGGCGGCGCAGCAGCAACAGCAGCTGGATGCCCTTACCGGACAGTTCAAAAAGGCATTCTCTGCTTGCCTTGAATCGAAGCACTACACGGTGAAGTAGCCGATCGAAGCATCCACGCTCATGAAGGGTTCTTGCTCCAGCCGCGCGGCTTGCGCCGGAAGGCGATTGCGACAGGGGACCCTGCGGCCATCGTAGAGGGGCGGACCGCCGCGAGTCCATGCAGGGGGTGACGGCGCGAGTTACTGGATGGCTGCGCGTGCGAACACCACGATGGCGTTAGCTGGGATCACGACCGACGCCGAGGTCGCCAACCCGTGCATGGGCGGCCCGTCGGCTTGGATACCATTGCCATTTCCGGCGACCCATGGGTTGACCCAGTTGTCGTAAACGTCACTGTTGAACACTTCGCGCCAGAAGCCCGCGAGTGGGAATCCCATCCGATAGCTCCACCAAGTGCTCTCGGCCAAGGTCGCGATTACGACCACATCCTCGCCCGTCGGCAACCAGCGGTGGAAGGCGAGCACCCGGTCCGCGTCGGAGACGTAGTACGGGTGGACGTTATCGCTGCGCAACGCCGCCTGGTCGGCGCGCAACCGCAGCAGCTCCTGAGTAAAGCGCAGATGATCGGCCCTGACCTTGTCGCCAGCGTTGAGCGCGGCCCAGTCGAGCAGATTCGAATCACCCGGGTTGCTGTCCCAAGGCTGCGTCTCCAGAAACTCCTGACCCATGAAGAGCTGGGGGATGCCCGGCGCGGTGAGCAGCAGGCCCGTTGCGACTCGGCTGCGGCTACGTGCATACCACGAGCGGGGATCGGTCGAGTCCGCAAGCATGGGGACGCGGGGATTGCGGCCGGCGAGCACCAGGTCGTGGTTCTCGATGCAGGTCACTGCCCGCCAGGCGTGATCCAGTCCTGGTGGATAGAGCACCGCCGCGATCGCCGACATCGAGACGGCTGCCGAGGCGCCGTCGGACGCCGCGCCGATCGCACCCCGCAGCGCCGAGCGTAGGGCATCGTGCTGCACGACATCGAAGCCGGCGCCGCCCTGATCGGCGGCCTCGAGGATTGGCTGGACGCTCGTCGGGACGTTATCGAACTCGCCCGGCCAGAACTCGGCGTTCTGCATCAAGCGTGCTTGCGCCGCTCTCAGCTGCGTCGTCAACGCACGGCAGAACGCCCAGCCATTTGCTTGGTTGGTCGACAAGAGAATGCTGATTTCATCGTAGCGCAGCCCGTCGGCATGGAACTCATCGACGTAGTATCGCGCGTTGTCCGCAAGAAGCCGGCACACATCCTCGTTCCACATGGCGAAGGCAAGGCCGCCGGTCCCGCGATCCTGGTTGGTGAAATAGAGGCTGTCGTTGTCGTTGCCGAGGTTGGGAACGCGGTCGAAGTAATAGAGGCAGTTGTCGTCGAGCGCGCCATTCACGGTGAAGCCGCCGGCATGGTTGTAGACGAGGTCGAACGCGACTGCGATGCCGTAGAGATGGCACAGGTCGACCAGCACTTTCAGCTGTGCAGGCGCGGATGCGATGTCGGCGAGCGCCAGCGGCGGTAGCCCCTTGGCCCCGAGCAGCCCGTTGACCTTTGCGAGATAGACCGGCAGCGTGGCCGGATCGGCGACGTACGGAAAGTCCGGCGAGAAAAGGTCGGCCCCGCTGTAGCCCAGCCCGGGATTGGCCTCTTGCTCGTCGATCGGCAGGGGCTGCAATGTGTTGATGCCAAGCGCAGCCAGATAGGGCACCTTGCCGGCCAAGTCGAGGAAGTTGGATGAGACACCCGGCGTGGCGATTGCATACGTCCCGACGTGGGCCTGGTAGATCACCACGTCGGAGAAGTCGGGCGTGCGGAACCCGGCATCGTGCCAGGGATAAGAACCGATTGGCCTCAGAATCCCGAAACAATTGGGGAAGGCGGCAGAGGGGCCCAGCTCGGCCGCGTAGGGATCGCGCTTGTAGCCGTGGGTGCCGCTGCCCCTGATCCAGAAGCGGTACGTATCGCCGTCCGCGGCTCCCGCCTGAAAGCCGGTCCAGTATCCCGCAACGTCCTTGGACAGCAGCCGGTCGGGTGTCTGTTGATCGTAGGACACGCCGGCGAAGCTTCCGTTGAGATAGACCTCGGTCGCTCGTGGCGCCCAGACTTTGAAAGTGGCCCCGCCCCGCACCAGGCGCGCCCCGTTGGGGGTCGCGGCGGCGATGTTCTGCTGGGAAAGCATGCATCCTCCTTCACGCTGCGATGCGGTGCTCGTAGAAGGGCCGCTCGCGATCCGTCAGGATGCGATCGAGCCGATCAAGGCCCACATCCTCGGGCGCGAGCCACTCGTCGATGTTGCTCCGCTTGAGGGTGATCACGCATCGATTGTGGCCGGTGGCCGCGATCTCAGGCGGCGGCTCGTCGGTGATGGCGGCAAAGGAGTAGAGCTCGCGGGCGAGGGGACCATCCCGTGGCGTGCTCGCCCAGCGTGCCCAGAGGCATGCGACAAGCATCTCAGCCCGGGGCCGCGGGTCGAAGTGCAGCACGATGTTTTTCGGTTTCTCGTCCGGAGAGAGCTGGCGCTTCTCGAACAGATGATGAGGGACGTTCTCGAAGAACGATGTGATCACCAGGACCCCGTGCCGCCTACCGTAGAGCTCGGCCCAGTAGCCGCGGAGATTGTCGCGCCGGGCATTGTAAGTGCCCGGGTAGCGACCGTCGTGACTCGCGGGCTTGCCGGGCAATCGGCAGGTGTATCGCATTGGACGCACCAGACGCCGCCCTCGATCCTCGACGAGCAATGGAGCGAAATACAGCGGGAAGATCCGCTGGTCCTCCTCGACGGGCTCGCTGCGCTTGCCGTCGGTGAGCCGGGCACGGAGGGACTCGATCTTGCTCTCGGCAATGCGCTCGTCCTCGCGGGCTTTCTTCGTTTCCTTCTCCTCGAGCGAGCGGCGGGCATCCGCGAGCCGCTTTCTCTGCTTGAAAAGATCGCGCTCGAGGGACTCGGTGACCGTGCGCCGGTGAGCGTCGATCAGCGAGCGGATACGGCCCTCGAACTCGGATTCACCGGTCGGGCTCGCCGGGGTCGTGAAGTTCGCCTCGAGCGCGCGGGCAACCTTGATGTCGCCGTGCTCGAGCCGCTCGCGAAAGAGCCTCTCGAACATGCCCCAGTCGACTTCGGCCTGGAACTCCCGCGCCAGCGAGCGCAGGTGTTGTTCGACCATCGCGGAGTAGCACATGGACGGATCGCGTCGGGCCGGCTCAAAGGAGGTTGTAATATTAAGGGATGTAGTTCATCGCGCCAGGGGGCCTCCAATATGATCCACCACCGTACCGCGATATCGCTCATGCTGGTCACGGCCGCCGGCCTCTTTTGCCCAGTTGCCAGCCATGCCGAGCCGTCGACTCTTCGAGCGTGGTTCCAGAGCAGGGAGCAGGCGCTATTCGATTCCGTGGCGCGCGGCGACAAGGGAATTTGGGATCGGACGCTCGATACCGGCTGCGTCATCACGTCCGAGGACGGGGTGGTGGAGGACAAGGCCAAGTTCCTCTCGGAATTGGCTCCACTGCCGAAAGGCTTCAGCGGTTACGGCAAAGTGCGCGATCTCACGGTGCAGGACCTGGGTAACGCCGCAGTCGTGCACTTCTGGATCGATGAGCACGAAAACGTCTTCCGACAGGAGCTGTACACGACCTACGTCGAAACGGATACGTATCGGCGCCGCTCCGGAGCCTGGAAGATCGTGGCGATGCAGGTGACCGTCGTTCCGCGGGATTTGCAGCCGATCCCGACGGATGCGATCGACTGGCGAGCTATCGTCGGCGATTACCGCTTTCCAGGCGATGAGCAGGTGCGTTATCGCGTGTTCGCGCGGAACGGCTCACTCTTCGGAGGCCGAGACGAGAAGTCCGCGACGTTGCTGATTCCACTGGCGCCGCTGGTGTTTCATCAGAAGGGCAGCATTCATTTCATGATCTTCGTCAAGGACTCGGCCGGCGCGGTCACCGAAGTACGCGAGATTCACAAGTACAACGAGGTCCGCATGCAGCACCTCACCGGGAAGGGCGGCTAGACCTTTCCTCCATCCCCAAGACGGCTAGCGAGGTTATAGCGACCAGGAGCTCCCGGCCACGGGTCAAGAGCGAACAGGCAATCGAAAGCCCGGCAGGGACTCCGATGAGGCTGGCCGCGAGAACGAATCCCGCTTCCTGTAGACCGACGGCAGCGGGGATTGCGAAACCCGCACTTCGCCCGGCCATCCCGATGCTCTCCATGACAAAGGCGGAGCGCCACGAAATCGGATGCCCCAGGCCGCGCAACGCCAGCCAGACTTCAACGGAGCCGAGCCCCCAGGAGAGGCTGTGTAGGACGACCGCTTTGAAGAGTCGCTGTCGCTGAGCGTGCAGCGCGAGCAAGGCGTCGTGAAAGCTGGTAGTCGGCACACGCGAGACCTGCGGCCACCGAGCGCTCACCCGTTCGGTAGCCCAATCGAGGAGCCGGAAGAGGCCAACCCGCTGCGCAATGACGAAGCTCGCGCACATGCCCAGGACGGCCAGCAGCAGCGTCCAGAGCCAAAACTGGCTCTGTCCGCTCACACTCCCGATTGGTAAGAGGGCGATGCCGCAGATCAGGAAGACAAACTGGCCGGCCGTCTCGGCCGCAAGGTCCACCGCAACACTCGCCGTCGCGGCTGAGCCACTGATGCCGTAGCGGCAGAGCAATCTCGAGCCGACTGCGGCCGCGCTGAGAGCACCCACGGGGAGCAGGGAGCTCGTTCCCTCGCGAATCCAGCGCAGTCTGAAGAACACTGGCCAAAGATGACGCTCTGGTAAGAGTGTTCCCCACGCGGCAGAGTCGAGTGCGATTTGTATGAAATGGAACAGGAAGATCGCCGCTAGCGTCCAACGCGCCTGCAGCAGCTTCGGCAAGGTCCCGTCGAGGTCCACCGTACTCGTCAGATAGGCGATCGCGGCGATCGCGCACGAGCCTTTCGCGATCCATGTGAGAAGCGATGCGCGCGATTTGCGGCTGGGTTGAACAGGCGCTGGGAAGGGCCGTGGCAGGTGTCCTGTCTTTTCCATTGCGGTACCTGCTCACGTGCTCCCGAGCCGAAGCACGCATGCACCCGCATCGAGGCGGCCGGAGCCGTTCCGATTGCGGGAGTGCTCCTTGTAACGTCAGCTAAGAGTGATGAGTCCAGGAGACCATATTGGAACAGCTGCTGCGCTAAAAAGTGGACTAAAGTACAACGATTTGATGACGCGACATCGCGGGCGTCGGCGCGTCGGCCGCGACAATCGGTGACCAAAGTCCTATTGCAGTCCGGGGACGCATTCCGCACCGTTTGCCCGTGAAATCAGCTCCATCGATCGTAGGAGCGTGGTTACGTGCGCTGACCGCGGTAGCCTTTGGAACCACCATTGCCTGCCTCGGAGCAACCGCACTGAACGGTGCTGCTGGACGACAGGATGCGAGCGAGGCGAGCGGCGCGATTTTTGGCTCCGAGGAAGTTGCCATCTTCCGGCAGGTGCTTGCGATCATCGGCCGCGATTACCTCGATACGACGAGCCGCCAGCGACTGATTGAGCAGGCGCTCCGCGGAATGACGTCGAGTCTCGATCCCTATTCCGCATTTCTTGACAAGGGAGAGCTCGAAGAGCTCGAGGCGTCCGACGAGGGCACCTATTGCGGCATCGGAATCGAGGTCGCGAAAGTCGGCTCCGCGGCCGAGATCCTGAGCGTGATGGATAAGTCCCCTGCAGCGGATGCCGGCCTGCAGCGCGGAGATGCAATCGTTTCCGTCAATGGCCGGGAGGTCGGAACGGATATCAGCGAGACGGTGGCTCTTCTCCGGGGTGTCCCCGGCACCGAAGTGAGCCTCGCCGTCAGACGCGCGGCGAATGAACCCAGACCGTACTCGCTCCGGCGCGAGTGCCTGTCGATTCTCTCGGTAAGCGCGGCACTTCTCGAGCCCGATTACGGCTATGTGCGAATTTCAATGTTCAGCGACAGTACTCCGACGGAACTGAAACGATCGATCGACAATCTCGATCGGCTGAATCGTGCTCTTCTGAGAGGTCTCGTGCTGGACCTGCGCGACAACGGCGGCGGCGTCTTGGACGACGGTACCGCCGTCGCCGATGCATTCCTCGAGAGAGGCGTAATAGTAACGGCCGATGGACGAACCCCAGAGGCGCAAGTGTACGTCGAAGCTACTCCGGGTGATCTCCTCCATGGCGCTCCCATAGCAGTGCTCGTGAACGGAGGCTCGGCGTCGGCCTCGGAGATCGTGGCCGGTGCCCTGAGGGATCATGCGCGAGCGACGCTCGTCGGGACGCGGACCTACGGAAAAGGATTGATTCAAAGTATCGTTCCCTTGTCCAAAGGGGGCGCCATCAAACTCACCACGGCGCGCTTCTTTACTCCATCCGGTGCGTCGATTCAGGGTACGGGAATCGTTCCAGACATTCTCGTCGACCGCGCCGAAGAGCGGAGCCCGGGAAGCGCCGCCGACGAACCTCGCGGTTCTCCCTCGGAAAATGATCCGGAAACTCGCGTCGCACTCGAGGTCGTGAAGCGACTTTCGAGCGCTACCTGGACCGGCACGTCATCGCCCCTGCCATGATTCTCGTCGACGGGCTTCGACCATGAACGATCTTCGATCTCCGGCGCTGTACCAGATCAATACGCGCGTCTGGATGACCGAGCTTTCCCGGACGCTTGGCCGATCGGCAACGCTGGATGACGTGCCCACGGCCACGCTGGATGCGATTGCCGAGATGAGGTTCGACTGGGTTTGGCTCCTCAGTGTATGGCAGACGGGGTTCGCCGGCCGGGAGGTGTCCCGTACGCGTCCGGAGTGGCGGCACGAATTCGAAGAGACATTGCCCGATCTGCGAGAGGAGGACATCGCCGGGTCCGGCTTCGCGATTGCGAGCTACACCGTCCATTCGGCGCTCGGGGGCGACGGTGCGCTCGAGCGGCTGCACGAGCGGCTACGAAAGCGCGGGCTCAAGTTGATGCTCGACTTCGTGCCCAATCACACGGCCCTGGATCACCCGTGGGTCGAGAGTCATCCCGAATTCTATATCCAAGGGACGGAGGCCGACCTCGAGCGCGCGCCGCAGAACTACATTCGAGTCCATCGCACGCGAGGTGATCTGGTACTGGCGCATGGGCGCGATCCGTATTTTCCCGGTTGGCCCGATACGCTCCAGCTCGATTACAGCCAGCCGGCCACACAGGCGGCGATGAAGGCCGAGCTCACGAGTGTGGCACGCCGCTGCGAAGGGGTCCGCTGCGACATGGCGATGCTGATATTACCCGACGTTTTCGAGCGCACGTGGGGACGACGCGCGCTGCCATTCTGGCCCGATGCAACCCGTCAGGCCCGCGCCCAGGCGCCGGCTTTCTGTTTCATGGCCGAAGTGTATTGGGACCTCGAATGGACCATGCTGCAGTCCGGATTCGATTACGCCTACGACAAGCGTCTTTATGATCGCCTGCGCGATGGGCACGCGCGTCCCGTGCGCGAGCATCTTCACGCCGGACTCGACTATCAGTCCAGACTTGCGCGGTTCCTCGAGAACCATGACGAGCCTCGTGCGGCAGCAACCTTCCGGCCCGGCGTGCATCAGGCGGCGGCCATCA
>Ga0134126_10004374_pt1 | contig 17671 bp, 14 predicted proteins | sample KB31752_FD_96881 | JGI IMG/M metagenome (GOLD analysis project Ga0134126, IMG submission 96881) | Terrestrial soil microbial communities with excess Nitrogen fertilizer from Kellogg Biological Station, Michigan, USA - KB3-175-2 | ecosystem: Environmental > Terrestrial > Soil > Unclassified ...
CGCGCCGTTCTGCACGGTCGCCGCGCGCGGCTTCTTCAGCCAGTTCTGAGCAGGAGCCTGTTCATGCGAACCACGATATACGCTGTGACCCTGACCGCACTGTTTGGGGTCGGGCTTCTGGCCACGACTGCACGCGCGGACGACGCTCCCGTTTACGACAATCAGATCCGCGCCGGCCTGTACTACCTCTATTTCAACCCCAACGCGAGCGACATCACGGGTCCGGGCATTCCGCCGAACGAGCATCTGAATATCAAACTCGACGATGTCACGACCCTGTATCTCGCGTACGTCCGGAGGCTCTCCACCCACTTCGACCTGGAGTTCGCCTTCGGCTACCCGCCGCTCACGAAGACGAAAGGCAGCGGTCCCGCGACCGTCGGGTCCGTTCCCTACGACAATCAGGTCATCGCCACCGCCCGATGGTTCTCGCCCAGCCTCCTGCTGCTGTACCAGTTCTTCGACGACAGCCACGCCTTCCATCCCTTCATCGGAGCCGGCATCAACTACACGAAGTTCTACAGCCGTCAGTCGACGGCGGCCGGGAACGCCGTGAGCGGAGGTCCCACATCGATCTCCCTGCCCGCCTCGGTGGGAGCGGTCGGAACCGTCGGTCTGAGCTATCGCTTCAGCAACCGCTTCAATGTCAACCTCTCATACGACGCCGCACAGATCAGGAGCAAACTCACCACCGACACAGCCGGCGTGCTACGCACGTCGGATGTCAATTTCGGCGTGCGCGCGGTCGTTCTATCGGCGGGATTCCTGTTCTAGGCGTAAACCACGGGCGCGAGCGCGGCGACTGCGGCGATGAGATAGGGCCCGACGCCATCATCACCAGTGCCCCCAGGGCCAACGCTCCCGGATCCGACTGGTGGTATCGTCACGTCCAGGAATGAGAACGTTCCTGGACAAGTTCATGCGCCGTGCGGCCCTGCTTCGCCCGAGCGTCAGGACGCTGGAGTCGGACTCCCTTGCGGCAACCGAAATGCAGGTGCGCCTCGCCCTCGAGGCCTCGGGGGCCGCGATGTGGATCATCGACTACGCCCGGGGTGCTCGCGAGCGCTTCGATGCGCGCAGCTGCGAGCTCGCGGGCCTCGACCCAAACGTCGAGAGCTGGCCGCCGGGCACCTTCTGCAATCTCCTGCACCCGGATGACCGAGCGCTCATGCAGGCGGCCTGCGAGGCTACACATGCGGTGCCTGGTCGTGGCCCGCTCGTCGAGTACCGCATCGTGCGGGACGACGGTGAAATGCGATGGCTGCAGGGCGCGGGAATCGTGCGCCGCGACGTGCAAGGACGCGTCCGCCAGTTCATCGGAGTTTCGGTGGACGTGACCGAACGCAAACGGCTCGATTCGAAGCTGCGGGCGACGATCGAGAAGCTCGGAGAGGCCGACCGCCGCAAGGACGAGTTCCTCGCGACTCTCGCCCACGAGCTGCGCAACCCGCTCGCTCCAATCCGCAATGGCGTGCAGATTCTGAAGCTCTCGATGGGGACCGATGAGACGCTCGTACGCACGGTGGCAATGATGGAGCGGCAGACGAGCCATCTCGTGAGACTGGTCGATGATCTGCTGGATTTGAGCCGCATTACCCGCGGGACCGTGCAGCTGCGCACTTCGCGGCTCGCTCTCTCGGAGGTACTCTCAGGTGCCCTCGAGTCGGTATGGGGTCCGAGCAGCGCCAAGCAGCACGAGCTCACCGTACGCATGGCCGACGAGCCGATCGGTATCGAAGGAGATCGTGACCGCCTGACCCAGGTCTTCTCCAATCTGCTCTTGAATGCAGTGAAGTACACCGAGCCCGGCGGCCGGCTCGAGCTCGTCTCGCGCCGCGAGGGCTCCGATGCCCTGGTATCGGTGAAGGACACGGGCATCGGCATTCCCAAACAGGCGCTCGAGCATATTTTCGAGATGTTCTCGAGAGTGCGGCCCGCCGACGCCGACGCCGGCGCCGCAGGCCGAGGCGAACCGGGTCTCGGCATCGGCCTCGCCCTGGTGCGTCAGCTCGTCGAGATGCATGGCGGCGCCGTCTCCGGGCGCTCCGAAGGGCTGGGGCGAGGTGCCGAATTCATCGTGCGCTTGCCCGCTCTTGGCGAGCTTGCAGTGAGTCCTGCCGCGTGGCCCGCCGCGAGTCGCGCCGTCGAGCACGCCGGTGAGGTGCGCGCCGAATCTTCGATGCCGGAGGGGTCCTCTGCGGTACGGGCGAGCGCCGGGCGCCGCATTCTCGTCGTCGACGATCACGCCGACGGCGCAGCATCGCTCGAAGCGCTCCTGCGGATGCTCGGCCATGAGGTACGTCAGGCGCGCGACGGAATCGAGGCGATTGAAGTTGCCCAGGCCTTCGAGCCGGACGTGATCTTCATGGACATCGGCATGCCTCGACTGAACGGCCTCGATGCCGCCCGGCGCATCCGGGAGCTGCCACTCGCCACCCGTCCTTCCATCGTGGCGCTCACGGGCTGGGGCCAGGACACCGACCGCAAGCGCTCCGAGCAGGCTGGGATCGATCAACATCTGGTGAAACCCATCGAGCTCGCCGCGCTGCATCGCGTGCTCGATCCGACCCGATGAACGATTGGCGCTCGCCTTCTGCGAGAGAGCGCGGCGATGCGGGTCAACCGCGTGGCACGAGAAGCAGCGCGTGCTCGTCCGGGTCGTGGATTAGCGCACCGGCGAGGTGAGTGAACGGCCCTGAATCGTCGACGTCGAGCAGGCGCTGCACTCCTGCTGCGTCGTCGATCTCGATCAGCAGCCGAGTCGCCGCAATATCCCGGCTCTCGAGCGGCGCGGGAAGCGCTGCCCGACTCTTGGGCGCGCGATAGCACAGCAATTCGAGGTGAGGAGGCTGCGGTGCGGCGGCTGCGAGGGCGGTCACTTCGACCTCGGGCTCGCGCAAGCCATCGAGACGCGCCTGCTCCACTCCTCGATTGAGTGAGCCGCCGGTGCGCACGAACCCGAGCCGTCGTTCGTAGAATTCGACGCTGCGCGCGGTGTTTGCGACGACGATCGCGGAGTGATCGATGCCCAGGAAGGGTCTTTCCTCCTCGGACGCGCGCCGCGCGCGCCAGAGCGGCGGCATCCGATCTTGCGGAAATTCCAGCAGCTCGAGCGGATGTCCCTCGGGATCGCGAAATTTGAAAGCGACGACTCCCCCCGAGCTCTCGGGCAGTCTCTGCGGGGCGGGTTGTGTGATCGCCGTCCAGCCCTTCAATCGGGCGAGGCGCGCGTGGGCGGCTTGCATGCTCGCGACGACGATGGCGAAGTGCTGGAACCAGGGGTCGTTGCTCGCGCCGCCGCGCGGATAGGGCCGTCCAGCTTGAGCGAAGGTCGCGAGCTCGAGCCATTCCTCCCCGAGCCTGAGCAGCACCACTCGCGCCTCCGAGCGCGAGAGACCCGTAAGGTGTACGAACGACGGACCACCGCGCAAGTCGATTCCCGCTCGCTCGAAGCCGAGTGCGGCGTAGAAGCCCGCGAGCGTGTCGGCGTCCACGCTTGTGAGGCCCACCGCCGCAATGCGCTTGGCCACGCCCGGCGGAGTCGCCGTCGTCACGGCCATTCCGCGCCCCGAACGTTGAGATATATGGCACAGAGCGTCTGCGAGGCGGTGATGAAAAGGCGGTTCCTCGCCACCCCACCGAACTCGACATTGGAGACGATGCGGGGCACGAGGACCTTGCCGAGAAGGCGTCCGCCCGGATCGATGCAATGCACGCCGTCGCCCGCGCTGCTCCAGATGCGGCCCGCCTCATCGACACGCAGCCCATCGCAGTAGCCTGGCTCGATGCGATGGAACACCTGGGCTCCGGCGAGGCTCCTCCCGTCCGCGGAGACCTCGAACACTCGGATGTAGCGGCGCGGATCGTCAGAGGCCGGATCGCCCGTCTCGGACACATAGAGGCGTCGCTCGTCGGGTGAGAACGCAAGTCCATTCGGACCGTCGAAGTCGTCCGCCATGAGCCGGATCGCCCCGCTCTCGGGATCGAAGCGGTAGAGTCCCGGAGGCTGCTCCGAGTCCTGTCGTCCTCCCTCGTAATCGTTTGAGATGCCGTAGATCGGATCAGTGAACCAGATCGTCCCATCCGACTTGACGACGACATCGTTCGGGGAGTTGAGGCGCTTGCCGGCATGGTGCGCGACGAGCGTCGTGACCGCCCCGTCATATTCGGTGCGGTAGAGACAGCGCCCGCGATGCGAGCAGCTCACGAGCCGGCCCTGCCGGTCGCGGGTCTGGCCATTCGCGAAGTTCGACGGATATCGAAACACCGAGAGCCCGCCCTCCTCGCTCCACCGCATCGTGCGATTGCGGGGCAGGTCCTGGAAGAGCAGGCAGTTTGCATCCCCGAACCACACGGGCCCTTCGGTCCAGCGGAAGCCGCTCGCGAGCTCCTCGAGCGGCGCGTTTGCGAGCACGCAGCGCCCGAACTGCCGGTCGCGGACTTCGATCCCAGGCAAACAATCCGCGCTCATGCGAAGGGACACGGAAGGCGCTGCGCGGACATCTCCTCGAGCTGGATGAGCCACAGCACGGCCGGATGGTCTCCGACCGTGCCTGAAAGATGACCCTTGCGGCCGTTGCGCTCGCGCGTGCCTTGGTCGGCGCCGAAGGAGAGCTCGCCGGTTCCCATCTCGATACGCTGCCCGTCCATCGACTCGACGAACCAGCGGCCCGATAGCGGAATGATCCACTGCGGGTGAGGGTTCTCGTGCCATTCGCCGACCCAGCCGGGGGGCAGTACGGTCACGAGCGTCGACATCGCACCGCCCGTACGGCGTCCGATCCACTGCGGGGTTGCGGGCTCGCTGATCGAGCGGAGCTCGAACTCCGTGAAGCCGCAGCGCCTCTGGCGGCTCACGCCCTGCTCGTCCGTGTAGAGATGCCAGTACGCAACCCGAGGCTTATCGGAATCAGCCATGGTGAACCTCTTCCGAAGCGGAGGTGGCGTACGGGTGCGTCGAAAGCACCGGCCGGTCGAGCACCGGTTGAACGGTGCGCGCCGTGGTGCCGAGGGCGATCAAGAGAAAGCCGGCCGCGACCGCGAAGTTCTTCAGGAAGTCCCAGAAAAGATCTCGAGCGCGGCTCGCGCCCGGGTGCCAGAAATCTCCCGGCTTCCAGAAGCGCTTCCAGAGAAGCGCAGTGACGCTGCAATAGGCAGCCATGATGATCGCGGCGAGCCGGTCCCCATATCCGGTGAGAATCGCGAGGGGCATCACGATCTCGATGCCGAGCCCGCCGAGGATCAGCATGCGGGCGAGCGGCTCGAAGGGCACGACTTCCCGCGCCTGCGCGATGGCGCCCTTGAAGTTCAGGATCTTGTCGAGCGCGCTGAAGGGCAGGAAAAGCGCGACCAGCAGGTACCGGAGCGCGACGGTGAGCGCGATGCTGGCGGTCATTTCAACCGCTCGAGGAGATGGTCGCCGACGCGCAGCGCGTTCGCGATGATCGTGAGCGATGGATTGACGGCTCCGATCGACACGAAGAAGCCGCCATCGACTACATACAGATTGTCGAGCTCGTGCGCCTTGCAATGGATGTCGAGCGCCGAGCTCCGCGGATCGCGCCCGAACCGGACGGTGCCCGCCTGATGCGCGGTGCCCCCGATGGGGATGTTCTTGCCGAGATAGAGCGACCGGGGAAGCAGATGTGGATGGCAGTCCATCGCTTTGAGCATCCGCTCGAGCTCGCGCTTGAGGCGCTTGTGCCCCTCGAGATTGTTCTCCGTCAGGTCGAGCACCACGCGCCCGTCGGAGGCGTAGTAGATCCGGTTCTCCGGCTGCGGCAGATCCTCGGACGTGAGCCAGAAGTCGAGCGCATGCCTCGCCATCATGTCGAAGGAGATCTCGGGCGCCGCGAGCGCCCAGCGGCCGGCCTCGGCCGCGATCGTCGCTCCCTGAGTCTTTCCGAGCATCTGAATGTGCCCGAGGGGATACTCCCAGTCCTTCGAGCGGAAGTAAAAATCATTGAGCGCGAGCGTCTTCTGGAACTTCGTGCGGTTTTCCCGGCGCGAGATCGCCATGAACGCCGAGTTATTGTGGCGCATGTAGTAGCGGCCGATTACCCCCGAGCCGTTCGCGAGCCCGTTCGGATGCTTCGCATTCGCGGAGCGCAGCAGCAGCAGCGCCGAGTTGAGCGCGCCACAGGATGAGACGACGATATCGGCCGAGTACAGCTCCTTCGCGCCGCCCCGCTCGACGCGTACGCCCGTCACGGTGCGACCCGCAGAGTCGGTCTCGAGCCGCTCGACATAGGCGCCGGTCTTGAGCTCGACGTTCGGATGTTTGAGTGCAGGCTCGACGCAGATGATCTGCGCATCGGCCTTGCCGTTGACGAGGCACGGGAAACCGTCGAACGCCTCGCAGCGTACGCAGGCGCTATCGAAGCGAGGTTGGCCCCCGGGCAGCTCCTCGAGCAGCGCCCCGACCGGCAGTGGAAACGGACGGTAGCCCTCCTGCTTCAGCGCCTCACAGAGCTCCTCGATGCGCGGCTCGTTCGAGATCGGCGGATGCGGATATGGCCTGCTCGCCGGCGGGTCCGTCGGATCGATGCCGTGCCGTCCGTGCACGTGATAGAGCTGCTCCGCCTCGCTGTAGTAGGGCTCGAGGTCGTCGTAGGAGAGCGGCCACGCGGGCGAGAGGCCGCCGTGGTGCTTGAGCTCGCCGAAATCTTCCTTGCGCAGGCGAAAGAGCGCCGCGCCGTACACCTTGGTATTGCCTCCCACCCAGTAGTGAATACCCGGATGGAACTCGCGCCCGTCACGGCCGTACCAGGTCTCCTTCGCCTGGTACTTGCCGTGCACGAACACCGCGTTCGCGTCCCAGTTGTCGCGCTCACGCGGCAGGAATTCCCCGCGCTCGAGGAGCAGAATCCGCTTGCCGCTCGGGACGAGCCGGTGCGCGAGCGTGCCACCGCCCGCCCCCGTCCCGATGATGATCACGTCGTAGTGGCGGTCGGCCATGGCGCGGAGCCGCTCAACCGCCCGTCGCGAATCCGGGAAACAGCGTCATGCCGCCGTCGACGAAAAGCGTCGCACCGACGACGTAGTCCGACTCGTCGGAGGCAAGCCATACCGCCGCGCGCGCGATGTCATTCGGCTCGCCGATGCGCCCGTATGGAATGAGTGTCATGAGGCTCGCGTACGCCTCGGGTGTCTCCCACGCCCGCCGGTTGATCGGCGTGCGGATCGCCCCAGGCGCAATCCCGTTCACGCGAATGTGGCGCGGCGCGAGCTCCTGCGCGAGGCTTTCCATCATCATCATGATGCCGCCCTTCGAGGCGGCGTAATTCGCGTGGCCTGCCCAGGGGATCATCTGGTGGACCGAGCTCATGCAGATGATCTTGCCTGCTGCGAGCGAAACGGACCTGACGACGCCGCGCCGCAGGAACTCGCGCACCGCGGCGCGCGCACACAGGAATTGACCCGTGAGGTTGACGCCGATCACCGTGTTCCACTGCTCGAGCGTCATTGCGTTGATGGGCGAGTCGCGCTGCAGGCCCGCGTTGGCGACGAGGATGTCGATCGTGCCGAGTTCCCCGACGGCCCGGGCGAACATCTGCTCCACCTGCGATTCGTTCGAGACGTCCGCGCGATGCGTCAGGGCGCGGCTGCCCGCCGCTTCGATCCCTGCGGCGACCTCATTTGCCGCCTCATCGCCCTGGATGTAGTTCACGACCACGTCGGCCCCTGCCGCGCCAAGGGCCAGCGCGACGCCTCGGCCGATGCCGGAGTTCGCCCCGGTGACGAGCGCCTTCTGTCCTTGCAGGACTTTGCGCGGCGCGGCGGAGCCGCCGGCGCTGGACCCGCCGGCAGGTGCGGACGTATTACTCGGCATGGTGCACTCCTCGAGCAGTCCCAACGAGTCCGGCGCGGAGTGGTTCCTGCGCGGACTGTGCCCCTCGATCGCCGCGCTCGTTCTGCTCGCGGCATGTGCAACGCCTCGTAGTATCGGCCCGGCCACGCCTCGACCGCCAGAGCATCCCACCGCCCGACATGGAGCCCGGCGCTGCGGCGGTGCGCTGAGTGCTCGTCAGCGCGGCGATCCGTCGGCGAGCCGCACGGTCGCCGTGAGCAAGCATTTGCGAGCCGCCTCCGGGCCTACGAGAACCTCGATCTCGCCCGACTCGAACGTCGGCTCGAGATCGATGCCGAGAAAGCGGAGCTCACGCACGGGCACCGCCAGAGTCAAAGTGGTCCGCTCTCCCGGTGCGAGTGTCACGCTGCCGAAGGCCTTGAGCTCGAGCAGGGGGCGCGTCACGCTCGCGACTTTGTCGCGGATGAAGAGAAAGACGGTCTCCTTCGCCCGGCGCTTGCCTTCGTTCGTGACCTCGACCTGCGCCTCGAGGGTGTCGCTTTCCCTCGCAACACTCGGGGCGACGCGTAACCCGGAGAGCGTGAACTTCCCGTACGTGAGCCCGTGCCCGAACGGAAAAAGCGGCTCGTTCGGTTCGTCGAGGTACCTCGTCGTGTAGCGATTGTCGCTTGCGAACGGCCGCCCGCTCGGACGCTCGGCGTGGAAGATTGGAATCTGTCCCATGGCGCGTGGCCACGTCATGGCCGTGCGCCCGCTCGGGGAGATACGGCCGGTCATCACGTCGGCTAACGCATTGCCGGCCTCGCTGCCGAGAAACCACGCGGCGAGAACGGCATCGGCGCGCGCAATGAGCCACGGCACGACGAGCGGCCGGCCGCTGAACAGCACGGCGATCACTCGCGCGCCGCGCTCGTGCGCGCGATCGAGCACCGCCTCCGCGAAGGCGCGCTGCGCGCCAGGCAGATCGAGATGCGCGCGGCTCGCCGCCTCGCCGCACATCACCGCCCCCTCGCCGAGGCAGAGCACCACCGCATCGGCGCCGTCGCAGAGCGCGAGCGCCTGAGCAATGCCGCTCGTGTCGGCATCCTCGATCGAGACTCCGGGAGCGTGGCGGACTTCCGCGGCGGGCAGTGCCGCCCGCAATCCCTCGACGACCGTCACGTGCCCCTCGGGAGGAGCTGCGGCCCACCAGGGCCCGCGCATCTCCGCGGAGACATCGGCCAGCGGACCGAGCACGGCGAGCCGCTTCGGGGGCGGATCGAGCGGAAGCGTGTCCCGCGTGTTCGTCAGCATCACGATCGCGCGCGCAGCGACTTCTCTCGCGAGATGCCGCCACTCGGTCCGGGCGGCCACCGGCTCCTTCTGCGAGCCGCGACGGAACGGATCATCGAACAGACCAAGCCGCTCTTTGAGCCGCAGCACGCGTCGCACCGACTCGTCGATCTCGGCCATGGTCACGAGGCCGCGCTGCAGTGCGATGGGCAGGCCTCGGCGGTACGCACCTGCCATCATGTCGATGTCGATGCCGGCCCTGAGCGCAAGAGCTGCTGCTTCCGTCTCGTCGGCCGCTATGCCGTGCTCGATGAGCTCGCCGACGGCGTTGTAGTCGCTCACGAGCACGCCGTCGAAGCCGAGCCTCTCGCGCAGAGTCTCCCGCAACAGCCGGCGGTGAGCGGTCAGGGGAAGGCCGGCGAGATCCGTGAACGCCGGCATCACTGCCGCGACGCCGGCCTCGACGGCAGCCGCGAAAGGCGGTAGATGCACTTCCCGGAGCGTGCGCTCGGACAGCTCGAGCGCGGCATATTCGCGACCCGCCGTGACCGCGGCATAGCCCACGAAGTGCTTTGCCGTCGCGGCGAGAGTATCTGCTCTAGCGAGGCTCTCGCCCTGGAATCCCCAGACTTTCGACTCGGCCACGCAACGTCCGACCCAGGGGTCCTCCCCAGGCCCCTCCGCCGCTCGGCCCCAGCGAGGGTCACGTGCGATGTCCAGCATCGGTGCGAAGGTCAACGCGATGCCGTCAGCGGCCGCCTCCGCTGCGGTCGCCCGTGCCGTAGCGGCCCAGATCGCAGGATCAAACAGCCCAGCCTCCGCGAGCGGTATGGGAAAGAGGGTCCGGTAGCCGTGCAGAATGTCGAGGGCGAAGAGCACCGGAATGTGAAGCCGAGATTCCTCGACCGCGAGCCTCTGCCAACTGTGCACGTGGTCGGCCCCGATCAGATTGAGTACATTCCCGACCGTGCCGGTCCTCAACGCCTCCACGGAGTCCCCTGCGATCACCGGCCCGGTCACGGCGTGGCCGGCGGCCGTCATGGTGAGCTGGCCGAGCTTCTCGGCGAGCGTCATGTTCTCTAGCAGCGCGTCGATCTTCACTTCCGCACCCATCGCCGGCCCCGGCGGCGCTCTCTCCGCAAGATGACAGAAGGGCCGGAAGATATCACCAGCGCCGCGCCCGAGGCCGCGCCCGAGGGCGTGCCCGAGTTCGAGGACGCAACGCATGCCCGGCTCGCGCCCCAGCTCGGGATGATGGTGCATGCGCTCGCCCGCTCGACGGCCGGGAAGGCGATCTTCGCGCTCTGCGGCGCGATCTTCCTCGTCATCGTTGCGACCGCGTACGCGCAGATCCGACTCAACAAGTGGAATCAGCCGTTCTATGACGCGCTTTCGCGTCGCGATTTCGCGGACTTTCTGTATCAGCTCGGGGTGTTCTTCATCATCACCGCGATCCTCCTCGTTCTCAACGTCGCGCAGCGTTGGCTCGGAGAAACCCTGAAGGTGAAGCTTCGCGAGGGCATGGTGACCGACCTCATCCGGCACTGGCTGCTGCCGCGGCGCGCCTTCTGGCTCGCGAACGCCGGCCCGATCGGCGTCAATCCGGATCAGCGCCTGCATGAGGACGCGCGTCACCTCTGCGAGCTTTCGGCCGATCTCGGCGTTGGGCTGCTGCAGGCGTCCATCCTGTTCCTGAGCTTCGCGGGACTGCTGTGGGTCATCTCCCGCAACTTTGACCTCCACTTCGAAGGACACGATTACGCTCTTCCCGGCTTCATGCTCTGGGCGGCGATTCTCTATGCGGGGGCGGGCTCGCTCCTCTCGTACTGGGTCGGCCGCGGCCTCATTCACCGCAACGCGGAGCGCTATGCGCGCGAGGCGGACCTGCGCTTCTCGCTCGTCCGCGTCAACGAGCACCTCGACGGCATCTCGCTCGCCTCCGGCGAGCCGGATGAGACGCGGCGCGTGGAGGTCGACCTCGCCGATGCGCTGAGGGCGACGCGGCGGATCGTCGCGAGCCTCACCAATCTCACCTGGGTTACCGCGGGGTTCGGCTGGGTGATGCAGGTCGCCCCGATCCTCGTCGCCTCCCCGATGTACTTCTCGGGCAAGATCTCCTTCGGCGGCCTGATGATGGCGGCCGCCGCGTTCACGCAGGCTCAATCCTCGCTCCGCTGGTTCGTCGATAATTTCAGCCAGATCGCGGACTGGCGAGCGACGCTGCTGCGCGTTGCGACGTTCCGTCGCGCGGTGATCACGACGGACGCGCTCCTCGAGCAGGTCGACAGCCGCATCAACTATGCGCTGGGCGAGCCCGGACGATTCGTCATCGAGAATCTGTCGGTCGTCTCGCCCACCGGTGGACGCGATACGATTCGTGAGCGGCACGTGGAGGTGCGCGCCGGCGAGCGCCTGCTCATCCTCTGCGAGCCCGGGACCGGCCGCACTCAACTCTTTCGCGCGCTCGCCGGGCTTTGGCCCTGGGGCGAGGGCCGCGTCGTGCTACCGAAGGAGGAGGCCATCCTCTACTTTCCGCGCGGCACGCCCTACCTGCCGCGCGGCACGCTGCGCGAAGTGCTCGCCTATCCATTGAAGGTCGAGAGTTTTCCCCCGGAATCCTACGGCCGCTCGCTCTCGCGGCTCGGGCTCGAGCGACTCGTGCCGCTCCTCGATGAGGTCCGCCGCTGGGATCGCGAGCTCTCGGCGGACGAGCAGCTGAGCATCGCCTTCGCCCGCATCTTGCTTCAAGCGCCGCCCTGGGTGCTGATCGACAACACATTCGGATCGCTCGACGGCGATACACTCGAGCGCATCATCGATGTGTTCGCAACCGAGCTCGAGCACACGAGCGTCATTCACATCGGAAGCGCTCAGGCGCGCGATCCGCTCTTCTCGCGCATCGTGCACCTCGTGAAGGCCCATCCGGTACACTCCGGGCTCGACTCGCACGGCGCCAAGCACCAACCCGCATCCGCCCGCACAACCGCATGAGGACCTCCGCACCAGCATCGAGCGTCACCAGCGCCGACGCCCCTCCAGCCAAACGGCCCGAAAGCGCCGTGCCGAGCGCCGATCTGCCCGACGAGGAGCTCCTCGAGATCGTGCAGCGCCAGACTTTCCGCTTCTTCTGGGAAGGCGCACATCCGGCGAGCGGTCTCGCACCCGACCGGCGCACGCGGCGCGAGGAACCGTACGACGATGTTGTCGCAATCGGCGGATCGGGTTTCGGGATCATGGCGCTCGTGATCGCGGTCGACCGTGGCTGGGTCACTCGCGCCGCCGCGCTCGAGCGGCTCGGGCGCATGCTCGATGCGCTCCGGCACGCGCGCTGCTATCACGGCGCGTTCCCGCATTTCCTCGATGCGCGTACGGGTGCGGCGGTGCCGCTCATCAATCACAAGGACGACGGCGGCGATCTCGTCGAGACCTCGCTCCTTGCGATGGGCCTCCTCACGGCGCGTCAGTATTTCGGACTCGACACGCCTTCCGAGCGGGCCGTGCGCCAGCGCCTGACGAGCCTTTATGAGGATGTGGAGTGGAGCTGGTACACGCAAGAGCGCAAGCTCCTTTACTGGCACTGGAGTCCCAACAACGGGTGGGCCATGGACCACGAGATCCACGGCTGGAACGAGTGCCTGATCACCTACGTCCTTGCCGCCGGATCGAAGCGCTACGGGATCGATCCGCTCGTCTATCACCGCGGCTTTGCGAGCGGCCGCGACTTCCTCAACGGCAAGTCCTATTACGGTATCGAGCTGCCTCTGGGGCAGCCGTATGGCGGCCCGCTTTTCTTCGCGCACTACTCCTTCTGCGGTCTCGACCCGCGGGGCCTGAGAGATGCCTACGCGGACTACTGGGAGCAGAGCTTGCGCCACGTGCGCATCCATCTCGCCCACTGCACCGCGAATCCCGGCGGCTATGCCGGTTACGGCCCCGATTGCTGGGGCCTTACCGCAAGTGACGACCCTTCGGGCTATGCGGGCCATTCGCCCGCCCATGACAACGGTACGATCTCCCCGACCGCTGCACTCTCGAGCTTCCCGTACGCGCCGCGCGAGGCGATGCAGGCGCTGCGGCACTTCCTCGATCGCTACGGGGAGCAAGTGTGGGGGCGATTCGGATTCGTGGATGCCTTTTGCGAAGCACGAGGCTGGTTCGCGGAGACATTCCTCGCGATCGATCAGGGCCCGATCATCGTGATGATCGAGAATCACCGGACGGAGCTGCCGTGGAAGCTGTTCATGAGCGCCCCGGAAGTGCGCGAGGGACTGCGCCGGCTCGACTTCACGAGCCCGTGGCTCGAGCGAGCGCCGACCGGCTGAGGGACCGGCCGCCCCCTACATGACCGAGCCGCTTGACGCCTGGATTGCCGGCGAGTACCGCCATGCGGCAACGCAGATGGTGCGGAGCATCTCGCCTCTCGAGGTGATCAAGGAGCGACCGGGTTTCGGCCAGGTCATTCGTCCGGTCCGGGGCGCCATCGTCGCCTCTCCGGTGCCGGCCTCCTATGATCCCGACCCCGATTATTTCTTTCACTGGTACCGCGACTCCGCCGCCGTCATCGAGGCGCTGCGCGTGCTGGCAAACGACGCCGCGGACGAGGACGTCCCGCGCATCGCCGCCTGCCATTTCGGTGATTTCGTGTCGTTCAGCCTCGGACTGCGCCGACTCGATGGGCGGGCGCTTGTTGCGGCTCCGGGTTGGCGCGGCCGGGTGCAGGATGACTTCCGGAGATTCCTGCGCACGGACCACGATCTCGCGAACGCCCAGGGCGCAGCCATCGCGGCCGAGACGCGCGTCAACGCCGACGGCACGCTCGATATCTCGAGCTGGCCGCGACCGCAGAACGACGGGCCGGCGCTGCGCGCGCTCACCGTGCTGCGCTGGCTGCGAGGCGTGCCGCTCGATCCCTCCGTCGAGGCCGCCGCGGCGGAGCTCCTCCAAGCAGACCTCGCATTCACGCGTGCACGCTCCCGCGAACCGTGCTTCGACATATGGGAGGAGGAGCTGGGATTTCACTACTACGCCCTGTGCGTCGCTGCCGCCGCGCTCGAGGCGGGCGCGGCCTGGCACGCAGTGCACGGCGCCCCTCACGAAGCCGACGGCTGTCGTGCCGATGCCGCGGCCATTCGTGACCGGCTCGACGAGTTTTGGTCAGGCCAGGCCGGCTTCTACCGCTCCCGGGTGCTCGCATCGGGCGAGCGCTCCGAGAAGGAGCTCGACATTTCCGTGGTGCTCGCCGTGCTCCACGCGGATGCCCCGGGGCCGCGGCACTCCGTGTCCGACCCGCGCGTGCACTCGACGCTCGAGCGGCTCGAGGCGCTCTTCGATGCCGAGTATCCGATCAATCGGAACCGCCCGCGGGCGCGCGGGCCGGCGCTCGGTCGTTACCGGGGCGATCAGTACTACTCGGGCGGTGCGTACTATTTCTCGACGCTCGGCGCGGCCGAACTCTGCTTCCGAACGGGAGCGATCGAGCGCGGCGATGCGTATCTCGAGACCGTGCGCGCCTTCACGCCGCCGAGCGGCGATCTGTCCGAGCAGTTCGATCGGCGCTCGGGAGAACAGACCTCCGCAAAGCATCTCGCGTGGAGCTACGCGGCGTTCATCACCTGCGCCGCGGCGAGACGTGCCGCACTGGCTCATGTCCAGGGCGTAGTAGGCCGCTGATCATTGGCTGCGCAGCGATTGAGCGGCCGCCTCTGCCTCCTCGCTGCGCTCGACCGGAAGCTCGACGTAGCTGCCGCCGTACCAGCGCACCTCGAGCGTGGATGCCTTCGCAGCCTCCGCCGGGGGCGGCGCGACGGCCAGCACCAGGACGATCCGAGCGCCCGTCTTGAACTCGACGCTCGTGAGCCGCTCGCCGCGAAATGGAAACCGCTCCCGCCGCTTCGGCACGATCGGGCGAGGCGGCCCATGCACGGGCACGTGATGCAGGTCGATGTCGTCGGGCGTCGCGAAGAGCTTGAAGTAATTCCCGTTTGGCAGCAGCTCGTAAAGGGTGAGCTCGACGCCGAGCCGGCGCTGATTGGTTGCGAACGAGAGCAAGCCCGAGAGGCTGCCGCTCATGACCATCGGCCGCTGTAGCGGGCCGCTCACGAAGGTCACGCTGTCCGCTGGCGCGATCTCGCGCGACACGAGCTCGGCCGGTGCTTCCGATCCGTTGGCGGCCGCTGCACTGCCCGCGGCCGTGCCGCTTGCCTCATCGCCGCTGCTCTCGAGTGGTACCGTGAACTCGATATAGCGCTTCCGCGAGGGGGAATGGCCTGAGAGGCGAAAGTGTCCGCCCGCACGGCTCGGGTCGAGGTATAGCCGGACGCTGCCGTTCGCCATCTGCTCGAGCGATCCGGCATGCCGCCACGTATTCGCGCCCATCACCTGAAAGTTGACGCGCGCCGCGAGGAGCCCGGGTTGCGGACCGTTCTTCAGCACGTGGTCGAACCACTGGAAGCGCAACGCTTTGAGATCGATGAGAGCCGCGGGGTCGAGGGAGTAGCCGCCGATCACACCGAGCGGCCCGCGCCGCATCGCCTCGGCGTCGTAGGGACCGAGGAGCAACGTCTGATTCGCTTGAGGATCCTGGCGCAGGTGCTCGGCGAAGTAGTACATCGCATCTGCCTGGTGAGGATCGAAATACCCGGTAGTCGTGAGCACCGGGATGTCGATGTGCGCGAAATCCTCCGCATAGGGCAGCATCGTCTGCCAATAGCTGTCGAAGCTCGGATGCCGGAGCCAGCGGCGGTAGACCGAGGCGGGAAGTCCCGGCACGCGCTCGATCGAGGGCGCATCGAGGCCAGGGGCGAAGGGACTCGAGGCGGCAAGCGCCTTCAGCGCCGGGGCGGACCGCTTCGCGGCCGCCCACGCGGCAAATCCGGCGTATCCGCTGCCGTACATGCCGACGCTGCCGTTGCTCCAGCGCTGCCGCGCGATCCAGGCGATGACGGCACGCGCATCGTCGCCGTCGTGTTCGTAGGGGATGAGTGCGTCGGGGCTGCGCGCGCGGCCGCGCGCGTAGGCGATCACGCCGACGTATCCGTGGGCCGCGCAATCCATTGCGTCGTAGTTCGAGCCGACGAACGTCGTGAACTCGAGCAGAGTGGGCAGAGACGCCGGCGCATTCCTCGGACGCACCAGCACTGCGGAGATACTCGCGCGCTGCGGGGTGCGCACCAGCACCTCGTCATCGATCACGTAACGTCGGCGGTCATCCTCGGCGATGAGCGGCGCCGCCACTTCGCTGAAGCTGCGGAATGCGTCGAACGAGAGATACGCCCAGACGAGGTCGACTGCCTGCGAGAGTGTGATCCGCTGCTCGCCGCGCACGCGATCGAGCTCGCTCTGGAAATTGTTCCGGAACACCGGAAGCGGCGTTGCGAGCCAACGGGTGACGGTGAACGCGGCACGATCACCGAGCGGCGAGACCGTCTGGTGAAAGACGTCCGTGAAGGCCCGCTCGAAGGTGCTGTGATTCTTGACCTCCATCGCACGTGCGCGCGCATACACGTCGTAGATGATCGACAGATCGATGGCCGGCACCGTTTTCGTCCGGCGCCGAACCTCATCGAGCGACTCGCGCGTGGAGTTCGCCGCGACGTAGTCGCCCGCGACTATCTGGAGCGCGGAGAGGTTCGCAAGAAACTGAGCCCGAACGGGATTCTTGTATACGGGCAAGGCGCGCACGGCGAGGCTGCGCATCGCGGTGGCGGTCAAAGGACCGTCGGGTCCGGCTGGCGCACGAAAATCGAGGTCTTCCGCGGCGAACACCGGCGCGGCGGCGCAGAGCAACAGGCAGACGATCAGGCACCTCGACATGCCCGCGCATTATGGTGCTCCCGCCGCCGCTCGCCTACCCTTACCGCGCGGTGCGGGCTCCTGCCGCCGATCAGGCTCGAGCCTGCAACGATCGCAGCAGCCGCTGTTCCGCCCCATACGGGTCATCGACGAGCCGGCACTCGTCGTTGAAGATCATCGTGGCACGACGCGGGTCGTCGAATGGGGTCCAGCTCGGCAGCAGCGAGTGATTCGGATTGCCGCTGCGCGCGAACGCCGTCCACGCACCGCTCATCCGGCTCGCGAGCAGATAGCGGTCATGTCCCGTGCCGGTCATCGATTGGGCGGCATCCACATTGTCGAACACGAAGGGAATCTCGACCGTGTGGAACGAGCGCAGCTTCCCGCCGCGAACGGGCGAGCGCCACGTGAAGTAGTACTGGTAGACCGGCGCACCGTGCTGCGCCGCCTTGCGCTCGGCCTCGAGGACCACGCCGGCGCGAAAAGTCGCATCCGAGGCCATGATGAGATACAGGTCCGTGTTCGAATCGTGCGGCCGGCCCGCCCGATAGGCATCGATCACCCTGTCCACATCGGCATCGCTCGCGTGCATGAGGATACGCTTGATGCGCGCGTGCAGCTGCTGCGCGTCCATTGGATCGAGCATCTGTCCAGGGAAGAAAGTGACCTCCGTCTCGACGGTGCCGATGAGGAGCGGCACGTGCTCCGAGAGCCGAGGAGCGACCGGATCGAAGGGATCGGTGGGGAGGGAACGCCCGTCGACGACGGGCGCAAACATGAGGGGCGGTCCAGCCTTCC
>Ga0134126_10004375_pt1 | contig 17670 bp, 19 predicted proteins | sample KB31752_FD_96881 | JGI IMG/M metagenome (GOLD analysis project Ga0134126, IMG submission 96881) | Terrestrial soil microbial communities with excess Nitrogen fertilizer from Kellogg Biological Station, Michigan, USA - KB3-175-2 | ecosystem: Environmental > Terrestrial > Soil > Unclassified ...
CGAAATCTGGTTCAGCCCGATCACCAATCGCAACTTTCCGGTCGACTCCAAGATTCTGTCCCGCCACACCGCCAATGCGATCATGAAGCAAGCCGGTATCGCCCACAAATTCTGAGACAGGTCGGCGGCACGCTTTTAACAAGTGTTGTGGTCGAATTAGAAGCTCGCGGTCCGACGGCTTGAACAATCTGCTGCGGCCGCTTCCCCCTCATTGTCCCGGGACCTGCGCGCAGAGTTTCGCGTCATAGCTGGCGAGCGTCCGGTCGCATATGGCCGCCTCGTGCATCCGGCCTTGCTCGATTGTGAGCATGTCATTGTAGGTGGCGGACGCTGCGGCATCGTTCTCGCCGGAGTTGCGCGAGGTGATCCGGCACTTCAGCGACGACTCAACCAGGTTCACGAGACCGGCCTCGAGCGCCGGATCGTGGCGCGTCGGCGGCGGCGAGTAGAGGCCGACGGTGTAGATGGCGGCATGGGTCGCGCCAGGCCGGTCATTGGTCCCAAGCAGACCGACAAAGGAGACCGTGCGCCGCCCCTCGTCGACCGCCTCGATGTCGAGCGGGAAGAAGGCGCGATCGAATTGACGGCGCACCCGCTCGAGATTTTCGACCTGGAAATGCTGCGACGTCAGAAATTTCTCGATCAGGCCTTCGTCCGGCGATGCCGGACATTCGAAATTCAGCGCCAGATCGGCCTGCACGCCTGGCGCCGCGCTACCCGACGAAGCGGCGAGCAGGCACGCGATGGCGATGAAGGAGCCAAACTTCATGCGTTCAGCCGCGTGTAGCGTTCCAGTGCCGCGGCACGGGCGCCGAAGGAGAGCGTGCGGCCCACCAGCACCACGACCGCGGCCGCCACGATCATCCCGGCCGAGAGGATGCCGAGCCCGACGGTGAAGCTTCCGGTGTGCTGCTTCAGCCAGCCCATGATGGCGGGTCCGAAGAAGCCGCCGAGATTGCTGATCGAATTGATCAGCGCGATGCCGCCCGCCGCCGCCGTGCCGCCGAGGAAGGACGGCGGCAGCGTCCAGAACACCGCCAGCGCGGCATAGATGCCGCAGACGGCGACGCCCAGCGAAACGAGGATCGCGACCGGCGCATGGAACGTCGCGGCGCCGACCAGTCCCGCCGCGCCCAGCAGCGAGGCGAGCGCGATGTGCCAGATGCGCTCGCGCCGCGCGTCGCTCGACATGCCCCACAGGATCATCGCAATCACGCCCGCGACGTAAGGCAGAGCCCCGATCACGCTGGTCTCCAGGATCGAGAAGCCCATCTCGCGCACGATCTGCGGCAGCCAGAGGTTGACGCCGTAGAGCGCGAGCACGATTCCGAAATCCGGAATCGACAGCAGCCAGACGCGCGCGTCGAGAAGCATCGGCAGGAATTCGGTGTGCTGGTGCGGCGGCTCCTCGGTGAGCGCGGACGCGATCGCGTCGCGCTCCTCCTCCGCCAGCCATTTCGCATCCGCCGGGCCATTGGGCATCAGCCACAGCACCGCCAGCCCCAGGACCACCGACGGCGCGCCCTCGATCAGGAACAGCCATTGCCAGCCGTGCAGATGCTCCAGGCCGTCCAGCCCGAGGATGACGCCGGACAACGGTTGCCCGATCACATTGGCCAGCGGAATCGCCGCGAGGAACAGCGCGATCAGCCGCGCGCGATGCGCCGAGGGAAACCAATAGGTGAGATAGAGCACCATGCCGGGGAAAAACCCCGCTTCCGCGAGTCCCAGCAGGAAGCGCACGACGCAGAAGCTGACGGGGCCGGTCGCAAAGGCGTTCGCCATCGAGAGGGCGCCCCAGCTCAACATGATGCGGCTGATCCACAGCCGCGCACCGACCTTCTCGAGGATGATGTTGGACGGCACTTCGAACAGGAAATAGCCGATGAAGAAGATGCCGGCGCCGAAGCCGTAGATCTCGGGCGTGAAGCCCAGATCCTTGTTCATCGTCAGGGCCGCCATGCCGACGTTCACGCGGTCGAGATAGGCGATCACATAAAGAAGCACCATGAACGGCACCAGCCGCCATGTTGCTCTTGAAAACACCGCCCGCTCCATTGTCGTCCCCCACAATCAGAACGACTATGCCGGTCGCGGCCAGATTCGAACAGCCGCATTCGAAGCGTCGTCACAGGACGAGTTCATCCTGTATTCAGCCAGGGGACCGAACCATGTAACATGTGAGGGACCGGGAACGCCGGCGTCAGCCCGGTCTCGTAGTCGGAACTCAACATCAACCGAGAAAGGGAGCTTCCATGAAGTCATTCCTTACCGCCACGGTCCTCGCCGTCGGACTGATGGGTGCCGCCTCCACCGCGGCCATGGCCGATTGGCACCACCATCATCACCATCACCGCCACTGCACCAGTTGGGGATGGTACCACCATCACCACGGCCGCTATTGCCGCCGCTGGGGCTGGTAGTCGCTCACAACACTCCTGAAGGGGGAAACCGACATGAAGAGTCTTATCGCATCCATGTTCGCGCTGGGCCTGCTCGCCGCTTCGGCGTCCTCGGCCTCGGCCATCACCATTCACATCGGCGACGGCCATCATCATCACTGGCGTCATCATCGCCATTGCGACCGGTGGGAGTGGCACCATCATGCCCGCTGGTGCCGTCACTGGGGCTGATAGTCCCGGCGACAGGCCGGAATCGGCGAGGCGGGAGCGCTCCTCCCGCCTCGTGTTTTTTGCGCCATTTCCCCCGCAGGCGCACGCCGCTATCCTGTCCTTCGGGACGGTCGCCGACCGCTGGGGGAACATCATGCGAAGAGTTCTGATCGCGCTCGGCGCGATCCTTGCCGCGGATCGCGACCTCTCTGGCGCAGCAGGCCCGGCCCTGACCGGACTTGCTCCGGCCCCGCCCTTCGGCTATACGCCCCGCCTTCATGGCGGCTGCGGTCGCGGGGAGGCCCTTTTGGGGCTTTAAGCCGGATGTCCGGCGCGCCCCGCGAACCATAGTCCGGACCGGCATCCCGCCGGGGCGGATTCCACAGCCCAAACAGGGACGTAAACCGAATGGCTCTATACGAGCATCTCCTGATCGCGCGCCAGGACATCAGCGCGCAGCAGGTCGACGCACTGGCGACCCACCTCAAGACCATCGTCGAAGGCGAAGGCGGCAAGGTCGAGAAGCAGGAATATTGGGGCCTGCGCGGTCTCGCCTATCGCATCAAGAAGAATCGCAAGGGGCACTATGTGCTCCTCAACATCAACGCCCCGTCGAACGCCGTCGTCGAGCTCGAGCGCCAGCTCAAGATCAACGAGGACGTGCTGCGCTACATCACCGTCAAGGTCGACCAGTTCGAGGTCTCCTCGAACAAGAACCGCCGCGACGATCGCCCCGAGGGCGAGCGCAAGCCGGAAACCGAAACCCAGGAGGCCGCATAATGTCTTTCGGTGGCGAGCGCGGCGCGCGTGAGGGTGGCGGCGGACGCGAAGGCGGACGCGGCGGCGAAGGCGGCCGCGAGGGCGGCCAGCGCCGGCCCTTCTTCCGGCGCAAGAAGACCTGTCCCTTCTCGGGCGCCAACGCGCCCAAGATCGACTACAAGGACGTGAAGCTACTGCAGCGCTACATCTCCGAACGCGGCAAGATCGTGCCGTCGCGCATCACCGCGGTGTCCAACAAGAAGCAGCGCATTCTGGCGAACGCGATCAAGCGCGCGCGCTACATGGCGCTGCTTCCCTATGTGCTGAGCTAGGAGCGCTCCGATGCAAGTGATCCTGCTCGAACGCGTCGAGAAGCTCGGCCAGATGGGCGACGAGGTGAAGGTCAAGGACGGCTTCGCCCGCAACTACCTGCTGCCGAAGAAGAAGGCGCTGCGCGCCAACAAGACCAACCGCGAATTCTTCGCCGGCGAGAAGGCGCAGCTCGAAGCCCGCAACCTGGAACAGAAGAAGGAAGCCGAGGTCGTCGGCAAGAAGCTCGACGGCAAGACCTTCATCCTGATCCGCCAGGCCGGCGACCGCGGCCAGCTCTACGGCTCGGTCAGCCCGCGCGACATCGCCGACGCGATTTCCGAGGGCGGCGTCAGCGTCAACCGCACCCAGGTGCCGCTCGACCAGGCGATCAAGGCGATCGGCCTGTTCAAGATCGGCGTCCGGCTGCATCCGGAAGTCCGCGTCAGCGTGACCATCAACGTCGCGCGCAGCGAGGACGAAGCCGAGCGCCAGGCCCGCGGCGAGGACGTGCTCGCCGAGCGCACCGAGGCGGAAGAAGCCAAGGTCGCCGCCGAGGAACTGTTCGAGGAAGGCGCCGGTCCGAAGGCCGAGGGCGGGGAAGCGGCGGAAGCCGAGTAGCTCCCTTAAACCGAGCAACCCTATGGCCGGTCGCGGATCGGCCGCTTTCTCTGTGCGTTTCCAAGATAACGCGAGCTGCGATGCTGGTCGTCGCTGCTAGGCGTCAATGCTCCGTTTGCCGCTCGCTCCGTGCACCTGCGTATAGCCACCGTGGGTTGCTTGTGTTCTGGCGTTGATTGCATGTAGTTCGTAGCAACATCTAACGTCAGTCGGTGATAAGACAATGAAAAATAGGGCAAAAACGCCAGCCGACAATTGTAAAATTCCCGCCCGTATGCGTGTTGATTCGACCGCTGAAAGACGGGCGGCGTGGAGCCGGCCCACGATGCGGTCCGCGCCGGCGGAAAGTGCCGAGACCGGGGTTAACTCGACCACCGACGCCAACGCGACGTTCAGCTGACGGCCTTCGCCGAAAACCCATCCAGCAGATCGCGATAGCCGCGCGCCGCCATTTCGGCCAGGCAGTCGTGCCGCGAGTGGCCGGCGACCGGATGCAGCGTGACGCCGGGCACGCCTGCCAGGTTCGCCGCATGCATGCGGTCGCGCCGGTTCAACGCGCTGTAGTAGAACGCGACGCGGACCGGCGGCTTCTTCGCCTCCAGCAGCGGCCGCATGTTCTGCATCATCGGCAGGACGTTCGCGCGCAGCCGCTCGATCGTATAGGCGCTGCGGGCGTTGATGGCGTTGGCGTCTGCCGGCATCAGCGATTGCCCCGAGAATAGCAACGCACCGTCGGCGTCGAGATCGATCGCCGCGCGCAGCGCCGTGATGCCGGTCGCCGAGGCGCCGACCGTGATCAGCTTTCGCGTCCCCAGCTCGGCCGCCAGCGCACGGATGCCGTCGAGCATCGCCTGATAGCCCGGCCCGAACCGGTCGGTGCCCTTCAGATGAAAGAGCTGGTGGCTGTCGTAGAGATACAGTGCGTTGACGCCCTTCGACGACAGCATCGCCTGCACCGCGTTCATCGGCATGCTGAGCGTGCCGAGCGGCAGCGTGAATCCCACGACCAGCGTGTCGGAAGACGGCGCGCGGACCAGGACGGAGCTTTCCGCCGGCGAAACCCAGCCGGCGACGTCCGCGCCGCCTTTCGCGCGGTTTTCCAGGAGAAGGCCGGTCGCGGCAAGCTGGCCGCGCGCCTGCGGGCCGTAATCCTTGTCGGAAAGTCCGCGGGTGAACCCTGCCCGCGCGGTCTCGAGCCGGTTGTGCGCCATGAGATAGAAGGCGGCGAAGAACACCCGGGTCGGCGAGGCGCCGGGATCGGCGACGATCGCTTCGGCTTCGTCGAGTGCCGCGTTCGAGCGCCGCACCATGCGCCCATAGCGCAGAATATTGGTGCCGACCTGCTCGTTCTCGATGCCGCGGGCTCGCGCGTCGAGCAGCGTGCGTTCGGCGAGGTCCATCGCCCCGCCCTCGCTCAGCGCCTGCGCGATTTTCAGCGGCCATGCGGCGCGCGTCGGTTGCGCCTGTTCGAGCATGCGCCAATGCTTGATCGCTCCCGCGGCATCGCCGCTCCACCACGCATACTCGGCCAGACGTTCCGTGCGCCTGGCGCCGCGCGCCAGCGCGATGCCCAGGCGCCGCGCCGCGCGCTGCAATGGAACGATCGTGGCGCCACGCAGCCGCAGCAGGCCGAACAGAAGATCGAAGGTCCGGCGGGACGGCAAGGCGGTGCTGGTTGGTGCCATCGGCGGCTGATACAGCGAGACCCGGCGGGTGAGCAAGGCGGAAGACTCGTTCGGGACGCTTGCGGCGAACGGCCTAGCCGGCCACCGTGGAGTGCCAGGCGCGTTACGCCGCGTCATCCATGACATCGACCTGTGCGGTGCGCGCGAACATCGTCTTGGCCCCGATCGCGACGACCAGCAGAGCCGCGACATAGCTCGCCGCGAGCCATTCGAGGATCGAAACGGCCGGGTGCCCTGGCGTCCAGATCTGCGTCAGGAAAAAGAACGTGCCGTTGTAACAGGCATGAAACAGCATTCCGGGCAGGAGGCTTCTCTTTGCGTTCACGAACACCCAGCTGATCATCACCGTCAGCGGGATCGTGCCGAGCGTGTATTCGACGGGTATGGCGAAACCGCTCGTGCCGCGGCCGAAAACGGCGGCCCAGAAGGCCGGTCCGGTGTGCCAGAGCCCCCAGAAGAATCCGACGATCAGCGCCGCGGTCAGGACGCGCCGCCCCTCCAGCAGCCGCGCCAGGGCATAGCCGCGCCAGCCTGCCTCTTCCGAAATTCCGCCATTGGCCAGGCACACGGCGAAATAGACCGCCAATGTCTGGAGCAGGCTTGCGCCCGACCATCTTGCCAGGGCGACGCCGACATCGCGGCTCGCACCCCCCGATGCGTCCTGGATGCTCGTCCAGTACCGGACGATATGGTCATGCACATCCTGCACACTCAGGAACGGCGGGACGTAGCCTCCGCGAAAGGCGTGCAAGGCGATCAGGCCCAAACCCATGAGCGAGGGCGTGAGCAGCGCGACGGCATACCAGCGCGGATCGAACATCGGATTGAGCGAACGGCTGAGAAATCGCCCGAGTCCGGCAAGCCCGCCTTCCCGCCAAATCAAGATGAGCGCGGCGAGCGTCGGGCTGTATTGCGACGCCAGCACCAGCAGAGCCGGGACGCGCCCCGGCAGCACGCCAGCCAGTTGTGCGCCGGCCGGAATCCACACGGCCAGCGAAAGCGCCATCGCCAGAAGATAAAAGACGCCGACCTGCCGCCACGGCCCGGCGGAAGGCTTCGACGCGTTCGCCAACTCCAATGCGCTGCTGAGTGCCATTCCAAACCTCCCGGATCTCGCTCGTATATAAAACGAATATCCGTTTTTTATTTTACTGTCAAGGGTCCTTTAGATGCCGTGAATCGCACGCTTGACGTTCTGTACCGAACGGCTATTCGTTTTGGATGCCGAAGATTTCCGCCGCCAGGAAGGACGAGCGCCGCCACCAGATCCTGCAAGCGGCCATCACCTGCTTTGCCAAGAAGGGCTTCCAGCAGACGACGATCCTCGACATCTGTGCCGAGGCGCGTCTAAGCGCCGGCGCGGTCTACAGCTATTTCGACAGCAAGGACGCCATCGTGGCCGCGCTCGCCGAACGTGGACGCAAAGCGGCCGGCGACAGGCGGTCGGCCTCGGATCGCGCAGCGGCGCCCATCGACCGTCTCAAATCGTTTCTCGCCGAGTTCGACACACCGGCCGGCACGAAGATCAACCAGTTCGACCTGCGCAGCTGGGCGGAGGCGATCGGCGATCGCCGTCTGCGCGAGCGCTATCTCGAGTCGCGTGGCGAGACGGTCGCGGCCATCGTCGACATCGTCAAGCCGCTGGCTGCCGCGCGGGGCCTCGCAGCCGAGCCGCTTGCGGAACTGGTGCTCGCCGTGATCGTCGGCTGCGAGACGCGCAGGGCCATCCAGCCGTCTTCGGATGTGGGGCCCGTCCTGTCCGCCCTGTTCACGCTGCTCAATGCACGGTCGCGCGCTTCCTGACGGCCGAAATCGTCGGCGGCGGTGCAGCATATCCCACTTGTTGCCGTACAGATTCTCGAACACCGCGACGGTGCCGTAGCCTTCCCGCCTTCGGCGCGCGCACGAATGTCACGCCGCGCGAAGGCGGAAGACAGCGAAGCCTGGAATTTTTAAGCTGCGAGCAAGCCTGGGCCCCTCGCAATATGCGGAAGATTGCGTCCGGTCATGGGCGCGATCTTTTTTGTGCCACCCGGCCGGCCATTCTTCCGCTACGATGCCTCCCGTCGATGCGCGTCGTGGGGGGTATTACATGTCGCGGTTCTGCTTTGCACTTCTGCTTTCCGCGATCGTTTGCACAGGCGCGGCCGCCGCGCCTGCGAACTTCGACAAGGCCACGCAATTGACCGACGATTGCGTCTACGGCTCCGGCCAGAGGGCCATCGATGCCTGTTCGACGACCATCGACAATTCGAAAGGTTTTATCGCCAACGGTGGCGGCGCGCTGGTCGCGGGCGTCTATGCCAGCCGTGCCCGCGCCTATGCCGACATGTACAAATATCGCGAGGCCATGCGCGATTTCGACACGGCGATCAAATTCGATCCGACCGATTATCTGACATATTACCTGCGCGCGGTCGCCTATGAGGATGACTTCGCCCGCTATGATCTCGCCGTGGCGGATTTCGACACGGCAGAGCGCCTCGTCTCGCGCGAAAACCCCGACGTGAGAATCTATGTGAATCGGGGCGTCGCCTATAACGATCTGCAGAAATACGATCTGGCCGCGAAGGATTTCACAAAGGCGATGAAAGTCGAACCAACGGATGCCATTGCCTCAATTGCCTCGGCCGATCTCGGCTCAGTTGAAGATCTGCTCGATCATCACGACCTTGCGATCCGCTATTATGACGATGCCATCCGCAAACTGCCCAACTTCGCCGAGGCTTATTCCCTGCGCTGCCTGGCCAGGCTTTCCGCCGGGCAGGACCCGGGCAAAGCGCGCGAGGATTGCGACACGGCGGTGAACACAAAGCGGCCGCAAGACGCGCAAGCTGCGCCCGCCGATGAGTTGATGTCCAATCGTGCGCTGTTCGACGCGCTGACCGGAAACGCGACAGCCGCACGCGCCTATTGCGATACCCTCTCGGACGGGACTGCCGGGGCTCTCTACAATTGCAGCCTGGCTTACCGGAATACCGGCGACGACACGCGCAGCCGCGCGGATATGGCGGCGGCCATCGCGCATCATATCGATCCGTTTTCGATGCATCTTTCCCAAAGCTATTATGTGCCCAGGAAAGGCGCCGCGAGGTTGTCGTTCGTATTGCTGGCGGACGATGCCGCGAACCATGGCGGAACGCTGCTTCACAGCTATTACGACGATAGCAAAGCCTATCTTGTGCAAGGCAGGCTGACGCAGCCCGGCGACATCGAAAGCGCCTCTACGATGGTCAACGAGTCGGGACAGCCCACGCTCGAACTGCATCTCGTCGCGGGCGCGCGCATCGACGATCCGAAACTCATTGACCGCCAGATTGCCCTGGTGATCGATGACCGCGCGGTGTTGTCGGTGGCGACGGTTCGTGAACCGCTTGGAACCGAAATCTCCTTGAGCAATTCAAGCGCCGCCGAGATCAGACGCCTTCTGGCGACGATCTATCCGGGCAGAGTGCCGGAGGACGCAAGTGACGTTTTCAGTGGGCTTCCCGGTGCCGCGTTTTGGTACGTCCTCGCCGCGGGCCTGCTGATCGTCCTAGGAGCCGGGGCCGGGTTTTTCTTCACGCGCCGAGCCAAACCGGCATAGAACCGCCGCAACCCCGCTGGGCGGATCGCCGAAGAGCGCCGCAAGGGATGCCAGCTCTGTTCCGCTAGCGCCGTGTCTCCAGCAAGTCCCACAGATTGCCGTACAGGTCCTCGAACACCGCGACGGTGCCGTAGCTTTCCACCTTGGGCGGCCGGACGAATTTCACGCCGCGCGCGGTGAAGATGGCGTGGTCGCGGGCGAAGTCGTCGGTCTCCAGGAACAGGAAGACGCGCCCGCCGGTCTGGTCGCCGATCCGCGCCGCCTGTTCGGGCGAGGCCGCCCTCGCCAGCAACAGCGCCACGCCGCCACCCTTGGGCGCCACCCGCACCCAGCGCTTGCCGCCGCCGAGATCGGTGTCCTCCAGCAGCGCGAAGCCGAGCATGCCAGTGAACCAGGCGATCGCCTCGTCATAGTCGCGGACGACCAGGGCCAGGTGTGCGATGTGGGGCATGGATTTCCCTGTTTTCCGCCAATTCCCCGGGCGCCCAGCCTGACCGAAATTTGCAGTCGTTTGCAGTGCGGTTTTCGGCTATGAATCTCCCCGACGGGTCAAGGACCCCCGCCGTCCACCTGACGCTCAGCGCCGTGGACAGGCTTCGTTTCGGAAATCGGAAACTTTGCCAAGCGAGGAACCGCGTCCATGTCCCTTGTCGCCCAGACCCGGCGCGTCACCGTGCCGGAAATCCGCGCCCACAAGAACGCCAAGCCCGTCGTCTGCCTCACCTGCTACCACGCGCACACCGCGCGGCTGCTCGACGAGCACGTCGACCTCATGCTCGTCGGCGACAGCCTGGGCATGGTGATGTACGGCATGGAGACGACGGTCGGCGTCACGCTCGACATGATGATCGCCCATGGCCACGCCGTGATGCGTGGCTCCAGGCATGCCCTCGTCGTCGTCGACATGCCGTTCGGCTCCTATGAGGAGAGCCCGCAGGTCGCGTTCCGCAACGCCGCCCGCGTCATGCAGGAGACCGGTTGCACCGCGGTGAAGATGGAAGGCGGCACGCGCCTCGCCGAGACCGTGCGCTATCTCACCGAGCGCGGCATCCCGGTGATGGGCCATATCGGACTGACGCCGCAGGCCTTCAACGTCACCGGCGGCTTCAAGACGCAGGGCCGCACGGAAGCCGAGTGGCCGGCGATCGAGGCCGACGCCAAGGCCATCGCCGAGGCCGGCGCCTTCGCCATCGTGCTCGAAGGCATGGCCGAGCCGCTCGCCGCCAAGATCACGCACCAGATCGCGATCCCGACCGTCGGCATCGGCGCCTCGCCGCAATGCGACGGGCAGCTCCTGGTGATGGAGGACATGCTGGGCCTCAATCCCAACCCGCCGAAATTCGTCCGCCAATATGCCAGCCTCGGCGCCGAGATCGAGAACGCGGTGAAGGCCTATGCCGCCGACGTGCGCGACCGCCGCTTCCCCGGCAAGGAAAACGTCTACACGATGAAGAAGGCCGGTTGAGCGCGACGCCGGCCGCGCAAATTGATCGATCGATGAATTGCGGTTCCAGATCAATGCTTTGGAAACCATGGTCGGCGCACTTACACCGAAATTCTTAACCCTCCGCGTCTAGGATTTCCCCCGACGCGCTTCAAGCGGGCCGCGCGAGCTCGCAGCCAGGCGCGCCAGGGAGTGCGTCATGGCGTCCGAATTTCCGCGTCTCGTCGAGACGCCGGCTCAAGTCGAGCTTTTGCTGTCGCCCGACGGCATCGTCGTCGAGATGCAGCCCGAGCATGCCATCCACGCCCTGTGCGATGCGATCGCCGTCGGCGAGCCGCTTCCGGTGCATCCCAATGAGCGCAGCTTCTTCGAATGCAACCGGCGCTGGATCGGCGAGGAAGACGACCGCCGCGGCACGATCAACCTCAAGCTGAACGATCGCGACGGCCGCACCGGCCGCGCGGTCGCCAGGCTCAGCCATCAGGGCAACGGCTACATTCTCGTCAGCCTGTGGGCCGACGACTTGTCGGTGGCGCGGCGGGCGGAGAGCCAGATGCGCCGCGCGGTGGAAGGTTCGCGCCAGGGCATCGTCGTGATCAACGCCACGGAAATCCTCTACATGAACGACGGCTATGCCCATCTGCTGGGCTTTGCGTCCGGCAAGGATCTGGCGTCGGTCCACGACACGCTGACCGAGGAATACATCCATCCCGACGACCGGGCGATGATCCGCGAGCGGATCGAGGCCCGCGTCGCCGGCCTGCACGTTCCGGAGAGCTACGAATACCGGCTGATCCGGCGCGACGGCACGCCCTGCTGGGTCTCGGTCACCGCGGCGCGGGTGAACTGGGACGGCAAGCCCGCCTCGCTGTCCTGGATCTCCGACATCTCGGCGCGCAAGCAGATCGAAGACGAGCTGATCAAGAGCAAGGAGGCGGCCGAGTTCGCCAACCGCAGCAAGACCGAGTTCCTGGCGAATATGAGCCATGAGCTGCGCACCCCGCTGAACGCGATCATCGGCTTCTCCGAAGTCATCCACACCGCGATGTTCGGTCCCCTGCCCGAGCGCTATGTCGACTACGCCCGCGACATCCATGCCAGCGGCCTGCACCTGCTCGATCTCATCAACGACATCCTCAACCTGTCCAAGATCGAGGCCGGCAAGCTCGAACTGCACGAGAGCCTGGTCAGCATCGAGGACGTGGTGGCGGAGTGCCATGCGCTGCTGCGCGTCGGCGCCGAGAAGGGCGCGGTGGGCCTGCGGCTGGACGCCGATGCCGGGCACTGCCGGCTGCGCGCAGACCCGCGCGCCGTGAAGCAGATCCTGCTGAACTTCCTCTCCAACGCGGTGAAGTTCACCCCGGCGGGCGGCGAGGTCGTCACCCGGCTCGGCATCGATGGCCAGGGGCGCCTGCGCATCTCGGTGTCCGACACCGGCATCGGCATGAGCGAAGCGGACATCAAGGTCGCCCTCACCCCCTTCGGCCAGATCGACTCCAAGATCGCGCGCAAGCACCAGGGCACCGGGCTGGGGCTGCCGCTCGCCAAGTCGCTGCTCGATCTGCACGACGGAAAGCTGCTGATCGAAAGCGAGCCGAACAAGGGGACGACCCTGATCGCGCTCTTCCCGGCCGGCCGCGTCGAGCGCGCCGCCCCCGCCGCGCAGGCCCGCTAGGCCCCGGGAAATCTCCCCGGCCGACCGGCCGGTAGGGATGAACAAGTCGCAAGTTGCGCCCTGCCCCCCGAGCGGCTAAATCATCCCGCTCGGTCAATATCTTGGCAATTCGGCCCCCGGCAAACGAGGTTCTTTCATTGAGCGACATCTTCCGGGAAGTCGAGGAGGAAGTCCGCCGCGAACGCTTCGAGCAGCTCTGGAAGCAGTACGGCGACTATGTGATTGCGGCGGTGGCGCTCGTGATCATCGCCATCGCCGGCTACGAACTGTGGCAACGCTACGAGCAGAACCAGCGCTTCAAGGCGTCGGAAACCCTGATCGCGGCCCAGGATCTGGCTGAAAGCGGCGACTTCAGCCGCGCCAACCCCGCTCTCGCCACCATCGTGCGCGACGCACCGCACGGCTATGCCGAGATGGCGCGGCTGTCGGAAGCCGGCGCGCTCGTCCGCGCCGGCCAGCACGCCGAAGCGGTGCAGATCTACAAGTCGATCGCCGCCGACGACCGCGGCCCGCTCGGCAGCGTGGCGCTGATCCGCGCCGGCTGGGCCGGCGTCGACGACATGCCCAGGGCCGATCTGGAGACCCTGCTCGCGCCGCTGACCGATCCGACCGGCCCCTGGCGCCACGCGGCGGCGGAAGTCCTGGCCTTCGCCGATTATCGCGCCGGCGCCACCCAGGCTGCGCTCAAGGAATTCCAGGCGCTGGCCGACGACAAGGACGCCACCGACACCACGCGGCGCCGCGCCGCCGCGATGGCTGCGCTCCTCAAGGAAGGCGGCATGCGCAATTTCGGCTCCGTTCCCCTTCCGCCTGCACCGCCCGCGCCCGGTGCCGCTCCGCCAAACGGTACACCGCAGCCATGACCAGCAAGCAGGTCCGCACCATCGCCGTCCTCGTGGCGGTGTCCTTCCTCGCTGCCAGCTGCAGCGTCCTCGACACCGTCGACAACTGGTTCTCCGCCGAAGGCAAGAAATCCAAGCTGCGCGGCGAGCGCATCTCGGTGATGACCGCCGACGAGTCGCTGCGCATCGACGACACGCTGAAGGCCGTGCCGGTGCAATTGCCGCCGCCCTACAAGAACGCCGAATGGCCCGAACCGGGCGGCTACGCCTCCAACGCGATGTACCATCTCGAAGCGCCGGGACCGATGCGCGTCCAGTGGACGCAGGATGCCGGCAAGGGCTCGGACGCCTCCTCGCGCCTGACCGCGCCGCCGGTGGTGGCGGGCGGACGCATCTTCGTGCTGGATTCGGAGGCCCATGTCTTCGCCTTCGACGCGGCGAGCGGCAACCCGCTCTGGGACCTGTCCATCGCGCCGGTCGAGCGCAACCCGAACTGGATGAACATGTGGGGCCTGCTCGGCGAGGGCAACAAGATCGACCCGACCAAGGGCTTCGGCGGCGGCGTCGCCTTCGACGACGGCAAGGTCTTCGTCACCAGCGGCTTCGGCGAGGTCGTGGCGCTCGATGCGCGCAGCGGCAAGATCCTGTGGAAGCAGGATCTGGCGGTGCCGATCGTGAACGCACCGACGGCGAATGGCGGGCGCGTGTTCGTCTCGTCCTACGACAACCATTTCTTCGCGCTCGCCGAGACCGACGGGCGGCGGCTGTGGGATCACCAGGGCATTACGGAATCGGCCGGCATCCTGGAAAGCACCAGCGCCGCGGTCGCCGGCGAATACGTCATGGCGCCCTATTCCTCGGGCGAGATCTACGCGCTGCGCGTGCAGAACGGCCGCCCGGCGTGGAACGACATGCTCACCCATTCCGGCGTGCCGACCGCGCTCTCCGAGCTCGACGACATCGCCGGCCGCCCGGTGGTCGATCGCGACGTCGTGTTCGCCATCAGCCATTCCGGCATCATGGCGGCGATCAACCTGAACACCGGCGAACGGCTGTGGTCGCGCGACATCGGCGGCATCGAGACGCCCTGGGCGGCGGGCGACTATGTCTATGTCATCACCACCGACGAACAGCTGATCTGCATGACCCGCAAGGAAGGCAAGGTGAAGTGGATTCACCAGCTGCAGCGCTGGGAGGACACCGAAGGCAAGCACGGCCCGATCGTGTGGTCCGGCCCGGTGCTGGTCTCCGACCGGCTGATCGCGGTGTCCTCGACGGGCATCGCCGCGGCGGTGTCGCCCTACACCGGCGAGCTGATCGGCAAGATGGAGATCCCGGCCGGCACCTATATCGCGCCGGTGGTCGCCAACGACACGCTCTATCTCTACACGAGCGAAGCGCAGCTGGTGGCGTTGCGGTAGATTTCCCCAGCTGTCATGGCCCGCAAAAGCGGGCCATCCAGTTTGGATGCGTTCGGCTGCGGATCGGCTTTGACGGTGCCCCAACTCCGATCTACGGAGATAACGTCACCTGGATGGCCCGCTTTTGCGGGCCATGACAATCGAGATTTTGATGCCCTTTACCTTCGCCATCATCGGCCGGCCGAATGTCGGCAAGTCCACGCTGTTCAACAAGCTGGTGGGCCGCAAGCTGGCGCTGGTGCACGACACGCCGGGCGTGACGCGCGACCGCCGCGAGGCCGACGCCTCGCTCGGCGCGCTGTTCTTCCGCGTCATCGACACCGCAGGCTTCGAGGACGAGCAGCCCGAGACGCTGTCCGGCCGCATGACGGCGCAGGCCCAGGCCGCCATCGCCGACGCCGACGCGATCCTCTTCGTCATCGACGGCAAGTCCGGCCTCACCGCCGGCGACGAGACCATCGCCCAGGCGCTGCGCCGGTCGGGCAAGCCGGTGATCCTGGTCGCCAACAAATGCGAGAGCCACGCCAGCGACGCCGGCTACAACGAGGCCTTCGCGCTCGGCTTCGGCGAGCCGGTCGCGGTCTCCGCCGAGCACACGCTCGGCTTCGGCGCGCTGGAAGAGGCGATCGCGCAATTCGTCGCGCCCGCGCCGCCTGAGGAGGAAGAGGAGCCTGCCGAGGAAGATGGCGACGAAGAAATCGAAAACCGTCCCATCCGCCTCGACATCGTCGGCCGGCCCAATGTCGGCAAGTCGAGCCTGTTCAACCGCCTGCTCGGCGAGGAGCGCACCCTGACCGGCCCCGAGGCCGGAATCACGCGCGATGCCATCCGCGGCGTGGACGGCGGAAGGCCGCGACTTCGTGCTGCACGACACCGCCGGCCTGCGCCGCAAGGCGCGCACGGCCGGCCACACGCTCGAGGAAATGTCGGTCGGCTCCACGCTCGACGCCATCCGCTTCGCCGATTGCGTCATCGTCCTGCTCGACGCGACGCAGGCCTTCGAGAAGCAGGACCTGACCATCGCCGATCTCATCGCGCGCGAGGGCCGCGCCATCGTCTTCGTCGCCAACAAATGGGATCTGGTCGAGAACCGCGCCGGCGCGGTCGGCGAGCTGCGCAACCGGCTCGACAAGTCGCTGCCCCAGGTGGCCGGCGCGCCGCTGATCGGCATCTCCGCGCTCACCGGCGAAGGGCTGGAGCGCATCGTGCCGGCGGTGCTGTCGTCCTACGCCGCCTGGACCAGGCGCATCGGCACCTCGGCGCTCAACCGCTTCCTCGAAGCGGCGCTGACGCGCCATGCGCCGCCCGCGATCAGCGGCCGCCGCGTGCGCGTGCGCTACATGACCCAGGTCAAGGCGCGGCCGCCGACCTTCGCCCTCTTCGGCAACCAGCTGAAATCGCTGCCCGAGGATTACATCCGCTACCTCGCCAACGGCCTGCGCGAAGCCTTCGACATCAAGGGCACGCCGCTGCGCTTCCTGATGCGCGGCGGAAAAAATCCGTATGATCCCTAGGCCTCAACAACACCGTTGTCATCCCCGGCGAGCCGCGCAATAGCGCGGCGAGGGAAGGGGACCCAGGTCGTCGAGCATTTTCGGCTCTCGCCGAACAATCGCCATTGCCTACCATTCTAGAGCCAGTACGCTTCACCACCTGGGTCCCCTTCCCTTCGCGTTGCTCGCGCAACGCTCAGCCGGGGATGACAGCGGAGTTTATTGGCGGGAGATTGAAATGCCCAATCCCGACGTCCTCTCCACCCGCATCGATGCCGGCGTCGCTGTCGTGACGCTGGGCAGTGCCAAACGCATCTTCTTCGACCCCGAGATGAGCGACGCGCTGTTCGAGGCGCTGACCGCACTCGCGGCCGACGCGAGCGTGCGCGCGATCGTCGTCACCGGCGGCGCGCCGGGCTATTTCGTGCGGCACTATTCGGTCGCGGCACTCATCGCGCTGGGCGAGCGGCTGAAGGGCCAGCCCTGGCCGGAAGACGCGCCCTATCAGGCCGGCAGCTTCGACCAGGCGATGGCGCTGGTGGAGGCGATGCCCAAGCCGGTGATCGCGGCGATCTCGGGCTCAGCGATGGGCGGCGGCTTCGAGTTCTGCCTTGCCTGCGACATCCGCATCGCGCAGGCGGGCGATTTCCAGATCGGCCTGCCGGAGATCAATGTCGGCATCCTGCCCGGCGGCGGCGGCACGCAGCGCCTGCCGCGCACCATCGGCACCGCCAACGCGCTGATGCACATCCTGATGGGCGTGACGCTGAACCCAAAGGACGCCGCGGCCAGGGGCTTCGTGCAGGAATGCGTGAACGGCAAGGCGCTCGACCGCGCGCTCGAGATCGCGCGGCGCATCGCCACCCACACGCCGGAATCGGTCGCCGCGATCAAGCGGCTGGTGCGCGGCGCGATGGCGACGCCGCTGGCGCAGGGCCTGGCGCTGGAGCGCAACCTGTTCATGCAGCTGTGCACCGGCGAACCCGCGATCGCGCGCATGAAAGCCTATGAGGCACAGAACATCACCGCGCCGAGCCAGACGCTGGAATAGCGCCCCGTTCACTTCTCCCGCTTGCGGGAGAAGACGCAAAAGCTTGCACTTAGCGGAGCGAAGCGAGGCTAAGTGCTTAGCTTTTGCTAGATGAGGGGAAGGACGCCCCGCGGCGCCCTCACCCGAAATCGCTTCGCGATTTCGACCTCTCCCGCAAGCGGGCGAGGTAACC